>Ga0163146_10005528_pt1 | contig 14751 bp, 10 predicted proteins | sample OliLakLV19MP7G1_FD_148648 | JGI IMG/M metagenome (GOLD analysis project Ga0163146, IMG submission 148648) | Freshwater microbial mat bacterial communities from Lake Vanda, McMurdo Dry Valleys, Antarctica - Oligotrophic Lake LV.19.MP7.G1 | ecosystem: Environmental > Aquatic > Freshwater > Lake >...
TCACCGCCCTTGCGATGGTGGCCGTCAGAAGCGCGCGAGAACTCGACCGAATCACCACACTCGAGCGCGCAACGACAACGAGAGTCGCATCCACTTCCGCCCGCCTTCGGGAGCAGCGGCGACTGGACGCCCTTGTGCACGACGAAGTCATGTCGGTGCTGTATTTCGCTTCGAAGGGCGGCGGCGAGTTGGAGGCGACCGTTCGCGCCCAGGCGACGCGAGCCTTGGCGCAAGTCTCGAGCATCGAGACCGACGCGGCGGCGAGCGGCCCACCGGACTCGGCCGGCGACTTCAGCGCGCGGCTTCGATCGACCGTTGCGAGTCTCGACGACAGTGTGCGCTTCAGCATCACCGGGGCACGCGAGGCGAGCATCGGTGCGGATGTCGTTGCGGCATTCGTTGATGCCGCGAGCGAGGCCGTACGGAACAGTCTCATCCACGCCCAATCCGGGCCACGCGACGTGCAACGCAGCGTTCAACTCTCGCTGTCAGAAGCGACAGTCGCCGTTCGAATCATCGACGACGGGATCGGGTTCGACCCGAGCGCAATCTTGCCGCAGCGCTTGGGGATTCTGTTGAGCATCCGCCATCGGCTTTCGCTCGTCGACGGTGGTTGGGCCCATGTCGAGTCCGGGCCGGGGCGCGGAACTATCGTGACGCTCACCTGGCGGGCTCCATGAGCGTCATGAGCGCAAGAGCTACTCGCCTTGATGTCGAGCAACTCACCGGGGTGAAGGCGATCGGGATGATCGCGATCCAGTTCGCAGTCTCGGCCATGCTTGCAGTCTGGACGATTGGGGATGCAAAGAATCCGTTGCTTGTGTGGCTCGCGCTGGCCACCCTCGCAGTTGTGTCCGTCGTCATGGTCCGCGGTCGCGGGGAACGGATGCCGCTCGGTGCGTCGATCGTCATCGTCGCAGGAGCACCGGCGATGGCGGCGATACTGTACCCCAGCACGAGCCCCGGCTACACCCAGTGGTTCATCGGCTCGGCAACCCTCACGCTGTTCTACCTCTCGCTGCGCGGCCGGATCCTCCTCTCATGGGTCGGTTTCGCTTTCCTCTCCGCCGTCATCATCGGCATCGATCTGGCGATGTTGAACGAAGTGGCGCCCGCCATCGGCGCGCTCGGTCGACAAGCTGCCGTCCTCCTGGTCGGCACCCTGTTCGCTTTCGGCCTGCGGCGCACCGGCGATCGGCTTGAGCAACTCACCGCCCAAACGATGGCCAAGAGTGCAACCGAGGCCGCTAACCGCGCCTCCGCGCAGGAGCGCAAACGGCGACTTGCTCAACTCGAAGAGTTTGCAGCGCCACTGCTGCGTCGCTTGGTCAACGGCGATACCCTCACCGATGCAGACCGTCGGGAGTTCGCCGTGGCCGAAGCGGCACTGCGCGACAGTGTGCGCGCGGCCAAGCTCGCGCGAACTGACGTGGTCACTGCGGCGCGTGCCGCACGGCTCCGAGGGGTTGAGGTCGTGCTGCTCGACGACAGCGGGGACGCTGTGCTCGACGAGAGCGATCTGGATCGAGCATCCGCGGCCATCGTTGGCGCGCTGAGCTCTGCGCGCGACGGGCGGGTAACGGGAAGGCTCTTGCCGAGTGGGCGCGAGATCGTCGCGACCATCGTGGCGGATGGCACTGAGTACGTGAAGCGAGAAGTGCCGAGAGCCCCCGCCGGCGTACCGGCGGGGGCTCTCGGAGACGCGGACTGAACCCTAGTTGTAGGTTCCCGGGGTGTAGTCATCCGAACTGAAGCTGTCGAAATCGACAAAACTCAAGTCGGCTTCTGAGAATGAAGCGTCATCGGTGAAGATTCGGTTCGGGTACCGCTCGGCCTTGGCCTCGTCGGTCGCCTCCACCGACACATCGCGGTAGCGCGGGAGACCCGTGCCTGCCGGGATGAGCTTTCCGATGATGACGTTCTCTTTGAGCCCAAGCAGCGGGTCGGACCTACCCTCCATGGCGGCCTGCGTGAGCACGCGCGTCGTCTCCTGGAAGGAAGCGGCCGACAGCCACGACTCGGTCGCGAGCGAGGCCTTGGTGATACCCATGACCTCTTGGCGAGCGGAAGCGGTCGCCTTGCCCTCGGTGAGCGCTGCACGATTGAGATCGTTGTACTTCAAGCGGTCAACGAGTTCACCCGGCAGGAGCCCGGTGTCACCGTGGTCAACCACGGTCACCTTTCGAAGCATCTGGCGAACGATGACCTCGATGTGCTTGTCGTGAATCGGCACACCCTGCGAGCGGTAGACGCCCTGAACGCCATCGACCAAGTGCAGCTGCACCGCGCGGACACCCTTGACGCGAAGAACTTCCTTCGGGTCAAGATTGCCGACGTGCAGCTGCTGGCCGAGATCAACATGCTGGCCGTCTTCGATGAGCAAGCTCGCGCGACGCAACACCGGGTAGGCGATCGGTTCGTCGCCGTTGTCTGGCGTCAGGATGAGTCGACGAGCGCGATCGGTGTCTTCGATCGTAATGCGCCCGGCGGCTTCGGCGATCGGGCTGGCACCCTTCGGGGTGCGCGCCTCAAACAGCTCGGTCACTCGCGGCAGCCCCTGCGTGATGTCATCTGCGGATGCCACACCACCGGTGTGGAAGGTGCGCATCGTGAGCTGGGTTCCAGGTTCACCGATCGACTGGGCGGCGATGATGCCGACGGCCTCGCCGATGTCGACGAGCAAGCCGGTCGCGAGCGAGCGGCCGTAGCAGACCGCACACACACCGACAGCCGACTCACAGGTCAGCACTGAGCGCACCTTGACCTGCTCAACACCAGCAGCCATGAGCGTCTCGATGAGTACGTCACCGATGTCGCTGCCGGCCGCGGCAACGACTTTGCCCTTGGCGTTAACGGCGTCTTCAGCGAGGCTGCGGGCGTACACCGAGTTCTCGACGTTGACGTCACGAACGAGCGCCCCGTCTGCACCGGGAGAGGCGATCGTGAGATCGAGGCCCTTCGAGGTGCCGCAGTCGTCCTCACGAATGATGACGTCCTGCGAGACATCCACCAGACGACGCGTGAGATACCCGGAGTCTGCGGTGCGAAGCGCGGTGTCTGCCAGCCCCTTGCGAGCACCGTGGGTCGAGATGAAGTACTCGGCGACCGTCAGGCCCTCTTTATAGGAGTGCACGATCGGGCGCGGGATGATCTCACCCTTCGGGTTCGACACTAGGCCGCGCATACCGGCAATCTGGCGAACCTGCATCCAGTTGCCGCGGGCACCGGAGGAGACCATGCGGTTGATGTTGTTATCGGATGCAAAGTTGTCCTGCATCGCGGTCGCGACCTCGGCCGTTGCCTTGTTCCAGATCTCGATGAGCTCCTGACGGCGCTCGGCGTCGGTCGTGAGTCCCTTCTCGAACTGGTCCTGCACCTTCGCGGCCTGCTTCTCGTAGCGTCCGATGATTTCTGGCTTCGACGGCGGCGTCACGATGTCGCTCAGGGCAACCGTTACACCGGAGCGAGTCGCCCAGTGGAAGCCGGCGTCCTTAATGCGGTCGAGCGCTGCGGCAACATCAACCTTCACGTAGCGCTCGGCGAGGTCGTTGACGATCGAGGAAATCATGCCCTTATCGGCGACTGCCTCGATGTATGGGTAGTCCTCCGGGAGCGTCTCGTTGAAGAGCGCGCGTCCGAGGCTCGTCTCCTTCAGCACCGTCTGGCCTTGAACGAAGCCGACAGGCGCCTCGCCTTCGGCAAAATAGATGTTCTCGAGTCGAATGCGAGCCATCGCGTTCAGGTCGAGCGTGTGCTCATCGAACGCCAGGATCGCCTCGGCAACCGAGGAGAAGGCACGGCCTTCTCCCTTGGCGCCCTCCTTGACGGTTGTGAGGTGGTGGAGCCCGATGATCATGTCCTGCGTCGGCAGAGTTACCGGGCGGCCATCGGAAGGCTTAAGGATGTTGTTGCTTGCGAGCATGAGCACGCGCGCCTCAGCCTGCGCCTCAACCGACAGCGGAAGGTGCACGGCCATCTGGTCACCGTCGAAGTCTGCGTTGAACGCAGCACACACGAGCGGGTGGAGCTGGATGGCCTTGCCCTCGACCAGTTGAGGCTCGAATGCCTGGATGCCCAGACGGTGCAGGGTTGGCGCACGGTTCAGCAGCACCGGGCGCTCGCGGATGATCTCCTCGAGTACGTCCCACACCTGCGGACGGCTTCGCTCAACCATGCGCTTGGCGCTCTTGATGTTCTGAGCGTGGCTGAGGTCGATGAGTCGCTTGATCACGAACGGCTTGAACAGCTCAAGCGCCATTTGCTTCGGCAGACCGCACTGGTGCAGCTTGAGCTGCGGACCGACGATGATAACCGAGCGGCCGGAGTAGTCGACGCGCTTGCCGAGCAGGTTCTGGCGGAACCGCCCCTGCTTGCCCTTGAGCATGTCGCTCAGTGACTTGAGGGCACGGTTGCCAGTACCGGTGACTGGACGACCACGACGACCGTTGTCAAACAGGGCGTCAACGGCCTCCTGCAACATGCGCTTTTCGTTGTTGACGATGATCTCGGGGGCGCCGAGGTCAAGCAGACGACGGAGGCGGTTGTTGCGGTTGATCACACGACGGTACAGGTCGTTGAGATCAGAGGTCGCGAAGCGGCCACCGTCGAGCTGCACCATCGGGCGAAGCTCCGGCGGGATGACCGGCACAACTTCGAGCACCATGGCGGCCGGTGAGTTACCGGTCTGCAGGAAGGAGTTGACAACGCGCAGTCGCTTGATCGCACGGATCTTCTTCTGACCCTTGCCGTTAGCGATCTGGTCGTGCAGGTCGATGCTTTCGGCCTCGAGGTCGAAGGCCTGAAGGCGCTTCTGGATGGCCTCGGCGCCCATGTAGGCCTCGAAGTACATTCCGAAACGGTCCTGGAGTTCCTGGAAGACCGAGTCCTCGGGCTTGAGGTCGCCAACCTTGAGGCTGCGGAAGTCGTCCCAAACGCGCTCGAGCTGGGAGATCTGCTCGTCGAAGCTCTTGCGGGCCTGACCCATCTCCTTCTCAGCACCATCCTTGACGCGGCGCTTCTGGTCGCTCTTGGCGCCTTCCGCCTCAAGGGCGGCGAGGTCTTCCTCGAGCTTCGTGAGGCGCTCAGCGATACGAGCATCCCGCTGGCCTTCGAGGGTCTTGATCTCGAGGCGAATCTCGTTCTCAAGCCCCGGCAGGTCTTTGTGACGACCATCTTCGTCGACCGAGATGATCATGTATGCCGCGAAGTAGATGACCTTCTCGAGGTCCTTCGGCGCCATGTCGAGCAAGTAGCCCAAACGGGAAGGAACACCCTTGAAGTACCAAATGTGGGTGACAGGAGCAGCAAGTTCGATGTGGCCCATGCGCTCACGGCGAACTGAGGACTTGGTGACCTCGACGCCGCAGCGCTCACACACGATGCCCTTGAAACGCACTCGCTTGTACTTGCCGCACGAGCACTCCCAGTCACGGCTCGGCCCGAAGATCTGCTCGCCGAACAGGCCGTCCTTCTCCGGCTTCAACGTGCGGTAGTTGATGGTTTCTGGCTTCTTGACTTCGCCGTGCGACCAGCGACGGATGTCGTCTGCTGTAGCAAGGCCGATTCGGATCTCGTCAAACGCGTGAACGTCGAGCACTGGTGTCTTCTCTCTTCGAAACTCTGAAATCGTGGGTGATGATCGGTCGAGATCGCGCCGCAGCGCTTAGATCTCGTCGATCGACGAGGACTCGAACCGTGCCGAGATGTTGATGCCGAGCTCTTCTGCCGCACGGAAGACCTCATCGTCCGTGTCGCGAAGGTTCACCGTCGAGCCGTCAGCCGAGAGCACCTCGACGTTCAAGCACAGCGATTGCATCTCCTTGATGAGCACCTTGAAGCTCTCGGGAATACCGGGCTCCTGAATGTTTTCGCCCTTGACGATTGCCTCGTAGACCTTCACGCGGCCGAGGATGTCATCCGACTTGATCGTTAGCAACTCCTGCAGCGCGTACGCGGCACCGTATGCCTCGAGCGCCCACACTTCCATCTCGCCGAAGCGCTGGCCACCGAACTGCGCCTTACCACCGAGCGGCTGCTGGGTGATCATCGAGTACGGTCCCGTCGAGCGAGCGTGAATCTTGTCGTCAACGAGGTGGTGCAGCTTGAGGATGTACATGTAGCCAACCGACACCGGCTCCGGGAACGGCTCGCCGGAGCGGCCGTCAAAGAGTCGAGTCTTTCCGGTGGAGTCGATCAGGCGGTCGCCGTCGCGCGTCGGAATCGTCGAGTTGAGGAGTCCCTCGATCTCGGACTCCAGCGCTCCGTCAAAGACCGGGGTTGCGACCTTGGTCCCGGGGGACGCCTTGCGGGCTTCCTCTGGAATACTGTTCGCCCACTTCGGGCTGCCGTCAATCTGCCACCCCTGTTTGGCGACCCAACCAAGGTGCGTTTCAAGCACCTGACCGAAGTTCATCCGGCCGGGGATACCGAGGGGGTTCAGGATGATGTCGACCGGAGTTCCGTCAGCCAGGAACGGCATGTCCTCGACCGGCAGAATCTTCGAGATGACACCCTTGTTGCCGTGACGACCGGCGAGCTTGTCACCGGCGGTGATCTTGCGCTTCTGAGCGATGTAGACCACGACACGCTGGTTGACACCGGAGCCGAGTTCGTCGTCGTTGTCGGCGTTGAACTCCTTGACCGCGATGATCGTGCCCTCTTCGCCGTGCGGGACCTTGAGCGAGGTGTCGCGCACTTCGCGGCTCTTCTCGTTGAAGATCGCACGCAGCAGGCGCTCCTCAGCGCTCAACTCGGTCTCACCCTTCGGCGTGACCTTGCCGACGAGAATGTCACCGGGACGAACCTCGGCACCGATACGGATGATGCCGCGCTCGTCGAGGTCGGCAAGCAGCTCAGGGCTCACGTTCGGGAGATCGCGGGTGATCTCCTCCTTGCCGAGCTTGGTGTCACGAGCATCCACTTCGTACTCTTCGATGTGAATCGAGGAGAGAATGTCATCCTTGACCAGATTCTGGCTGAGGATGATGGCGTCTTCGAAGTTGTGACCCTCCCACGGCATGAACGCCACGAGCAGGTTCTTGCCGAGGGCGAGTTCGCCATTCTCGGTCGCTGGCCCGTCAGCCAGCACCTGGCCGACCTCGACCCGGTCGCCGGCGCTCACGATGACGCGGTGGTTGTAGCTCGTGCCCTGGTTCGAGCGATCGAACTTGCGCAAGATGTAGTCCTGCGTTCCGCCTTCGTCAAGCTGCACGGTCACCGAGTCTGCTGAGACCTCAGCGACGACACCGGCCTTGAGCGCGGTGAGCACGTCGCCTGCGTCGATGGCTGCAAAGCCCTCCATGCCGGTTCCGACGAGCGGGCTCTCGCTGCGCAGCAGCGGAACCGCCTGACGCTGCATGTTGGCACCCATGAGTGCGCGGTTTGCATCGTCGTGCTCGAGGAACGGAATGAGCGAAGTCGCGACCGACACCATCTGGCGCGGCGAGACATCCATGTAGCCGATCTGCTCTGTCGGGATGAGGTCAACCTCGCCACCCTTCTTGCGGGCGAGCACGCGTGGCTCGGCGAAGTGGGAATCGCTGGTCAGCGGGGCGTTGGCTTGCGCGACAATGAAGTCGTCTTCTTCGGATGCCGTCAAGTAGTCGATCTTGTCGGTGACCTTGGCACCAACCACACGACGGTACGGGGTCTCGATGAACCCAAAGGCGTTGATGCGTGCGAACGAAGCGAGCGAGCCGATGAGACCGATGTTTGGGCCTTCGGGGGTCTCAATCGGGCACATGCGGCCATAGTGGCTCGGGTGCACGTCCCGCACCTCGACGCCAGCGCGCTCACGGCTCAGCCCGCCAGGGCCGAGCGCTGACAGGCGACGCTTGTGGGTCAGACCCGCGAGCGGGTTGTTCTGATCCATGAACTGGCTCAACTGCGAGGTGCCGAAGAACTCCTTGATCGCCGCGACCACCGGGCGCACGTTGATCAGAGTCTGCGGCGTGATCGCTTCAATGTCCTGCGTGGTCATGCGCTCGCGAACGACACGCTCCATGCGCGAGAGACCAGTGCGAACCTGGTTCTGGATGAGCTCGCCAACGGCGCGAATACGGCGGTTGCCGAAGTGGTCGATGTCGTCGATGTCGAGCCGGACATCCACTTTCTTGCCGTCGCGCACCCCCTTGATGGTTGAGAGCGCGTTGTCGTGCACTGTGACGTAGTTCGACGACGAATCATGCAGCGCGACCATGTACTTGATCGTCGCGATGATGTCGGCGATGGTCAGCACGGACTGCTTGATGTCCTCGTCGATACCGAGCTTGCGGTTGATCTTGTAGCGACCGACCTTCGCGAGGTCATAGCGCTTTGAGTTGAAGTAGAAGTTGTCCAAGAGGGCGCGAGCTGCCTCGGCGGCAACCTGCTCTCCAGGGCGGAGCTTGCGGTAGATGTCCTTGAGCGCCTCATCCTTGGTGAGAATGTTGTCCTTCTCGAGGGTGAGCTCGATCGACGGGAAGCCCTTAAACTCTTCGAGAATCTGCTCGCTGGTGAGGCCGAGCGCCTTCAGGAAGACGGTGACAGACTGCTTGCGCTTGCGGTCGATGCGAACACCGACTTGGTCGCGCTTGTCGATCTCAAACTCGAGCCATGCACCGCGGCTCGGAATGATGCGTGCTGAGAAGATGTCCTTATCGCTGAGCTTCTCCGGGGTGCGGTCAAAGTACACACCGGGCGAGCGCACGAGCTGCGAGACGACGACCCGCTCGGTGCCGTTGATGATGAAGGTGCCCTTTTCGGTCATGAGCGGGAAGTCGCCCATGAACACGGTCTGTGTCTTGATCTCACCCGTGAGGTGGTTCATGAACTCGGCGTTCACGTAGAGCGGGGCGGCAAAAGTCTTGCCGCGCTCCTTGCACTCGTCAATCGTGTACTTCGGCTCTTCGAGCTCAGGTTCCGTGAACGAGAGCTGCATGGTTTCGCCCAGGTCCTCGATCGGGGAGATCTCTTCAAAGATCTCGTCGAGACCGCTCCGGGCCGGCAGGTCGGTTCGGCCTGCGGCGAGACCCGCGTCGAGTCGAGTTCGCCATGCGTCGTTTCCAACGAGCCAGTCGAAGCTCTCCGTCTGCAACGCGAGAAGGTCGGGGACCGTCAGCGTGTCAGTGATCTTGGCGAATGACAGTCGCGATGCATTGCGACCATTCTTGGGGGACTTCTTAGATGAACCAGTGGACGCGGTGCGCGCAGCAGCCAAGGAAATAACCTCCGTGGACCGGGAAGGTCCTCATGCCGAAAAATCGGCTCTGGGTAATGAAATGCTCACCAGATCCCATGAAAGATCTGCCCCGCCGCTATACGCGGGGCGCGCCAGCTGTCCACAATATGACGGCATGGGTTGTCTAGGAGCGCAAGGGTCAAGCATAGGACCGTTTGCACACTCGTGGCAAGTTGTTTCTTGACGGATTTCTGCGATTCCGCTATAAGCCGATCGTTTGCGATCTTCAGCGGCCCCGCGAGTGGCACTTCTCTTGCGGCCCGTTGCCTCCCTTAGCCTCCCTTTGCCTCGCCTTGCCCCGCTAAAGCTGTGGCAAAGTCAATCTCGTGAAGCAATCCCCTAGCCGAGTGCTCGCTGTGAGCGGTTTTCGCGCCGTCATCGAGCCGGATCGCTGGGTTCCGGGGGCGTTCACGCTCGTCGTCGACGGCACGCCCCAGTCGCACGTCAACCTCGACGACCCGAGCCAACTGTTCTTCGAGTACATCCAACGAATGGGACACGTCATCGACCAGGTGCGCATGCCAGGTGAACCCATCACAGCCGTGCATCTTGGCGCTGGCGCACTCACGCTTCCGCGCTACATCGAAGCAACCCGGCCGGGATCCCGGCAGCAGGTCGTCGAACTGGAGACCGATCTCGTCGACCTCGTGAGAGCCGAACTGCCGTGGTCACGCCACGCCGCGATCCGGGTGCGCCACGGGGACGCGCGTGAAGTGCTCGGCAAGTTTCCAGTTGGCCTGCGCGGCACCGTCGACCTGCTCGTTGCTGACGTTTTCAGCGGGGCACGAACCCCCGCACATGTCACGAGCATCGAGTTCTATGAAGCCGCGTCCGCACTGCTGTCCGCGGATGGGATGCTGCTCGTGAACGTGGCAGACGGCCCTGGACTCGCCTTTGCGCGCGGGCAGGCTGCCACTCTGTCGGCCGCGCTCGGGCACGTCGCAGCGCTCGCCGAGACGCAAATACTCAAAGGTCGCCGATTCGGCAACGTTGTGCTCGTCGGGTCGGCTCGCCCGCTTCCGTTCGACTGGATGCCACGGCTCCTCGCTGCAGGGCCCCATCCCTCGAAGGTCGTGGCCGGGGCCGAGCTGCGCGAGTTCATCGCTGGCGCCCCGGTTGTGACTGACGCGACCGCTGTGCCATCCCCACCCCCTTCAAAGAACATCTTCCAAGTGCGTCCAGAACACTGAAGCCCCCACTGGCGGGGGTTGGGATGTCGTGGGGTGGCCGAATGCGGTGAGATAGCCGGATGCGCACAACGATCGCAGTGGTTGCCGCCGTAACCCTCCTGACCGTTGGGTTCTCCACCCAGACGGGCGAGCAGCACCCGTACCGATCCCGACGTCAACTCCCACGCAGACGACCGACCCACCGCCGGACCCGCTCACAATTGGCCCAGTGGAACCGGCCGGCGAGCCGGCTGTCATCGCCAGCGGACTCAGAGCTCCGTGGACGATGGTGCGGCTAGCGACGGCGAATTGCTGGGTCTGGAACTGGTCGACGGGACCCTCTTCGCGTACATCGCGACGGGATCCGATAACCGCATCATTGCGTTCGACCTCGTTGGCCGCCCTGGCACCTATCCGTCTCGACACCGCAACGGAGATCCTGACGGGTATTCCGAAAGCAGATACCCACAACGGCAGACGCATCAAGGTCGGGCCGGACGGCATGCTCTACGCCACCGTCGGCGATGCGCAAAACCTCGGCGCCCCGCAGGATCCGGGCAGCCTGAGCGGCAAGATCCTGCGCATGGAACTTGACGGCTCCGTGCCCGCCGACAACGCGTTCCCGGGCTCGTTGGTGCACAGCCTCGGCCACCGCAACCCGCAAGGTATCGCTTGGGATCGCGACGACCAACTGTGGGCCGCCGAGTTCGGCCAGAATACGTGGGACGAGTTCAACATTGTCTACGCCGGCGCCAACTACGGTTGGCCGATCGTCGAGGGCATCGGTTCGGACCCAGCGTTCGTCAATCCTGTGTATCAGTGGCCGACGGAAGCCTGTGGATGCTGACCGACAACACGGGCGGCCGCGGAGACCCGGCCGAGGGGGACGACCGAATTCTGCAGGTCACACTTGTCCCCAGATCGGCGGGCTGAGCGGCCAAGTGTCACGCCTGCGGGTTAGCCTCAAGCCGTGGCTGAGTTGGAGCGAGTGCGAACCTGGGCGAGCGCGCTCATCGCGCTGCATCTGGATGCTTCCTGGAACTTTGAATTCGACCACGCCAAGACTCGAGCCGGTCTGTGCAACTACACAGCGAAGCGCATTTCGGTTTCACGGTACCTCGCCGCGAAGTACGGGGACGACGAGATCCATCAGGTGCTTCTGCACGAGGTGGCGCATGCTATTGCCGGAGTCGGTGCAGGTCACGGGGCGCGATGGAAGGTCGTCGCAGCTGAGCTTGGCTATGAGGGCAAGCGCCTGCACGACGGTGCGATCGCTGGCGAGTTGGCGCCATGGATTGGGTCGTGTCGCGGTGGCCACACCCACTATCGGTATCGCACCCCAACACGTCAGCTCGCCTGTGGCAAGTGCGCCCGGCAGTTCGACCCGGCACACGTGATCGTGTGGACTAGGCGCTGAAGTGCGCGTCGAGCGCGCCGGCCACGTTCTTCCAGTGCCCGAGCATCATGCGGCGCTCCTCGCGATCGGCGAGTTTCTCGTGGTGAATGCCGATTGTCGTTCCGATTGCCGCCTCCTTCACTGACACTTGCAGCGTGGTGTCGTGCGGCCAGTCATCCGGCTGCCAGCTGATGCGCACCCGCACCTGATCGGTGTAACTGCGTACGACACCGTTGACGCCGTCGACGGTTCGAAACTGGGCCCCCTTCTCGGCCGGAAGGACGGCAATGTCTCCGAGCCACAGCGGGAGGCCTTCGCCGATGAGATAGGCCCAGACCGCTGATGGCGGGGCTGGCACGGTCGTGCGCACCCCGAGCTCCCACCCAGCGTCACGCGTCTTGCCCGTTGTTTCCGCGCTGCGCCTATTCACCTCGCGGCCCGCGGCACCGTCGCGTCGATCAGTCATGAGACTGACTATGCAGCACGCAGCGCTACTCGGTGACCTTAACCTCTTTCCAGAACGCAACGTAGTTCGAGTAGTCCTTGCCGACGCGATCGAACGATGCCGGGTACGGCGTCGGGTAGCTCCAGGCGCGATCCTGCAGGAGTTCACTGCCACTCTTGACCGAGAAGTACTGGCACTCGCCCTTCCATGGGCAGGTGTACGGGGTCGGGCTCTTCTCGAGGAGTTCTTGATTCACGCTCGACGGCGGAAAGTACCAGTTGCCCTCGATCTTGATCAGTTCGTCGTTTGGTGCTTCCGCGATGATCGTGTCGCCGATGACTGCCTTCATGAGGATCCTCCGTGTTGGTTGGTCTGACTGTGAGTAGCAACACCCGGCCCAGAGGCTGCATTCCCTCTCGATGAGCCGCAGACTGAGCGCATGCGTGTACTACTGAAACTGGCCCTCGACTGTTCACCGGATGCCGCGTGGCGCGCGATTCGCAGCCCAGAGGTGTTCCGCGCGGTGTCGTGGCCGTTCACGACCTTTGAGTCGCTTGAAGAGAACGGCTTTCCCGCCTTGTGGACGGAGGGCGAGCATCCGGTCGCTGGCAAGGCGTTTGGCCTTGTTCCGGTCGGGACGCAGATTATCGATCTGAGCTTTGACGAGCCTCGACCGGGTGTGCGCGCGGTGATCGACTCTGGGCACGGGGTTTCAGGCGGGCTCGCGGTCGTCACGAAGTGGCACCACACGATGGCGGTTTCGGCGCTCGACGACGGGAGGACGTTGTTTCGCGACCGTCTGCAATTCGAGGCCGGGGCATCCACCCTTGTTCTGTGGCCCGCGTTCTGGGCGTTCTGGCAGTGGCGGGCTTTGCGCTTGACAAGACTCGCGCGGGGGTGGCGCTAAGCGCCTGATCGGATGCATCTGCTATGGTTAGGGCACTTGCGGGGCCATGACGGCCTCCATGCGTCGTAGAACGCTTCCTCTTCTCCCCGGCTGTCGCATCAACAGGATAGCCAGGTTGTAGACACTTTCACGGCGACTCTGTGTCGACAAACTTGTCGACATCGCCCATTTCACATCAAAGGACACCTGTGTCAGTTTCACCCTTCGGCGCGCTCGGCGTGCCAGACAACATCATTGCCGCCCTCACCGCGGGCGGCATCACCGAGCCGTTCCCGATTCAGCTCGATACCCTGCCGGACACTCTCGCCGGGCGCGACGTGCTCGGGCGCGGCAAGACCGGCTCCGGCAAGACGCTCGCCTTCGCCATTCCCATGGTCGCCCGTCTCGCCGGCTCACTCGCCGGTGGTAAGCGGCGCGCCGGGCGTCCGCTCGGTCTCATCCTGGCGCCGACTCGCGAACTCGCAACGCAAATCACTGCTGCCATGGAACCGCTCGCCACCGCTGCGGGGCTCACCGTGACCACGATCTTCGGCGGCGTCTCGCAACAGCGCCAGGTCGCGGCCCTCAAGTCCGGCGTGGACATTGTCGTGGCGTGCCCCGGTCGCCTTGAGGACCTCATGAAGCAGGGCTTCGCACATCTCGATGCTGTCGAGATCACTGTTCTCGACGAGGCCGATCACATGGCCGACCTCGGATTCCTGCCGGTCGTGACCCGCATCATGGATAAGACCCCGCAAGGCGGGCAGCGAATGCTGTTCAGTGCAACCCTCGACAACGGCGTGGACAAGCTCGTTCGCCGCTACCTCCACAATGAGGTGCTGCACTCCGTCGACGAAGCGACGAGCCACGTTGCCGACATGACCCACCACGTGTTCGAGCTCTCTGGCGCGGACGAGAAGAAGCGCATGATCACCGCGCTCGCCTCGGGTACCGGCCGTCGCATCCTGTTCATGCGCACGAAGCACACGGCAAAGAAGCTCGCCAAGCAGCTGACCGAGCAGGGTATTCCAGCGGTCGACCTGCACGGCAACCTCTCGCAACCGGCACGCGACCGCAACCTCGCCGCGTTCGGCGACGGCAGTGTCCGCGTGCTCGTGGCAACGGATGTCGCGGCGCGCGGCGTTCACGTCGATGACATCAAGCTCGTGATCCACGTCGACCCACCGATGGAGCACAAGGCCTATCTGCACCGCTCAGGCCGCACAGCGCGAGCCGGGGCCGCTGGTGATGTCGTCACCCTCGTGCTGCCAGAGCAGCGTCGCGATACCGCCGATCTGCTGCGGAAAGCTGCGATTCGCGTGCAGCCACAACAGGTCACGAGCGAGTCGACCGCGGTCACAAGCCTGATTGGCGAGGTCGCGCCCCGCGTGGCTGCCGACGCTCTGCCAGAGGTGCTGCGCCGTCAGCCCGAGGGCGGCGGACGCTCGCAGGGCGCAAACGCTCAGCGCAAGCGCGACGCCCAAGCCACGCCCCGTGCGCGGCAGGGCTCGCGTCGCGCCTCATCGTCTGGCGGCTCCGGCACCAGCGGCGGCACCAGCGGCGGCATCCGCGTCGGCCAGGTCGTGCGCAGCAACAACAGCGGCGGCCAGCGCCGCGGCAGGTAACCGCCCCCAGAAG
>Ga0163146_10005542_pt1 | contig 14722 bp, 15 predicted proteins | sample OliLakLV19MP7G1_FD_148648 | JGI IMG/M metagenome (GOLD analysis project Ga0163146, IMG submission 148648) | Freshwater microbial mat bacterial communities from Lake Vanda, McMurdo Dry Valleys, Antarctica - Oligotrophic Lake LV.19.MP7.G1 | ecosystem: Environmental > Aquatic > Freshwater > Lake >...
CACAAGAACGGGCGGATTTACAATCTGGCGGTGGGGCGCCCCCTCCCTTTTCATCGTATCCTCGGTGATCGGTTGCGAGGCTTGACCTTGGAGGAGGGGAGCAATGCAGCAGGCCGTGCTCATGCTCGTGCTTGCGACGATGGTTTATACCGTCTCGCTCGACCTGCGCATTGCGGATTTCCGCTACGTTGCGACGCATCCGCTGGCTGTCGGGGTCGGCCTGGTTTCGCAGTTCGTCCTCTTGCCGGGCGCCACCTTGCTCGCGACCCTCGTCCTCGACCTGCCGCCCGCGACCGAAGCGGCCATGATGCTCGTGGCGGCTTGCCCCGGCGGGGCCCTGTCCAACGTGATCACGCACCTGGGCCGCGGCAACCTCGCGCTGTCGCTTTCCATCTCGGCCGTCTCGAACGTGCTCGCGCTGGTGCTGACGCCGCTCAACTTCACCCTCATGATCGGCGCGAATCCCCAAACTGCCGCGTGGGCGCGGTCGATCTCGGTCGATCCCAGGGACCTCGTCGTCAGCCTGCTGCTGTTGCTCGCGCTGCCGATGACCGCGGCGCTGCTGACCACGCACAAGGCGCCTGCGTTCGCCGCCCGCATCCGCAAGCCGCTCGGGCATTTCGCAGCCTTTGCCCTGGCCGCGTTCATCATTCTCGCGGTCGCCGCGCAGTGGAAACTGTTCGTGATCGAACTCACGCGCACCTTGCCGGTCGTGGTCATGCAGAATGCGCTTGGTCTGGGGTTGGGCTATGTCGCCTCGGTGCTCGCGAAGCTTTCCGTGGTCGACCGGAGGGCCGTCGTCGTCGAGAGCGGGATGCAGAATTCGGGGCTCGCGCTCGGCATCATCGCGGCTCAGTTCTCATCCGACCTCGCGATGGTTGCAGTCGCCGGATTGTGGGGCATTTGGCATATCGTTTCGGGCGGCACGCTCGCGCTGCTCTGGCGGAGCCTGGACAAGAAGAGGCCACAGCATGCTTGATCTGCTCATTCGCGGCGGCACGGTGCATGACGGTCTCGGCACGCCGGGCGCTGCCGCCGACGTAGGTATCCGGGACGGCAGGATCGCGGAGATCGGCAAAATCTCCTCCGCGGCCCGCGAGACGCTCGACGCATCGGGCGCGCTGGTGATGCCCGGCTTCGTCGACATCCACACGCACTACGACGGCCAGGCCTCGTGGGACGAGACCTTCAGCCCGAGCATCTACCATGGCGTGACGACCGTCGTGATGGGCAACTGCGGCGTGGGATTCGCGCCGGTGCAAAAGGGCGAAGAAGAACGCCTCGTGCAGCTCATGGAAGGCGTCGAGGAAATCCCCGGCGCTGTGCTGGCCGAGGGCGTGCGCTGGGGCTGGACGAGCTTTGCGGACTACGCCAATACGCTCGGCGCGATGCGCCACAGCCTCGATTTCATGACGCTCGTGCCGCACGACTGCCTGCGGCTTTTTGTCATGGGCGAGCGCGCTTCGCGCCTGGAGCCGGCAACCGCGGACGACCGCGCCCGCATGCGCGACCTGCTCCGCGAGGCGCTGCGGGCCGGGGCCGCGGGATTCTCCACCGGCCGCACCGACAACCATCGCACCGCCAAGGGCCAGGAAACCCCGGCGGCCACGGCAGCGAGCGAAGAGCTGCTCGAGCTGGCCGGCGCATTCGAAGGCCTGCCGTATCGCGTCATGCACGCGGTGAGCGATTTCGACTGCATGCGCGGCGACCCGGCGGGCCAGCGCGCGCGCTTCGACGCCGAATACGACCTGCTCGAATCGGTTGCGCGCGCCACGGGGCGGCCGCTCGCCCTCACGTGGCTCGAGCGCGTCAACGCGCCGCCGCAATGGCAATGGCTCTCGGAGCGCGCCGTGGCCTCGCGGTCCGCGGGCCTCGACATTCGCTTGCAGGCCGCCTGCCGCGCGATCGGTGTGTTGAACGGTCTCGACACGAGCTTCAATGTCTTCATGGCGCTGCCGACCTACCAGGAGATCGCCGCGCTGCCGTTGCCTGAGCGTGCCGCGCGCCTGCGGGACCCGTCCATCAAGGCGCGCATCCTCGCCGAGAAGCCGGTCAAGCTGGCGCGCGACGGATCGCCGATCCCGCCGCTGGTCGACCAGATCCTGGCGCAGCTCGAGCAGATGGCCGCGCTGATGTTCCCGCTCGCGATCAGGGAGAACGGTCCGGATTACGAGCCTTTGCCCACGGAGTCGTTCGCTGCCCGCGCGGCCGCCCGGAACGTCAAGGCGTTCGAGGCGATCTACGATTACCTCGCCGAAGGCGACGGCAGCAACCTCGTCTACTTCCCGATCTTCAACTACCTGCGCGGGTCCCTGGAAACGGTGCGCACCATGCTCGAGCATCCTCAGGCGCTGCATGCGCTCTCGGATGCGGGCGCGCATGTGGGCACCGTCTGCGACGCGAGCTTTCCCACAAGCCTGCTCGCGCACTGGACACGCGACCGCTCGCGCGGGCCGAGGATGCCGCTGGAGAAAGCGGTCGCCATGCTGACTTCGCGCAATGCCAGACACATGGGGCTTGCAGACCGGGGCGTCATCCAGCTCGGGATGCGCGCCGACCTGAACGTGATCGACTACGCGCGCCTCGGGGCGCTCAAGCCCGAGATCGTGCGCGACCTGCCCGCGGGCGGAAAGCGGTTTGTGCAGAAGGCGCGGGGGTACGTGGCCACGCTGGTCAATGGCGAGGTCGTCTGCAGGAATGGCGAAATTACCGACGCGAGACCCGGGCAATGGGCCAGGGCGGCGGGTTAGGATTCGTTTTCGCCCTAATCAGCAGCTGGACCTTGATTTTGACCTCCCAAGTCTCATGCTTTTGTGTATTTCGCGGTTGCGCGACGCGCAACCTGAGAAATACACAAAAGCATGAGATCCGATAAATTCAAAACAAAGTACCGATGGCCGAGCATCTCAGACCTATCCATTCCAGCCTTTCGCTGGAAGCCGCCGAGCACATCATCGACGCCGCCCTTGCCGCCCGCCGCAAAGAAAGCCTCATGCCGCTGGTGGTCGCCGTGCTCGATTCCGGCGGCAACCTCGTGGCTTACAAGCGCGAAGACGGCTCCGGTGTCCTGCGTTTCGACATCGCTTTCGGCAAGGCCTGGGCGTGCCTCGGCATGGGCATGTCCACGCGATTGATCCGCGATCGCCTGGCGCAACGCCCCGCATTCCAGGGTGCGCTCGCCTCGGTGTCCGACGGGCGCTTCATCCCGGTGCCCGGCGGCGTGCTGATCCTCGACAAGAAGGGAACGGCAATCGGCGCGGTCGGCATCAGCGGCGATGCGTCGGACAAGGATGAATACTGCGCGATCGAAGGCATCCGCGCCGCGGGGCTCGGCAGCGAGCCCGCGGAGCCGGACCCGGAATGGCGCAAGGCCGGACTATAACCAAGGAGATCCACTCAATGACTCGCCGCTTTCGCCCCACCCGTTTCCTGTCTTTGACCGTTGCCGCCGTGATCGGCGTCTGTGGTTGGCAGAACGCAGTTGCGCAGACTTTCCCCTCAAAGCCGCTCAGGCTCGTGGTGCCGTTCCCGCCCGGTGGGCCCACCGACGTGTTCGGCCGCGCGTATGCGGCAAAGCTCTCGACCGTGCTCGGCCAGCCGGTCGTCGTCGACAACAAGTCGGGCGCCAGCGGCATCGTGGGCACGCTCGAGGTCAAGCGCAGCGCGCCGGACGGCTACACGCTCAATTTCGGCACCGCGTCGACCAACTGCCTCTACCCGCTGCTCTCGAGCAAGCCGCAATACGACGTACTGACCGATTTCGTGCCCGTGGCGGTCGTCGGCGGGGCCAGCATCGTGATCACCGCGCATCCTTCCCAGCCGCCTACGCTCAAGGCGCTTCTCGAAGCCTCGCGCGCGCAGCCGGGCAAGTTCCAGTTCGGCTCGCCGGGCACCGGCACGCTCATGCACATGACCGTCGAGCGGCTCAAGCGCGAGACCGGCGCCGACCTGCTGCATGTGCCGTTCCGCGGCAGCGCGCCCTCGATGCAGGCGCTGCTCGGCGGGCAGATCGGCCTCTCGGTCGACACCATCGGCCCGTCGCTGCAGAACCACAAGGCGGGCAAGATCCGCATCCTTGCGCTGGCCAGCCCGAAACGCTCGGCGCTGATGCCCGAGGTGCCGACGGTCGACGAGGCGCTCGGCATCAAGGGGTTCGAAGCCGTCTTGTGGAACGTGGTCGTCGTGCCGGCCGGAACACCGCAGGGCGTGGTCGACACGCTCGCGCAGGCGACGGCCAAGGTGATGGGCGACGCCACGCTGCAGGAGCAACTCGCCAACCTCGGCATCGAGATCGTCACCGGCTCGAACCCTGTGTCTGCCGCTGCGTACATCCGTGCCGAGCAGGCCCGGTGGAAGCCGGTGATCGAGGCCAGCGGCGTCAAGATGGCCGAATGAGCGCGCCCTCGGGCAGGGAGTGTTTCGAGGTCTCGGTCGAGGCCAAGGTCGCGCACATCCGGTTTTCGCGCCCCGAGCGCATGAACGCCATGACGCTGGCGTTCTGGCGCGAGATGCCGGAGATCGCGAAGGAGCTGGACGCGCGCGGGGACGTGCGCGCGGCGGTGATCTCCTCCACCGGCAAGCACTCCACGGACGGCATGGACCTTTCGGTCTTCCAGACGAGCGACGCGCTTGGCACGGATTCGATCGCCGCTCGCGCGGAGCGTCTGGGTTTCGTCAATGGAATGTTCGACACGCACGAGGCGCTGGTCGAAGGCGCGCTCGCGGTGGCCAGGAAGATCGCGTCCAAGGCGCCGGTCGCGGTGGCCGCGACAAAGCAGATGATTTCCTTCACGCGCGACCACGGCGTGGCCGAAAGCTTCGAGTACCTCAACGCACTGCAGCCCGGGATTTTCAGCATTGAGGATATCCAGCGAGCGGTGGCTGCCGCAAAGTCCGGCAAGCCGGCCGAGTTTGAGGATCTTTCGCCCAGGAGCGCTTCGGGCAGTTGATCCTGCAGTGCCTCCCGCAGTTCTTCCCGCAGTTCATCCCGCAGTTCTTCCAACACCGCCTGAAGAGGTCCGCCATGCAGAGCACGATGATGCAGGATCCGCTCTCGCTCAACCTGCTGCTCGAGCGGGCCGGGAGGCTCTTCCCGGAATCGCAGATCGTCTCGCGCCTGCCGGACAAGTCGCTGCGGCGCCACAGCTATGCCGAGTACTACAAGCGCACGCGGCAGCTTGCGGCCGCGCTGCTGGCCCTCGGCCTCGAGAAGGGCGATCGCGTCGCGACGCTCTGCTGGAACCATCACGCGCACCTCGAATGCTATTTCGGGATCCCCGCCGCGGGCGGCGTGATGCACACGCTGAACCTGCGCCTGTCGCCGGAGGAGATCGGCTGGATCGCCGCGGACGCGGGCGACCGCTTCCTTATCGTCGACGACATCCTGCTGCCGCTCTACAGGCAGTTCGCCGGCAAGCACGCCTTCGAGCGCGTGATCGTGTTCCCGTTTTCGGGCGCGCCGGTGGCCGGCGAATACACGAACTACGACGCGCTGCTCGACAAAGCGCCCCAGGAATTCGACTACGTGCCGCATGACGAGAACGACGCCGTCGCCATGTGCTACACGAGCGGCACGACCGGCCGCTCCAAAGGCGTGGTGTATTCGCACCGCTCGACGGTGCTGCATACGCTGGTGGCCTGCCTGCCCGAGTTCTGGTGCCTGCAGGGCCGCGACGTGGTGCTGCCGGTCACGCCGATGTTCCATGCCAACTGCTGGGGCATTCCCTATGGCGCGGTCATGCTCGGCTCGAAGCTGGTGTTTCCCGGCCCGCACCTGCACCCGGACGACCTGCTCGACCTGATCAAGCTCGAGCCGCCTACGATGGCGCTGGGCGTGCCGACGATCTGGCTCTCGCTGATCCAGGCGCTCGAGGCCCATCCGGAAAAATGGAGCCTACCCAAAGGCATGCGCAGCCTTGTCGGCGGGGCTGCAGTGCCGGAGTCGCTGATCCGCGCGTTCGCGAAGCACGGCGTGCGCATCTCGCAGGGCTGGGGCATGACCGAGACCTCGCCGCTGGCCACGCTCAGCTTCATCAAGCCCGAGCTTGCGGGCGTTTCGGAGGACGAGCAGTTCCGGCTTTCGGCCACCGCGGGCGTGACCGCGCCGCTCGTGGAGCTGCGTGTCGTCGGCGACCACGGCATTGCCCCGTGGGACGGCAAGACCCCGGGCGAGGTGCAGGTCCGCGGGCCGTTCATCACCGGCAGGTATTACAACGCTCGCGCGGACAACGTCGGCCAGGATCCGGCCAAGTTCACCGACGACGGGTGGCTGCGCACCGGCGACGTGGCAAAGATGGATTCGCACGGCTACCTGCACATCACCGACCGCACCAAGGACCTCATCAAGTCCGGCGGCGAATGGATCAGCTCGGTGGACCTCGAGAACGCGCTCATGGCGCACCCGGCGGTTGCGGAAGCCGCGGTCATCGCGATCCCGCACGAGAAATGGGGCGAGCGGCCGCTGGCCTGCGTCGTCACCAGGCCGGGGCAATCGGTTACGCCCGAAGCCCTGAACGAAGTGCTCGCGAAGAAATTCGCCAAGTGGCAGCTGCCGGACCGCTACGAGTTCCTGGAGACGATCCCCAGGACGTCGACGGGCAAATTCTGGAAGATGAAGCTGCGCGAACGGTATGCGGTGAAGGGCTAAATTCAGAAGATTATTTTCAGGCCACCGCGCGGGGATTGGCTGTCCCGGTGATTTTGTGCTGATACCAGTACATTCAGGGCGGCAGTCATCACCACTTCGCACTTAGCGTCTCGGCACCCGACCAGGGTTTGATCCTCGTCAGCATGCTACGCAGGACTCCTTCTGCAACTTCCGTGTCATGAGCGGCCTGGGCGCGCAGCCAATAGCCGTTTGAGAGGCCCAAATAGCGGCACAGTCGGAGATGGGTGTCGGCCGCAACGTCGCGCTTGCTGGCCACGATCTCGCCGATGCGCTGCGCCGGCACACCAATGTCCTTCGCCAGCCGGTATTGGCTGACTCCCATCGGCTTCAGGAATTCCTCCAGCAAGAGCTCGCCGGGCGCCGCGGGTTTGAGTTTGCGCATCATGAATCTCCGTCAGTGATAGTCCACGATCTCTGGGCGCCTCAACGTCCAAACTCAGCGGGGCTGCGCGGCTTATCGCGCAGCGTCCGCTCGAGCGCAGTGTTGGCAGCACGATCTCGGAGACGCTCCAAGAACGGGTCATGGAGTTCCTGCGAGGCAAGCCACCTCAACTCTTCATCCAATGTCATACCTTCGATCTCTGCCGAAATCTTGTCTCGGGCGGAGCGCATCATCGCGACAGCATCAAACTTCTTCTCGGTCTTACTCATCTGACAGTACCTCTCGTGGCGTCCGGATCTCGATCATTGGATAGCCCTTGCGCAGGTTCACGGAGTTGTAGCCGTGGATCCGCCGCAGGTTGACGATGTGCTTGAAGTTCCAGCTCACCAGTACGTCGACCCGGCCTACGGTCGCGATCGCAATGTGCTGGGCGTCGGCCCGCAACTTGGCTGTGATCACGCCTGCGGCAACGTATGCTTCTGCAAGCTCCTGGGCCTCGGCGTCAAGCTGAAGCGTTTCGATGTGCGTTTCGGGCACGGAGGCAAGTCGCCTGCGGACCGCGGCCGGTGCCGCCGCCAGCTCCTGCACCGTGAGGCTGGACAAGACGAGAACACGCTCACCTCGGACGAAGCACTCCATAAGCCGGACGGAGTGCTCCGCGAACTCTTCGTCCTCGCACCCGCCCACGACCGAGGTGTCTGTGTAGATCCGGATCGTCATCGTCGCATGTTAACCGACGTCACCGTCTCCATACTCCATCGCGACTCACGCCGCGTCCTTCCTTGTTGCCCAGCGCGATGTTCTGAGGTGGGCCACAATTGAGGTTGCATTGGCACGACGCTGGCGGCCCGTCCGCGGCAATAAAGGGTTAGGCATACAACTCAAAACCGCCAGCGTGAACTACCGCGTCTGCTAAGAGCGCTTGCTCGGCGGAGTCACCACGTAAGCCGTGATACCTCCGCAAAAGGACATTTTTCGGTCGATAGCTTGGATGGGTGAGCGCGACAGCGGCAGGCAATAGGAACCCGCCAGCTTCAATACGAGCGTCAAACACGATCGCTGAGTTTGATGAGTCGAGCGACTTCCAGTCTTTAGCAGCCCATCCATGCAGATTCGGGCTGCAGCGCGCTATGAAGTTTGCGACCTCCATCCCTAAAGCGAGAAGCAGGCGCGGTAGTTGCATTGCAAGCTGACGCGAGAAAAATTCCTCGCACATTGCTCGAAATTCTGCATGGCGCGTTCCCGGGCTTGGACCAGTGTTTTTTCCCTTGGCACGAAGACCCATATACGCATTCGTAAAAAAGCAGGCAGTCTTTGGAATTTGGCAACGATCCAAAAGGCCCAAGAGATTTCTCCAGGTCGGAACCGAGGCTCGATTCTCCTCGCCTTGCTTCAAGGAATAGTTGAAGCCGTCGACGTTATCGAAATCCTGTCCGACAATCATGACGCCGCCGACAGGAAATGTAGGCAGGTCTAAGCAGCCCTCCTTTTGATACACACCGCGACCTCCAGGGAAGAATGCGAGACCGGGAATCTGACACGGAACTGCCACCACTCCATCGGGATAGATCGCGATGCGATCGAGTTCATTGAACAGGTGCACAGACGGGTAGAGAGCGTTCACGGATTTGTTGAGGCTGACCCCGCTGCGCGCCGCAGCCTTTAACGCAGCCGCATGGACTTCGGGCGCGATCCTGAGCATTAGCTTGCCGCTGGCGGGTTTCTCCGGCTTCCCACCCAGTTCGGCGCATGCGGCGACGTAGGCGTCGATCGCTGCATGGAAACCAGCCTCGAATTCAGATACCGACTCTGCGTGGAAAGAGATGATGTCGTCAATCTCGAGCACGCGGCCAACGATCACCTTGTCTTCTGCATCGAAGACCATGCTTGCCTTGTACCCCTTGTAGCTCATTGCGTTGCTCATGGCTTTACTCCCAGACGTTCCAAGAACTCCCGCGCTGCCGTCACGCGATAACGCACTGTTTGCTGTTCAGGCCGATGATGAGTACATCAAGGGGTTTGTGCAAGCATAGGCGCGAGCGTTGTCGAAACCTAACGAAGTCGTCGTCGTGTGACTCACCGCCCCAGCGTCACAATCACCAGCCCCAGCGTCAGCAACGCCATCCCCGCGATCTCGAGCCTGGACAGCCTCTCGCGAAAAATCTTCCTCGACACGATCGAACTGAAAAGCAGCTCCACAAGGCCAAGGGTGCGCACATGCGCCACCGGTTCGATCGCCATTGCGGTGAACCAGCCGGCCGAAGCCGCCGCGCCCATGAAGCCCGCGAAGAGCGATCTGCGCCATGCGCCGAACACACGCATGACGACGGCCGGGTCTCGCGCCAGAAGCCAGCCGCCGAGCAGCACGGTCTGCAGCGATTGCGCCACGACGAGCGTGAAGGCGGCTGACATCATGAATGGCGTATCCCCGAGCGAGAGTGCCGCGCCGCGAAAGCCGACCGCCGAGAACGCGAAGCCCGCGCCCGATGCAAGGCCCAGCATCGCCGGGAACGAGGTCCATCCGGCGACCAGGGTGCGCAGGGGCCGCTCACGGTCCGCGGGCGCAAGGAGGAGCACACCCAGCGAACCGCAGGCGACGGCGAGCACCGTAGTCACCGACAGGGGATCGCCAAGGAACAGGAGCCCGAATATCGCAACCTGGATGATTTCCGTTTTCGAGTAAGCGACGCCGAGGGTGAAGTTGCGTTCCTGCATCACGCGAAGCAGCAGGGCGGTGGCAGCGATCTGGCTGACTGCGCCGAACGATACCCATGCCGCAAACGCAAGGTTCGGCGCAGGCATCGAATAGCCGCCGACCGCCTGCACGCCAATGAGCCACAGGATCGCGAATGGCAGTCCATACAGGAATCTTACGAGCGTCGCGCCCAGCGTTCCCAGCTCCGCAGTGAGGCTGCGCTGCGCGGCGTTGCGCAGCGTCTGGGCGAACGCGGCCCAGACGGTGATTGGGATCCAGAGCCAGTCGGGCGGAATCATAGGGGAGCGATCATGCGATTCGCAAAGCTTCGAGCACCGGCAGGCGGTAGCGTGCGAACGCCCTCGCGGCCGACCGCAGAGTGGAGGGATCGCTTTCGCCCATCTTTTCCCAGGCGAATTGTGCCCAAGAGTCTTCGCTGGCATGGCCCAGCGCCTTTGCGCGGAGAAATAGCATTTCCTCGCGGGCCGCGAACACGCCAGCCCCGGTGACGGGGCAGGCGAGGGCGGAAATATCGGCCGACGACTCGGCGCGCTCGAGGATCAACGCATTGAGCGCCCGGCAGCGCGGTTCGGCAACTTCGATTGCGTTTCGATCCTGGAGGGGATGCAGGCTGCCTGCGTCGGTCAGGACAAGGGCTGCTTCGGCCAGGCGGGCCTGTGGAATGCCGTTGCATCCAGGTTCTTCGGCAACCTCGCGGATCGTTTTGGGTGCGTAGCCTTTCGCGGCCATCGCCTCGGCGAAGGGCCGGTAGATCTCCTGGGGCAGGTCGATCCCGGTTCCCGCAAGCGTTGCTTTCGCAGGAATGTGTTCAGGATGCTGGAGCAGCATAAACGGGACCGTCCCGATGCGCTCTTCGAGGTTTCCCGGCAGGATCGGCTGGCCGACTTTTACAAAAATGTCGCGGCGAAAGCGCCGATTGGTGAGGAAGTCGAGCGTGGTTTCGCGCAACGCCGGCTCGGCGATGCCTTCGAGCAGGTCGCGCGACTTCTGGTTCAACCCGGGCATGTATTGCTGTCCCGCGGGCGAGGCCGATGCGCCGAGTTCCAGGCCCGCCTCGGCCAGCTCGCGCGCGACTTTCGAAAACGGCATCGGATGCCAGTCGCGGTTGAAATACTCGTGCGCAAGGTAGTTGCGGCTCTGGCCGTGCAGCGATTCAAGCCAGGGCCCGAGCCTTTGATGCGCATCGAAATACGCGGCCCCCGTATCGTGCAGCTGCTGCGCAAACTCCAGTGAAGCGTCGATCCTCGTGGCCAGCGGCACGGCGTCCCGCGCCAATCCGGAATGAAGCATGAGCAGTTGCCGCATGGGAACCTCGGCCGCCCAGCCGGGAAGGCAGTTGTAGCTGATATAGCAAACCCCGTCCGGCGCGAGGCTCCTGCGCAGGATCTCGATCACCCGGCTGCGATTGTCTTCCGAGATCCACGACCACGTCCCGTGCATCGCGATGATATCGAACTCGGGAAGTTGGTCGCGCGCCGCGAAAGATTCGAAGGACTCGCAATCCAGCCTCGCACGCGATCCGGATCGCTCGGCCATCCTGCGCGCGTTGGAGGCATGGCGTGGATTGAAATCGAAGCCGGCGAATTTGCCGGGACTGGCGGCGGCGTGGATGTTGATCGATACGCCCTGGCCGAAAGCCATCTCGAGGTAACGCGGCGAGGGATTGCGCAGCACCTGCAGGCCGCGCGCGGCGCAAGCCAGCTTGATGCGCGAAGGCGCGAGCTCCGGGCAATAGCGAAACGTGTAGTCGAGCTCAGTCACATACCCGTCGTCACCGTCCATGTGATTTGCCCAACGTGTCTCCTCCGGCCTGCCGGCATTCTAAACGCCGCAGTTTCGGCATATGGCTTGACATGCCGGGGACGCCTGCCAGAATGGATTTTCGCAAAGCGGAGGCAACACATGAACAAGGAAATGGCGCAAGCTCTCGTGCGCGTCGGCCCGGACACCCCGATGGGCAGGCTCATGCGGCGCTACTGGGTGCCGATCGTCTCCTCATGGGAGATCCCCGAGCCCGACTGCCCGCAGGTGAGGGTCAAGATCCTCGGCGAGAAGCTGCTCGCCTTCCGGGACACCAACGGCAAGGTCGGCCTGATCGACGAGTTCTGCGCGCACCGCGGCGTGTCGCTCTTCTTCGGCCGCAACGAGGAGAGCGGCATCCGCTGCTCGTATCACGGCTGGAAGTTCGACGTGAACGGCCAGTGCGTCGAGCTGCCCTCGGTGCCCAACCTCGCCTCCAAGATGAGCATCACTGCCTACCCATGCATCGAGCGCGGCGGGCTGGTGTGGGCCTACATGGGTCCCAAGGACAAGATGCCCGAGCCGCCCGATGTCGAGTGGTGCAACATACCCGAAAGCCATCGCTTCGCCTCCAAGCGCCTGCAGGAATGCAGCTGGCTGCAGGCCATGGAAGGTGGCATCGATACCACGCACGCTTCTTGGGTCCATCGCTTCGAGCTCGACATCGACCCGATGCACCGCGAGGCCAAGGCCAACAAGTACATCAAGGCCGACCGCAACGCGGTGTTCGACGTGGAGGAGATGCCGCACGGCCTGTCGATCTACGGCCGGCGCAATGGCGAGGCCGATTCGTACTACTGGCGCGTCACGCAGTTCCTCTTTCCCTGGTACACGCTGATCCCGCCTTTCGGCCCGCATCCGCTCGGCGGCCACGTGTGGGTGCCGATCGACGATGAGCATTGCTGGGCCTGGAGCATCAACTTCTATCCCGACAAGCCGCTGGCCGCGGAGGAGCGCCGCGACCTCGAGGAAGGCAAGGGCATCCACGTGAAGTACGAGCCCGGGAGCTTTCGTCCCTCGGCCAACAAGGACAACGATTACCTGATCGACCGCGTCTCGCAGAGGGAGAAGCGCACGTTCAGCGGCGTCGAAGGGTTCTCGGTGCAGGACGCCTCGCTTCAGGAAAGCATGGGTCCGATCCAGGACCACTCGAAGGAGCACCTCGTCGCAACCGACAAGCCGATCGCCATGGCGCGGCGCATGCTCTTCAATGCGGCGCTGAATCTTTCGCAGGGCATCGAGCCGCCGGCGCTGAACGCCGCGGTGCAACGTGTGCGCGCGGCCTCGGTGCTGCTCGACCGCAATGCCAAGGTGCAGGACTGGGCCAACGAGACGCTCTACGACGAGCTAGGCCAGCCGGTGTTTTCACTGTGAGGATCAAAATGCAGAAATTATTAGCCGCGTTGGCGGTTGCGTGCGCGCTCGTTCCTGTCCAGGTACAGGCGCAGGAGTGGTCGCCCACCAAGCCGGTGCGCATCATCGTGCCCGTGGTCGGCGGCACCAACGATCTGGTTGCGCGCCTGGTCGCGCCCAAGCTGCAGGAGGCGATCGGCCAGTCGGTGGTCGTCGAAAACAAGGGCGGGGCAGGCGGCAACATCGGCGCCGACATGGTGGCGAAAGCAGCCCCCGACGGCCACATGCTGCTGATCGGCTACAACGGCCCGATCGCGGTCAACGTGTCGCTGTTCGACAAGATGCCGTACGACCCGCAGAAGGACCTTGCGCCGATCACGCTGGCGGTCACCGCGCCGCAGTTCCTCACCGTGCACCCAAGCGTCAAAGCCAATACGGTCGCCGAGCTGATTGCGCTGGCCAGGGCGCAGCCCGGCAAGCTCAGCTATGCGTCGATCGCCGTGGGCAGCGCTTCGCACCTGACCATGGAGATGATGAAGACGGCGGCGGGTGTAGATATCGTGCACGTCCCCTATAAAGGCTCGGCGCCGGCAGTGACCGACATTCTCGGCGGCAACGTGCAGACGGCTTTCTTCGTGCCAGGCAACGTGTTGCAGTACGTGAAGTCGGGGCAGATCCGCCTGCTGGCCTCCACTGGGCGCAAGCGCTTCGCGACGACGCCGAACGTGCCGACCATGATCGAGTCGGGCTACGCCGATTTCGAAGCCGTGGCCTGGATCGGTTTCCTCACCACCGGCGGCACGCCGCGCCCGATCATCGACCGCTACAACCGCGAGATCGTGAAGATCCTCAACTCACCCGATGTGCGCGACAAGCTGCTCGCGGTCGAGTTCGAGATGGTGGCCGGGTCGCCGGAGCAGTTCAGCGAATGGATCCGAACCGAGATCGCAAGGTGGGGCAAAGTCATCAAGCAAACCGGCGCAAAGGTGAACTGAGCGATGGGCGACGAACCGAACAAGGGCGGCATTCCACACCCATCGGTGTTCGTGGAAAAGCGCCGCCTGGAGCTCATCAAGGGCTACGTGGTGCATGAGTCGCGCACCCCATCGAAGCAGGTGCGCGTGGTCACGCCTTCGCAGACGGTCGGTCCTTTCTTTCCGGCAGCGCTCGTCGGCCCGGGCGAAGACGATCTCGCCTGCAAGGTGCCGGGCGGCGCTCGCGCGCTGGGGACGCCGATCGTGGTGTCCGGCCAGGTGTTCGACGAAGCGGGCAAGCCCGTGCGCGGGGCACTCGTCGAAGTCTGGCAGGCCAACAAGTGGGGCAAGTACGAACATCCAGTCGACCAGACGCCCGAGCCGATCGACCCGAATTTCAAGGGGTACGGCCGGATGCTCACGGATGCCGAAGGCCGCTACCGCTTCCGCTCGATCAAGCCCGGTGCGTATCCAAACCCGGGTTACGACAACTGGATGCGCCCGCCGCATATCCACTATTCGATCTTCGGCGCCGGCGTGATGCAGCGCCTGATCACGCAGGTGTATTTCCCGCGCGAGGCACTGAACGACATCGACCCGATCCTCAACGGCGTCGAAGATCTCGACGCGCGCGCCTCGCTCATCGCGCGCGAGCTGACCGCCCAGCACGCGGGACTTGATGCGGGGACACTCGCCTTCGGATTCGACATCGTACTGCGCGGCAGCGGCGAAACGCCTTTCTTCGTCGATCCCTGACCCGGCGTGGGCGACGCGATCCGCGATTGCCTCGGGCCGCTCGCGGCGCCCTCGCGAGCGCGCCGCGCGCTGCC
>Ga0163146_10005556_pt1 | contig 14703 bp, 15 predicted proteins | sample OliLakLV19MP7G1_FD_148648 | JGI IMG/M metagenome (GOLD analysis project Ga0163146, IMG submission 148648) | Freshwater microbial mat bacterial communities from Lake Vanda, McMurdo Dry Valleys, Antarctica - Oligotrophic Lake LV.19.MP7.G1 | ecosystem: Environmental > Aquatic > Freshwater > Lake >...
CTCGTCATCACGCGGGGTGCGCTCGATGTGCTCCATCGCCCTGACGTGGATGCATCGGTGATGCGCCACCGAGCGGGCGATTGGGGTGACCTATGCGCCGAGGATGTCGAGGCCAACAAGGCCGCACTTGCACAAGGCCTGCGCGTCTTGTCGGTGTACCACGATCGGTCGGGCACGAAGTTCTGGATCATCACTGAATCCGATCGGAGCGCTACTACCATCCTCTTGCCCGAGGAGTATTGATCATGACGAAAGCTGAACGCGCCGCCCTTGAGCGGCTGGTTGCGCTCACGAAAGCGCCCGCGGTGCCGCATCGCCTGCGGCACAAGCTCCGGTCGCGCGATTTCAACATGGGCTGGAAACGGTCCCACCAGAATCTCGCGTCGGGCATTCGTTTTGTGCTCACGGCTAATCACCTCGCACTCAATGCATACGCGTTTCCGCACCAAGCGGAATGCACCTGATCGCCGGTCGGCGACCAGCGGATCATTACCCCTATTCGAAAGGAGACTGCTATGGCCACCACCTGGGTGGATTTCAAGGCGGTGCGCGCGCAAGTGCGCTTCGCCGATGTGCTTGCCTGGTACAAGGTCGATGTGCGCTCGCACGGCGAGCAGGCGTCGGCCGTGTGCCCACTGCCGGGTCACGAAGGCGACCCCAAATCGCGACCGTTCTCGGCAAACCTCGTGAAAGGAGTGTTCCGGTGCCACAAGTGTCAGCGGCAAGGGAACGTCCTTGATTTCGTGACGATCATGGAGGGACTCGATCCCGAAAGACCGTCTGATGTTCGAGATGCCGCGCTCAAGCTCATCGAGCGGTTCGGGCTCCATGCCAACCTGCGGTCGAAGCAAGCGAAGGTAGACGCGATGGATACCCGGCGTCGGCAACAGTCGTTGCCGCCGGCCGAAATTGCGCCTGCAACACGGCCTCGTACGTCTCGTCGAGTCGCCGTGAATGCGGAGCTCGATTTCACGCTTAAGGATCTCGACACGCGGCACCGGTACTTGATCGATCGGGGATTCACCGACGATACGATCGACTCGTTCGGCTTGGGTTATTGCGAACGCGGCATGCTCAAGGACCGTATCGTCATTCCACTCCACGACCACCAGGGACGACTGATCGGGTACGCCGGCAGGCTCGTCGACGATGACGCCGTATCGGGTGAGAGCCCCAAGTACCGATTCCCGGGAAGCCGGGAACGGAACGGCGTTCGGTTCGATTTCATGAAGAGCTTGTTTGTGTACAACGGGCACCGAATTGACGGTCCCGTTGCGGACTTGGCGGTGGTCGAAGGCTTCAGTGGCGTATGGTGGCTGCACCAGCACGGCATTGATGATGTCGTCGCCGTGATGGGTGCGTCGTGCTCAACAGAGCAGGCGGAACTCATTGCATCACTTGTGACGACCGACGGCCGCGTGTGGATCGTACCGGATGGCGACAAGGCGGGAGACGCCTGTGCGCTATCGCTCCTGTCGCTCGTCGGCGGCAAACGCTGGGTCCATTGGGTGCAGCTCGATCGCGAAACCCAACCGACGGACCTCGTTTCTGAAGAGATTGCCGCGCTCTTCCCGTTTAGTGCGCATGAAAGAAGCGGCGCCCACAAGGCACTTCACGTTGAATCTCCGGCAAAGAAGGCCAACGTGTAGAGAGCCCGAACGAGCAGCCGCTTCTGTCAGTATGTATATCGCAAAGTAGTACAGCGATCCAGAGAAATCTGGGTCGCTTTTCTTATTCCCGAGTTTTAACTTGTGCGGTTTCTGAGCCCGCAACGCGGTCAGTCTCTTGGCGTACGAGTCGGTGTGGCTAGTCGAGTAACCGTCGTTTCCGAATCTGCTTCGCAACCAATCGTTCGCGATCCGGCGCAGTGCGGTACTGCAGCGCGCGGATTGGATCCGTCGACGGAGCATACGCCGTGTTAATGGTTGCGTTGGCATAGTCGAGCGGACAGATCCAAATGGCGCCGAGCGGATCGGCGAGGAGCTCGGTGCGCGTGGTGAGCCATACTTGACTGTGGATGGGGCGATCGAGCGAACAGAGCTGCGATGCAAGGTTGTTACGCCGCTCGTCCGACGGGACTATTACGAGAACTCGAAACGGATGGGAGCGGTATGCGCTTCGCGGATGCCCTGCGCGGACGGCGAAATTACCCGACGAGTAATGCGAGCGATAGGCGCGGCACTTTGCTGTGAGAATTGCTTGCGTTTCGTTTGATCGGTCGATTTCCAGGAAGAAATCGGCGATGTTACCGTAACCGTTAATGAGCGAGAGAAAGCCGTCGGGTTTCACCGTTGTCTGGGTGCCATTCAAGTGGTCGACCCGGAATTGGGAAAGCGTGGACCACGTTGTGAATTCTCGAAGGGACCACATGGTCTGCTTGCGGAGGGCGGGGAGAATTGCCGCCTTCGCATCCATGACTTCTAGCTCGTGGGAAAGTGTCATCCGCTTAAGGACGGTGCGACGTCGAAAGTATGTCGGCGGTTCACGGTTGCCCACCTCCGCCATTCTTGTAAGTTGCTGCCGACCGTAAGCCGTCAGAAATAGAGTCGCCGAGTCACCGATCCGCCGCGGCATTTCGGCGATGTACCGAAATGCCTTGAGCTTTTGGACGCGCTTTGCGGCGACTTGGTATGCACCAGCAAACACGATGACGGTGACGTGCTTGAGCGACATGACGCGCGAATCACACAACTCGCGGAACAGTACGAGATCTCGCGGCTGGAGGCGGAGGGTGTGTCCTCTCCTATTCATCCGGAAATTCTAGCATGCGCTGTCCATCCAACTCGCTCGTGGTGGTGGAAAACTCGCGATCATTGGGATGCGAGAAGGCTTCGATCACATTCCACGCTCCCGCAACGTCGCGACGCATCGTACGGATTCTCACGCCTTTGCTTGCGCTCAGCCAAGGATCGCTGGCCGCCATCGTCTTTTACTTCGTGTTTTGTGCCGGAGTGCTCAAGGGACCTCTCTTTCCAGAGTTTGCCGCGAATGCAAATCCATTCGGATCGTGTACCCAGCCGGCATTGCGGCCGATGCATCAGGAGTTTCCCTCGGTCGCCGATGGTGCCAAGCTCTTGATCTGGTGGCTCGTGGTCGGATTTGCAGAGCGCCTTGTTCCCGATCTGCTTACTTGCCTCCGCGATCAAGCGAATCAAACGCAGGGTGGATCGCAAAAGGCGGAGGCGGAGTAGGTGCTGGACGCTACGCCGACGCGAGTTGGCGATAGTCGAAGTTGGTGTCGTCCTGGTGAATAACGGGCTCGGCCTACAATGCGTGAGTCAAGGGTGCCGATCGAACGGGATTTGGTGAAACTTTTTACCTTGATCAATGAACTCCTTTTTCTCACTGTTCCACTCGAAGATCCGGGCACCAATCTCGTACCCCTCGTCACTCGCCGTGATCTCATGGAAGAAGAAACCTCGCCTAGAATCCTTCCGCGTCGCTCGTTTTGTTGCCGAACCAGCCAACGCCTGAATGAAGGGGCGTTTGTGAAATGACGACGCTAATTTTCTGCCGACAAGCTCCATTTCTTTGGCGAGTTGCGCTCGGTTTGCCGCTGAAAACCGATCCTCGACCGCTGATGCCAACTGCTTACACTCTGCGGGGTCCAAGTGAAACTCTGACGCGTTGCGCATCTCGGCAATGACCGCAAGAATCTGCTTCTCGAAGTCCTTGGGGTCTGTTATCGCCAAACCTAACAATTCGAGCTCGGCCTCGAACGTCCTGGGGGACATCTGTCGCACATTGTTGGAACTCCGGCCGACCACGATTACTGAGTTGAAAAGGAACCGCAAGTATTGAGTGGGTGTTTTTTTGGCAAGTTGGTATGTCCCAACCGGTAGGGAAGACTGGCCGATTGACCGACGCAGACAATTAAATGCATATCGCCAGCGACCGCGGTCACCCATATGGTAACCGTACGTGTGCTTTTCAAAATCTGGTACATGCTTGTGACCACAAAGCAACATGTCGAAATCTGCAAGGCCGACATTGCGAAACACGTCGTGTTGATCGACAAATCTCATGGTTGGATCGGAACGATGATGCTTGGGCTCAAAGAGATAATGGTGCATAATAAGGATCTTTAAGCTTCGCAAGAATCTGCCTGCCGGCACAGGTTGATCCTCTATCAAAAGCTTTCCGTCGCGTGCCCAGTCACTCCACTGTAATAGCTTCGTTGCTTGTTCGTTCGACAGTTTTCCCTTTGCGGTCGTTTCAAGAAATGGAACTCCTTTAGGTTTATTGTGTTCCCAATCTGGATCGCCAACGAAACAGGAATCGGCGAATGAGAGGTAAGCGTCCCACGATCTGCCCTCGACCCACTCGTAGGAACAATTGCAGGGTCCGGTGACAAATTCCGGGAAGACATCGACGAAGTTCTGCAGCGCTCGCTGCACTCGATCGCGGGCTGTGCCATTAGGAAGCATATTGAATGCATCGTGGTTGCCAGCCAGAATACGCACGCGCTCAGCCGGTAGGGAGAGTCCCACGCGTTTCGTTCCAGAGACTGCATAACTGCCGAACAAGTACTCACGCACCCTCAATAACGACTCTCGGTCCCCGCGATCGCTCAGGTCTCCCGAAACGATTACTAGATCGGGACGCAGACCCGCAATAATCGTACCCAGTTTTTCGGTTCTTTCGGTGCAGTGAATCGACTCGTCGGCACGCTCATCCGCTTCTGCCGAAAAGTGAAGGTCTGAAAGGTGAAGTATGGAGAGGGTGTCGGAAAAACGTGATTTTCGGCTGTGGGTAGGCAATGTGATCCCATTCGTGTACCACGTCACTACAAATGTAACCGCAATTGAAAAAAAGAAAAGCGAAGCCTCAAGGGCTTCGCTGGCTGTGCAGATTTTGCGCTTGCACTCGAGCGCGCTCGACGAGGAGGAGCAAGTGATCACTGAAGTCGGACAATACGCTTGTCTGCTGGGATTGAGTGAGCGATTGAATCTGTTGCTCAAACGCCCTGACCGCAGTGCCTAGCTTCTCCGCGTATGCTTCTAGCACCTCGTGTTCACCAAATTCTTCGATCAGAAGTGCCATCATAACCTCCAAGTTCACACTACGTTTGAGCGGGTCTTCATTTAGACTACCATAAGTCACAGGATCCTCACGCCGGTTTTCCACAGCTTGTTTCATGTAGAAAGTCCGGATAATCCGCCCATAGCAGATATCCGGCCTCCTCAAGCCGGTGATATTACCGCCTATGTCTTTCCTCGCAAGACTCTTTGGTGGCAGGTGTTGTAACGCAGTGAAAGTGTCACCATCGTGGCGAAGTTAAGAGGCTGGGATGGAGCGGTTATCGATGAGTGGGAAGGAACGTGAGCGGTTGGTTGTTTTGAGTCGGTTGAAGGGCAAGGAACTGTCGCGCGTTGGTGCGGGTGAGGTTTTGGGACTGTCGCTTCGGCAGGTGCATCGTGTTTATGCACGTTTTCTGGCCGAAGGCGATAAGGGATTGTTGCATCGCGGTTGGGGCAAGCCCAGTGTCAAGAGGATTGCCGATTCGGATCGGCAGCGAGCGTTGGGGTTGTATCGATCGATGTATCGGGGCTTCGGTCCGACGCTGTTTGCGGAGAAGCTGGGGCCGGATCAGTGCATCTGGGTGAGCCACGACAAGGTTCGTCGCTGGCTGATCGGGGAGGGCTTGCTGGAGCGTTGTCGCAAAGGTTACCGTTCTCGTCGTCGACGCTGGTTGTAGCTTCGGCCGAACAGCGTGATCAACGCCCGCGCATCAGCGCGGTTGTGGAACGTCTCGATATTCAAACACTCATCGCGCAGCGTGCCGTTGAAACGCTCGTTCAACCCGTTCTGCCACGGACTGCGCGGATCAATGTGCAACGCTTGTACGCCGTTGGTAGCAAATACACGCATCAGATGCTTCGCGATGAACTCCGGGCCGTTGTCGCTCCGAATAAACGACGGCACGCCACGGTCGGCGAACCGCCCAAGCAGCGTTTGTGTCACGAACTTCGCGTTCATCCGATGTTCCACTTCCACCGCCACACACTCCCGCGTGAACTCGTCCGCGATCGTCAAAATCCGCAGCTTCCGGCCCGTTTCCGTGATATCTTCCACAAAATCATACGCCCACACATGATTCGGATGCTCCGCCTTGCACGGCACGCCGATGCCGATCCCACGACGCTTGCGACGACGCTTCTGCTTGAGCATCAGCCCATGCACCCGGCACAGCCGACGCACGCGTTTGAGGTTCACGATCTCGCCGCCGCGCCGAACCATCGCGTGCAAACGACGCATGCCGTAGCGCGGATGCGATCCGGATAGTTTTTTCAGCCGGTCGGCCAGCTCGGCATCCTGGCACGCCTTGCCGCCGACGTATCCCAGCCGCCGCCGACTCACCTTCAGCAGCCCGCACGCCCGAGACGCCGGAAGTTTCCGCGACGAAGAAATCCAGCTTCCGCACCCGCCGCAAAATCGCGGGCTGGGATCATGACTATCTGATCGACCTCTTGGCGGGGTAGTCATATGCGGTTGCCCTGGTCGGAATCATAGGTGGCGACCGTTGTCACTTATCACAAATGTTCTCGTTGTATTGAAACTGCCATCCGCGCCAATTGTTCCCGAACTTCCAGAATCTGAAATTATCGTTGTGCTCCGCGCTGTACTAAATCAGAACTGAGGCTCTGCGTCGCCAACGACCGGTTTCGTGAACTCATGGGCCGATATTTGCCAAAATTGGCAGGCGTGCCGCGTGGAGCTGAATCGCGCTCCCTTGGAGCACGCCGAATGGCGATATTAGGCCTTCCGCCCGGCCAATTGGCCTTCATGCCAAGAGCGACTGCCCCCCATAATTCCGTGAGAAACATCTTGACTATCGTCTCGTAAAGTACGATAATCGTCTCATGGATAAAGACATTCGTTTCATGGGAGAGCTGTTTCGCATCGTAAATGGGGCACTTCGTCTCGACATCGATAAGGTTCGTAACTATACGGCGTTTTTGGCAGAAAAGCTCGAAAAAGCGGGTGATACCACCTCCGCTTCGCGTCTCCGCAAGATGTTGGCGGAGAGCGACCAGCAGCTTCGTCCGATCGGGACGTCATTTGCGAAAGTTCTCCCGGTCGACGCGGAGAGCCGATTTCCGCTCATTGAACATGTGAGTCTTAGGGCAGCGATCGAAGCCCCGGTCGTGCTTGCGCAAGACCAGTGGGACGTCATCAACGAATTCTTGAGTATTGCCAAAAGCTACGCGGAAGCAGATGGCCAAGGCTTGTCTGCGTCGCTCACTTTCTTGATGTACGGTCCACCAGGTACCGGGAAAAGTCGTCTGGCAAGACATATCGCACGCGAACTGGGCCTTGAGCTTTACGTCGCTCGACTCGACGGACTCATTTCGTCGTTCTTGGGGAGTACTGCAAAGAATATCCGTGCGCTCTTCGATTTTGCTGCAAAGACACCGTGTGTCCTCTTCCTCGATGAATTTGATGCCATTGCAAAACTTCGAGGTGATAGCCAGGAACTTGGAGAGCTGAAGAGAGTCGTCAACAGCTTCATCCAGAACCTGGATACGCTTGGGACTCAATCTATCGTCATCGCAGCGACCAATCACCATGAGTTACTCGACTCAGCAGTATGGAGACGATTCAGCTATCGCCTCGCGCTTGATTATCCATCAGCCGAGTCTCGGAAAGTGATGTGGGAGCAGTTCGTTGGATCGTTGCAATTCACGGAGCGCGAGATTGAGTTGCTGAGTGACCTTTCAGAGGGTTTCTCTGGGTCGGACATTAATGAGGTCTGTGTGCGGCTGCAGCGGCGCCAAATCACAAAACACGAATCCCCACAATTGAAGGACGCATTCGCAATCCTCCAGAACATTGGCATTGGGGAAGGCGAGGGGCGTCGATTCTTGTCCTCGCTACGAGACAAAGATGAACATGCCATTTCGGTAGAGCTTCGCCGCCGAAATGCGAAGTTATATAGTCACGCGGCGATAGCAGACCTGTTTGGTGTATCAAAAGCAACGGCACATCGACGGGCCCAAGGAGTGAAACGAAATGGCTGAGACCGCACGTCCACACCATGAACGGCTGCTGATCAAGGTGATCATGCCCAAGCAAGGCGCGGAGCGAAAAGTTCCCGGTGGCGGCACGCCTCCGAAACCCTTCCGCACTGTTGACCGCGAATACCGCGCGCGTCTCTCTACCCAGGTCGGGGCGATCCGCAAGGCAATAGCCCCTCAAATCAAGCAGGCTGGTGCTGCGCCGGTGAGAGTAAAACTGCTCTCAAGGGCCGCGGCGAAAAGCCATCGGCCGAACCATCTGTTCTCCCCGCAATCGTGCCCAATTATTGGTGCGGGTCGGCTCGGGGAATTGTTTGTGAAGGCAACCCCCGCCGGATTACAGCGATTAGAGGAGACGATTCAAAACAACAAATCTGACCAGATGACCAAGGAGTTGTCATGCGTCGATGCAATCGAGCCTGTTACGGCGGCTTATCGCCGGGGTGGCGTTGAAGCTGCTGATGTTCTGCGAAAAAGTCCTCGGGGCAAAGAAGGCTTCATCACGCGGGTTGGACTTTTTGACTTCGGTACAACGAATGACCAAACCGCGGTGATCGAAGAGCTGAAGGCAACATGCCACAGTCGCCGACTCTCATTGCGAAGCCGAGGGTATTCGCCACAAAGCTTTACTTATGAGGTGGAGTGCAAGAACGTCGAGGACGTGGAAACTCTCTCCCGCGTCATCGGAGTACGGTCAATTGCGCCGATGCCACTCTTAAAGATAATCCGTCCCAGGATGTTCTCTGCCAAGCCACTTCCTAAACTTCCGACTGCAAAAGAGGTGGTCGGGGACTTTCCGGTTGTTGTCGTCGTGGATAGCGGCGTCGCGAGCACGTTTCCCGGACTTGAAAGTTGGGTTGTAGGCCGTGAATCTGAGGTGGCACCGGAATACCGGAACACCGACCACGGAACCTTTGTCGCAGGACTGATCTGCTGGGGCAGTCATCTGAATCCGGGCATTGCTGGGTTGGATGATAGCCCATGTGGTGTGTTCGATCTTCAGGTGATTCCCAATGACGACCCGGCTAGAGGCGCTACCACTGGACTTCTCGAATCGGAGTTCCTTGTTTCGCTCGAAGCTGCACTCAAACAGCACGCCAATACGTACAAAGTTTGGAACCTCTCGCTTGGCACAGACACGGTGTGTTCTCTGGATGAATTTTCGCCGCTGGCCGAAGAACTCGACAACTTGCAAGAAACCTACAAGGTTTCATTTGTTATCAGTGCGGGGAACTACGAAACCCCACCGTTACTGGATTTCCCGCGCACGCCAAGCCAAGAGAACGTTGGAAGGATCACAACTCCGGCTGACAGCGTGCTTGGGATCACGGTAGGTGCAGTCTCGCACGTAGATCACGCGAAGAATGGCCCGAAGAAACATTGCCCTTCAGCATTTTCCCGCCACGGTGCTGGACCGAACTACGTCATCAAGCCAGATCTGGTCCATTACGGCGGGTCATGCTCTAAGGATGCTTCTGAGATTCACGGAATTCGTTCAGTGAACGGGACGAGTTCTGCGGAGAACTTGGGGACAAGTTTTGCCACGCCGCTTGTCTCCCGCACTCTTGCTCAGATTTACCATCAAGTAACGCCAACGCCGTCTCCAGTTCTCGCGAGAGCACTGCTCACGCACCACGCACGTGATCCTCGGACCGCACTTCGAGTTCCCGACGGCGACGAGAATTTCTTCGGATTTGGTGTTCCCGCTCCTGTACCGTACTGCCTTGAATGTACTCGTCACACGTCGACGCTTGTGTTCGATGATGTACTGCGACCAGGCTACTTTCTCGAATGGGATGACTTTCCATACCCGCCGTCGCTGCAGAAGAGTGGCAAATACTTTGGTGAGATCTGGATGACGGTTGCGTTCGCTCCCGCCCGCGGACGGCGATGGGGAACCGAGTACTGCGAGACCCACATTGACGCCCATTTCGGAGTTTATCGAACCCAACGAACGCGCGAAACCGGCTTGGTGAAGCCGAAGCCAGTCTTCGTCGGGCTAGTTCCGCCAGAGCACAAAAATCCCGGTCTGCTCTACGAGTCCTACCAAGTTACGAAATTGCGGAAGTGGGCTCCCATCCGCACTTACTACGGCGACCTCGGTGAAAAAGGTGAACGTGGAGACCGCTGGCGATTGAAGATGCAGCTTCTCACCAGACACGAGCTAAAGGATGAGGCGGCATTCAAGCCTCAACCGTTTTCACTGATCGTGACGATCGCGGACCCACTTAAGAAGGCACCGGTATACGACGAAATGGCGCAAATCGTCAGGAATCGCTTTCAATCGCAAAACTTAACCATTCGCGCAGCCGCTCGCTTGCGCACGCGGCAATGAAGTACATGAGCCTTCACAGGAGCCAAAGGATGCATTCAGAACGAAGATCTTCCGACGAGTTGCCAAAGGGAATCCTTGATGACCGCAAGCTTCCTGACGATTCATTTGACGCCCTCTGGGAGTCCATCATCGTAGAGCCGGAGCTAAAAGCTCGATTGCTCTCTCAATCGCTACTGAACTTTACACTCCGATCGAAGGTCGATCGGGCGAGAGTTCCCATGCATGGCGTCATCATCTTGGTTGGCCCGCCAGGTACGGGGAAAACGTCGCTTGCGCGGGGCCTTGCTTCAAAGACGGCGAGGGTACTTCATGCAAAAGGAGGCTTTCGTTATCTCGAAGTGGAATCGCATGGCTTGGCAAGTCAATCGCTTGGCCGAAGTCAGCAGGCGGTTAAGCACCTTCTCGGGTCGGTGATTGCAGAGCGAGCGGAAAGCGGACCGCTGATCGTTGTGCTTGACGAAGTTGAGACGCTCGCTGCAGACCGAAAAAAAATGAGCATGGATGCAAATCCGGTCGATGTGCATCGGGCGACGGATGCGGTGCTGGCACAGCTAGATCAACTCGCAAGCACTTATCCGGAGTTGCTGTTCTTAGCAACGAGTAACTTTACCGCGGCGATTGACGATGCCTTCCTCTCTCGTGCCGATTTCATCGTTAACGTGGATGTGCCGGGGCCCGAAGCTTGCCATTGGATCCTAAAAGATACACTTGCGGAATTGGCTACGAAGTTTCCGAGATTAGCGAAGCTAGCCGACGATCCGAAGATCAAGCGGGCAGCCGAACGGTGTGACGGTCTGGACGGTCGCCGCATTCGCAAAGCCGTTATCTCCGCGCTCACGTGGGACAAAGAGACTGCTTTGGACCCTTCACAACTGACGGCTGAACACGTGCTTCGCGCAGTAGAAGATGCACAAAGGTCGAACGCACTTAAGGAGAAGAAACCATGAGTACAAGAATCCGCAGAAGCGTTGCCTCCACTCCTGAACGAACAGCGATTGAGACCTGGGAGAAAATCTGTGAGTTGCTTGCCCCGGATCCACAGAGTTCGTCACGGGCGGAGCTCGCAAAGGTCGCCGGCGTCGCAGCATCAACAATTTCCTCTAAGGGGCCAGCGGACGACGCCATCATCGTTCATGGCGCTGGTCCGCGCATCCTCGTTTACTGCGTCTATGGCGACGACGCGATCTCAAGCGATGGTATAAACGAAGACGCACTAGGAAAGAACCCAACCGAAGATGACTGGCAGATGTCACTCCCAGTGCCCAAGGAAGACCTAGATTGGTCAAAGAGAAAGCTAAAGAGTTGCTCTACCCGCGTCACTGCTCGCGCGGTTGGAGAAGACATCGAGGAACAACGGGGAGTAGCGGCGAAAGCTAGTGGAGGAGACGCCGTCATCGACTTGAAGGAGTTTTTGAAGCCATGAGCACAGTTCGAGTTAACACATATTCATCCACGCACACGATCGCGCACGTCACGACCAACTTGCTCAATTTCCTCAAAGAGATCGTCAGGGAAACGGGCCTAGATCCCGCCTACCTGATGGACGAGTGGGGAAGCTTGGAACGAGCAATCATCGCGTGGCTAAATAGTCGCGACCTTCGCACCGTCGTCTTAGAGATCTACAACCCGTCAACGGACGCACTCGTTGCACCACGCTGGGATCTCGACGTCATCTACGACTACTCGGGCGATGGTACATTGTGGGCTGATAGCGATGCGATCCGCTATCACGTCCGAAAAGCAGGCCTCGTCCCTTCAAGCTGCAAGTACCGCTTCCTCCTCGACACTCGGCCAGGACGTCCCGACGTATCTGGATGGGGGCCGACGAAATACCGTTCCACGGAGGGCCTAAAGCGTTTGGGCGTTGGTTCAACTATCGGCGGCAACGGCATCGGAACTGACACAACGTATTGGAGGCAATGATGCTCACGACAAACGAGGCATTTCGCAAATTCAAAACGCGACTAGAGCTGACGCAAAAAGAGCAGGACGATGCATCAAGGCGGCAGCAGGAGATCCGCGGCGTTGTCGCCCACGCATTCAAACTACAGGACGACTTTCTCACCGGATCGTACAAGCGCCACACGAAAACAAAGAGGCTCAAAGACGTAGATATCTTTTGCGTCCTCCATGACGACGAACGCCCGACGTACCGAAATGGGAAGCATCCTTCTACCTTGCTCAACAAGCTTGAAGACGTTCTTGTCAAAGAGTACGGTCGCGAGAATGTGACGCAACAGCGACGATCGGTCAGCGTCAGGTTTGCCAAACCGGGTGAAGACGACAAGGTGATGAGTTTTGACGTTGTTTCTGCTTTTACAAAGAACAAGCACTACGAAATACCAGATACCAAGATCGCCTCGGGCTGGACGGATACTGACCCAACAATTCATGCAGAAAAAGCTACGGCTGCACATGCCGCGTTCGGCCAAGAGTGGAAGGGGATCGTTCGGATGGTGAAGCGATGGAATCGTGAGAAGCAGAAGCCCGTGAAGCCATCGTTCTTGCTAGAGGTGATGGCGCTCGACATCCTCAAGCCACCCTTCGGTGGAGAGTTTGCTTACGAGATCATGTCGTTTTTCACGACCGCTGCGGAGCGCATTTACGACCAGTGGCCCGATCCGGCGGGACTCGGCCCGGCGGTAAGCGACGGGATGACCGACCAAGAGAAACGTTCCGCACAAACGGCATTGACGCTAGCGCGCAATGAGATCCGAACGGCAATAAACCTCACTCGCGAAGGGCGACAAGGCGAAGCGCTTCGAAAATACCAGGAAATTTTTGGCCCAATGTTCAGTATGTCGTAGGAGTCGAAATGGTTGAGAATAAAGTTCCACTTCGGGAGCTTTTTCTTCACTTGCAGGAGCAAATGAAGACGAAGCTGACTACAAACCGCAAATGCATCCCCCATCAGGGAGTGAAGGGTGACACCTCTGAGGAGTGTTGGCGGCAGATGCTGCGGGAATACCTGCCGAAACGATATCGCATCGAAAAAGCTTTTGTCGTCGATTCGCTCGATCAGTGCAGCGAACAGATCGACATCGTAATCTTTGATCAGCAGTATTCGCCTTTTCTTTTCAATCAGGACGGAGCCTTTTTCGTACCTGCCGAAAGCGTCTACGCGGTCATCGAAGCAAAGCAGGACATTAGCAAGGGGATGATCGAATACGCTGCGAAAAAAGCCGCTTCTGTGCGAAAGCTCAAGCGAACGAACGCGACCTTTTCAACTGCAAGCGGACCGATGAAGAAGCATTGGATGTTCGACATCCCCGCAGGCATTGTGTCACTTGGGTCGGAATGGAATCCGCCGATGGGAGAAGCATTTACCAATGTGATTAACGCGGTATCAGATTTAGATGGACAGCGAATTGACTTCGGATGTTCAATCGAAGGCGGCGCCTTCAATGTGATGTACGACAAAGACAAAAAGCCGTCCATTGAAAAGTGCCCATCCGAGATTTCGCTCGTAACATTCTTTTGGAATCTTGTGGCACGACTTCAGTCGCAGGGGACGGCACCGGCGATCGAGGTACCTGAATACTTCAAGGCGTTAGAGATGGCACCGGCACCGGAATGAGCATTTCCGGGCAAATTCACAAACATCACATCCGCGCGAAAAGAAATTGAAAAAGATGGAACACAGGGTCGCATCGAAACATCTGCTGATCAAGCTACGAGAGCTTTAATACTGATCGGGTGAAATGATCGACAGCGAATTGGGCGCTCACTGGAACGGTCGGGCAAACGGGTTCAAGCAGCTTGTCTGTATGACGCCGCTCGTGTTGGGATGCGAACTGGAATTCCCCAAGCGCTCACCCGCATCGTAGCGACTGAAATGATCATCGGATTATGTCGCGGTCTCGGGAATGTCATCGCGGACTTGCGATACGCTGACGATACCGTGTTAAAGCAATCGCAGACGAAGTTAAGCTTGACTTAGGGGTGGCCATGATGCGTGGTAATCCCTTCCACTGCAGTGGAAGGGATATTGGAAGGGTTTGGTCGTTGGTGCAACGACCATTTCTGTATTGTTGCACGTGCGTGCCAGCGGCACCCGTGGGGTGCACCAGTGAACTGGTGACCGTGACGGTCCATTGAGAATACCGTTGTGGTTGTTGGGGTTGTGGACTTCCCCCACACCCGGGGGCGTGCGCCCAACCGGTGGGGTCGTGCGACCCCCGCGGCCCTGGGGCCGCGTTCGCGCTCGGCGTGAGCCGGGCGCGTCTGCGACACGAAAATGTGCATAGAGTCGGGGGTCAACACCGCCCGCCACGCTCACGGACAGGGCTCAAGGACACGCGGCGTCGCGGAAGAGCGATCGAACGGCGCCATGCAGCCAGCACCGTATAC
>Ga0163146_10005560_pt1 | contig 14698 bp, 9 predicted proteins | sample OliLakLV19MP7G1_FD_148648 | JGI IMG/M metagenome (GOLD analysis project Ga0163146, IMG submission 148648) | Freshwater microbial mat bacterial communities from Lake Vanda, McMurdo Dry Valleys, Antarctica - Oligotrophic Lake LV.19.MP7.G1 | ecosystem: Environmental > Aquatic > Freshwater > Lake >...
TAGTAAGCGAGCGGCCGCGCGTCCCCCAAATGACATTCCCTCTATTCCACTCCGTTTTCACCCTTCCTACACGGACAAATCTCTCTTCCACAAGCCTTTATCCTAAATCCGGCAGTTCAGTGGTCCTGGCCGTCGCAATCTATTGATTCCATTCCCTAAACCTAACTGCTCCGCAGAAACTGGTGAATGAGGACGCGACAAACCCTAAACGCCGTGTTTTCAGAAATTTTGACCAGATCCGGCCGCTTCAACTGCCGGATTTAGGTTTATCCATGGGCTCTACAAGCGATGGTTGAGTCAAAACGGTCAAATCTAGTAAAACAATTCAATTCAGTTTGGCTCCCCGTCATGGACGCACATCGAACCATCGCAACATAAAACACGACCCGCCCGAACCGAGATAACTCTCTTGTTCACTAGCACATCCAAGCACAACCGGCCAGGGCCTCCAAAGTGGACCCCCAGCCAGAATACTATCTCGAACGTGGCCAAAACCAGATGCGAAATTGGCAGAACTCACCGCCACACTAACGGGTTCTAGTCGGCAGTACGACTATTCTTTGTCCGCTTCCCCAACCTGCGTGTAGAGTCTTCGAATGTGCCGGTCCCACGGCGATGCCTTAACTTCGACGTTTAACCACTTCTTTGCGGTAAGGAGATATCCTTTTGAGATAGTTCCCGGATAACTCCTATGGAACTTAAGAGCCTGATCGCCGTAGGTCAATGCGTGATAAGTTTTTCGGCCTCCTCGCTGTTTTGTGTGGGTAGGGGACTTAGGTGTTAGTCGGAATTTGGGGGAGGCGGCTCGGGGCCGCCCTCCACTCCGGATCTGGCGCGGCGCTCGGGATTGCGGTAGGGATGACCATCACTGATCACCCCCCGCACAGATCCGTACTAGCGGAACTACCGCATACGGCTCCTCCCTTGGATTCGAGCGTCGAAGCGAACATCAGGATAAGGGTGAAGAGTTCTAGGGCGAGGAATCCACCGGTCAAAGATCGGCCGCAGTTGTTCCCAATCGGGTTTCCGCCGCTGACTACGGCGACGTAGTACATGCCGCCAGTAACGACAGATCCGTTCTCGAAATCGCGAAAGCATAGACAAGTTGCCCGGCACGGCGTGATAGCGGAAGTACCCGTCCACCACCCGTTTCAGCCACGCTCCGACCTGCGCCACTGGCTCATGCATCTTCCAGCGCAACTCCTGCTTGATAGCGTGGAGTTTTGCTCTCATCCGCTTTGACACAGTACGCCGCCAGACCACAAAATGGCCCTTCGAGTTCCTGCCACAGTAGTGCGTGAACCCGAGGAACGCGAACGTTTCCGGCTTCCCTTTCCCCCGCTTCCGGCAATCAGACGCTGCAAAGCGCCCGAACGCAATTAGCCGCGTCTTCTCCGGATGAACTTCCAACCCAAACTTCGCCAGCCGTTCCTCAAAGTCTCGCAGGAACCGCACGGCATCGGCCTGATGCTGGAAACCGGCCACGAGATCGTCAGCGTAGCGGACGATAATCATGTCCCCTTGCGCCACTTTCTCGCGCCATTTCTCGGCCCACAGATCGAAGACATAGTGCAGATACACGTTAGCCAGCAGCGGTGAAACCACTGCTCCCTGCGGAGTACCTACCGTCGTCTGCGACCATTCGCCATCTTCCGAAACGCCCGCAGTCAGCCATTTCTGGATCAGCCGCAGCATTCGGTCGTCGGCTACGCGATGGCCGATGAACTTCAACAGCCACTCATGATTGACGTGGTCGAAGAAGCCCTTGATATCGGCATCGAGTATCCAGTTCACTCGCTTCTTTTGCAGCCCCGCATTCAGCGCGTCGAGCGCCATATGCGCGTTGCGTCCCGGCCTGAACCCGTACGAACAGCCCTTAAAGTCCGCCTCATAGATTTCATTGAGCACGGTCACCACGGCATGTTGAACAATCTTGTCCTCCAGCGCCGCGATGCCCAACGGACGTTGCCGCCCATCAGCCTTCGGAATGTACACTCTACGCGAGGGTTGCGCCCGGTACGCGCCACGATGTACGCGACCGTGCAGATCGGCAAGCCGATCCTCCCGCCCCGTCTCATAATCGAGCCATGTTACGCCATCCACCCCAGGAGCCGCATTCTTCTTCAATGCGTCAAAACTCTCCCTCAGCAGATTTACCGTCACATGATGCAGCAAAGCTGTGAACCGCTCTTGTTTCCTTTCCCGCGCCACCCGGCGCACGCCGCTTAATCCTTGGGACACCCGTTCCCCGCTCTGTGTCGGTTGGATGTTGGATTGCGCGTCGTTCTCCTTGGGCTGCCGCCTTCCCTCCACCGCCTCCGCCAAAGGTTTCCCTTCTTTGTTCGGCTGCTTCACTGGTACTACGCAGCAGTCAGACTCCTCCCTTGCGTACACGTCCGCATTGTGGCTTTGCGCCTTCGCGGACCGGTCTGCCTGTTTGGCAGACGCTTTGGAGGTCTCCCGGTTCTCGTGCATGTTGTTTCTCGACGTGCCAGGGTCTTCGACCACGCCGCGTCCCGCTATTGGCTCGCGATTTTGTCGCCTCAGCGGATGTTGCCTTCCCATTAAGCGAACAAGGTCGGCACGCGGTTCGTCAGTTATCGGGGCTCAATCGCCCGGCCCACCGATGCCTCTGTCTACGCTTCGCCGTACGCCTCGCGACGCACCACGCAAGACTCGAGGTCGGAATAAAGTCGCTGCTCCTTTTCCGTAGGGCTCTTTCATCCCCTACAACATGCCGGTTTATCCCGGCGCACTCGCATCCCTGCGTTGCCCTATCCTCCGGCAGACAACTTGATTGTACGGCTCTCCAGGGGTCTTCATCCACTCTGGCCAGAAGGCGATAAATCCCAGGGGGTTCGGGGGACGGCGTCCCCCGTGGTGGCAAGCGAGCCATTTCCTTGATTTTGCTGGGTCTGCGTTATGATGGCAGCGCACAGAAGGAGGTGCGCGGATGAACGAGAATGAGTTGTTTCAGGCAGCCTTGGGACTGCTGCCGCCATGGCAGGTTGACCGCTGCACCTTCGACAAGGCGACCGGTCGTCTCGACATCCATCTGGATTTTCCTCGGGGCAGTTTCTTTGCCTGCCCTGTTTGCGGGGTTCCCTGCAAGGCCCACGACACGAGTGAACGGACATGGCGGCACTTGAACTTTTTCCAGCACCAGGCGTTCCTTCACGCCCGTACTCCCCGCGTGGAGTGTTCGCAGCAGTGCGGCGTTCACGTCGTGGCTGTGCCGTGGGCCCGGTCTGGCAGCGGCTTCACCCTTTTGTTCGAGGCGCTGGTCATGATGATGGCCAAGGCAATGCCGGTTACCGCTGTCGGCCGTATCGTCAACGAGCACGACACTCTGATTTGGCGTATCGTCACCCACTACGTGGACGCGGCGCGCGCCAAAGCCGACCATTCAACAGTCATCCAGGTTGGCGTGGATGAAACCGCCTCCCGGCGCGGCCAGAAATATGTTTCCCTGTTCGTCGATCTGGACGAGCGAAAGGTTTTGTTCGCCACCCCGGGCAAGGACGCCGCCACCGTCGCGGCGTTTGCCGCTGATCTGCAGGCTCACGGCGGCAACCCCGAAGCTGTCACTGCAGTCAGCGCCGACATGTCGAAGGCCTTCTCCAAAGGCATCGCCGCCAGTCTGCCCAACGCCAAGGTCACCTTCGACAAATTCCATGTCGTCCGCCTCGTCAACGACGCTGTCGACGAAGTCCGCCGTCTCGAGCAAAAGACCAATCCGGAACTGGCAAAGAGCCGCTACGTTTGGCTCAAGAACCCCGAGAACCTCACGGAGGGCCAGTGGGAAAAGTTCGACGCCCTCGACATCATCAACTCCCATCTGAAAACCGCCCGCGCCTATCAGATTCGTCTCACCTTCCAGGACCTCTTCAACCAGCCCGCCGACAAGGCCAAAGCCTACCTCGACAAGTGGTACTTCTGGGCTACCCACAGCCGTCTTCCGCCCATCATCAAAGTCGCGAAAACTATACGCAAGCACCAGGACGGCATCCTCCGCTGGTTCATCTCCGGCATCAATAATGGAATCCTCGAAGGAATCAATAGTCTTGTCCAAGCCGCCAAGGCGAAGGCCCGCGGCTACCGCTCGGACCGTAACCTTGCCACCATCATCTACCTCATTGTCGGTAAGCTCGATCTCTCACCCCTACCCACATGAAACAGCGAAGAACCCGGAAATCACTTGGGTGTGCGGCGTGACAGATGTGGACTTGACCGGCACATCGTAGCGTATCGAAGTGATATCCCGTAGATTGCGGCGCGACAAGACAAGCGCCGCCCTTGACGGCAGGATCATCGTCAACTTACACAATCGCATATCCCGAATTACAAAGGCTACCGAATGTGGAACCGTTTCGCCCCTCGCAGCCGCGGTTGGCGACATTTTGGCGACCACAGACGGCGGCAGACCGGGTTGGCGCGCGGATTGCATTGTTGAACCGGATAATGATCTCAACATATTGGGTGATGTTCTGTGTCCTTCTTTGCGGCGGCTCGTTGTTGAGGCAGTCGAGCCGGGGATCGCTGTCCGGCACGGTTAGCGATCCCTCCGGCGCCACCGTTGCGGGCGCGGCGGTTGAACTGCGAAGTCAAGAGACCGGGGTTCCGCGATCAACCCTTTCCAACGACGCCGGGTTGTACCGGTTTGACGCTGTCGATCCCGGCACTTATGAGCTCAACGTAAAGGCGGGCGGCTTCCGTTCCTTTGCATCCAAAGGGCTGCTGATGCAGGCGGGCGTGGCGGGGACGATGGACGCGCGGCTGGAAGTGGGCGACGCGCAGACCATTGTGGAAGTAAGTTCGGCGGCGGTTCAGCTCCAGGTGGAGGCGCCGGTTCGAGGCGGAAACATTGACCGGACACAGATTGTCCAGTTGCCATTCGCAAACCGGAATCCAGTGTCGTTAGCGTTGACCGTGCCCGGCGTTTCGACGAACCGGTTTGCTTCCGGACGCGAGACCTTTTCCGTGAACGGATCGCGGGGGCGATCGAATAACTTTCTGATCGACGGGACTGAGAATAACGATATCTCCATCGCCGGCCAGGCATTTCAGATCAAGATTCCGGATGCGGTGCAAGAAGTGAATGTGCAGACCTCCAATTACGACGCGGAGTTCGGGCGCGCGGCGGGGGCGGTGATCAATGTTATTACACGGGCTGGGACGAACCGGCCGCATGGAACCGCGAGTTACTTATTGGACTCGACGGTGGACGACGCGTTGACCAACACGCAATCGCTGATCCCTGCACTGGTGCAGCGGGGCCGTCCAGCGGCCGGAACGGAACAGATTTGGGCGGGGACGCTGGGCGGACCGGTGCGAAAGGACCGCACATTCTTCTTTGTGGGGTTTCAAGAAGACCGCCAGCTAGCGCAGAACACGACGAACGTCACCACGCTGACGCCGAATGGCTGGGCGACGCTGAACAGCCTCTATCCGCAGGGGCGGAACCGGCAGGCGGACCTCTACCGAAGCCTTACAAGCGGCTTGCCGGCGACGGCGAATCCGTTCCTGGTGGCCTTAGAAAACGGCCGACCGGCTCTTGAGTTTGGAGCGGCGGCGACGCCCTTTCCCCGGTTCGTGGCGGATCGCCAATGGCTGGTGCGGTTGGACCATAAGCTGTCCGATCGGGATCAACTCTCCGGACGGTTGATGTGGAATGATCGTGACAATCCGAATGGGGCGACGGCCACGTTTTTTCCGGGGTTTGGGACGTCTCAGTTAGACCGGTTTCGCAATGCGTTGCTTACCGAGACGCATGTGTTTTCGCCGGCGATGACGAATGAGTTGCGCGTGCACTATAACCGGATATTCCTCGATTTTCCGCTGGATGTGGCGCAGCCGCCGTTGGGTGACTTGCCGCGGATTGTCCTGGGGAACGGGGCGATCACGGGCCTTGGCTCCGACCCGGCTTTGCCGCAAGGACGCAAATCGGATAACTATGGAATACAAGACACTGTAACTATTCTGCGAGGCGCGCATACTTTCCGGATGGGGCTTGACTTACTCCACATGGCCATGCGGATGGCAGTGGGGGCGACGCCGGGGGACTTGCGGGCGGTGGTATTGCGGTTTGGGATGGCGCGCGTTTTGATTGGGGTTACTATTGGGCTAATCGGGGCTTTCGGGGGCGTACGCTTGTTGGAGCCGCTATTATTCGGCGTGACTGTGTTTGATTTCTGGGTATGGTTTGGCGCGGTGGGATTGCTGATAGGAGCTTCGGCGGTGGCGGCGCTGGGGCCCACGTGGCGGGCTCTGGGAGAGTCGATCCGCAGCGCCTTCTGCAGCAGGTGTAAGTCAGGCGGATTCGACTTCTACCAACTCTTCGGCGCTGAGCCGGAATGTCGCGGCGCCTTTGACGCCCTCCAACTGGGCCGGTGAGCGCAGCCCAACTATCGCCGCGGTCACTTCGGGGCGGCGAAGCGTCCAGGCGATGGCCACTTCGCCCGGCGTCCGGCCGTGCCGTGCGCCGATAGCGCGCAATCGTTCCACCAGGGCCAGGTTCTGGGTCAGCAGCGGTTCCTGGAAGTTCGGCGTGCGCTGACGGAAGTCGTTGGCGGGCATGGCGGCGATGCGCTCACGGGTCATGGCGCCGCTTAACAGGCCCGATTTCATGGGGGAATAAACAAGCGTCCCGATGTTATTCGCGGCGCAATAGGGAAGTAGCTCCGCTTCAATTTCGGGGGTGACCAGGCTGTAGGGCGGTTGCAATGACGTGATGGGAGAGATGGGGGCGATGCGCTCGAGTTGAGAGCGGCTGAAGTTCGACACCCCAGCCCAACGGATTTTACCTTCGGCTTTCAGTTCCGCCAGCGTCTGCCAAGCCTCCGCAATGTCTTCATCGGGCTCCGGCCAGTGAATCTGGTACAGATCGATGGTTTCCATGGCGAGCCGTCGCAGGCTGTCTTCGCACTCCTTCTTCACAGAGGCGGATTTCAGGCGTTTGCCGATCTGGCGATTCTCGTCCCAAACGCGGGCGCATTTGGTGAACACATAAGGTTTGGCGGTACGTTCCTTGACAGCCTTGCCGACGACGATCTCGGCGTGACCGAGGCCGTAAACGGCGGCCGTGTCAATCCAATTCCAGCCTTCATCCAGAGCGGCGTGGACGGCGGCGACTGAGGCTTCGTCGTCTTGGGAGCCCCAGCCGAAGGCCCAATCGCCACCGCCCATGGCCCACGCGCCGACGCCGAGTGGCGTGATTTTCAAATCGCTGTTCCCGAGAGTTCTGAGTTGCATCGTTCTATTGTTACCCGATCGTTGTGTCACGGCGCAGAATCTGACAGAATTGTAAAACGGAACTAAATTTCTGCCGATAAGACCGGTGGAGCATCGTGTAACTTGTGCCAATCGGAAAGAGACGGCGCTTCGTACCCGTTTGGGTGCTGGCTTGCGCGGCGGTGACGCTCATCACCCTCGCCGGGGCCTGGAGTTGGGAGCAGTATCGGCGGGCGGACCGTTTCCGGGGCGGAACGTATAAGATTGGCGTGGTCCAGAATCCTCCGACCTACGATTGGTCGGACCGGCAAGGCGCTACTGGATTTGCCGTGGACGTGATGAACGAGGCCGCACGCCGGGCTGGCGTCAAATTGGTGTGGGTGCATTGCCCGAGGGGTTCGCGCGCGGCGATTCGCGACGGAGTGGTTGACCTATGGCCGACGGGCTACTACCGGCCGGAAGAGTATCCCGAATTTCACCAGACCAGGCCGTGGCTTGACGTCCAGCACGCGCTGGTATGGGTTCAAACGGAAATGCCGAGGGAGGCGGAGAACTGGGATGGGAAACGGATTGCGGTCACGGACACCGGCGCGAGCCGAAGCGTCGCCGAACGATGGTTTCCCACGTCGAATCTGGTTCCGGCGCGGACGCGGCAGGATGTATTCCGCACACTCTGCGCGGGGCGCGCCGATGCGGCGTTTCTTAACATGTGGGCGGTGGAATCGGGGCTGCTGAACAGGCCTGAAGAATGCGCCTTTAAGGAACTGCGCTTGAAACCGATGCCAAGGTTGACAGACCGGATGACCGTGATTTCCCGCCAGGAGTTGGGACCGCTGGCGGATGTCTTGCGGGAACGGATCGATGACATGATCGCGGACGGCGCCGTACTCGAATACACGCAGCGGTGGTTCTCGTTCTCAAGTACCGATGTGGCGCAAATGTTGCGGTTGAACCAACGCAACCAGCAACTGCGGTGGCTGATCGCGATTTGTGTGGCGATGGGGCTGACCATTGGGCTACTGGCGTGGCTGATCCGGAATTTGCGGCTGGCACGAGCGGGGGCGGACCGGTCACGGCGATTGCAGGCCGAGTTTCTCACCAACGTCAGCCACGAGATCCGGACGCCGATGAATGGCGTCCTGGGCACCGCCGATTTAATGCTGGATACAGTGGACGATCCGGAAACGAGGGAGCAAATAGAGACGATTCGGGAATCGGCCTATGGGCAGTTGGAGTTGTTGAATCAGATCCTGGATCAATCGAAGATCGACTCCGGCGTGCTGTTGTTGGAGATTACGCCATTCTCGCCGCGCCGACTGGTGGAGCAGGTGGAGAAGACGTTTCTGCCGGCGGCGCGGCGGAAGGGAATTTGGCTTCGAACGGACATCCCGCTGGATCTGCCGGCAATGGTGCAGGGGGATGGCTTGCGAATTCGCCAGGTGCTGACAAATCTGGTCAATAATGCCGTGAAGTTTACGGCGAATGGGGGCGTGGAGATTTCGGTGCGGGCGGCGTTTCCGGGCGCCGGATTGGAACTTTCGTTTGGGGTTTTCGACAGCGGGATCGGGATTCCCGCGGCGGTGCAGGGGACGATCTTCGAAAAGTTCCGGCAGGTGGACGCTTCGACGACGCGAAAGTATGGAGGGACGGGGTTGGGTCTTTCCATCTCACGGCAGTTAGTGCGGCTGATGGGCGGAGATTTGACCGTGGAAAGTGAAATGGGAAAGGGGAGTCAGTTCCGGTTTCGCGTGCCATTGGGGGCGGCCCGCGCGGCGCCGAAGGCGGATGCGCCGGGTCAGGCGGTTTCGCTGGCGGGGCTGCATGTATTGGTGGTGGAAGACAATCTGGTGAATCAACGAGTGGCGCAGGCGCTACTACAGCGGTTGGGGGCGATGGTGGAATTGGCCGGAAATGGATTGGAGGCGGTCGCGAGGTGCCGGGAGAGTGAGTTCGACGTGGTGTTGATGGACTGCCATATGCCCGAGATGGATGGCTACGCCGCAACCAGAGAAATCCGGAAGTTGTCCGGGGCAATCTGCCGCGTGCCGATTGTGGCGTTGACGGCGGGAGTTTCGGGAGAGGAACGCAGGAAGGCAGCGCAATCGGGAATGGACAGCTTTCTTACCAAGCCGGTGAACCGGGAAGAACTGGCGGCGGCGCTGGTGGCGTTGCCGCGGCGGGAATCGCCGGCGGCTTAGTGGACGGTCCGGGTTTTTCGATTCATGTAGTCCATCAGCAAATACTGGCCAAGTGTTTGAGGTGTAGTGAAATAAGCTTTGCCGCGACACAGCTCGGTGACTTTATGGACGAAATTGACAAGGTCGTAGTTTGTGGCCAGCATGAAGGTGTTGATCAGGATGCCTTGGCGCTTGCAACGGCTGACTTCATCAAGTGTCCTGGAGATAACGAGGGGGTCCAGGCCGAATGGGTTTTTGTAGATCTGGCCGTCGTCGAGGGTTAGCGCGGATGGCTTACCGTCGGTGATCATGATGATCTGCTTCATGTCCTTTTGCTCCTGTTGGAGAATGCGTTGCGCAAGGATAAGGCCATCGCGGGTGTTGGTATGGTACGGGCCCACCTGAACGCGGGCAAGTTCACTGAGGCGTAGCTCCTCGGCCGTGTCGTGGAAGAGGACGAGGCGGAGCGAGTCTCCGGGGTACTGCGTGCGAATCAGGTGCGCCAGGGCGAGCGCGACGCGCTTGGCGGGCGTGAAACGGTCCTCGCCGTAGAGGATCATGCTGTGGGAACAATCAAGGAGCAGCACGGTGGCGCAACTGCTTTGGTACTCGCTTTGGTGGACGTGGAGGTCCTGATATTCGAGGTCAATGGGACCGCCTTGCGCTCCTTGGCGGCGGAGGGCGGCGAAGAGCGTTTCGTTGGCGTCAAGGTTGAGCGTGTCGCCGAACTCGTACTGTTTGGATGAGCCGGAGGCTTCGACGCCGGTGGCCATGTCGCGGGTATCGTGGGCGCCGAAACTGGAGCGGCCAAGCGAGCCGAGAAGATCCTTAAGCGTTTTGTAGCCGAGGAAATCGAGGGCCTTATCGGTGGTCTCGACGCGGACTTCACCGCCCGCTTCGCCCTCCCGCCCGGGGCCTTGCGGAGGCTCGGAGACGTACCCCTCAGTCATCAGTTTTTCAACGAGCCGTTCGATGAGGGCGTCGACCTGCTCGGGGGTAAGTTTTTCGAATTCGCCCGGCGGGATAAGTTCGCCGTTTTCGAGAGCCTGGCGGATGGCCTCACGCAGCATGTCGAGGGAGTCCTCATTGAACGGATAGCCGCCATAGGGATCCTGGAATCCGCTCTGCAGGAAGTAACCGGAGAGCGCGCGCATCAGGTCTTCGGCGGAGATGCCGAAGTCGTCATCGACGAACTGCGAATAGCGGATCCAGCGCATGATGGCCTAATTGAACTGACGGCGTTTGGGGGGACGCGCGGCGGGCGCGTCATCGGGGCTTTCGGGCTCCTGGCCGCGGCGCCGATCCTCGGGCGCGCCAAAGCCCAGTTCCTCGTTCCGGCTGATGCGGCGTTGAGCGTAGAGGCCTTCCAGAATGAACTCGCCGGCGGCGGCGCGAACGGCGTCGGGCTCATTGGCGGAGAGGCCCAGGGCGCGCGTTTTTTCCATGAGGCCATCGACGAGAAGAAGCTGATCGAGCAGCGTGGTGGAACTGGTGGCGGCGTCAACCTTCAGCGCGCCGCCGCGTTCGAAATATTTGACGGTCATGGCGACGTTGACGCCTTCAAAATAATTGCTGTAGACGCGGCCGACGGCCATGCGGATGAGTTCGCGGGCGACGGCCTCGCCGCCTTTCAATTCGCCCTCGTATTCGAGTTCGATCTTGCCGGTGATGGAAGGCAGGGCGCTATAAATGTCAGCCACGCGGGGAACGGCCTCAGTCTCAGCGTTTTGAATCGCGCGGCGCTCGGCGTTAGAAACCACGTTTTCGATAACGGAGATGGGGAGCCGCTGCGAAACGCCGGAACGCTTGTCGATTTTCTTGTCATCGCGGGCGAGGAAGGCGACCGCCTCCACGACTTCGCGGATATATTTGGGGACAATGACACGGGCGGCATTAGCGCGCGCCGTCCACGCTTCCTGGGCAGTGATGGCCATGCCCTGTTCGAGCGTCGCGGGATAGTGCGTACGAATCTCGCTGCCGATGCGGTCTTTCAGCGGGGTGATAATTTTGCCGCGGGCGGTGTAATCTTCCGGGTTGGCGGTGAAAATCAACAGCACGTCCAGCGGAAGGCGGACGGGGAAGCCTTTGATCTGAACGTCGCCTTCCTGCATGATGTTGAAGAGACCGACTTGGATTTTGCCGGCCAGATCGGGCAGTTCGTTAATCGCGAATATCCCGCGGTTGGCGCGAGGCAGCAGACCGTAATGGATGTTGAGATCGCTGCCGATGTCGTGGCCGAGACGGGAGGCTTTAATAGGATCGATGTCGCCAATCATGTCGGCGATAGTGACGTCGGGCGTGGCGAGTTTTTCGATGTAGCGATCCGCGCGCCCCAACCACGCGATGGGAGTGGCATCGCCGAGCGAGGCGATCTGCCCGCGGCCGAAAGCGGAGACCGGGGCAAGCGGGTGATCCTTAATTTCCGAGCCGGAAATGTACGGCATGGACTCGTCGAGCAGCGTGGTCAACATGCGGATCAGGCGCGTCTTGGCCTGGCCGCGGAGGCCGAGAAGGATAAAGTTGTGGCGGGAAAGAAGTGCGTTGACAACCTGCGGGATGACGGTGTCGTCATAGCCGTGAACACCCGGAAATAGCACTCCGCCATCGCGAAGGCGGTCGATGAGATTCCCGCGAATCTCCTCTTTCACCGAACGGGAGGGGTGGCAACGGTCCGCCCAGACGCTGTTCTTCAAATCACCCAGAGTGGACGGTTTAGATTCCGCGGAAGCCAAGATAAATCCCCCAACCGCGATTGTACCAGTCAAAACGTACTACCCGGTGTGAACAAACTACTGATAGAATCCGCCATACACCTCGTGACGGTCGCAACGCGCGGAAGAAGGCGCGATGCCGGAAAAGTAGAAAGACGATTGGAATGCCGACTGACCTCCCCGAAGTTGAGTATCAGCGCTTTTGGAAGCGCTTACAGCAAATTGGCCTGAACGCCTACGAGGCGCGATCCTATCTCGTTCTGGTAGGGCATCCGAAGTTCAAGGCGCTGGAACTGGCCGCTCGCTCCCATGTGCCGCGGCAGAAGATTTACGAGGTCTTGGATTCGCTGGTGGAGAAGGGTTTTGCGCAAGTGGTGCGGGAGAAGACGAAGCTGTTTTCCGCGGTGGAGCCATCGTTGGCGATACCCGCGTATTTTGCGCGGCGGGCCCAGCATTTACAGCAGGAATTGACGGAGCAATCGCGGTTTGCGACGGACTTGGTGGAGGATTTGAACACCTCCTATTCCGAGGGCCAAGGGGGGCGAGGGACGCTGGACTTCCTGCGGATCGTTACCGAACCATTGCAGACGGCGGCGGAATACCGGCGGATGATTTCGGAAGTGCAGAGCGAGTATTTGGAATTTTCGCGGCCGCCGTACGCGGTGGATCCGTTGAACGACGATCTGGTGAAAGCGGCGCGCCAGCGCGGCGTGCGGTGCCGGTTGCTGGTTGAAGTTGGCACGTTGGACGATGAACACCGGCGGCGCTTGATGGAGTTTATCGAGATCGGCGTGGAGGTAAGCCAGGTCCCGTCGCTCCCGTTGAAACTGGCGCTGTTTGACTGCAAGCGGGGGATGATTGCGCTGCTCGATCCGGTGATCACGCGACCGACATGGACGGCGGTGGTGTTTGACCACGGCGGGCTGTCGGAGGCGATGCAGGGGCTGTTCGAAGACTATTGGCGGCGGTCGATCGCCATGCCTTCGCGGCGCGCGTGATAACTCAACGCCCGCTGCGTTCGGCGGCGCTTGAGTCCTTTCGCGCTCTCACTTCACGGACGGCGTATATCCGCCGTCCCTGGCTTTCAAAGTAAGTGCGAATGAGGACTTCGCCCAGGAAGCCGGTGCAGAAAAGAATCAGCCCGGCCAATAGCAGCACGGCTCCCGCTACCATCAGCGGACCATGCTGAGTTACGAGATCGCGGTCCATAAAGAGTAACTTGTAGACGAACAGATAGGACAGAATTAGCCCGCCGCTGGCCACGCCCATGAATCCGTACTTACCGAAGAAATGCATCGGCCGCGTGAAGTAAGTGAGCAGGAAACGGATGGTGATGATATCGAAAAAGACCTTGAACGTGCGGCTGAGGCCATAGTGGGAGCGGCCGGCGCCGCGAGGCACGTTTTTAATCGGCACTTCGATGATGCGGGCACCGTAGAAACTGGCGAGGGCGGGGATAAAGCGGTGGAGTTCGCCGTATAGATTTATGTCTTTAAGAATTTCGGCGCGGTAGGCCTTGAACGTGGTCCCGAAGTCGTGGAGTTCAACGCCGCTGGCCTTTTTCATAAGCCAATTGGCGATACGGGACGGAATTTTGCGGGTGACGGGGTTGTCGATGCGGTTCTTGCGCCAGCCGCTGGCGAGGTCATAGCCCTGGTCGATTTTTTCGAGCAGCGCGGGGATGTCTTCGGGCTCGTGCTGGAGGTCGCCGTCGAGGGAGATAATGATGCCGCCGATGGCCTCATCGAAACCGGCGGCGAGTGCGGCGGTCTGGCCGAAGTTGCGGCGCAGGCGGATGACTTTCAGGCGGGCGTCGGTTTCGACGAGGTTGGCGAGGAGTTCGAAGGAACGGTCGGTGGAGGCGTCGTCGATAAAGATGATTTCGTACTTACGGCCGATGTTTTCCAGCACGCGAGTGAGCCGATCGTAAAGCGGGAGGATGGCCGGTTCTTCGTTATGGATGGGGATGACGATCGACAGCGCGGGAGGGGGCATGGCAGTTCTTCCTTCTTGTGCTTATCGGTTTCGGAGAATCCGGCCGATCCCTTGAGTCCGGAAGAGTTACTGAGCCGCGAGCGTCAGCGAGCCGGTGTCTTCCCCAAATCGGTGAAGCACCCTCCTCCTTCTCCAGTGTACCGCCCGCGGCGGCGCCTGTGTTATCATTGGTTTTGGCGCACTTTTAGGGCCCGTAGCTCAGTTGGTTAGAGCGCTACCTTGACACGGTAGAGGTCTCCGGTTCGAGTCCGGGCGGGCCCACCATTTCCTGTAAATCACTTAGCGTTTTGGCGCTGAATATTGCACGCTGCGATAACGCTGCGTTAAGCGCTTGATCTTGATGTGGGCAACTCGTTTTGCCATTTGCGGCTTCCATCGTATAAGGGGTCATGGACAGCAAACTCTCCTCATTGGAAAGACTCTTGAAGCCGCGGGACGTGGCGAATTGGCTGGGCGTTTCGGTCGACTGGGTGCAGGACCATGCGACTTCGAAGGAGCCCCGCATTCCCTGCTTGCGTATGGGTAAACTGCTTCGATTCCGCCGCGATGAAGTGGAGGCCTTTCTTGCGGCGCGCAAGCCACCAG
>Ga0163146_10005571_pt1 | contig 14684 bp, 8 predicted proteins | sample OliLakLV19MP7G1_FD_148648 | JGI IMG/M metagenome (GOLD analysis project Ga0163146, IMG submission 148648) | Freshwater microbial mat bacterial communities from Lake Vanda, McMurdo Dry Valleys, Antarctica - Oligotrophic Lake LV.19.MP7.G1 | ecosystem: Environmental > Aquatic > Freshwater > Lake >...
ACCGCAAAACTATTTTCTTTCAGGGGTGCGACATCTGGCCTGCTGGCGACACCTATTCAAGCAAGACGGGGAGTCTTGCTTGAGGGGATGACGATGACGACGCTGATTCGCGGCGCGGCGCTTTCCGACGTGGACGTGCTACTTGGCTCGCTGGTCGATCTGGCGGCGAAATCTGGCCTTCTCGCAACACACACTTTTACGACGTCCAAACAAATGGAGCGTTGCGCATGGGATACGAACTGAACTCTCGAAGGCTCGAAGAACTGAAAAACATCAATCAGAAGCTTGAGCAAGGCACGCAAACATTCGAGCTGCTGAATGATCGGCTCGATCAGCGGACTGCAGAGCTTGTGAGGTTGCTGGGCAGAGTGGGCCACGCTGCGCTGGCCATGGTCATTGCCGCAGTGATACTGGCTGTTCTGCTGGCACTCCTCGCGTGGCACTTCCTAGGCCAAGTCAGCACTCCGCACTCGGTCATTCAATCCGTGATGGTCCTGCCATTGGCATCCTATGGTGGCGAGGTCACCTCGGCTCCCTTGACGCTGAGCTGCTACCGATCAGAAAGGGCCTTCGCGCTCGGCCGGTTTTCGCATTGCGCGCAACCTGGAGGAGCGGATCACAAGTGCTCGTGGGCACTTGAAGACTTCAAGCGGGTCAGCGGCAACATGCTCCAGGAACCCTTGACGGAGAACCACTTCTCCGGCGCGGTCAGCGCATTCGTGGTTGCGGGCCACGACATCTTGGCGCGCCAATGCAGCGCTGTCGAGTTGCCAACTGAAGCGCTCAGCGGTCATATCGGCCTTGAGGATTTTTGACAGATGGGCCGCTTTGACGGCTTCGACAAAGCGCAGATAGGCGCCGCGATCACTGGCCTTGCGGCCGCGCGTCAGCGCACCTGCGGCCTGCTGATCCAGCTTGTCGGCCGCCGCTTGGGCCATCGCTTCAATCTCGGCGATCGTGGCGCGCCGCGCGGCGCTCTGGGCGGCCGCGGCCTCCGGATCGTGAGCGACCACCAGGCGATGCTCGCCGTGCGTGGTCTCAGCAATGCTCGGTGCCGTGCTTGGCGCCAAGGTGTGCGCCAGTTCGACATCAATCCTCGTGCGGTATCGGGTCCGGGTTACGGTCCCAGCCGACCATCAAGAGCGTCGCCAACACGCCCAGGGCCAGGCCAGTCCACGGGTCGAAGAACGCCAGGCCGGCGCCAATCAACAGCACCGTACCCCTTGATGTGTTGTTGCGCGGCAGCCCCATGGCCACATACGCGCAAGCGAAGGCCGTGAGCATCAAGGTCAATGCCAATGCGACGTTCAATAGTGGCTGCAGGCCGGTCAGCAGCGGCTTGAGGAAGAACAGCAGGGGTATACCCATCAGGTAGTACGAAATCAAACCGCTGTGCAGGCTGTTCATTTCCCCTTTGCCCAAGGTCCAACGCTGGACGATGATCACCTGCACGCCGGTCCACATGGCACCTTGGGTCGGGAAGAACGGTGCAACAAGCCCAAGCACACCGTTGCGGATACCGACCGACAGGTGGGTGCGCGTCGGGTTGATGTCGATTCGCTCGTCATTGCGCTTGCTGAGGCCGTCACGCAGCACTTCATTGCCGGTGACGATATCGCCGAACAGAATCACATAGGTAATAAGCGCCAGCGGGATAGCGTGGAAAAACATTTCGACGCTGGGCCAGCCAATGGCAAAGGGCGACATCTTGGCAAAGGCTTCGCCTACTGGCGGAATCAGAATGCCCCACTGGATGTCATAGGTGATCTCTCCCACCATCGGCCCCACGATCGCGGCAGCCAGGAAGCCCGGCAGCAGGCCAAGCGCGGCAATCATGGCAATAGGGCGATATTTTGCCTTGAGTTTCTGCATTGGCAGGGAAAAGGAAAAAATCAGGCACAGCCCGCAGGCCAGCATGATGCTGATGGGCTGGGTTTCCAGCAGCGACGGGGTGTTTCCGTCACCGACGAATATCCGGTAAACCGCGGCAATCGCGGCGCCCAGGATAATGCCGGCCTTGAGGGTGTCCGGAAGCCAGATGACCAGCTTCTTACCCAGGCCGGTGACGCCCAGTATTACCAGCAGTACCGCAAAGTTGAGCGAGAGCGCCGTCATAACCTGAAAGCGGCTGACTGGATCGTCATAACCGGTCAGCACGAAGGTCAGCACCAGCGGCAGCGCCGGGGTGATCCAACCGGGTGCATACGGCTCGCCAAAGAAGATCAGCGCCGAGCCAATCAGCAGGGAATGGATCATGGAAACCGCAATGGCTTGTTCAAACGTCAAGCCGAAGGCGCCGGTCATGATGGGCACAAGCGCCAAACCGGTTGCCGCCGCTACCAGGAACCCCTGCAGGGCCTCTTGCCAGTAAAACTTGGTGTGGTAGAAGGGCAAACGAAAGGTGAAAGGCCCCCAGCGCCAACCGGGCAATTCAGGCTTGGACATAACGGATTCCCCATCACGTTGAGATTGTTTTTGCGTGTCCTGCTCTCACCCATCCTCGAAGAACGCCTGTAGCGCCTCATCGTCGGCTGGGAATACCTGCACGTTACTATGCTGGGCATCCGGCAGGTAAAGCGCGGTCGGCGGCTGCGGCAGCGCGGCGACAAGGGTTTCGGTTACTTCTCTTCTTGGCACACCCATCCCCTGAGCAGTCTCTTGATCGGCCTGCATGAAGTTCGCGCAACGATTCGCTGTCATGTTTGCGATCTCCACCTCTGCCGCTGAATACGGCGAAAAATCTGGTCGCGCATCCGAGTAAGTAACCCCTCGATCCCTTGTGATGCTTTGCACCGTGGGATCACGCGAGTAGAACGTGGACTCGCCACGCGATCCGTCCCACCATCCGCCATTGACGGGAGTCTGGTTCAACCGTTCCCGATAGGTGCTGCCACCTTGGCCGCCGCCCGCAACCACCGCCTGACGCGCATCAGCGACCTTTACAACCGCCGCCGCCGCCCGCCCTTCGCTGATAGCGACTCTCGCCGTCGACTGCCGGGCCAGTGCCGCACTACTGCGCATCGCGCCGCCTGCGCCGGTGGCCACCGCAGTTGCATCGACGATCAGATTGAGTCCAACTTCGCCCTGTCCGATGTAGTTGTGGCGAGCGCCTTCGGCACGGATGCTTTCGATATCGGTGGCCACGCCCTCAGCAAACTCTGTGACTGCGTCCACCGCGAGTCCGGCTACACCATAACGGGCGAATGTCGATAGGTTCTTGCGGCTTCTGGCCGCTAAGCCATCGCCGAGTGCCGACATCCGAGCAACCGCCGCTCCGTCACCTTGGACTGCCGATGCCGCGTCCTGCGCCAGGCCGACTGGGGCGGAAACCATCTTGTTGACGCCAATCGCGACGCCAACTGATCGACCCACCATCGGCGACTGGTTGGCCAAGCCACGCATTGCCTCTTCAACGTCGTCTTTCCTACCGGAACCGTAAGCGTAGGCAAGCCCCTCAATCGACTGCCGCCCATCCGGATCGATGTAGATCAGCGGGTTGCCATTCGCATACAAATACTGATTCGCCGTAATCGGCCGCATGACATCGGCGCTGGCGGGATCAATGCGGCTGAATCTTCCCAACCCCGGCCGGATCTCGCCCTGACAGTGAGGCTCCCCGCCGTTGTAAGCTGCGTAGCCACGGTTTGGGGACTGACGTGCGGCAGGACATTACCGGCTATCGACTCGACGCTGAGCTACATCAAGGACAGTCGTCTTTGGTCTATCGCGGCCTGCGTTTGGCTGACGGCTTGCCGGTCGTCCTGAAAGTCCTGAAGAACGAGTTTCCGACGCCGCAGGAAACCGCCCGCTACGCGCGCGAGTTCCGCATCGCCGGGCCTCTGCAGCTGGCCCATGCGGTGCGCGTGCTGGCGCTGGTGCGGCAGGGGCATCGCAGCGTGCTGGTGTATGCCGATGACGGCTGCGTCAGCTTGCGGCGGCTTTACGGTGGCCGCGCGCTGGCGGTTGAGGCTTTTTTGCGGGTGGCGATTGCGGCCACCGAGGCGCTGGCCGAAGTACACGCGCAGCAGCTTATTCACTGCGACGTTAATCCGGCCAACCTGCTGATTCATCCGACGTCGGGGGCGGTCAAACTGACTGACTTTGAACTTGCGCGCAGCGTCGATGCCGAGATCGAAGGTGCCACCCGCGCCATGGGCACGCTGGCCTACATGGCGCCGGAGCAGTCGGGTCGCTCCAATTTGCGCGCCGACCAGCGGGCTGATCTGTATTCACTCGGCGCCAGCCTGTTTGAGCTGGCCGCAGGTCGGCAGGTGTTTGTGGATCTAGACGATGTGTCTCTGCTGCACGCGCATTTCGCGCTGTCGCCGCCGTCTTTGCGCGAACTGCTTGGCGAGTTTCCAGCGCTGCTCGACGCTATTGTTTTGAAGCTGCTGGCGAAAATGCCGAGTGAACGCTACCAGACGGCGCGCGGCCTGCTGGCAGATCTGCGTGCCTGTCAGCAGCGCCTGCAGCGAGGCGAGCCTCTGGAAGGCCTGCAGCTGGGCCAGTCGGATCACAGCTTGGCGCTGATCCACATGGATCGCATGATCGGTCGCGACACCTCGCTGGCGCAGCTAGACGCGGCGCTTGCCACTGCGCAAAGCGCGCCGCGACCGCTGTGGCTTCGCCTGCAGGGTGCCGCAGGATCTGGCAAATCCACCCTCATGGCACGTTTTGCCGAGCGCCTGCCGGCCAACAATCTGGTGCTCACAGGGCGTTGCGAAGCGGCCAGTCAAGGCAGCCCTTACGCCAGCCTCAAGGCCGCCTTTGACGGCCTGATGCAGCACTGGCTGGCGCTGACAGCGGATGACTTAGCCAGCCTACGCGGCGCGCTGTGCACGGCGTTGGGAGTGAATCTAGGAGTCTTGCTGCCGCTGCTGCCGCAGCTGCCGGCCATCGTCGGCACACCATCACGACCGCTGCCGCTGGGTGCCAGTGCTGAGCAAGCGCGTTTTCAACTTGCGCTGCGCAACTTCTGGCAACTTGCAGCGGCGCGCCAACGTCCATTGATTTTGTTTATAGACGACGTGCAGTGGGCCGATAGCGCGACCTTGCAGGCGTTGGAAACCTTGCTCGCTAGCGATTTGCCGAGCTGCCTGGTGGTGACCGCCGAGCGCGAGGAAGGCACACCCGACGCGTACTCACAGATGGTAGAGCGACTGTCGGTCAGCGGCTTGCCGACACAGCTAGAATCTTTGCCGCCGTTACGCCTAGAGCAGGTCGTCGAACTGCTAGCCGGCAGCGTCGGCGCAATTGAGGGCGGCAGCGCTGCGATTGAATCCTTGGCCGAGGTGATCCACGCGCGCACCCTCGGCAACCCCTTCTTTATTCGTCAGCTGCTGGCCAATCTCGTGCGTGATGGGTTGCTGATGCCGGTAAGCGCCGATCAGGGCGTGTGCTGGCGTTTCGATACGAACCGCGCGAGCGGCCTAGCGATGGCCGACAACCTGCTCGATTTGCTGAGTGAACGGATTGAGTCACTGCCGGCGGCGATGCGCAGCGTGCTCGAACACGCCGCCTGCATTGGCCATACATTCGATCTTGCGACGCTGCGCAGCATTCTGCCGCCGGCGTTAGCCGTTGAGCTGCCGACTTTGCTCGACAGGCTGCATGACGTCGGCATGGTGCAGCGCAGTGCCGATGAGCAGACGCTGCGCTTCATTCACGAGCGCGTGCGCGATGCAGCGTTAGCGCTGATCGGTGCTGACCCCCGCGCGCGCATTCATCTTGCCATCGGTCGGCTTTGGCAGCAGCAAACGCTGCGCAGCACGTTTGAGAAGGTCGCCCAGCTGAACCGCAGCATGGGCTTGATTCATGATGATCAGGAGCGCTTGGCACTAGCCTTGCTGAATGCCGACGCGGCGCGTCTGTCGCGCACGCAAACCGCCTATGAGGCCAGTCTGGAATACGCTGGCTACGCGCTGAGCCTGCTGCCTAGCAACAGTGCGCTAGTGGCGGTCGGGGTAGCGCGCGATCTGCACGTTTTATTGGCCGACGCGCAGGCCAGCGCCGGTCATCTTGATGCCGCTATTGAGGTGTTCGAACACGCGCTGGCGCTGGCAACCAGCAGCGAAGACCAAGCGCTGGTGCAGGAGCGCATGTGCGACGCCCTGCAATCCTCCGGCCAGCCCGCCGCTGCGTTGCAGCAGGTCCAGCGCGCGCTGGACCTGCTCGGCCAACCCCTGCCTCTGCCGGCCGCCGACAACGAGGCGTATGCCGACTTACTTGCCGAGCAAGACCGCCTGTTTGCGAGACTTTCCGACGCGTCCGTCTTGCTGACATTGACCACGTTGCCGGCCGCCAACGAGGCCGCCGCACGGATCAGCCGCCTCTACGACAAAGCCATCATCGGCGTCTATTTCAGCCGCCCCGAGATGCTCGGCTTTGTCACTGCACGCAGCGTCAATCACGTCCTTCAAACCGGCCTTACGCCGGAGGCCGCGCTGGCATTTGCGTGGTGGTCGATGATGCTGTGCATGCAGGACAAGCACGCGCTGGCTACCGAGTATGCGCAGTGGGTGCGGACCATCCATGCGCGCTTTGGCAACGACTACTACGGCGGTGGCGGGCGCATGGTCGCCACCGCCATGACCTTGTGCTGGACGCGACCCTACGCCGAGTGCTTCGCCGAAGCCGGCGAAAGCGCACGCCTGCTGCACCAAAGCGGCAACATGCAGTTTTCCAGCTACGGGCTGATCACTCAGCACATCATCACTGTCGCTGAAGCGGCTGACTGTCAGGCCATGCTGAGCAGCTGCGACGTCTGGGCCGACTACTGCGCGCGCTACGTGCCGCTTGAACTTGGCCAAGCGCAGATTCGCCGCTACTGCATCGCGCGCCTGATGGGGTTGGATCCGCCGGCGCTCGACTGCGAGGCCATCGTCGCCGCGTATGCCGAACAGAACAACGCGACTGACGTCTGCGAATCGCTGACCGAGATGGCGCGCTTTGCGCTATTGCGCGACGACTTCGCCGCCGCGCTCAGTTTGTGCGAGCGCGCACATCCTTACTTTAGCGCCGGGGCCGCCGGCAATCTGCTGCTCAATTTCAACCATTGGGTGATGCTCGCCATCAGCAGCGCCCGGCGCGCAGGCCATGCCAAAGATGAAGAACGCCAGCGCCTGCAAACGCAGTTCGCAGATGCCGCCGCGCGTGTCACTCATCTGAGCACACTGCAGTGGCAGAATTTTGCCGCCTACGGCGAGCTGGTGCGCGCGGAAGGCGCGCTGATGCGTGGCGAACACGAGGCCGCGATGGGCGCCTATTTCGCCTCCATCCGTCACTCACAGCAGCACGGCTACGCGCTGCTGCAAGCGCAGGCGACGCAGTATCTGGCAGAGCTGCTGCGCGAGCAGGGTCATCACTTCGCCTACAGCGTGCAGCGCGACGCCGAGCAGCTCTACCAGCGCGCCGGTTGCCTGATCAAGGTCTACGACCGCGCCAGTCTCAGCACCACCTCCACCGCCACCACCGACGTGCGTACCACCCGCGCCAGCCGCAGCAGCGACGTGTCGCGCGGCGTCGATGTGCTCAGCCTGATGAAGGCGAATGAAGCCATCACCTCGGAAATGGACTACGACCGCCTGCTGCTGCGCCTGCTTGAGATCACTGTGGAAAACGCCGGCGCGCAGCGCGGCGTGCTGGTGCTGCGCGAAGACGATGATTTTTTTGTGGTCGCCGCTAGTGAAGTCGGACGTCTGCATCAGCGCCTAGGCGACACCCAGCACTGCCCGCTGCAAATGATTCACTACGTCGCCCGCTCGGGTCAGGTCACCGTGCTGGAAAGCGGCCCGCGACGCAGCGCGTTTCGCGAAGAACCTTACTTCGAGGCCAACGCCGTGCGCTCGGTGCTGGCCGCGCCGCTGCTGCGCCAAGGCACGGTGCGCGGCGTGATGTACCTCGAGAATAATGCCGTTGATGGGGCCTTTGGTCACGACCGGCTAGAGGCCATCCGCCTGTTGCTCGGTGCCGCCGCTATCGCACTGGAAAACGCCAGCCTGTACAGCGCGCAGAAAAAATATGCCGATGAGCTCGAGACGCGGGTCAAAGCACGCACGCTAGAGTTGGAAAGCGCCAACGCCTCGCTGGCGCGTTTAGCTGATCTTGACGGCCTCACCCAGATTGCCAACCGACGCAGCTTTGATCGCTGCTGCGAGCGCTTTGCCGAGGAGCGCGCAGCCGTCACCATGCTGCTCTGCGATGTTGACGACTTCAAGGCCTACAACGATCACTACGGTCACCCCGCCGGCGACGAGGTACTGCGCCGCGTGGCGGCAACGCTCGCCGCTGCAGCGCCGCCCAGCGCCGGACTAGTCGCTCGCTACGGCGGCGAAGAATTCGCCATCGTCCTGCGCGACGCCGAGCCCAATGACGCCGAAGCCTTTGCCCACCGCGTACAAGCGGCCGTCGGTGCGCTACAGATTCCGCATCAGTTCGCGCGCGCCGCCAAGGCCGTCACCCTGAGCGTCGGCGTGTCGCGCGTCGCTGCGCTGTCGGCCACGCGCATCGGCACGCTGATTGCCGATGCCGATAAGGCGCTATACGTCGCCAAGCAGAACGGCCGCAATCAGGTCAGCCTGCATGCGGACTTCCACCGCGCGACCGGTTTCTAAGCCAGCAGCCGACCCGTCCACCGTTTGACCCTACCGCCAGGAGCCGCCATGTCGTTTATCTCGCGCGTCAGCCCCGCTGCCAAATCCGAAACCGCCGACCAAGCAAACACGCCGCCAGCCAATCCAGCCGACTACCCGGCGACCTACATCGACATTCTTTACGACCACGCGGCCTATTTGCGCGCGAACAACGGCCGCATCGCCAGCGGCTCGCTTGCGGGCAGGCGCGTCGCCATCGTGGGATCCGGCGCGGCTGGCCTGATTTCTGCGTACCAGCTGCTGATGCTGGGCGCGGAGGTGACGATTTATGAATCGACCTCCCGCGCCGGCGGCCGTCTCAACACCGAATATCCAATCCCCGGCGAACCGGCTGCATTTGAGCTGGGCGCGATGCGCGTGCCGCCCTGCGAGCAATTGTTCAACTACTACACAGCACGGTTTGGCATCTCCCCCGGTGGGCAATTCCCGGACCCCGGCAAGGTCGATACGCGCATCATCTATCGCAATCAGGCGTATGACTGGCCCGCCGGCCAGTCGCCGCCGGCGGTTTTCGCCAACGTAACGACTGGCTGGAATGCACTGGCAACGCAGTGGATGAGTGTCTATCACCTGCTGGTGAATCCGACGCCATTTTCGCTGCTGGAGGCGCAGGCCGTTTGGCAGGATCTGGTGTACCTGCCGGTCGCACTCGGCCCCGAGCAAGGCTACAGCGGCATTTCCTTCTACACCGGCCTGGCCGAGTGCTTCGTCGAGAACTACGCCAACTATGGCCTGATGCAGCCGTGGACCGGCGATGACTTCGAGCTGTTTGGCGCGCTGGGCGTCGGCTCGGGCGGCTTCGGCCCGCTGTACGCGGTCAACTTTGCCGAAATCGCGCGGTTGGTCATCAACGGTTTGGAAACCGACCAGCAGTTCTATCCCGGCGGCATGCAGCAGCTGGTCGCGGGATTCACTTCGGCAACGCCAGACAGCAACCGTCCTACGCTGAGTCTGGGCAGTTGCATTCGCTACGCGTCGCGGGTCATTGACGTGCAGATCGGACTTGATCCGCCGAATCCGGTGGTCGTCACCACTGCGAGCGATACGCACCCTTATGACGCGGTGATCCTCGCCACGACAACCCGCTCCATGCAGGTCGACATCAACATCACCGATCAGGGCAAGGGCCTGATTCCGCAACCGGTGGCCTCGGCGATTCGCCAGCTGCATCTGATGAACTCATCCAAGCTGTTTGTGCTGACGAAGACAAAGTTCTGGCAAGCCCCCAACGCCAATCTACCCTCCAATATTCAGGCCGATGGCCTCGTGCGCGGCCTGTACTGCCTCGACTACTACCCCGACACACCCAACCAAGGCTACGGCGTGGTGTTGATCAGCTACACCTGGGGCGACGACTCCACGAAGTATCTAGGTCTCAGCGACCCCGCCGAACGGCTGGAGGCCTGCCTGCGCTCACTAGAGGCCTGCGCTTCCGATTTCGTAACCGCGCTGCGGCCGCAGATCATCGCCGAACACACGCGGATGATCGATTGGCAGCTCGATCGCGATTATTTTGGCGCCTTCAAACTCAATCAGCCGGGTCAAGACCAATACAACCAGCGGCTGTACAGCCACTTTTTGACCGCGCAGAACCTGTTTCTCGCTGGCGACAGCGTCGGCTGGTGCGGCGGCTGGATCGAAAGCGCGCTGCAGTCCGGCATGAACGCCGCCAGCGCGGTGGCGCAGCAATTTCTGGGCCCGGCGGGCATGTATCCGAACTCACCGATGACTCAGTCACCGGTGCTCTACGACTACGGCCCGCAACTCTCGCTGCGCACGGCGGGCAACACCGCTGAGCTGATCAGCGCTGCACGGACCAAAGAATGAGTGCTGCAATGCCCTGCACCCGCCCTTTCGTGCGGCTGGCCACAGCGCTGGTTGCATTGGCGCTGATTACCTCTGTGCGCGCCGCCGAGAAGCCTGCGAGCTGTTGCGTCGCGACCGTTGAAGCGCAGGTTCCCGATGGCACGGGCACGCTCTACCTCACCGGCAATCTTGAAAGCCTTGGTCCTTGGAAGGCCGACGCTTTGGCGATGAGTGGCGACGGCAGCCTGCGTTGCGCCACAGTCACCGTGCCGAGCGGGACGCTGTTCGAATACAAGTTCACCCTGGGCAGCTGGGATCGCGAGGCGGTGGGGCCTTCCGGCATGGTGATGGGCAACTTCCGTCTGCAGGTCGATGCCAACACGTCCGCGCAACATGAGATAGGCGACTTCAAGAAAGACGCGGCGACGTATATCGCCGACTGGAAGGGCTCCGGCGTGCTCGGCACGCTGGTTTATTGGACCGATGTTTCCTCCACCTATCTACAGCCCGCGCGCCATGTCGAGATTTGGCTACCTCCGGGCTATAGCGAGAACCCCACCCGCCGCTATCGGGTCCTCTATATGTCCGATGGACAGAATTTGTTCGACCCGCGCATTGCCAATACCGGCGTCGACTGGGGCGTGGATGAAGCCGTGGTTGGCCTGGTCGAGAAAGGCGAAATTGAGCCGATCATCGTCGTAGGCGTGTGGAGCACCGACGAGCGCGGCGCGGAGTATTCGCCGTGGCATCGCGCTCCCGAGTACGCCAAGTTTCTGATCAATGAGCTGATGCCGCGAATCAATCGCGAGTTCCGCACCCTGACTGGCCCTGAAAACACCGCGCACATGGGTTCATCGATGGGCGGCCTGCTGTCGTTCTATTTGGCGATCCATCATCCGGAAGCGTTTGCTGCCTGCGGCTGTGTATCGACGCATTTCCCGCTGTCGGAGGCCGTGGTCGCGAATGCGTTTGCCAACGTGGCAATCAGCGCCAATCCTGACGAAACACCTTACGTGATCCGCGATATCAAAAACGGCATGACGGTGCCGAAAGGCGCGCGTCTATGGTTCGACTACGGCACTGAAACGCTGGACGCCAGCTACGGACCCACGCATGCGGCAGTGAAAGAATGGCTGCTCACGCAGGGCCAGGTCGAAGGTCGCGATTTTGTGATTCGCCGCTACGCCGGTTCTGCGCACAATGAAGCCGCCTGGCGCGCGCGGCTGAAAGATTCTTTGCGATTTCTCTATTCCAACTCGCGGTGATCGCATCACGCTTCGGCCCGTCGTCGACGCCCCGGATTGATGACAGCCGCTGCCCGCCGGCTTTGGCATTCGCTTCCGCTAGAACCTTCAGCTCCACCCCATCGCGCGCCCATAGCCCTGCTCAAAACGGCAGATCAGCACCTGGCGTCGTTGGGGGTGCGAAAACCTGCCTACTCCTGACACCTGCATAGCGGGGAACCCGCAAATCCAAGGAGCCGATCATGAGCCACTGCAGTGCTGTGCTTGGCGACGAATATCGCCGCCTGTTCGATACGCTTGAAGTGCGCAGCACTCGGACGGCTGAGGTCGACCGTCTGGTGGATCAGCCGCTGGGGCTTAAGCCGCGCTAGCGCTACATCGGCGAGCCGCTGGGCGCGCCGTGGTACTTCATCGCTGCCGTGCACCTGCGTGAGAGCAGCTTTCAAGTGGATCGGCATCTGCATAACGGCGACCCGCTAACCGGTCGCACCGTGCAGGTGCCGGCGGGTCGGCCCCCTGTTGGCGACCCTCCCCACACGTTTGAGCAGAGCGCGAGCGACGCGCTGACCCTGAAGAAACTGCACACGGTGCGAGGTAAGCGGTAACTACGCGACGCCCAAGGGCACGCTGCGAGCCATCCTCAGGCAGGCCGGCATCGAGCAGGATAAGTTCCTGCGGCAGTGACGACAACGCCCAGCACAAGGCCGGGCGGTGGGTGATCGGTGGCGATCACGTCGTCGAGGGCAGCAAAGTTGCAATGCAAGACGCGACCCCGTTCGCGAGACCCCGTTCGCGAGACCCCGTGCGCGCTAGGCAGCCGCCGTCAACGGCAGCAGTGCGATGAGCAGCAGAGTGATTGAGCAGCGCATTCGCGAAGTGTAGGCGAGCGCCGCGTAAGGCGGGGTTGTTAGCAACGATTGCTTGGAAAAGCCGTAGAAGCTGCGATTAACTCGCTGCTATCACCGGGGGCAAGTCGTGAGGGAATGTGGCAATACAAGACGTGACCCCGCGCTTCTTCGCAAGACGTGACCCCGGGCTTCTTCGTTCGGCGCAAGCGGCAGGACTGACCTAGCTAAAGACGCTCGATGCAACATTGCTAGACCTTGACCCCGAGCCTTGACCCAGCGAGAAGCGGGTCAGCAGGATCACTCAACCCGAAACACGAGCGGGAGAAGCGTTATCGTGCCAGTTGACAGTGGTGGCGCAATGGTGACCCCGAGCGCTCCCGGACCTAGGTTTCCCTTGCGGATCTCTCGATGATCATCCGAAGTTCCTTTTTTGGTCCAACCGCCATTCCCGCAAACTTTAGTCCCATCTCTGCACTTTCTCGGCAGCGCTCCGGGTTACCCAAATGTTCGTGCACTCGAGCCATCAGCAGCAGCGCCCGAACTCTTGTCAACGAATACAACAATCCCATTTCTCCGTTGGCGATATCGTCTGGTCGCAACTCGCTGATTGTGCCTGGAAGCCTGTACTCATCAAATTGCACAAGCGCTCTATCGCAAATCAGTCTGTCAATCTCATCGACTCTCTCTGCATCAGGAGGCCACCATTGATCATGATCGTCCATGCTTGAAGTCAATCGGAGTTTGATTTCGCAATCAATGATGCTCATCGTGCCGAGCTTGATCGGCTTGCTGCTTCCTGCCTTAGGCAGGAAGCTGTAGTGGACACCCAAATTGACACAAAGAATGTCTTTCGAACTGTGGCTTTGGCCTTGGACCACGGAAACGACTTCACCAATACACCGAACCCATGTCCCAAGGCTGAGTCTTCTAAATTTTGCAGCTCCTAGAGACCCTGTGAATCTGCCATCCAGCAACTGCTGAAATTCCTTAATGTTCATTCCAACGCCTTTTCGACGACGGGAATTCCCACACGCTGAAGCTTGTTCCGCAACGGACCCGTCGGTCCGCCTCTGCCGGTCGTTGGGCTAATTCCAAAATGCCACTCAACAGAATCAACTTGACCGGTTCTCAAGAGCTTAGTGTCACGAGCAAGCTCTCGTCGAACCACGGACGTGAGGCTCGTCCTTCCAACCTTTGATTCGATTGCCACTGACCCGTCCAGCACATCGACTCTTCGCAAGCCTCCAGTGACTCGGAAATTCTGCTCAATCAAACTACCGGGGCGCTCACTGGCGATGGCATCCCTCGCCGCGTTACCTGCTGCCTGATTTCGAAGCACTGGAGGGGCTTCAACGACACTTCCAGCCGCCCCATAGGCGCCCTCAAGATCATCCACAACACTTGGGTCTAGGTACCTTGCCGCCGCCCTCGCATCAGCGCCCTCTACCACCGTCGCTGCGAGTCGCCCCTCCGTTGCAGCCGTCGCGGACACAAACTTCCGGGACAGCGCGACGCTACCGCGAATTGCGCCGCCCGCACCGGTCACGGCTCCGGTTGCGTCCACCGACACCTGCCCGGTCAATTTACCTGCAGCGGCGTAGTTCTGACTTGCAATCGCTGCGTCGAATTTGTTGACGTTGCGCTCGATGTAGTCAGTCATCGTCAAACGCGGTGATGAGGCCACTTCGATACCGCCAGCTACTGACGCGCCAATCCGATCGCTGGCACCAAAGTCCTCGCCAGTGATCCGTTCGCGCGCCGAGACGGCTAGATCGCCAGCCAGTTGGGCGGCACCCACGACGGAATCTTTGAGCGAGCGCAGGATCCCTACGCCCTGCCCCTCGCGATACTCCTGAATCGCACCGGCATCGTTGGTGCCGATCATCCGAGAATCTATGGCGTTGCAAACTCCAATCCACCCCGTATAGCGCAGCGCTATGCCAGCAACACCGCAGCGCCCATCCGGGTCTGTGTAAAAGGTCGGATTCCCATTGCCATACAGGTACTTGTTCAGCGATATCGGGTTGCTCGCATCGCCTTCCCACGGATCAATCCGACTAAACCGCCCCAACCCCGGCCGGTAGTACCTCTGCTGCGCGTAGTAGTCCCCTGACTCTTGATCAAGGTAATGCCCG
>Ga0163146_10005585_pt1 | contig 14656 bp, 9 predicted proteins | sample OliLakLV19MP7G1_FD_148648 | JGI IMG/M metagenome (GOLD analysis project Ga0163146, IMG submission 148648) | Freshwater microbial mat bacterial communities from Lake Vanda, McMurdo Dry Valleys, Antarctica - Oligotrophic Lake LV.19.MP7.G1 | ecosystem: Environmental > Aquatic > Freshwater > Lake >...
GTGATGCAATATCCATGGAGCGCGCACAGACATCGAGCGCGTAGTTCTTCCGGCACGCCTCATTAGCTGGCATGAGAAACGGATCGAGCGCTGGATGGTGGGCACCTCTTTGCATGCCCCAAGCTGCCCAATTTGCGGCCATGATAGCTGCCTCCGGAAGCCTGACACGCGTCTTCCAGGATAAGAATCTTGTTGTCCGCACAAATCTTGGCGATCGCCTTCATATCGCAGGGCAAGCCCCACATATGCACCGGGATTACGGCGCGTGTTCGCGGCCTCAACATCTTCTCGAGCTCAATCGGATCCAGCGTCAAGCTCTCATCAACATTCACAATCACAGGAATGGCTCCAACGGAAAGCACCGCCGTTGCCGTAGCCATGTACGTGACGGCGGGAACCATCACTTCGTCGCCCGGCCCAATTCCGAGCCCGATCAAGCTTGCCACCAAGGCTGCCGTCCCGCTTGAGCAAAGTAGAACGTGGGGCACGCCCAGATACTCGCCAAAGCGCGTTTCAAAGCGCGCACACTCACTCGGCTCGTAATAGCGAAAGGCTTGACCTCGTCGAATCACCCGCGTGAGCGCCTCAATTTCCGGATCACCCAGCTCAAACATCTTCTACCTTCACCTTTCTAGGTTGTGTCTGCGTAAAACCTGACCGAAACCGGCAACGCTCGCCATGGAAAAACCCTCCCAAGCATGGACTTTTATACGACCCAATTTTGTGTGCCCGCAAAACAAGAGCCCGCAGAATCGAAAGTTATGCCACAATATGTGCTCAAGACTGGGTATTAGAAGCTCGCATTTCTTTCGGGAGTTTTTTCAAGATGGACGATCTTCCGCAGTTGGGCATTTGGCTCCGACAAGCTCTCCACGTCCTGTCCGGCGCCGAAGCCTTCGAACGGACACCTGAGGGCCTGTTGGCCTCCGGCGTTGAACACACCAGACATCAACCGGAGAGCGGTAGCTTGTGGACAGGTGGCATGCAGGCGCATGACTCGCTTGAGATCGCACTGGCCATCTCAGGCAGTGGCCTACTCGATGTCGGCTCCACGCGCTTCAGATTCCCTTCGGGATCGGTCGCCGTGATTCGGTCAGGGTTGCTGCACTCCGAAGGCTTCACTTCTAAGGGCCAAGAGTATGCGTCTGTTTGGTTTGGTCTGACGGCGAAGGATCGGGTGATCGTGCATATCTCGCAGTATTCACCGGCAACCGGGTGGGCTTGTCCTTGGTCGAGTGACTTTTCGCCGCGCGCAAGTACTCGCTTGCTGCCTTGGTTTCGCCCAGAAGGAGCGAGCGAAGATGTCGAGCTCGAACCATTGCGCGCAGAGCTGATGGCAGCCATCTCAGAACTCCACCGGGATGCCATCCGTAAGACGAAGAAGGCGCTAGCTTCCGATCCGAAAGCGCTCAGCACTGCCGGTCACCGTCGCGTGTTGGAGTGGGTGCGGGGGTACTTGGACCGCCACTATCGCCGGACGATCACGGTGGCCGAGGTTGCCAAGCTAACGCGCTACTCGCCGAATTATCTGGACGCCTTGTTCAGTGCCTGGCTTGGCATGGGCATCCACCAATATTTGATCTCGCGCCGCATGGATGAGGCCTATCGCCTGTGCCAGGCGTCCGATCTCAAGATCCAGGCAGTTGCGGCCAGTGTTGGCTACGAAGATGCGTTCTATTTCAGCCGCGCCTTCCGCCGCTACCACGGAAAATCGCCCTCTCAGGCCCAGGAACGGTCGCCGGTGCGCCGAGCCCAAGCGAGCGTCACCACTCGATCTTGAGCTGACGAATACGGCTCCCACCTGCGTTCAAGTTCTCGGCAAACACGCACCGATCGTCGGCCATTGCCAAACCTTGAGTGCCTCCTACAGACGCTTGAAGCAGGGCCTTCATAGCGACGGGGCCTTTCCCCGACCAACTCAATGCCAAAAGACTGCCGACGGGCGCTGCGTCAAGGAGTGCCAGCGCTCGACACTGAACGCCGCATTCCAGCGCAAGGCTGGAAACCTTCCCGCGCGCTAGCTCAACGCGCACAGGATCCTTCGCGAGTGTCCCATCGTCCAACAGCGTACCGAACAGCAGGTGCTCATTGGCGGTACCTGTCATGGTGCTTTCCACCCAGCCGACCACAACGTCTTCTCCGAACTTTGCCAGCTGGGGCAGACGACGTGCCCCACTTGTTTCCACGCAGCGTGCTTCAGGCTGTTTAACGCTGAACGTCACCGGATCCATGAGGATCGTGTAGATGTCCGAGGCATGAGTGGCCGATTCACCGTCCGACCATGCCATCCGGAGCCCCGCGGAAGTCAGCAGGAAAACGGGGTTTCGTGCGATTCCTGGCCGGTTCGACACACGAACCTCCTGCGCGATGTTCACCAAGGCGCGATCGAGCTTCGTCACGTAAAGCTCGCGATCATTGTCGCGCTCGTCCACCCATCCCACGACCCAACCACCGGCGACGTGGATTGCGACAACGTCGCTCACCTCTCGTCCCAACCGCGTGAGCATCCGCTGTTTGGTGCGCTGCCCACGCGCATCTAGCAGCGTCACGAAAACTTGCGGTTTACCTGCATCGAGCGCCGTCCACACCAGGAGGCTTTCGCCTTTGGGGCCAGCTGCCAGCGCAACACCGCCTGCCGAGTGCGCACGATACGAAACCACGAGTGGCTCTGCGGGCGCCGCTTGGGACGTGCTTAAAGGGGCTCCGGCGCTTGGTTTGAGATCCACCAACGCTAGCGCAGAAAGTTCTGCGCGAACGGGCAAGAGCTTGCCGTCTGGAGCGGGAACCTTGGGATTTTCGTAAGGAATGTTGGGGTCAAACTGGGTGACCCAACTGAGGAGCTTTCCCCGACTGTTGGAGGCCAAACTCAAATCTGCGAGGGGCACCGAAAGCTCTTCTAAAACTCTATTTTCGACCACACGCGGCTGCGCCTCCGGCACCCATCGCGTGGCAATCGGTAAATACGCTGTTGAGCCCTGCTCCCAGGCTAGCGAGTAAATCGGCGCGGGCTCCAGCTGCTTGGCCGCTAGAACTGAGCAACGGCTCCCGGCGCAACTGAGATTCCACGCCAAGGGGACACTGCGCTCTTGCCCCTCGCCGCCCAGGAACAATGGCTGAGAACCTAAAACGCTGAGATCGGGAGCCAGCTGTACCATCGAGGGGGCAGATTGGGCCTGGCAGCTGTCTTGGCTGCGACACACGCGCCCCGGGACCAGCAACGTCAAACCCTTTGGATTCGAGGTCGCCTCGAGTTCCCAGCTCGCCGAGTCCACGGTTTCGATGCGTGCGGTAGCTTCTCCCACCGTTCCGTCGTCGAACACGCTCGCCACGTGCACGTCCCTTGAGTGTTTTCCACGCGCGGGCTTCTGCTCCCAGATCGCAAAAGCCCGATCGCCCGAAGCGCTCGGCACTAGCTTCTGGAGGGTTTGCTCACCCACGGGGCTGAGCGCGCTCGGCTCGCGGAGCACTTTGCCTGCTGGGCTCACGAGTGACCAGAGAATTCGAGCTTCGCCACTTTGCGTATCTGACCAACCGAGCGCCAAATTGTTAGCGAGTGCGGTGAGATCCAGGTCTAGGTTCGCGGTGGGGGATTCGGCGACTACCGTAGCGGCTCCCAACTTGGCGCCCGCATGATTCAGCCGCAAAACCTCAACGCTCCCCTGCGCTTTCACACCCAGCTGACCCTGAACCACCGCGAGCGCGGCACCTTCACCGAAAGGCACCATCTGCCAAGCCTTCGCATCTCGCGCCACACTTTCGACATTACCCACGGGCACCCCGAGCGCGTTCAACTTGAGAACGACCACGTCGGCGGTCTTCCCACGAGCCGTTGCCCAAGTGAGAAGCGGTCCGTGCGCCACGTCGAGCGCATCCAGCCAATAGGTTGCGCCGACGCTCTCCGCGAGTGTGGTGAGCTCATTCAGCTTGATTCCCGAGCTATCGAGGGCCAGCAACTGAATGCGATGCCGCGCCGCACCCGCTTCCGAGCTAACCTGTGAACTTGCCAACACGGCGAATCCACGCCGCGGCTCCGTTTCACCCCAACGCACTGACTTGAGTGCCAGACGTTCGAGGCTGCCCTCCAATTTTGCCACAACCCGCGGCGCGCCCGTCTTCTCAAGCGCAGAGTTAATCTGTAACGCTAAGAGCTCCGTATTCCCGGGAGCACGAGTGACGGCCCAGACCAGAATGCCCCCGGTCTGACCCGGAGCAAAATAAGGTCCAAAGCTGCCCGCGGGAACCTCCGCTAAGAGTGAGGTTTGCGGGAGTGGCTCGTGGGCTTGAGGAACGCGCGATCGTCTTCTGTGGGCTGCAAGAGCCGCGTCATGACTGGGGAGCGTCGTGGCAGGCGGGGGCTGCGCCGCACAGCCCGCGGCAAATGCTAACGACACGCCGAACTTATGTAGCCACCTTCTTCGCACACACAGAACCTGCCAGGCACCCGTTTCAGACGCAACCGGCCTTTCAATCAGCATGTGCCACGTGTAAGACCTGGCTCGGAGCACAACCAAGAATGTGTGGAATTGCCGGTTTCATCAGCTCGCGCCGAGCGCTCGCTTGGCCTGAAACGCTGAAAACTATCACGGACACACTCACGCATCGTGGGCCTGACGGCAGTGGCTATTGGTTGGACGCTCAACACGGGATTGCACTCGGACATCGCCGACTTGCGATTGTGGACCTGACCGAGGAAGGCGCCCAACCCATGCGCTCCGAGAGCGGGCGCTACCACCTTTCTTACAACGGGGAAATCTACAACTTCAAATCCTTGCAACAGGAACTGCAGGCGCTCGGGCATCGTTTCCGGGGTCACTCCGATACCGAGGTTTTGCTGGCAGGCATTGATCAGTTTGGCCTTGAGAACACCGTGCAGCGAATTGCGGGCATGTTCGCCTTCGCGCTCTGGGATGGAAAGCTCGGCCTCTTACACTTGGTGCGCGATCGCCTTGGCATCAAGCCGCTCTACTACGCGCGCTTGCCGGATGGCGTGGTGTTTGGCTCGGAGTTGAAGGCGCTGCGTGCCTTCCCGGGCTTTTCACGCAGTATCGACCGCGAAGCGTTGCACCTTTTCATGCGGCATGATTACGTGCCGAGCCCCTACACGATTTACGAAAACGCCTACAAGCTACCACCCGGTTCGATCCTGACGCTGCCTGCTGACTCCCAGAAGCTCGCCCAGGCTTTGAGCGATTTTTCGCCGCAGGCCGGGGCTCACGCGGGATTGGCTCCGAAGGCGTATTGGTCCGCTGAAGAGGCCTATTTGCGTGGCGAAACCGCCCCGGATCTGCGCTCTGACCCAGAGATCCAGAGTTCACTAGAACAACTCCTGAGCGAGGTTGTGCAAGAGCACATGGTTTCAGATGTTTCGCTGGGAGGCTTCCTCTCGGGCGGCATCGATTCTTCGCTCGTCGCAGCACTCATGCAGACACGCGCATCCCGACGCGTGCGCACCTTCTCGATAGGCTTCGAGGAGGCAGCCTTCAACGAGGCCCCACACGCCCAGGCCGTCGCGCAACACCTCGGCACCGACCACACCGAAATGTACGTCACATCCCAAGCAGCGCGCGACGTTATCCCAAAATTGCCTTTCTTTTACGACGAACCATTCGCAGATTCGTCGCAGATCCCGACGCTGCTCCTGTGCAAGCTCACGCGCCAACACGTCACGGTGAGCCTTTCTGGCGATGGCGGAGACGAACTCTTCGCTGGCTATCCGCGCTACTTTGAGACACCCAAGCTTTGGGAGAAGCTCAACCGTATTCCCAGACCGCTCCGACGTGTTGCGGCGGGCGCACTCGCGAATCTTCCAGAGCAGTACTGGAGTCACGCCATGCGCTTGGCGCAAAAAAGGCTGCCCAGTGCCATCCGGCCACGTGCGGGTTCCAGCACAGGAAAACGCGTCGGCGACGTGTTTTCTGCAGGTGAGCCCGACGATGTCTACCGCTGCCATATGTCGCACTGGAGCGATGGCCTTGGTTTAGTGAAGGGCACGGGCACGCAGGGCTATCCGACCCCGCTCACGCGTGAGCCTCGATTGGGGGAGCTTCGCTCCTTCTTGAAACGTATGATGCAAACGGACACCGTCAGTTATCTTCCTGACGACATTCTCGTGAAAGTGGATCGCGCGAGCATGGCAGTTAGCTTGGAAGCGCGTGTGCCCTTGCTCGATCATCGCGTCTTGGAGTTCGCCGCCCGGCTACCGGAGAGCCTGCTCACGCGCGACGGCAAAGGGAAGTATCCTCTGCGTCAGATTTTGTATCAGCACGTGCCCCGGGCGCTCATCGATCGCCCCAAGATGGGGTTTGGGATCCCGCTCTCCGAATGGCTGCGTGGCCCACTTGCCGCTTGGGGTCGCGATCTCTGCGACCCGAACAAGCTGAAACGCGAGGGCTACCTCAATCCTGCAGTGGTCACGAATGCTTGGGAAACACACGCCTCCGGAGCCGGCGAGCGCCACTACGCGCTGTGGAATGTATTGATGTTCGAAGCATGGCTCGAGCAAGAAGCGAAGGCCTGAGTGCCCATTTTATGCGTATTCTGATGGTGATCGACAGTTTGAGCGGGGGCGGTGCTGAGCATATCTTTACCACTATTGCCTGCGCTCTTGAGGAGTCGCACCAGGTGGAAGTGTTGGTGTTCCAAAGATCTGGCATACACCTGCAACGGCTAGAAGCCGCCAGCATTCGAGTAGCTGAGATCCGAACTGATGGCTCCAAGCTTCGCTTCTTCGCTCGCGTGCGGCAGCACATGCGCAGCCTCAAGCCCGATGTGGTCCTTTCCTTCATGGACACGCCCAATTTGGTGTCAGGAATTGCACTCCTCGGTACGCGCATTCCACTCGTGCTCTCCTTTCGGTCTGACCATCGATCCGCTCCGCAGGATTTTCACCAGCAGCTCAAAGATTGCTTGCTCTATTTTGGTTTGCACCGCGCCCATTCAGTGATCGCGGTGTCCGAGCAGCTTGCTCGGTTTATGCGCGAAGATTTTCCTTTCGCGCGCCAGAAGCTTGTCGCTATCAATAATGGCCTGGATCTTGAGCGCTTGCAGTTGGAGGCGGAAAAGCCATTATCTCCAGAGGAAGAAGCTCTTTTCGCAACACCCACTGTGTTGGCCATTGGCCGTCTGGACGCAGCGAAGGATTACCCCACGTTGCTCCGCGCTTTTGCAACGCCAGGCAGCACACAGCGCGAGAGGCGCTTGCTGATCCTCGGATCCGGTCCAGACGAAGCTGCGTTGAAATCACTCGCCCAAACGCTCGGCATCCGAGACCGCGTGCACCTGCTTGGCTATGTTGAGCAGCCCGCGCGCTTCCTCCGGCGCGCCTCACTCTATGTGATGAGCTCGCGGTATGAAGGCTACCCGAATGCGCTCGCCGAGGCGATGTTCTTGAATGGCAGTTGCGTCTCGACTGACTGCCCGACGGGTCCCTCCGAAATCATTGATTCCGGAGTGAATGGGCTGTTGGTGCCAGTAGGCGACAGTCAGGCCCTGGCCTCAGCTATGGCAAGATTGCTGAGCGACTCCGCACTTGCGGCCCAATTTCGACTGCGTGCCAGGGAGGCCATGTCGAAACGGACGGTGGCAAAGATGGTCGCTGAATACGTGCGGGTACTGGAGGCAGCAGCTTGCCAGAGGCCTACTTAAGCGCACCAGCTTCTCCCGCGACCTCCGACGGACGTTCGATAGAAGTCCCTTGCTACCCCAGGCGCAAACGTTGTGCTTCTTCTACAATTCCGTCACTGACACAACGTGCACCGCATGCGGGTCTAACGGCACGCCACGAACCCGAAGTCGAACGGTTTTCTCAAAGCTAGGTTCCTCGTCAAAAAGGAGATACTGGAACCCATTGCCGCTGAGATCGATGCTGTGGGCAAGGTAGCTCCCCACTCGCAAGTGTTCTGAAAGATGCATCTGCGCCACCGGGCCTTCCTTTCGAATCACATCGAGCGCAACGTCTCTCCTTCGTTTCTGGGATGCCCCACTGGCTACGACTCGAATACCAGAGCCACGCTCCAATTTCACAACCCATTCATTGGCAACGGTGGGAACCTGAAGCTTCGGTACGCCCTGAAAGCGAAAGATGATCGGCGCGAATACGAGCCCCGCCACTAGAAGCCCAACCGGCAGAAGGCCTATACGATCCAACTCTCGGCATGGTTCCGTCGGTGGAAACCGGGAAATACCCGCAAGTTTACCCACCGCAAATGCTGAAAGCGCTGCAACGAGCGGTACGGTGGCTGCCAAAACGCGAGGACCACCGTCGGCAAGGAAGGGAGCTGAGAGCACCACGCCCAAGGCACCCATCAGTAAGAACCCGGGGAAACGCCGAGCGGGACGTCCAACCAACAAGACACCAACCGCGCTGAACAACAGAATGAACCAAACTGAAGAGGGGAACGCCGGACTGAACGGGTAAAAGAGGGGCAAGGGATCCATGAGATCCTTGGTCAAAGCCGCCAACAACGACTTCATGAGAACCGATGGCTGTGATTGGATCTGAGCAAAGGCTAGCTCATAGACTTTGTTGGACATCTGCCCATCGGAAAGCCCGTGGAGTTCGGCTGCATGCTGAGTGAGGACATAGCCCCAACCCTTTCCGCCGACTGCCAGGCCATAGAGCGTGTACGAAAAGTTCCCCTGAAACGTGGCCCCGGGCGCCACCACCAGGCGTGCTGCTAGGTAAACGCAACCGAGAAAAATCGACAGGCAGGCAGTTAGCCGGATCCCATTCTGCAAACTCATGCGCCACGATCGATGGTGCACGATCAGCAACTGAACAGCCACTAACGGCACCGCAAACAATGCGCCGGCGCGGGTGAGTACCGCGAGCGCCAGAACGCACACACCCGCACAGCTCAGCCAAAAATCGTTCCGCGAAAAGCCGCGCACGAGAACGCCGAGCGCCAGCACACCCATGATCAAACCCGCACTTTCGGACATGAACGTGCCTACGGTGCGAAAATAGAAACCAAAGACTAGGGCACAAAAACAGGCCGCCGCTGCCAGGCCCCAGCTTCTACATATCTCATGGGCGGCGAGGAGCATCACCAGGGAAAGCGTGATCGCCACCACGACGTAGAACGTTCCTAGATCCTGCCCGGCCAGCGCATATAGAATCCCAAAGAAGATGCTCGCGGTGGGGCGCCTTGAGTTCCACTCATCAAGGACTCCAAACTCGAATAGCGAACGTGTTCCCGTGAAATAGTTACTAGCGTCGCTGTAGGGAAGCACGTTGCCGACGAACGTTCCTTCGCCAATCGTCGGATGCAGAAAGAAACTCTCCACCATTCCGACAGCGGAAATTAGGATCCCAACAAACAGGATGAAATGGACGTGCGGGCTCTCGTAGATCCGTCGCATCTGAAGCGGCTGCGTACGCTCAAGTGCCAGGAGAACGGTGCCCAGCAGCAACCACACCATGCAAACATCCGCGGCAGGAATAGCCCAATGCAGCTTAAGGGTTGCCGCTAGAACGCCAACCCCAGCCAAAAACCACGCCACACTGGCCCACACTTTGGCACGGCCTACTGCTTGTCCCCAGACCCTTGCCTGCATGTTGTTCGGCCTCCGCGGCGCGAACAGCGCAACTAGCTCGCCTTTTCCGGTGGTGTCAAGCAATTCCGCTTGCGCTTGGCTTCGGTGCGACACGCTGCGTGCGTGGCCTTCAGAACGCCTCGGCGGAAGTGACGTGCACGAGGTTCCCTCCCAGCGTCTTTCCACGAACGCGAAGCCGAACGGTTCTGTCGAATGGAGGTTCCTGGTCAAACAGCAGATAGAGGCTGGACGGTCCCGTCAGATCTAAGGAACTTGCCAGAAAATTTCCAACCTTCAGTTGAGACGCCAATTTGAGTTCTCTGACTGCGCGCAGTCGACGAAGCTCCGAAAGCGTTTGATCACCGCGGCGCAACGGGGTGGTATCATCCGCAACGACCCGCACTGCGGAAGTTGGTTCAAACTTCACCACATGCTCGTTGGCATCCTTCGGAGCCGTTAGCTTAAGTTTCCCAGTGAGCCGAAACGCAGCAGGCGTTAGTACCAGCAAACCTAACAGCAAAAGCACTGGCGCCATGCCGACAAAGTCTCGTTTGGACGGGGCGACAGGTGGCGGCTGCTTTGCGATTCCAGCTGCTTGCGCGATTCCAAAGCAAGCAAGTGCTGCAACAAGAGGAACTGTCGCGGCCAGTACACGCGGACCGCCATCGGCCAACAGAGGAGCCGAAAGCACAACGCCCATGCCACCGAAGAGCAGGAACGACGGGTAGCGCCGGGCCGGGCGCGCAATGTTCAGCACGCCCACAGCCAGAATTAGCGGCAGAAACCAAATTGAAGAGGAGAAGCCCGGACTAACCGGGTAAAAGAGCCCCACCGGATCGAGCAGCTTGCTCGCTAGCCCATCCCAAAGTGTTTTGAGAAAGAGCGATGGCTCCTCATGAATCCTGGCGAAGGCAAGTTCATAAACTCTGGCAGACGCCTGGCCATCCGAAAGACCCTGGAGTTCGCGGGCGTGTGTGGTGGTCACGTACGCCCAGCCCTTGCCGCCAGAGGCAAGCCCGTACAGAGAGTAAGAAAAATTCCCTTGAAACGTAGCGCCCGGGGGCACGACAAGGCGCGCTCCCAGGTACACGGCACCCAAGTACCCAAGTGCGGCAACGACTACTAACACTGCGTGACGCCAGGATTCCCGCGCTGACCTGTGATGCCCGACCAAAATGGCAATAGCCACTAACGGCACCGCAAATAATGCACCGGCGCGGGTGAGCACGGCGAGCGCCAGGGTGCACACTCCCGCACAGCTCATCCAAAAATCGTTCCGCGAAAAGCCGCGCATGAGAGCGCTGAGCGCCAGCACACCCATGATCAAACCCGCACTTTCCGTCATGAACGTGCCGACGGTGCAAGAGTAGAAACCAAAGATAAGGGCGCAAAAACAGGCCGCTGATGCGAGGCCCCAGCTGCTACATATCTCTTGAGTGGCCAGCAGCATCACAACGGAAAGCGTGATCGCTACCACCACGTAGAACGTTCCTAGATCCTGCCCAGCCAGCGCATACAGAATCCCATAGAAGATGACCGCCGTGGGACGCCTAGAGCACCACTCATCGAGTACTCCAAACTCGAGTAGCGAACGCGCTCCCATGAAATAGCCACTAGCGTCGCTGTAGGGAAGCAGATTGATGGCGAATGCTGCCGGGTTGCCCGTGGGATTCACAAGGAAACGACTTTCGACCATTCCGACAGCAGAAATCAGAATCCCAACAAACAGTATGAAGTTAACGTGTGGGCTCTGGTAGATCCGCCGCATCTGAAGCGGCCGCGTACACTCAAGCGGCAAGAGAACGGCGCCGAGCAGCAACCACACAGTGCAAACATCCGCGGCCGAAAAGGCCCAATGCTGCTTAAGAGTTGCCGCTAGCACGCCAACCCCAGCCAAAAACCAAGCCACCCTGCTGGCCCACACTTTGGTTTGTCCCCGGACCCGTGCCTGCATGCTGTTCCGCCTCCGCGGCTTGAGCGCCGCAACTAGCCCGCCCTTTGCGCTGCTGTCAAGCAATTCCACTTGCACTTGGCTGCGGTTCGACACCAGCATGCGGCCGCATGTTGGACCTGAAAGAACTTCGGATCATGGTCACGGGGGGCGCGGGTTTTCTCGGCAAGAGTGTCGTGCGTCAGCTGGAGACACTTGGGGCAACTCAGATTATCGTTCCGAGGTCGCGCGAGTTTGACCTCACCGATAGCCATGCCACAGCGCGCCTATTCGCTGACACGCGCCCAGAGCTTGTGTTTCACTTAGCTGCTCAAGTGGGCGGCATTGGAGCCAATCTGGAACACCCCGGGAGCTTCTTTCGCGACAACATGGCGATGGGGCTGAACGTACTGGAGCAGGGGCGGCTCTTCGGAGTCCAGAAGCTGATCATCGCGGGCACCATTTGCGCCTATCCAAAATTTGCGCCCGTGCCATTCAAAGAAGAGGACCTCTGGAATGGTTACCCTGAGGAAACGAACGCACCCTACGGCGTCGCTAAGAAGGCGCTCTTGGTCATGGCTAACGCGTACCGCCAGGAGTTTGGTTCAAACTATGTGACGCTCTTCCCAGTTAACCTGTATGGGCCCGAGGACAATTTCGACCTCGGATCATCCCATGTCATTCCGGCCATGATTCGCAAATTTGCTGCGGCAAAGCGTGAGGGCAAGAGCGAGGTAGAACTGTGGGGTGATGGCTCACCGACACGAGAATTCCTGTACGTCGACGACGCCGCGCGCGGTCTCATTCTGGCGGCGCAAAGCTACGACAAGCCGGAGCCGGTGAATCTGGGCGCAGGCTTTGAGATCAGCATGAGTACACTCGCGCAATCGATTTCAGAAAAGATCGGCTTCATCGGGAGAATCCACTGGAATGCGGACAAGCCCAACGGACAGCCTCGGCGCATGTTGAATACTGAGCGGGCGGAAAAGGAATTTGAATTTCGGGCTCAAGTCATGCTCGATCAGGGCCTCTCTCAAACCATTGAGTGGTTCGAAGCTAACCGCGCGCTTGCGGAGCGTTGAGGAATTGGGATTCTTGAATGGCAACTCCGACCCACGTTGATTTACTTGAAGAGTCCTTCGGGAATGCCGATCCTGACCACTTTCGTTGGCAGACCGAGGATCCGGTGGTTTCGAGGGAGGAGCGAGCCTTGGTGCGCGCAGCTTTCGAGCCGCTCGGCGAACGCGTGTTGGATCTTGGCTGTGCGGAAGGCGCAACGCTCATTCATTTGGATCGCAGGCAGAACGCAACGGGGCTCGATCTGTTCCCGAAGAAGCTGGCGTTTGCCAGGTTACAGCTACCCAACGTTGAATTTGTTGAGGGCTCCGCCGATAAGCTGCCGTTTCCTGACGGGCACTTCGACCACATCCTCATTCGTGACGTGATCCATCATATCGAGGAGCCTTCGCGAGTGATCTCCGAGTGTGCGCGCGTGCTGAGCCCGGCAGGTCGATTGGATATTCTCGAGCCGAACGGTCGAAACCCCATGATCGCGGCGCATGCCCTGCTAAATCCGGTAGAACGACTCGAACTTCGCTCCAGCGTGAGCTACCTCACGCAGATCCTCGAGCCAGCGTTCCGCGTGAGCAAATTCGAGCGTTTCCAACCGATGCCGGTGCATCGCTTGGCGTTCCATCCGCGGTTGCAGAGCCTCGGTCTTCCGGCGCTCCCAGCTCTAGCCCCTGCGGTAAAATTTGTAGAAGCTGCGTTCGGTCGTGTTTTGCCGCGGGCCACGTGGGCGTACATTCACGTCCGCGCGTTCAAGAGTTCACGCCCCTAGGCGCAGCTTCCGAAAGCCAAAGGCGCTCATCTTGAGCAGCAGCCAACCGTGAGAAAAACGGCTGATTTTGGTGTCGCCGTAGGTGCGCGCACGATAGCGAATCGGCAGATCCACAATCTTCAAGTTGAGGCGCGCGGCGCCAAACAGCAGGTCAAAATCGCCGAAGGGGTCGAATTCTCCGAAGTACGCGCGGTTGGCGGCGATGCGATCGTAGTCCGTCTTGCGCAGCACTTTGGTCCCGCACAAGGAATCCTTGAGTGGCTGTTCGAGCAACCAGGATAGAACTACGGAAAAGAACTTGTTGCCGAGCAGATTGAGAAAGCGCATGGCTTCGCCCTCCATCGGATACACCAAGCGAACACCGTTGATAAACTCGCCCTTGCCGTGAATGAGCGCGCGGTAGAATTTTGGCAGCTCCTCGGGGGGCACAGTGAGATCTGAATCCAAAATCATTAAGATCTCGTTTTGTGCGATCGCATAGCCTTTTCGAACGGCGTCGCCCTTTCCCTTGCCCGCACCCTGATGAATGAGCTTGAGCGTCAATGGGCCCTGATATTCGGCCATGCAGGCTTCGATTTCTTCCACCGTGCCGTCGTTTGAATTGCCATCCACAAAGATTAACTCAGTGCGCTTACCCATCACCGGCGTACGCAGGATGGCGTCACGAATATTTCCTTTTTCGTTGCGGCACGGGCAAATCACACTGACTGAAGATTCCTCCACCACCTTGGGCGTGCTTTGACAAGCCACGAAATACGAAACCAGCGAGACCTGCGACAAAAGGGGCAGCTTCGCGCCCACGCGGTTGAGTGCCGCCGACACGAGCGGCACATTCACCGGCAAGAGCACATCCATCCCCCGCCTCACGACCTCAAAATCGGCGAGGTGCAGTAGATTCGAGATATCATCCATACTGAGCCACGCTTGATCGGGCCACTTGGTCTTGAGCCCCACCAACTCGGCGAAGCGAAGCGCAGGCTCCCAGATGAAGTTGTAGTAGGTAATGATCAACTTTCCGCCCGGTTTGAGGAGCGCCCGAAGGTTCTCAATGGTGTTCTGGATATCACTGAGCAGGCCGACGACATCGGTGAGAATGATGTAATCGAAGCCTCCCGCGGGCAGTGGATCGCACTCCACATCGAGCGTAACGAAATCGATTTCTGGATGGCGCTCCCGGGCAAGCTCCGTCATGACCGAGGAGATATCGATGCCCACGCCTCGCCGAGGTTTGACTGAGGCGACCAGGTCACCCAGGCCGCTGCCCACTTCCAGAACATCGGAGTTAGGCACTACCAGGCTCTGCAACAACCGCTGGAGTTCGCCCACGTAGTAAGGATATCGATGCAGATAGT
>Ga0163146_10005602_pt1 | contig 14625 bp, 18 predicted proteins | sample OliLakLV19MP7G1_FD_148648 | JGI IMG/M metagenome (GOLD analysis project Ga0163146, IMG submission 148648) | Freshwater microbial mat bacterial communities from Lake Vanda, McMurdo Dry Valleys, Antarctica - Oligotrophic Lake LV.19.MP7.G1 | ecosystem: Environmental > Aquatic > Freshwater > Lake >...
GAACGGATTACCGGCGATAATATCAAGAAGCGCATGGCCGTCGTGCTGGATAACACGATCTACTCGGCGCCGGTGATTCAGGACCGTATCACCGGGGGTCGCGCGCAAATCACCGGGACGTTTTCCATGCAAGAGGCGAACGACTTGGCCATCGTGCTTCGGGCCGGCGCCTTGCCGGCTCCGCTCAAGATCATTCAAGATCTTACGGTCGGACCGTCGCTGGGAAAGGATTCGATCGAGAAAGGCGTGCAGGCCACGCTGGCTGCCGGCGCCTTGGTGGTGCTGTTCATGATCGTATATTACCGGATGTCTGGGGTGATCGCGGACTTTGCGCTCATGCTCAATCTCCTGTGTTTGATGGGAGCCCTTTCTGCCCTCAATGCCACCCTGACGTTGCCTGGGATCGCCGGGATTGTGCTCACGATCGGGATGGGCGTCGATTCGAACGTCTTGATCTTCGAGCGTATTCGTGAAGAGCTGCGGCTGGGGAAAGGGGTTCGTCTGGCGGTGGACGGAGGATACGACAAAGCGTTGCTGACGATTGTCGATTCTCACGTGACGACCTTGATCACGGGGATGGCGCTGTTTCTCTTCGGCACGGGGCCGATCAAAGGATTTGCTGTGACCTTGTGTCTCGGAATCGGGATCAACTTGTTTACAGCGCTGATCGGCACCAAGGTCATTTTCGACCTCTTGAATCAACGACACAAAGTCACACAGTTAAGCATCTAGTTCGAAGGAGCCTGCATGTTGGAGATCCTCGGAAAAACCAGTATCGACTTCATGGGGAAGCGCCGCTGGGCCTTTTTGTTTTCCGGCGTCATGGTGGTGCTGGGGATGGTGGCGCTCGTTCAGATTGCCAGAGGGTCGGCAAACCTCGGCATCGATTTCGCCGGCGGAACTGCGGTGCAGTTGAAATTTGAACAGGCCGTCAAGATCGACGAAGCGAGAAAAGTCTTAGAAGCGAACGGTCTGGGCAACGCCGAGCTGCAAGAGTTCGGTCAGGAGAACAAACTCCTGATCCGCCTGAAGGCCTCGACGACCATTGAGGAAAAAGTCGCCGATCGGGTCGTGGCGGTCTTTACGAAGGAGTTTGCCTCGAACCATTTCGTGGTCGAGTCCAGCACGGAAATCGGACCGACCATCGGGAAGAAACTTCAAGGAGATGCCCTCATTGCGATCGTCATTTCGTTTGTCGGGATCATTCTCTATGTGGCGGGGCGTTTCGAATTTCGCTTCGGCATCGCCGCGGCCTTGGCGACCTTTCATGACGTGTTGGCGGTGTTGGGCGCCTTTTATATCCTGGACAAGGAAATTACTCTGCTCGTGGTGACGGCCTTGCTGACGTTAGCCGGCTATTCGATGACGGATACGGTCGTCGTGTTCGACCGAATCAGGGAAAATCTCCGGATACGGAGGAGGGAGACCGAAGAGACGATCATCAACAATGCGATCAACCAAGTCCTGAGCCGCACCATCGTCACCAGCTTGACCGTCGTGTTGGTGCTGATTCCCCTGACGATCGCAGGCGGAGAGGTCTTGCACGACTTCTCTCTTGCCCTGTTATGGGGTGTGATATTCGGGACCTATTCGTCCGTCTTCGTCGCAAGTCCGTTGCTGTTGTTCTGGCCGGGAGCATCCGGGCGCCTCTTGAAGCGGAGTTAGCCGTCCGAAGAAAAGAGCATATGGCCTATAGCGTATAGCGTATGGTTTGGAATGGAGAGCGGGGTCTTTGCCACCAGCTATAAGCCATTAGCCATACGCTTTTATTCCTGCTCGCTACGCTTTACGGGATGTCGCGTTCTACTGGGGGCACCGCCATGACCCTCTGGAGCCGGTCTCACAGTCTCCAACACAAGATCATCGCGGCGATCGTGCTGGTCGGACTGCTGCCCCTCACCCTGCTGCTTGCGATCACCTACGTCGAGGAGCGGCGCGCGCTTCGCGAAATGACCGGCGCCAACTTCAAGGAAGTCGCCGTCGAAGCCGCTCGCCGCATCGAAATGCAGATCAGCCGCGGGATGAACGAGGCCCAGCAGCTCGCCACGACCCCCTTTCTCCACACCGCCGTGACCGAAGCCAACCGCACCTACGAGGGAAAGGATGCGCATCGCATCCAGGGCATGATCAAGGATTGGCAGCAGCGGTGGCGTCAACGGGGTAAGCAAAGCGAGTTTCCACTTTTCATTAATCGCATCGTCACGAACTACCTCATCCGGTGGCATGATATCCGCAAATCTGATTATGTCGGGATCCTGGTGACCGATCGGCAAGGGGCGCTGGTGGTCAGCTCTATTCCACAAGTGGAGTACTTGTACGGGGAGACAGCCTGGTGGCAAGCCGTAGTGAAGGGGGGCAGTCACAAGAGCTATGTGAGTGAGATCGCCTTCGATCCCGCGTTCGGGACTCATGTGCTTGTGGTGGCGGCGCCCATTCTTGACGAGATGAAGGAGACGGTGATTGGGACGGTCACTATTTTGCTGCGTCGAGACACGATTTTCCATGCCATGGCTGAGGTGACGATCGGAGCCACTGGGCATGCGATGTTGTTCAACTCCGACGGTGTGCCGGTGATCTGTCCGGTGCTGCCCCCTGAAGCGCATACGGTACGGCCTGAGTTGATCAGCGTCCTCGGCGGCCTGGAAGCCGGGTGGACGGTTGCCGCAGACGATTCCCATGGAGGCCTGAACGCCTTGATCGGGTTCGCTCCGGTCCGATTCGGCGAGAGCTTGGCCTCGGGGAGTTTGGGTGGCCATCAGTGGATCACCGTGGTACGGCAGGATCCCCAGGAGACCTATGCGCCGCTTGCCGAACTTGTGGCGAAGGTGCTGCTCTATGGGGTGATGGTGCTTGCGGTGCTATGGGGGACAGGGGTACTCGTCGCACGCCGGATCGCCCGTCCCATTCAGTTGCTACACGACGGGGTGCGTGAAATTGGAAGCGGCCGCTTAGACCGGCGACTGGAGCTGAAGACCGGCGATGAAATCGAAGGGCTTGCCGAGGCGTTCAACCAGATGGCGGCGAATCTACAACGGTCGTTTGCGCAGATTGAACAACGCGTGGTGGATGTGCGCCGCCTGGAAGAAAAGTACCGCGATCTGATCGAACATTCTCCTGAAATGATCTATCAGTTGAACCGCAGCGGGCGATTCGTCCATGTGAACAAAACGGGGCTCGAGAAGTTGAAGTATACCCTCAATGAGATGCTGGCGATGAAGCTCTGGGACCTTGTGCCGCGCGGACAGGAGCCGCTCGTACTGCAATATCTGGAGCGATTGGTGGCGCAAGGGCGTAGTTCGATGGAGACCGTGTTTCTGACCAAAGCCGGTCACCCGATCGATGTGGAAATTCATGCCACGGCGCTGATCGATCAAGAGCGGGGCGGGCTGGTGCACTCGCGCGCATTTGTGCGCGACGTGACCGAACGCCACCGGCTTGAGCGACATCTGCAAGCATACACGACGACGCTTGAACAGGCCGTGTCGGAGCGGACGCAACAGCTCGTCGCCTCGCAGGCGCGGTACAAGGCGTTGTTCGACTTGGTGGCGGACTCGGTGTTGATTGTGGACCAGAACGGGATCATCGTCGCCGTCAACAAACGTGAGGAGCAAGCGCTGGGGTATGCAGAGGCGGCTGTGGTCGGTCGCAGTGTGCTCGACCTCGTCCTGTCCGGTTATCACGATGCGTTGCGCGGATGGCTGAGCGCTATTATTTCGGGGCAGCGGAACCTGTCCACCCAGGAGATCATCGTGCGTCATGCCGGTGGGCTGGATACGCCGGTTGAAATGAACTTGATCCCTGTCGGAGCGGACGACCAACTATTGGTGATGGTACAGTTACGGGACATTACCGACCGGAAGCGGCTCGAGCGCCAGCTGGACACGTACAGGGAGGAGTTGGAACATAACGTACAAGAGCGTACGCGGGAAATTGAAGAGACTACAGAGTATCTCGAAAATCTGCTCGAAAACGCCAACGATGTCATTTACACCCTCGATACGGAGCAGCGGTTCACCTATGTCAACAGCAAGATCGAAGCATGGGGCTATCGGAAAGACGATCTGATCGGGCGCCCCTACCTCGCCCTGCTTTCCAAACGCCATCGCGGGAAGCGCCTCAAGAACACCTTGGATATCGGCGCCAAGCAGGTCTATGAGGTCGAAGTGGTGACTCGCACAGGGGAGCCGAGGGCTGTGATGGTGAGTGTCTCCCCGCTGCATGGGGTCGAGGGAGAAATCCTGGGCGTGCTGGGCATCGCGCGCGACATGACGGAGACCAAGAAATTGGAGCAGCAGATCAGGAACTCTGAGAAACTGGCTTCGGTCGGCAAGCTCGCTGCAGGGGTGGCGCACGAAATCAACAATCCCCTGGGGGGCATCCTCAACTGTCTCTACAACTTGCGGAAGGGAGCACTGTCATCGAGTCGGCAAGAGGAGTATTGGTCGTCGATGGAAGACGGCGTGCGGCGTGTGCAGAAGATTGTTCGGCAGCTCCTCGATTTCTCCCAGCAGCATGAGCCCACGTTTGCCCTGACGGATATCAATCATATTGTCGATCGGGTCTTGGTCTTGACCACACATCTCTTCGCCCCGAACAAAATTATCTTGGAAACAGGATTCGGCCAAGGGTTGCCGAATGTGATGGTCGATCGGCACATGATTGAGCAGGTGCTGACCAACCTGATACTGAATGCGGTGCAAGCGATGCAACAGGGAGGAGTGCTGACGATTCGCACGTCCGTGGTCGAAGGAATCTGTCTGATCGAAGTGCGCGATACCGGATCGGGTATTCCGCCGGCGATCCTCCAGAGAATCTTCGATCCCTTCTTTACGACCAAACGCGAAGGCGAGGGGACCGGCCTCGGCCTGTCGGTCAGTCTGGGCATCGTCGAGCGCCACGGAGGAAAGATCTTGGTGGACAGCGAAGTCGGGAAGGGAACGACGTTTACGCTCTGTCTTCCGGTGTCACGAGAACGTTCGTTGTTGGAGCGGGTGTCATGAAGGGGCTCAGAATCCTACTCGTCGATGACGAGCCGTTGATGAGGCTGTCGATGGTCGATGCGCTGGAGACGGTCGGCTGCGATGTCGAAACGGCCTCATCCGGGACGGAAGGGATCGACGCGATCCGTCAACGGCCGTTCGACGTGGTCATCACCGATCTGCGGCTGCCAGGCGCCGACGGGCTGACGGTGCTCACGGCGGCTAAAGAACAGTCGCCTCACACCGAGGTCGTCGTGATTACCGCCCACGGGTCGGTGGAGACGGCGGTGGGGGCGATGAAGCTCGGCGCCTTCGACTACATCACGAAACCGTTCCAGATGGATGAATTGTTGTTGATCGTCGAGCGGGTGGGCCGCGTGGTGACCCTGCGGCGCGAAAATCAAGATCTCAAAGCGGTGTTGGAAGACAAGTTCAGCTTCGGGGGCATCCTCGGGGCGAATAACCACATGCGGGCGGTGCTCGAGAAGATCAAGCTGGTGGCAGGAACAGACTCGACCACGTTGATCCTGGGAGAGAGCGGAACCGGTAAAGAGCTGGTTGCCAATGCCATCCATCAAAATAGCCCACGCAGCCAGTATCCCTTGATCAAAGTCAGCTGTGCGGCGCTTCCGGAAACCCTCTTGGAGGCGGAACTCTTCGGCCATGAGAAGGGGGCCTTTACGGGGGCCTTGCGGCAGCGGCGTGGGCGGTTTGAGCTGGCCCATCGAGGCACATTGTTTCTCGATGAAGTCGGAGAAATCTCGCCGGTCATTCAGGTGAAGCTCTTGCGGGTGATTCAGGAACGGCAGTTCGAGCGGGTCGGAGGAAACGACACGATTCATGTGGATGTGCGGCTAGTCTGCGCGACGCAGAAAGACCTTCGGAAAGAAGTCGCTCAGGGGCGGTTTCGGGAGGATCTGTTTTATCGGCTCAATGTCGTGCCGATCGTGATTCCGCCGTTGCGTCAGAGGCAGGACGACATCATGATCATCGCCGAGCACATGCTGAAGACCTGCTCCGTCAAGATGAATAAAACATTGAAAGGGTTTTCTCCTGCGGCGCGCGAGCTCTTCTTGCGCTACTCATTCCCAGGGAACGTGCGGGAGCTGGAAAACATGGTCGAGCGCGCGGTGGCGCTGGGGCAGGATCGTGACGCGGTTCAACCGTCCGATCTCTGCGGGTTTCAGTCCTGTCCCTATACGGGCGGAACCCCACAAGAATCATGTGGATTCTGCAGCGAAGGGCTGACGGGGCAGAAGCGGGCGGCACGCCCGCTGACGTCACTGGCGACGGCGCGGGAACAGTTCGAGAAAGACTATATCCTGTCGGTGCTGGAGCGAGTAGACGGCAGCCGCACGACCGGCGCGAAGATTCTCGGTCTCTCGCGCAAAGCCCTGTGGGAAAAGTGCAAACGCTACGGGATTCCGTCGGCGCGCGGGGTGTCGGGGGACGAAGAGGAGTGAGGGATGGGGGCTGATGATCTTCTGTGCTCGCGCAACGCGCGGCCTCAGAAGGCCCTCGTTGGACGCGCGCAGTGGAAGATCAATCAGCCCCCCATCCCTGGAGAGAGAATGAACGAGCTTTGAAGATGGGACAGGAGCGGCCAGGTGCCCTTCTTGCTCGCAGAACGCGCACATTCAGAAAGTGCTCGCCTGGGACAAGAGCGCGTCTCGGCGCGCTCAGGGTTGGGCGGGTGAGAATGTTGCGCGCAGTCAAGGGCAGCCTCGGCCACTCCCTCCAAGAGAGGCATAAGGAATTCGGAAGATTCTCGTTGGGCGCGCGCGAATGAATAAGCGAAAACTCCTCGCGAAAGCCCTCACCGGTTCCAAGAACCTTCGATTCACCGAAGCGGTACGGCTGGTCGAGTCCTTTGGGTTCCAACTATCGCGGGTGAGGGGTAGTCACCATGTGTTTGTCCACCCGACCCTGCAGGAGTTGGTCAATCTTCAGGAAGTCTGCGGCAAGGCCAAACCCTATCAAGTCCGACAGTTGCTTGATCTGGTGGAGAGGTATAATCTACAGCTTGACGGAGAGTAGGGACCATGAAGGATTATCACATCAACATTTTCTACAGCGACGCGGACAAGGGCTATATCGCGGATATTCCCGACCTGGACGCCTGTTCTGCTTTCGGGAAAACTCCGACCGACGCCTTGAAACAAGCGCAACTGGCCAAGAAAGTCTGGCTGGAAGCGGCTCGGGCGGCCGGCAAACCCATCCCCAAACCGCGTTACCGACCTGCCATCTACCAAACCGGATCGTAAGATAAAGTGCCTTCCACTGCCGCCAGGATGTGGGACAGAGGATGGGGAGGGAGCGGTCCGGTGCCCTTCTTGCTCGCAGAGGAGGGGATGGAGCCTGATGATCTTCTGTGCTCGCGCAACGCGCGGCCTCAGAAGGCCCTCGTTGGACGCGCGCACGATGGGAAAACGCCAGGCCACTCCTCACGATTGGGCAGAGGGGGAAAAGTGGTGGACGCGCACAATAGGCATAGACCGGTCAAGCTTGAAAAAGGAGAATGTCCCCGTTTCTTCATCGCAGATAATGCGTAGTTATGTGGCAATGCCATGAGCTTTCCGGCTTACATGTTTGACACCGTGGTATTTAATCGCATCCTTGATGGTGCGCTAGATATCGATGCGTTCGTTGGAAAGGCGCGATTCTATGCAGCCCACATTCAGCTCGACGAAATAAATGACACCTCGAATCTCCAGAGACGCCAAGCGCTTCTTGAAGTGTTTAATAAGATTACTGAAAGGAAAGTAACAACAGAGTCTTTTGTTTTGGGTGTCTCTCGACTTGATGAAGCAAGATTGAGCGACGGGAACATTGTCTCAACGAAATCAGCTGTTTGGAATGTCTCGGCCTGGGGTCAGGCAAAATGGGGCGAAGCAGACGGATTGTATTCTGCCGTTAAGGCGGAACTGGATACTCTGAACAAGAGCAAGCCAAATAACGTGCAGGACACACTGATTGCGGAAACTGCGATAAAAAACCGATTTGTTTTAGTTACCGACGACGTTGACTTATGTACGGTTACCAAGAAGTTTGGCGGGCAGTGCATAAATACAAAACAACTTGCGTCTGATCTTGGCTTGTAAATTACCACATAACACGGCGCTCAACCTGACTCGCTACGTCGGCGCTTTACGCTTTGTGGCTCGCAGGTTACGTTGCGTTGGACGACAATATCTTGAAAATTACAGTATCGGGACGAATCGTTCGGGGCGATGACGGTGTTTACCGATTTCCGCTAGTCGTCGGTGAAGGGCCGAGCGCCAGAGTTGTCTATCTCGATTTGGACGCTAGCTATCAGCCGGATAGCCCTGAGCCAACAAGACCACTAGGGCAAGAGTTTTTCCCAGTGGACGGCCCTTGGGCGTATCGTGGAACAGGGGTCCAGGTGAAAGGTGGTAATGAACTTTCTCTCGAAGAAATTCGGCTAAAAATAAAGCACGCAGTGCTGCGCCACGACAAGGCTTTTGAGCGGATGCGGCGCGAAATTGAAGCCCTTGAAAATGTCGAGCAGGCGGATATAGCACGGCGAGAGCGCATCCCCGATTCAGTGCGCTTATTCGTTTGGCAGAGAGACCAAGGCAAGTGTGTACAGTGTGGAAGTGCGGAGAAGATTGAGTTCGACCACATCATCCCGGTTATCAAAGGCGGAAGTAACACAGAACGCAATGTCCAGCTTCTCTGCGAACAGTGTAACCGCACCAAGGGGGCGAGTATTTAGATGATGGTTGTCGTCCAACAAGGCGCTCCAGCCGATGTCCCGACCGTCACTTCGCTCCGAAGTTAGGCCAGTCTGACATGGCGGACTCCAACGGGCTTATTGGTCAATGGGTAGGGCAGATTTTCGGCACCAACACCGGGTATCTGATGCTCAACGTCGACCGCGATCGAGCGAATTACGCGTGGGTTCAGGCGGACGACCCTCAGCAGCCATTCTCGGCTGAGAGCCTCATCACGGTTACGGGTACGACCGTCAACGGAACACTCAGTAGGTTTTCCCCACATGGCCAGCCCCTACCGCCAGGATTTCGTCTCCCACAAGCCGGTAAGTTTTCCGGAACTGTTAAAGGTGATTGTTTAGCTGGAACCTGGGAGACCGATATGCAGACGCACGGGCAGTTTAAGCTGACTCGGCGTGAAGCTTTGATAGCTCGCCAACCAGATCACGTCATGCGGTGGCGTGATTTCAGGACCTGGGCTCTCGATGAACTTCAGGGAAAATCGACGCTGATTTTCCGCGGCCACAACTCGGCAGAGCATTCGCTTGTTACGTCCTTTCATCGGACTGGAAGGCGTAACCTCTTGCGCTACGACACTGAGGACGTGCCGCGGTTGCGTCGACAGATGGAGGTGGCGCTTAACACGACCTTCAATCTCCTCGACCCGTTGGAATATGTGTGAGCCGATTGAGGGTCAGGCGTGAGTATAGACTTATTGAGGATTGATCTCGGTCGCGCGTTGCGCAAGATAGAAGATGATCAGGCTTCATATTCTCCTCTGCCCCACACATCTTCCAAAGGGAATGGCCGAGGCTTCCCTTGACTGCGCGCATCGAACGGCATTCGCTTTTTCATTTTCTCACCTGAGGGCGGGCTAGATTGGTCTCCCACTGCGCGCGATTTCCCAATTCTTCATTTCATTCCAAGGGTAGCCTGGTCGATCCTCGATTGCGCGCGTCGAACGAGCACATTCTGATCGTGCGCGTTCCGCGAGCAGGAGGACGGCAAGGCTACCCTTCATATCCTTCTGAGACCGCGCGTTGCACGAGCACAGGAGATCATCTAGTCTGCCCTCTCATACTCCTTCCACGCTCGCTCATTGTCTCTTCAGGGATGGAGGCTGATTGATCTTCCACTGCGCGCGTCCAACGAGGGCCTTCTGAGGCCGCGCGTTGCGCGAGCACAGAAGATCACCAGGCTCCATCCTCCCCCCTTCCCCTCGCTCTTCACGCATGAACCACGGCCGCAAACGTCTTCACCTTGATTTTCTTGGACCGTTCTTCCACCTGTGCCGCATCATACTGAAACTGCAGCCGCATCCATCCTTCAGGGGTGCTGCCGAACGCCTTGGCCAAGCGAATCGCCATATCCCAAGACAGATCTGCATTCTGGTTTACCAGATGACTCAATGCAGACCGCGATACACCGAGGATCTTTGCCCCTTCCGTCACGCTCAAGTCATGCGGCTCTAGGCAGTCCACGCGCACAGAAAACCCTGGATGGGGTGGATTCTTCATTTTCAATGCCTTCATACCATGCTCCTTTCTCAATGGTAGTCCTCTAAATTCACGTCCAGTGCATACCCTTCCTCAAACCGAAATGTCATGCGCCAGTTGGCCCTCACTGTGACACTCCATTCCCCTTTCCGGCTTCCCTTCAACGGGTGAAGTCTGTAGGAATGGATATTCATATCCTCAATCACCTCCGCTTGATGCAAGCGCGCCAGAATCGCCTTAATCCGGTCCACCATGTCCGGCGGCAGTTTTCGAGGATCGCTTTCCTTAAAAAATCTTTTCAGCCCCCTGTGCCTGAAACTTGCGATCATGTTTGAACTGTAGCGTGTGGCGCATCACCAGTCAACTGATGCGTTTGGAGAAAAGAGGGACATGCGGCAGAGTGAGGGTCGCAGGTTCGCCAAAGCGGGCCGATCGTGCGGTGCGTAGTCGAGGAGCGTTTCGACGGCGGTGGTTGCAGGCTGGGGTATGGGTAACGTCCATCGTGCTTGACAGGTGCTACCTTGTAAGGTAACACTACGATATGAGTAAGATTCGCCGGGGTGGCTATATATTCGTCACCTGGAAAGGCGATCATTCTCCTCGGCACGTGCATGTATATCGTGAGGGGAAGCTCATTGTGAAATGGGACTTGAATAGCAGGAAGCCAATGATCGGGAACGCCACACGACGAGTTCGCGTGTTCATCGAACAACTGGAGTCCGAGGGGGCGTTATGAAGATCCAGTCAGTCATCCACAACAATCGCAAGAGGGCGTTCCAGGTGAAGATGTCGAAGAAAGAGTTCGATCTTCCCTACTCAAAGGTCGATCCTCAGCCCAGCCACGCCAATCCGATCGTCCGGGTCTTCGTCGATAAAGAGCTAGGGGGCGAAGGGTTTACCTATGTGCTGGAGTCGGGCAAGGAGGGAACGGTCCATAGCGAGCACGTATTGGAATACAACCAGGACCCGCACTACTTGAGGGATGTGCTGCTGTATAAGCTGACGATCGAGGCGCAGAAGCGAGTCGAAGGGAGTGCCTTGTCGAAGCGCGAGATCGTCCGACGACTAGACACCTCCGCCACGCAGTTCTATCGTCTGCTCGATCAGACGAATTACCGCAAGTCAATCGATCAACTCTTGTCCTTACTGCATGTCCTGGATTGCGATGTTGATCTCCTGGTGCGAACCAAGACCACTTCAGGAAAGGCAGCATGAGGAATGTGAAGCTATGGCCAGGGATTATCACCTCAACATCTTCTATAGCGGCGCGGATAAGGGCTATATCGCGGATATCCCGCATCTGGACGCCTGTTCTGCTTTCTGAAAAACTCCGGCCGATGCACTGAAACAAGCGCAACTGGCCAAGAAGCTCTGGCTGGAAGCGGCTCGCGCCGCCCGCAAACCTATCCCTAAACCACGTTACCGACCTGCCATCTACCAGGTGGACAGAGGAAGGGTCAGGCGTGAGTATTGACTTATTGAGGATGGACCTCGCGATGCGCAAGGGCAAGAGCATCGCTGCCGCTCATCTCATGTAGTCAGACATCGGCGATCGCAGCAGACGTGTTCATGAATAATACAGGCTAGAAGCTGAGGGTCAGGACGGTGGCGAGCTCGTGGCGGCTAAAGTCATGGATTTCCTGATGACGCATCCGTAAAAGATGGACAATGTCTTGGTTTGACCGGTTGCCTACTGCAAGCCAAACAACCTTTGGCGGTGCTCCTCGCATAATGCTCAAGCGAAGAAAATCTTCATCCCGTGTCACCAACAAACACTCATGCTCTTTCGCTAATTGCCACACAATCCCATCCGCCGCACCTCCAGCACCAAGTAAGCGTATATGGAGGGACTCCGGGTACAGATCGAGTATTGCGGGAATGACGGACTCGGAAAGGTTTTCATCCAGCAGCAGACGCACGAGCCCTCAGGCGGCGGGAATTGACAAGGTGCGACGCTCACGTTCTGCAGCATATGCCAAACATGCGAGCACATCCTCATGCGTGAGCTGGGGGAAATTGGAAAACAGTTCGGCCTCGGTCATACCCCCGGCAAGATGACCCAGCACTTCACCCACGGTGAGCCGTGTGCCCCGCACACAGGGTTTGCCGAATCGAATCATTGGATCGACGCTGATGCGTTCAAGTAATGCCATACCGATATGATATAGAAGGAACACCTCAGCCGCAAGATCTCTGGACAATCAGTATATCCACACTCGTCTTGTCCGCACGTAAGGATCACAGATTGAGAGATTGAGGGGCAAACCTGAGTAGTGCCTTATTGGAAAGATGCACGTCCGCCAAAACTGGCCGATGACGCGGTGTGCAGTCGAGTTGGGTTCCGGCGGCGGTGGTGAAGAGGGTGCTAGGCAGCTGTTCCAATGAGGGCTTCGAGGGGAATATGGAGTTCGCGGTGGAGCCGGCGGATCATTTCAAGAGATAACCCGCGCTTCTTGGTCAGAATTTCAGAGACCCGCCCCCGTCCGCCGAGCATCGCTTCCAGATCTTTGCGCGTTAGGCCGAGTTGATCCATCCTGAATTTTATCGCTTCGACCGGGTCTGGAGGACATAGGGCATGATGCTTCGCTTCGTAGGCATCCACGAGAGTGGTTAACACGTCCAACTCATCCCCGTTCTTGGTACCCGGCTTGGCGTCCATCAATCGCTCGATACGTCGGAGTGCACGATCGTAGTCGCGCGTGGTTTTGATAGGGACAATGTTCATCGCGCCTCCGGAGTTTCAGATGGTCGTGGCATCGATGGTGTCATAGTGTGCATGTGTGCCGACGAAACGGATATAGACGATTCGATAGGGGTTGTTGATTTTCACAACCAGACGGTAGTGATTCCCCGCAATATTAAACGCCACTCGGTTGTCCTGAAGTACACTCGCTGACCGAAACTGAGCCTTGACCGCCGAAGGGGTTGCCCAGTCCGCCCGAGCGACTTCCTGGTGCCAGGCTTCCAGGGAGCCCTTCGCCTTGGGATGTCGTTTCCAGAATGTGCGAAGGGTCCGTTTGGCAATGATTCGCACGGGGCTACTCTAACATGCCCCAATTCGGGATCAACCATGACGAATTCCAATTCGATCGTTACAGTGGGGCATCCTGAGTTTTAGCACTCGCGTCATAATAACTTGATTCTTTTTCATGGTTGCGTTACACCACAACCATGCAAGACGACACGGCGTTGCACGTGATCGAGTCGAAGTACCGATCCTTGAGTGTGTTGATGGATGAACGCATGCGCCGGCAATGGGCCGCGGCGGAATCGCGTGCCTATGGATGGGGCGGCGTGCGTGCGGTCAGCCGCGCCATCGGCATGTCGCCCAACACCATTCGCAAGGCATTGGCAGAATTGGCGGTACGCGATGCGAGCCCCGATACGCCGGTGGAATCGGGGTTGCGTCGCAAAGGCGCGGGGCGCAAGAGGCGCACGGACACGGACCCCGAGTTGCTGCAAGCCCTGGAGCGCCTGGTGGAGCCGACGACGCGAGGCGACCCCGAATCGGCGTTGCGGTGGACGTGCAAGAGCACGACACGACTGGCACAGGAGCTCACGCGCCAGCGCCACCCGGTCAGCCCTCGCACCGTGGGACGACTGCTCAACGAATTGGGCTACAGCTTGCAAGGTAATCGCAAGACCTTGGAAGGTCACTCGCACCCTGATCGTAATGCCCAGTTCGAGTACATCAACGCCAGCGTCAAGCGGCTGCAGCAGCGCGGTCAGCCGGTGATCTCGGTGGATACCAAGAAGAAGGAGCTGGTGGGGGCGTTCAAGAACGTCGGACGCGAGTGGCAACCCAAGGGCGAGCCCGAAGCGGTCACGGTCCATGACTTCCTTGAGCCGGACCTGGGCAAAGCCATCCCCTACGGCGTGTACGACCTCAGCCAGAACCAGGGCTGGGTGAGCGTGGGCATGGATCACGACACGGCCCGCTTTGCCGCCGAGGCCATCGGCCGCTGGTGGAAGAAGATGGGCGCCCAGCGCTATCGCCATGCGCGTGAGTTGCTGATCTGTGCCGACGGCGGGGGGAGCAATGGGAGCCGTTGCCGCTTGTGGAAGGTGGCCCTGCAGGAGCTGGCGATCAAACTGAGGAGGCCCATCCACGTGTGCCACTTGCCGCCAGGCACGAGCAAGTGGAACAAGATCGAGCATCGCATGTTCTCCCACATCAGCCGCAACTGGCGCGGCAGGCCGCTGATCAGCCACGACGTGATCGTGCAGTTGATCGCCAACACAACCACCCGGGCCGGGCTGAAGATTCGCGCCGAACTCGACACCGGCCAGTATCCCACCGGTATCAGCGTCACCGACGCCGAGTTGGCCGCGTTGAATCTCAAACGCGCTGACTTCCATGGCGACTGGAACTACACACTGCTGCCGCTTCGACGGACAAAGTAGTTAACTTATTAT
>Ga0163146_10005628_pt1 | contig 14582 bp, 7 predicted proteins | sample OliLakLV19MP7G1_FD_148648 | JGI IMG/M metagenome (GOLD analysis project Ga0163146, IMG submission 148648) | Freshwater microbial mat bacterial communities from Lake Vanda, McMurdo Dry Valleys, Antarctica - Oligotrophic Lake LV.19.MP7.G1 | ecosystem: Environmental > Aquatic > Freshwater > Lake >...
GAACTACACAATGTATCCACAATCGCCCGCGGCGTCACCGGGGCAACCGTTGGCGGAAAAGCCGGACGCAGGCGAGCATCCGCATGCGCATATCGCCGCTTTCTATGATTGTCTGCGCAACGCCCAGACGAATCCGGCGGATATCCGTATCGGTGCGACTGCGGCGCTCACCGCCATCCTCGGTCATTGGGCGATGAGCAAAGAGCGGCTTGTCGAATGGAAGGAGTTGGGCGTAACACTTTAGGCGTGGATTACCATCGAATGCATGACCCGCCTCATTGCTTTCTTCTTGCTGGTTTCTTCTTTCGAGTTTGCTACCGCGCAATCGATCCGCACCAACGCCGGATTCCGCCGCAACATCGTCCCGCGCAACGATGACGGATCTTCGTTTTCGCAAAACCTTGGCTTCAATATCAATTTCTTCGGACGCCAACGTTCGAGTGTCTTCGTCAACAATAACGGCAATCTGACCTTCGATCTGCCGCTCTCCGAATACACGCCCATCGGCCTCGTCGGCATCCGCCGCGAAATCATCGCAGGCTTCTGGGCCGATGTGGACACCCGCGGCTTCGGCTCGCAAACTGTGACCTTTGGACCCGACACTGTCGACGGGCGCCGCGCTTTTGGAGCCAATTACATCGACGTCGGTTACTTCATCGCCAACAGCGAAAAGCTGAACCGCTTTCAGATCATTCTCATCGACCGTTCAGACACAGGCCCCGGCAACTTCGACATCGAATACAACTACGAACGGATCCGCTGGGAAACCGGCGATGTCAGCGGCGGCTACTTCGGCTTTGGAGGCATCTCCGGACGCGTCGGCTATTCGAACGGCACAGGCCAGCCAGGCACGTCCTTCGAGCTCAACGGATCCGCCATTCCAGGCAGCTTTCTCGATTCCAACCCCAACGGACTGATCTACCGCCGCATCAATTCCGACATCCCCGGCCGGCTGGTGTTTCAAGCCCGCAACGGCATCGTCCAGCAGAATCTCAACAGCTCGATTCCCACGATATCGTTTCTCGCGCCATTCAACGGCGACGCCCCTCCACCGCAAACCGTGATCGTGACGAGCAACGGCAATTCCAGCACGTTCACCGCCGCACCCGCCGCTGGCGCGCCTTGGCTGAGCGTCAACCCCACGAGCGGAACCACGCCCGCCACGCTGCGCATCGGCATCAACACGACCGGTCTCAACGCCGGCACTTACACCGGCAGTATCATTGTTACGCCGCCCCCGGCATCGGGAATCACGCCGCTCATCATCCCCGTAAGTTTGGTCGTCGCACTGCCCGCATCCGAATGCAGCTACCGGATCTTACCCGGCAGCTTCACCGCAGGTTCCGCCGCCACCTCTGGAACCATGCGTATTTCCGCACCGGCCGGCTGCCTTTGGACCGTCAACTCCAACGCCGGTTTTTTCACCATCACCAGTGGCAATATCGGCAGCGGCGATAGCGCGGTGAGCTTCAACGTTGCAGCCAATTCCGGCAGTTGGCGCGCCGGAACCATCACCGTCGGCGGCGTCAGCTATACGGTTGTGCAGTCCGCCAATATCGCACTCATTCAGGAACAGATCTGCCGCGTCAACACCATTGTTGGATCCGGCGAAACCGGCAACACGGGCGACAATGGACCTGCGCTAGCGGCTCGCTTGAATGCGCCGCGCGCCGTTGTGCCCACGCCTGTCAACGATGTCCTGATCGGCGACACCGGCAACACACGACTCCGCAAGTGGACCCAGGATCTCATCGTGCGCGCCTTTCCGGATGCCAATCCGCAGGCCGGTCCGTTTCAGCCTTCGGCGATGGTTCTGGATTCGTTTGCCAACCTCTATATCGCCGATGAAGTGAATCACGTCATCCGCCGTGTCGACTTCTTGGGCCGCGTCACCACCATCGCCGGTGTTTCCGGACGCGCAGGCTTTTCCACCAATGGAATGCCAGCCAATGAAGCGGTGCTCAACAGTCCGCGGGGCGTCGCTATTGGACCGGGCGATCAGGTATTCATCGCCGATACCGGCAATCATGTGATCCGGGTCGTTGAACGCGACGGCACAATCAAGACCTTTGCAGGCAGTGGATCCCCTGGATTCGGTGGGGATTTCGGCTTCGCTTCCAACGCCGTGTTCAACACCCCCACAGGGCTTGCGATGAACGCGGCGGGCGACCTTTTTATCGCCGACACCGGCAACCATCGCGTGCGGGTCATCGATTCCATGGCGAATGTTCGCACCGTCGCCGGAACCGGTGTCGCGGGCTTTTCGGGCGACAATGGACCAGCCGCGCAAGCGCGCCTCAACACGCCTGTCTCGCTGGCGCTCGATGCGCAGAACCGCATTTACATCGCCGATCGCGGCAACAACCGCATCCGGCAGGTTTCCGGCAATACCATCGTGACCGTCGCGGGTACCGGAACGGGGGCGTTCAATGGCGACGGCATTGGTCCGCAGACCGCTTTCAACGCGCCTTCGAGCGTGGCCGTCGATAGCGATTCCAAGATCTGGGTGGCCGATACTGGCAACCATCGCGTGCGGCGAATTGCCTGTGGATTGGGCATCCCTCCGAATCTCGAACTGCCCCGCATCACATCGGTGAGCAGTGCGGCGAGTGTTGCTGTTCCGGCTGTGACGCCATTTACGCGCGTCCTGATCGAAGGCGAGAATCTCGCGGCAGATACGTTGGCGTGGGATGAAGCCGCGCCGGAACTGCCTGCGGAATTGGGATTGTCATCCCTCCGCATCGATGGCAAGACCGCTTATCTGCTGTCGGTCAGTCCCAAGCAAATTGTCGCCATGGTTCCCGGCACCGATCTCCGTGGCACTGCGCCGCTCGAACTCACCACCCGCCGGGGCACGACGATTGCGCCCATCGAAATCGATGCCTTTGCGCCTGCGTTGTTTGTGGATCGCGCCGATGGTTTGGATTTCGCACGCGCCACGCTGGCGGACGATGCATCGGTGGTGATTGGTCCTGGTGGGCGGGCCGCGAAGGCAGGCGAGCGCCTCGCTTTGTTGGCCACAGGGCTCGGCGCGACGGGACCCGCACTAGCGGACGGCGCGGCCCTTCTCGCTCCACTTCCTGTGCTCGATTTGGCCGGGTTTTCGTTCACCATTGCGGAAACTCCCGCCGTTCTGGAAGCGGCTGCGATGATTGCGCCGGGGCTGTACCGCGTTGTGATCGTGATTCCCGATGGGGTCTCCGGAAACATGCCCGTCACGCTCGAAGTCGCGGGACGCAGAAGCCAAAGTGGCGTGCTGTTGGGGCTAGAATAACGGCATGGCAACCCTCTACGCCGGAGCTTCGGGCTTCGCATACCCTGCATGGAAACCGGTCTTCTACCCGGAAAAGCTGCCCGCGAAGAAGTTTCTGAACCACTACGCGACCGTGCTCAACGCGGTGGAAATCAACTACACGTTTCGTCGCCTACCGTCGGCTTCGACGCTGCAGGGCTGGGTGGAACAGACGCCCGCGCATTTCAAGTTCGCTCTAAAGGCACATCAACGGCTGACGCATATCCAACGTCTGCAGGTCACCGAATTCAATGAGATCTTCTTCAAGGCGATTGACCCGCTGCGGGTGACGGGACGACTGGGTCCCGTTCTGTTTCAACTTGCGCCGAACTTGAAGCTGGATCTCGATCTGTTGAAGAGTTTCCTGGCGAGCGTTCCTGAAGACCTGCCGCTGACGTTCGAGTTCCGCAACAAGAGCTGGTTTATTGAGGAAGTCTACGAGGCGCTCGAAGCCCGCAATTTTGCGCTGTGTCTGGCGGAATCGGAGAAACTGGTCGCGCCTGAGCGCATCACTGCGGACTTCGTCTACTTCCGCTTGCGCAAGGATTTCTACTCGGCGGAGGAAGTGGCCGAGATCCGCGCCAAATGCGATTCGCTATTGGCGCTGGGCAAGGATGTTTACGTGTTTTTCAAGCATGAAGAGACTCCCGATGGCGCGCTTTGCGCGAAGCAGCTTCTCGCGTAGATCGCAGACTGCTTCACCAGTCCATCGCGATGGAAATAGGTCACCATCGCGGCGCAAAGGCCGTGTCGTACGAATCAGGTTGAATGCCGAACTGGTGGCCGCCGGCAAGACTCGAATCATTGTGCCCGCGGTACTTCGGAGTAATTGCAATACGGCTGTAGATCTTGCGGATTTGGACTGGACCGGTTTTGTACTCGATCAGAACCATGCATTCATGGACCCGAGTTTTCGATTGCCGTTGCCGACACCCGGGCTTCTCGCGCCAACCTAGCGCAAATCTTGGCGCGCCTCCTAGTTGAATCGCAGAGTGACTGGCCATGATGTTATCGATCACGCGAAAGCGTAGTTTTTTGAACTATGGCCGACCGGTGGCGCGTCGCCGTCGCTTGGCTAGCCGGTAGTAGGGGTTGATCCAGCGGCTCGACTCCCCACAAACTGCGCATCGAGTCATCGAAGGCGTTGCCGCTGGCGCCGACGGTGCGATTGGCGCCATAGCTTGATGCGTCACCGGCGTTTCATGGCGGTCCCGATAACTTTGTTGGCGGCTGCAGTGCGCACGCCTACCAACTTCTGACGATTGGTAGCGCTTGCCAGCAGCGCGGACTTGCTGCTGCCGCCTGCTGCTCCGGCACGCCTCGCTGCATTACCGCTGGCCGCGATCACAATTGGCGCACACCGAAGACATCGTTCCGCAACTCGGTTCGCAGCACTGGCGCGGTCGAAGGCCTTCAATGTGATCATGCGAGGTTGTCGTCGCCATCTACATTCGCGATACTCAAGAAACGCGATGATTGAAAGAAGATTTGCGCCTTCGGCGCAGATGATGTTGAGCTTCACCTCCGGCCATGGTTCAGAAAACTACGTTTTCAGATGATCGACTACACATGACGATGGAATAGTTGATTATTATTGAAGAGCACAGAAACGCTTTGCTGCCAGTTCGGGCGACGAACGTTAAACAAGCTCGTTCGTGAGAACGCGTCCGTGTGCAGACGGTGAGAACACGTGGAAATAATCAAACGCTATTGGGCTGGATTTGGACAGTGCGAGATCCAAATCAGGCCAGCATCTGGTAGTGGTGCAAGCGGGTTTGCCTCGATTCACGCTGCGAAGCTTGCGAGATTGCTGAGCAATCTGAAGCTGGGAACTCTCCGCTTCGCGGTGGATCCCGCATGGGTCCAAGATCCCGCTCGAGCAGGAGATGTACCTATCGCCGGGACCTTTTTGGCACGGTATGGTCAAACGTTACAGAACGAGCGCCGAAGCGCACTACCGCGCGACAAGAGCGACAACATCCGGGAGTCTCAAGACCCGCCGCTAGGCTCACTTTTGCCGATCGCTCAAAATATTCCGGCGACACCAGGCCCGGCTCAAGCACAGTCTCGGATTGTGCCAATTGAAGAGCCTTACCGCGGACCTTTGGCGCTCCCGCGAATCGAATTGACGCCTCTTGATAGACTCGTCCAGTTCTCACTTCCACAGGACGTCGGCGACCCGGTTCTAAGCGAAATACCCGCGCCACCCGCGCCGAAGCCAACGCCACCCAGATCCCTACCCTGGACTTCCATCCCCCACCCGAAGGCTTTGTGGATATTGGTGAAAGGCGTTATGCTCGCCAGGCGTGCCGCCGAAATCGCTCCGCACACAAAATGGTCAATAGCCGATCTGGGTGACTGGGATCTCATCGAAGCAATGGCTACCGGCTTCGCCAATAAAGTGGTTCTCAACGGTGATTTCAGCTCTCGCTATATTTCCGAACAAATCGATGGGGAGCCGGTTACTCTGATGGAGGCCGTAGGACTCGCAGTAGTCTGTTTTTCGGTAGTGATCGGACGCTCAGTCGCAGATACCGATGAGTTGTGGCCGAGCGTCGTGAAAAGTCTAAAGCCTCAGCTCGCGGAGGCCCTGTTTGACGGAACCAATCAACTTCGAACCGCAACCAAAGATTCCATCGTGGCGGCTTGTGAGCGGTTTTCATTTCGCCACAGCCTGCAAAGTACCACCGGTTCGAGACAGTTCGTCAAAACCATTCAACTCCAATATGGAATCGGACGAGGTTGGCGGGACGTTTCCATCTCACATGCTCCGGCAGTTGTAAAAGATCTTACAGATAGGACATCTCCAAACTTCTCGATCGAATTCAGCAATTTCTGGGAGATCTACAAGCGCTATCGCGGCGGAGTGCTGGATCTCGAGGAAGCCTGGGCACATTTGGCGGACAATCCGTGGTCACCGCCTCGTGGCATGCCTGATCTAGCGAGGTTTGCATCATCCTCCCAGCAGAAGACTTCGGATCATACGGCTCTATTCGAGAAGCCAAGGCTGGTCTGGGATGGCGACGAACCCCGGCTCCGGTTGATGTTGTCCTCGACTGCCCGATCAATTTTGCCCGAGCCTCGTGCACTTGTGTCTATCGCCCGCGGGGCTGAGAACACGCGCAAATACATCGTTGAACTCTCTGATGATGGTCTCGTTTTCCACTTAACGGCGGGACCTTCGCGGTATCTCGAACTCGATTTCGAGCATAGCTCGATCCAGGTCGGTCTCGACACGGGCTTCGAAGAAGTCATTGAAATCGTGGAGCCGGGTTTTCGCTTGGGGGTCTTTGGCGGCAAGACTGGATCGGCCATGGCCACCGATGATCCTGTCGCAGCAGGCCCGTATTCATTGCTGTTCGATGGCGAAACTTGGGATTGGCGGCCCGGCGTTGAGTCGAATGAGCCCCCTCCATTAGTTGAACTATCGGATCAATGGAAGCTGTTACGGGTTCAGGTGCTCGATCCGCATAAATGTGCCCTCCACATCGACGGCGAGTCGGTTTGGCCACTATCGACTACCACCGGCGGGAAGCGTCAGTCCCGCTCCGAGCGGTTTCTTACAGCTTCTTGTATCCAAAAAGGCGAAACTGCCGAGGATTTCGAAGTCATTGTATACCCTATTCCCTCCACCCTAGAACTGGTGGCCCTCAAACTGGGCGGAGGGGAATACGGGCCAAGCGATATCGACTCGGATTCGGGTCGGGCCGTGTTCCATTTGAAAATGAGGCCGGATCTGGCACTTGCTGCGGAGGCCGAGCGGCCGCGCCTCATTGTGTGGAATTCGATGAAAGGCCGCAAAGAAAGCTTTCCATGCTGGTGGCTAGCACCTCAGGTGGACGGTTTCTTGATCGAGATGAACGGTGGCTGGCATGCACTTGCCACCGAGACCGACCGCGCGCGGCTGCTGGACGCCAACATCGGGAGGTTCGGCATGGAGGATCAGCGGGACATGCTTCTCGCTGGTCCTCAATTGTGTGGCGCGATCAAAGATTCGCGGCTGAAGATCGACAGCAGCATGCTGGCGGGATGGGGAGAATCGCTTCGATCATGCGCTGGCCCGAATGATGTCGCCGACAGCCGCAGGATTGTCAGGACGGTCTACGACAACGGTGTTCTGAGCGACTTTAGCTATGATCCCGATCCGCAATCTCCGGCATTCCGTGCAAAGTTTCGGGGCGAAGAGTTCGAACTCGACCCAGGGCATACGGTTGAGGTTTGGCTCGACGACAGCGAAACCCCAATCGAAGTGGGCTATTCCACGGCCGGTTCACTCAACGAGGTTCGGTTGATCTTGCCGACCACAACACAAAAGGCTATGGGCGTTACTGTCTTTCACAATGGTAAACGCATCGGAACGAGATGGCGTGGATACTTCGGATTGGACCGTCTTGTCCGCACGATCGAACACACCCCGAATTGGCCCGAAACTCTGAAAGGCCTGCTACGGTGGAAGGCCCCGATCCTGCGGCAGGATCTTCGATCGGTGATCGGTGACCGATGCTCAAGCTCAACCGCCGATACTATCGTTGAGTTGCTCCGGTATATTCTCCGTGAGGAGTCCTCTGCGACAGACGCCCGACGCGACGGCATCTTGCTGCGTGAACTTTTCGGTCGGCGAAGCATGGATCACACAACTGCGTTATCTGTGTTGGAAGCCATCGCTTTGATTCCCCGAGATCCGTTCGATTTGATGTCCGGCAACCTTAATTCGCTCCGTGTCGCGCTCGCCGCCGACCCAATTCTGGTTGTGGGCATCATCGAACATGCTGTCGGCGAGTTCTTCTCAGGTGTCTCTGCAAATGACCTTTCTGTAGCAGTCGCGCGTCTCCAATGGGCCGCCATCAAGCCCCCAGGCCAGATTCTTCCTGAAATACTGACCGACACCGAACTCAGGCGATTGATCGAGGCTGAGTTTCAGCGCGCCGAGATGGCCGGACAGGACGGTCGTTTCCTGCGGGCCCTAATTCTTGAAGCTGCACGCAAGAGAACGCATTTCTGGAGAATGGCTCCGCTACAGGCTCGGGAAGCCAATGCCCTCATGTACTGCTCCAGTAAGCCGGAAATAGGGCGCTGGCTGGCTGCCACCTTGCTTGGCGAATTTCGAAATCATCTTGCGGAATCAAATACAAATGCGTATTCATAGCAAACAAATGGATGCCCTAGCGGCCAGACGGCAGATCGGCGAGCGGCTAAGTTCTCTGACCGCTGCATACTCGTTCCTGAACAATCCTGCCCTCGCCGAGCAATGTGAGCGCCTCTGGAAAGACCCACGGGGTATGGTTAGCGATCTGTGGATCGAACCGGTGTTTGCGTCCGAAACTTCCACAGAGAGTCTCGTGAGTCTGCATGCCAGAGGTTTGGTGCATAGAGAGCTTGTCGAGTGCGCTCGCAAGAGCCGGGTCTTTCCTCCGGAGCGGGCGCTTTACGCCCACCAAGACAAAGCGCTACAGTTGGCGAGCGAGGGCTCGCCGGATGGCCGCCCTGGCTTGATAGTCACCGCCGCCACGGGCGCGGGAAAAACCGAAGCATTCCTCCTTCCCTTGCTGAACGACCAGTTTCTTAACCCAAGATCGGCGCATCACCGCGGCATAAGATCCATTATTTTGTATCCTAGGAATGCGTTGGTGAACGATCAGGTCGGACGTCTTGACCGGTGGCTCAGCGGCCAGAAGACACTCACGTACTGCCATTACACCGGCGAGACTCCAGAAGACGCCCGCGAAGTGCAGAAGATGGGGATCGATACCTCAGTTGCGACAGCACGGCTGCGTTCTCGGGAGCAAATTCGCGCGAATCCCCCGGACGTTTTGGTTACGAACTACTCGATGCTCGAGTATCTACTCTGCAGACCTCAGGACGCGACGCTCTTTGACGGTGGGATTCGTTCTTTTGTACTCGATGAAATTCACCTCTATTCCGGCGCACTCGCTGCAGAAATCTCATTACTGATGAAAAGAGTCCTGCTCCGGTGCGGAACCGATTCCCCTAAAGTGTTGCAAATCGGAACATCCGCGACACTGGATGGAGATATCGAAGACTTTGCCTCGAAGCTGTTCCAAAAGGAGCGCGGGCTCATCCACCGGATTGAAGGGCAGTCCAAGAGAATTGACCTGCCGCCTTCAACCGTCCCCAGGACGAATCTGCGACCGGAAGATATTCAAATTGGCGATCTGGAAACCGCAGTGTTGATCGCTGGAGACCAACTGGTTTCAGGTTTCGAAGAAGAGGCGCGTGCCGTGGTTGAGACTCTGGTCGGCACATCACATCCAGGGTCCGGCATGGCGGCAGAAATCCTTTGGGAAGGACTTCGCTACAGCAATCTTGTGAAGAAACTGGAGGAACTACTCTGGTCCCGCCGTGGAAAGCGGCTCGTGCGCCTCAGAGAAGTCGTCCAGGCATTGTGGGGCAACGTGGGCGAGAAGGAGGAGACCGCGACGACGCGACTCCTGCAGTTGTGTTCGCGTGCTCGACGCAGTGTCCTTGAACTGCCTCTCATTCCCCACAAGCTCCATCTGCAGGTCAGATCCTCAGGCACGATGGCCACTTGCCTGAATCCAAACTGCGACTGCAGTGATTTGCCTCGATTCCCAGGCGGAGGCCGATTGTCGCTGGACGTTTCGGAACACTGCGTTTCGTGCGGTTGCCGGAATTTCACGCTCGCCCGATGCGAGGAATGCGGAGAAGTACTGCTGACCGGCGTCACCGGACACGATCAACAGTTCTTCCACTTGCGCCATATGTGGTGGCCACGCGTGGACGAAGCTGCATATGCCGTGATGGGTAGGGGTCCATTTACTCTAAGCTTTCGTGACCGTTCGGTCTATTCGAATGAGCCTGACGCCATCCCGGTGGATTTCATCCAGAGCTGTCCGCGCTGTGGAACAGACAAAGCAGACTTTTCTGCGATCGGGTTACCCGACGCGCTCGCGCTGCCGATGCTCGCGGAGACTCTACTCACAGAGCTGCCAGAAAAGGGCACCGAGCTGCAAGATTGGTTGCCTGCAAAGGGAAGGCGGCTGCTGGTTTTTAGCGACAGCCGCAGGGACGCTGCCAGATTGGGTCCGCTCCTGACATCACAGCACGAGCTACACCTTGCGCGGCGAGTGATCCACGATACGATCGCGAAGTTCGCCCCAGATCCCATGGAGCAGGCTTATCTACAGCAGTCATTGAAGAGCCTGACCGAAACCTTGGAGGGTTCGAGCCTGAACCCTACTTTCCGCTCTAAGCTGGAGCGCGACCGCGACGAGATGCTCCATCGTCTGAACGCTTCGTCTTCAGGCCAATCTGCGGCCACTTGGGCTGCGGAGATGAAATCCGACCCCCGCCTTGGGCAGTTCTATGATCGGATTGGGGCCAGCAAGGGTACATCGGACTGGGGTCAGGATTCCTGGGAGAGAAACCTCAGGGGCGTCAAGGAAAATGTAGTCTTGCAATTGGCGCGCGAGTTTTCGATACCAAGCCGTCGGCAGATCTCGCTCGAAACGATCGGTCTTGCAGAAGTTGTATACCCGGGCCTGGACAAGTTGCCCGCGTCGCCAGCCATTTCTCTTCTACCCAAGGCAATCGTCCGGGAACGAATCTCTTTAGCCTGGACGAGCTTTCTCATCTCGCTATGCGATACCCTGCGGCTTGATCGTGTCGTGACCCTCGAGGATGGCATCAAAGACTTCGAGGGCCTGGCTGGAATTCCTCTCGGAAATTGGGCCAGTGAATCGAGTAGGTGGGGCGGCCGCCTTACACCTTTCATTGGATCGCTCGATGGTACGCGAGAATCGAGGCGAAATCGATTTGCCCGAGGCGTGCTTACTGAGGCGGGAATGTCACCTGAGGATGCTGGCGGGTTTGCTACTGTGATCCTTCGAGGTGCCTTCGAACAGTTGCTTGACGCAGCGCAATCGGGCGCGCTCCGATTTCTGGAAGCGGGCCGCCAACAAGCCGATAAAAGCGCTGTTCCTGCCATTCGAATTCTTTTTTCGCAATTGTATCTACGCACACCCACCGAGCTGTACCAGTGCGCCCGCACTGGACAGGTTTGGACGAAAACGGTGTTAGGGCTTGCGCCAAATCGTCAGGAAGAGCCAAGCTTGTCCCCGATTTCGCAAGAGCTCCTGTTCCAACAGAAGCGGTACGAGCAGTTGCGGCGGATGTACTCGGAGGACCCCGTCCTGGAAGACGGGCTTTGGGCAGAGGAGCATTCCGGCCAACTCTCGGCACTGGAGAACGCGCGTCTGCAAAGTCTTTTCGATCAAGGCGCCCGAAATGTCATCAGTTCGACGACGACGCTGGAGGTTGGCATCGACATCGCTGGCCTGAGCGGTGTTTTGCTTGCGAACGTTCCGCCCAGTCGGGCGAACTACCAACAGCGCGCGGGTCGGGCCGGAAGGCGCGCGGACGGTTCCTCGATTGTGACGATGTATACCAAGAGTTCCGCTTATGATCGCGCCGTCTTCGAGTCTTTCGAAGAGTGGTATCGCCGTCCGCAACGGAATGTACAGGTGCTTCTTGACCGCAATCGGTTCGCCCGAAAACACTTCGCGGCGTTTCTCCTGGGCGAGTTCTTCCGCCGTCTCTACCGACCCGGGACCCGCGTCGGAGCAATGAATGCCTTCCAGCAAATCGGTTGGATTGCTGGCGCTCCCAGGATCTTGAGCTGGCCCAAGGATTTTCCCGCGCCGCCAAAGCCGGAACGGCCAGACTACAGCACCTTAGCGATCTCCATGCCGGCAAAGATGTCGCCCGCTCGTTTGTTCGTTCAGTTTGTGGATCACGAGCTCAATTCTGAAATCCTGGACCAATGCAAACGACTGCTGGTCAATAGCGGTCTCGAATCGCAGGTACAGGAAGCGGACGGACTGAGAATCCTGCTAGGCGATCTCAGCAGAAGGTTTGAAAGTGCAGTAGACAGCTGGACCCGCGAGTACGATTCGATCGTTTCCGAATGGCGCAAGCTAGCCGATGAATCCAAACCGGATCGCAGGGCCTTGAATTATCTCCGTTACCAAGCCGGCGCTCTTTGGGCGACGACCGTAATCGAAGAGTTAGCCATCCGAGGATTGCTGCCCCGGTACGGGTTCCCAATCGGGGTTCTCGGACTCACTCATCCCGGAAAGCAGTTTCAGCGATACGATGACGAGCCGGTTCGACTCGAGCGATCAGGTATCCTCGCGCTGGGGGAATACGTGCCTGGCAGTGTCATCCTTGCGGGCGGGCGCTACTACGAGTCTCACGGGTTGGTCCGATCCTATTTGAAGGAGGATAAAGCCTTCGGCCCGATTGCAAAGAAATGGTCCTGCGCAGCCGGCCACTCGAGTTACCGGTTCGAGCCGGGGCAGCCGTCGATGTGTACCCATGCGGAATGTGGAAAGCAGTTATCCGGCCGGGTGAATTCGCTTCTCTTCGTAAGATATGGTTTCTCGACAGCTGCTTGGGATCCACCCGCGTGGCGGGGAAAGGCCGAGCGGATTGGCTCCGTCTCGGTCGGAACAACAGCCTTTGTCACGAAGGCTGCCGAGACAATTCCTTCTTTTGGCGGAGCAAGCGATATTCGCGCATACCTCTGCGAGGACGGTGAGGTGTTGGTTGATAACGCGGGCGAGCGCGGGCATGGATTCGTTGTCTGCTCGCAGTGTGGATACGCAACGAGCGAGACCAAGGCTTCGCAGAAAGGCATGGTCAACCTACCCGCCGAGTTCGCCGGTCATACCCCACTGGATCAGTTGACCGGAAAGTGCATTGCCGCCAAGGATGCGTCGGCTCCCTTGCGCAATGTCCATCTCGCGGCGCGCCAGAATACTGACTTGCTCCGGATTGAACTGGCGGGAGCATCGGCTGGGATAGCAAGTGCGTTTGGTCATGCCTGTGTTCTCGCGGCCTCCGCACTCCTCGACCTCGATCCAAGGGAACTTGGAGTTTTTGCCGAGAACAACTGCGTGATCCTTTACGAGAGTTCGGCGGGCGGGTGTGGTCACATGACGGAACTGGTGACCAAGGCTTCAAGCTTGCTGCAGATGACTCTACTAAGGCTCTTCGTTTCCGAGCAGCATCACGGGCTCTGTGAATACGGCTGCCTCTCCTGCATTCTGACTCAACGTAGCCAACGAGATGTCGAGGAACGTCTTGTGGACCGTCGCGGGGCGGTTGAATACATCCGTGGGATTGAGTGAACTGCCATTTGCTGCCACTTCCCTACAAACGGAAATCCCTTGAGGGCACGTGGAATCGACCCTTCCCATCACTCGAAACTGAACCATGATTTGCCAGTATTTTCGATTCCCCAGATGTAGTTGGTTACCGGGCTCCTGGGACAGGCATGTCGCGACCGCCCGTTTCGCTCGCACGGCCACGTCTCTTGTTTTCAGTGCTTTGAACCGCATTGATTCTGGTCGTTTGCAAATGCACCGCACCCGAGGGCGAATTTCCCTACGGATTCGGCCTCTCTGCCGAAGTAAGTAAATACAACAGGTCGCGCTCGGCTGTCGCTGCCCTACAACCTGTTGCTAAACAAAGCAGAACACTGGAAAAACGACCGATGCCGTCATCTTGGCCCTGAAGGATCCCATCCGCTGCCTGGCGAACTCTGTCGGACGCCAAACCGAGGAAACGAACCCGCTAACCAATTACCCCCAAGATCGCCTTACGCGGTGATGTCACTGAAAACAAACCAGGGTCCATATTCCAAAACATGGACATCACGGGGTTCTCCTTGCATCTCCCAACCGAGGTTTCGAGGCAAGGAAAACTGTTCGAGGCCCAAGCGTCAACATAACCGGCAGGTTCCCAGAGAGCACCAAGTCAGGCGCGCCACGCCTCTGTCATCCATGCTGCAAAGAGAGGCTCCCAGATAAAACATATTGTTACCATAGCTAGTATGGCGTTTCAGAAAAACGTATCCATAGTGATTTGTTTTTTGATAGACTCGTTGTATGGCGAGTTACTCGAAACATCCAAAGCTCTTCTTGTTGGAAGGGGAGCAGCACATTCTCGACCAGCTACGGAATTCCAAGACGGCGGCGGCCCGCGACGTGTTCCGGGCCCAGATCATGTCGAGGTACCACGCCGGGGAGACCGTCTCGGAGATTGCGCGCGCCCTGAAGACGACTCGCGTGAGCGTTCTCAAGTGGGTCGACAGGGCGCTCCAAATGGGTGTGGAAGCGGGGATGAGAGACACACCCCACAAACCGCGCGAGGCGGCGATCACGGATGATGCCAAGGCCTGGGTGGTGTCTCTGGCTTGTTCGAAACCTAAGGAATTCGGCTATGCCGCCGAACTGTGGACGCGGTCGGC
>Ga0163146_10005640_pt1 | contig 14563 bp, 13 predicted proteins | sample OliLakLV19MP7G1_FD_148648 | JGI IMG/M metagenome (GOLD analysis project Ga0163146, IMG submission 148648) | Freshwater microbial mat bacterial communities from Lake Vanda, McMurdo Dry Valleys, Antarctica - Oligotrophic Lake LV.19.MP7.G1 | ecosystem: Environmental > Aquatic > Freshwater > Lake >...
TTGGCAGTGGCTGTGGACATGACCGGGACTGGAAGGGCGAAAGAGAAGATCAGATCAAGAAGTATGGGTGGAGGAGTAAAGTATGAGTCAAATTCAATTCAATTCAATTCAATTCAATTCAATTCAATTCACGCAGTGATAGGTATAATATAGCACTAGTAATTGATTTCATCACCGACACACTGTACTTACGTCGACGATTGACCAGAGCATCCATGACTTCGTACACATAAAAGTACGTCGAAAAAAAGAGGGCCACTCCCAAGGTCTGATCCACCAGGATTTGTGCTATGGTTTGGACTTGCTTGGGACTGCCCCACCTAGTTTCCATCCACTTTCCCAGTTTCCACAATTGTTCGTACCATGTATGAACATACGGACCAATGTATATCCAACCACAAAGAAAAAATGTTTGGAGACGAGCCCAATTGAGACACAACTTGACTCCACTCGAGGAAGCTTGCAGATATTGTGCCAAAATGTCACCGAGAACATTGACTACGGCTGCGGTCAAACCCTTGGTCAAAAGGGGTCTCTGGTCAATGGCTCGTAAATATTTGGTATACCATTTCTGGATGACGACGAGGGTCATACTACTACCACCTCCACCACCACCACGTTCTTGTGTAAATGCGATAGAAACCTGTTGATTGTTATTTTCGTTCCTTTTGTCCCCTTTGTCATTCTCGTCGTCTTGGTCATCGCCCAATGGCACGGATACCGCCGCCATCTGGAAAAGGGCAAGCGGCTGTTGCTGTAGTCTCTTGGTCTCTGTCTTTCTGGTGGTTGGCTGGACAAGGAAAAATGCGTCCACAACATTTTCCTGTAACAGCAGCAGCAGTAGTAGGGTAGGCACCACCATTACGAAGCGAAACTTTTTGGATGTTGGAACATTGCGTTTCTTCCGCATTCTTGTGTATCGATTGGTTGAATTTTCCGGTCTCCGATTTTGTGATATATTCACAACCAACCTCGAGTCATGCATTCCTTTTCCTGAACTAGGTTGTTGTGCAGGCGGTCCAATGTAAATTGCATCGAGTAATATTGGTCGTACGGGTAAATTCATTCATTGACTGATCGCCAGCGTCGGCGGCCGGAGAGCCAACTCCATCATTGTCGGCTTGTCAGACAACCAAACAAACAGGAGATCGTTGTTGTTCATGTTCATGTACGCACCGTACTAACTGGTACCACTAACTGTGGGAGCAACAAAAGAAAGGGGTCTTTGTGCGCCTACATCAATTTCTCGTAAAAATAGTACGTCAGGGTTAGGGTTAACCTAGTTTAGTTGCCGTGGAAAGAAATTGTTCCACGAGGGGTCGCAACGACGTACCAGACCTAGCTAATAGCTTGCTAGTACTATGGATGCGAATTATTGTGTCTACACTTCAATTTGCTCACTTTTTTCATTATAACAATCAATGGGCCTGCTTCCGAAGATGCTTGTAATGACTATTTGAGTATCTGCGTTGATTCGCTTCGTTTCAAAAAGAGTGGAAACCCATACATGGAAAGAACGGACGTGGAATACCCTTGAACCCTCTTTACGTCTCTTTAGTGCGTCTTCGTTTATGGAATAGCAAAATAAAGAAGAGCATGATCGTAAAACAAAAGCAATAACCCGAAGCGAGCCTGTTAACGTAGATCATTATGATGTTTTAACAAACAACCAAAGGCGGTGTGATCGACTTGACTCTTTCCGATGTGGCGTTTTGTCAAATACTCAACTGCTGTAAGACGATAATGTCAAACAAGGAACGTCGACAAAGCAGAAGTAAATTTACAATAGATTGGTAGTAAGTAGAGTAACCATACATACAGAAAATTTCCAAAGATACAACCACGATGGAAGACAAACACGCCACCAGCAGCAGCAGCAGTCCTGTCCATGAAGTCCTTCCATCATGCCACCACCACCACAATACCGGTCACGATGATAACGTCGACAAAAGCAACGCGGTAGAGAGAGGAGAAACAGAAATAACCAAAGAAATCAACATTCTACGTGTCCTAACGTTGGTCCTCTTGGTGATGCTTGCCGGCGGAGCATCCTCTGGAATCTATCTGTATGCCTCCCACTACGAGACACAATCCTTTCATGACAGTGTCGCCACCCATTCCCAACTCCTTATTGCTTCTGTGAGCCATGTCATGGAACAACAATTGGGAGGGGTCAGTGCCTTGGCCGATATTATCACGGCTCACGCTGTTTCCTCCTCCAACAATAAGACATTTCCGTTTGTGACGGTACCACATTACGCCGTGCATGCATCGCATGCGCGTGTCAGTTCCGGAGCGCTGGCCATTCATTACATGCCATTGGTCACAGATGATACACTGTCGGCATGGGAAGCCTACGCCTTGGAACATCGGTTCCATATCAACGAGGCATTTGAAGAAGATGCTCGACTTCGGCATGAGCAAGATGAAGTATTTCTTGCGTGGGGGGACGACCAACATGGCAAGGTCAATGGCGAAACTGACAAACAGCAGCAACGACGACAACACGATCCTCGGCGCTTTCTACGATCTGAACAGAAAGGGGACAACGAAACCATCCTGGAGGATGGCACAGGGTATCATCCTAAGATTTTTCACAATGCTGTCCGCGAAGGATATCGAGGCGACGAGCTAGAAGGCGCAGGGCCATTTTTTCCTCTTTGGCAAACGTCGTGAGTTCTATGTACCTATTCTTGAGACCACCGTATCTTGTTTCCCATGCATGCATCTAATCTTGTTTGTTTTTCGTTTTCTACTGTTTATATAGCCCTGTCAATGCTCAAAAGCAACACCTCCTAAACTTCAATTTTGCAAGTGGCTCCGCCTTTGATGGAATGATCGAGAAATTGTCTGCGACAAAAGAAGCCATTCTCGACAAGGCTTTGTTTCCCGGCTTGAACGAACGAAACATGCTGGAGGCTAATCTCAAAATCTCACAGTATAGGTCAGATATGGAATCCTATTTGGAAGATCCACTGATTTTTTTGGCCTACCCCGTCTTTGATTCCTTTGAGGGGGGTCGCAAGCTTGCGGGAGCTCTGGCGGCCAACATTTATTGGAGATTTCTCTTTGCCAACATATTACCCGAGGATGTGACTGGTTATATTTGTGTATTGGCGAATTCCTATAATCAAACCATGGTGTACCGTGTCGATGGCAAGGATGCAACCTTCATTGGTGACGTTTATACTCGTGACGAACGATATGATGACTTGGAAAGTTTTGTCGACTTGAACGAGTACTTGGCACATAACGTGGATATGAGCATAAGATCCTACACCACGGTTCCTTTGAATGACCAATTCGGACGGGTAAGGTTGTGTTTTGCTTTTCAAACATTATGAAGGATCAAACGATTCTACCAGCCGCTACTGTTACTTCAATGGTGCCATTCAAATTCACAGCACGTGCTGACGGCTTGCGCCGCTCGTCTCTCTCCCTCTCTTTCTCTTGATAAACAAACAGCACACACTTCGAATATATCCTTCACGAGAGACAGAGAACTCATTCGTCAGCAACGATCCAATACTCTACGCGTCTGTGGTATTTTTGGTGATTCTAATGACCACAGCTGTCCTGGTGATCCTAGATCAGCGAGTGGCGAAACGACAGCAAATCATAATGAGACGTTTGGTAAAAGCTGCCGAGGAGAAAACAGCTTTTGAACGCGAGTTAAATACGTTTTTAGCGCACGAAGTCCGAAAGTAAGTATCACCATTCGGTGGACCGCGAACTTCTTATCTTGTCCACAGAAGTCCGATAATCTGTCTCAAACTCTTTCTAACTTGTACGTCGTACATTCCTTGGCTTTCGTCTGTAAACGAAACACGACCCCAGTCCCGTGGCTGCAGCTTTGACCGCGAACAGCTTTGTTGCCTCATTTGTGAAAACTCTACCACCATCCAAAAACAACACTGCCGTCGTCAATCCTGCCATGATTCAAGACTGCATATCCGATGTGAAAATTGTCGACTCCAGTCTGACTTTCATTAATGATTTTCTTCGATCCACTCTCGACATGCACGCAAGTGTAGAGAACAAATTAGTCATTCACTGTGGTCCGACGGACTTGATGAAAGATGTCCTGGAACCAGTTCGCAGTATTTTGTTCCATCAGCAGGGTGGGCGCGTCCATGTCACAGTGGAAGGCCCTGAAAATCTTTTGGTCAGTACGGACTGTCTGAGATTGAAACAGGTAAGTGTGTGGGCAACTATTCATTTTGAAGAAGCAAAGAACGCTGTCTTTGGTCCAAGCTCAGCAAGCTTTTTCGTGCTATACTTCTCCAAAGGTGATGATGAATTTGGGACGTAACAGTGTCAAGTTCACAACCGATGGCTTTATTCGGTTGCGGGCTGCATTGGTGGATGGCCTGGTAGAATTATGCGTGGAAGATTCTGGTCCAGGCATTCCACAGGAGAAGAGATGCCAAATTTTTTTAAAGTTTCAGTCTAGCCTAGATGTGTTGAGTCAGGGGACGGGTATAGGTATGTGTATCCATTTCCAAAAGATAACGCTAGCTAGCCAGTGATTAAATCTCACTTGTTTTCTGTAATCAACAAACAGGCTTGTCCCTCAGCAAAAATCTTGTGGACCTTATGGGAGGTTCCATCTTCCTCGATGAAAACTACAACAGCGGCATTTCGGGGAGTCCTGGAACGAGATTTGTGGTGCAACTAAAGAACCCCCCTTTGGAGGAGGAGGATGCAATGCTTCCACCCCCAATGGCGATGGCATCGATCGAAGCATGTTCTCACGGTGCACATGCAATTGCATTTGATGAGGACTCTGCTGCCTCGGAGAACGCTGGTCTTACTACTCTTCCAGAAAACCTCCACATTCTATTTGTGGACGACGACAATGTTTTACGACGACTCTTTGTCCGATCCGTCCGAAAAGTAGCTCCCTCTTGGAACATATCCGAGGCTGCTAGTGGTGAAGCTGCGCTCGATCTTGTATCGGCGACAAAAAGGCCGAAGAATTATTTTGACATTGTCTTTATGGATCAGTACATGGCTTCCACGGATCGACAGCTCTTGGGGACAGAAGCCGTTCGGGAGCTCCGTCTGCGCGGTGTCGAGAGCATCATTTGTGGCCTCAGTGCCAATGATATGGAAATTGATTTCTTACAAGCAGGCGCCAATGCATTTTTGCTCAAGCCGTTGCCGTGCAATCAAGAAGCATTGGAACGAAAACTCATTCGCATCGTGTCCCAGAAGAATCCTACTGCTTCAGCAAACGATCCACATCAAGAGTTCATTGCATAGGCAATGTAACCCTGTGGATTCAGTACGTACTAGATAGATGCCTAAAGTAACTTTCACTAGGTTTTTGAAACATTTCGATACCACTGCTCCTGCAAAAACAACCACGATGGACAACACAAGCTATCATTTCGTTCACCAAAGGTTTGTGTTGCTGAGAACCTTTAGGTCAATACCTAGATACAAAAATATCTAAATTACTTTTTGAAAAAGCACTTTCCAACAACCTTGGTCAATAGGACTTGAGTAACGAAAAAGAGCAAGCTGCTAGGCCCATTTGCACATTATAAAATATGCCAGGAGAGGTGGGAGAATTTATGAAGGAGAAAGAAAACTCTCTTGTCTCAATGACTTGTATTCTGAATTCTGAATTTCATAACTGGTATTTAAAGTCGTAGCGGGGAAAGGATCTCAAGTGAATTGTTTGGAGGTTGGAATTATTTCAAAAACGCATCGTTCAGAGTATCAATGGTGTGAAGGCTTCGCACCGTCCACATAAAAGTTTCTGAAATTGACGGCATAGGCAAAAAGAAAAATGGAATTAGAAAATAGGAAATAGCAGCACCATTCCATCCGCACTATACAATATCTTGAAATCCTACAAATTGCAAATTTCCATTCCACTTTTTATTACGTACCGTGTCGCTTTGGGCATTTCCACAGTAATTCCATCGAAATCTTGTGTCACGGTAATTTGACATCCCAACCGACTGGTATCAGTGAGACCATAGGCCATGTCCAACATGTCTTCTTCTTCTTCGGATATTTCATCTTCTAGGTCGGCGTAGACTTGTTGTGGAAAAATTAAATGGCAGGTGGAACAAGCACAAACACCTTCGCAAGCTCCTTCCAAGGCAATGTCATGTCGATGTGCCGTTTGTAATAATGTCTCGCCGACGCGTGCTTCTACTTTGGTGAGCGTTTCGCCGTCGGCTTCCACAAAGGTAATGGTCACCGTAGAAGCATCCGCGCCGACTGACGGTCCGCCGTGATGCCGTATGGCTCCTACTAGACCAAAGGAGGAGGAGGAGGAGGATGAAGGTGGGCGAACACTGCTTCGACTCGCGAGTGCAAGGGCTCGTTCGGCGAGTCGCCCCGAGGAATGAAATCTTGATACAATTTGTCTTGCCAACATTTTGGATAATGTTCGTTTGGAACCAGGCTAAAGATGCCACAATTGAGAACGCGATACCAACAACAATTCAATGAAGCTTTTTATTGATGAATGATAGCCACGAATCTGTCTGTCTGTTGTCTTCCTCTCATTCATTATTGTTGTTGTTGTTGTTCCATGCAGCAAAGCTTTGATGATGATGGATCGAAGACGTGGCAATTCAAAGATATCGATGACTGAGCGAGCAAGTGAGGGTCGGACTTCTTTTTCTAGGTCGCACATGAGTCCCATTGGAGTCCAGAACAAAGCCTTTTGGTGCATGTTTCAAAGCAGAGAATGCTGAACTCATTTCCTCGTCACCATAACAACACTCTGATAACAGGGCACAATCACTAGACTATGATTGTGTGGGAACAAGAAAGATAAAAAGATCATGAGAGAAACAGAAATCAGATCAAGAACAAAAAATCCCCATGCGAGAACACGTTGTTGTGGCCGGGTGGACAAAAAGGACTTTGGCTTTGCAATCACACAGTTTTTCCCATTCTCATGCCACTCAATGAATTGAACAGAAGTGCAGGTGTGCTTGCTGACACTTGGACATAACCAAGTCCCCCATGTTGCTGATCATGGACATGTTCAGGGCCCAGGCATGCACTTGATTGTGAACTCAGTGTTTGGCTAGCACGTTTCTTATTGTTCAACAAATTGGATGCAGGTCATGACAAAAGAGAAGACACAATGTGGCAGCAGCCAAACATAGCTGCACCTCACATGTTCTAGTCTTGCATGACCTGTCAAGTAGCAGACCACTAATCATGGATGTTTTAACTTGCTTGTGCATTCTTTGTCCCTCATTTCCTGGCAAGGTTTGCGCAAAAAAGAAGTTGAGCACAGAGAACTGTTTCAGACCAATTTGTAACATTTCAATTGGAACTGTGCCCAGCCAAGTTGGAATGACAACCACCTCTCCATTGACTGAGCTAGTTCTACAAGCATCTGTGGCATGCCATTTGTTGACTGTTCTGCATTCAATTTCCCAGTCCAAAAAATGAATGGTGACCACAACAACAACATGTCGGATGGAAAGGAAAACCTAGCAGAACAATTGAACCTTAGGGATTTATGTTGTTTGCTTACTAGTAGCATCTGAATTCAAGAACACAGCCAAAAACTAATCATTGGTGGATATTTTTTTCTTTTCCACTGGCTTGTTTTTCGTGGATAATGCTGTGCTAGCTAGCTACTGGTTACAGTAGCTAGCTAGACAGAGATTGGTGGCAAGGCTTGGGCTGCGTGAGTCTTGCAACGAACTGTGTCTGGTTCTGTTCACTCTGCGCGGTCCATGAAGCCATGGGCAAGAGAAGATAAAAAGCTAGCAGCTAGCTAGTAGCTAGTAGCTGATCATTATCACAGCCACGCCACTCCGCCTCCTTGGCATGCCACAAAAATAAAATCGAACGATACATACAGAAATTAAATAGCAAAGAGATGAGTAATCAGCCACTCAAGAAGCCAACAATGGAAAGATATTGTCAAAAGCTACAAACCATCTTTCTCCGTGACGACTGGAAAGATGATGACAACTTGTTGGGTCATGCTGTCACTATCCTGGAACTATACCCCGAGCTGGCGAAAGATGTCTACCTCATCGACCCCTTGAGTTGTGAAGACTCGGAGTGGAGGGCACCGCCGCTCTATCATGTTCTTGGACATTCAAGAATTGATCTCAAAACTGTTAAGGTGGTTTACGATATGTTCCCCGGTGCGGTGAGATGGACTCACCCCTCGTGGGAATCATCAATGCTACACGAGGCTTGCAAGCATGTCCATGATTCGTCCAAGGATATCATTGCCTTTCTCGTCAGCAAATATCCCGATGCGATACGCAGCAGTAATCTTAGGGGTTACCTTCCCCTCCATTACTTTGCAAAGGGATGCAGTTCGCTTGAGTCTACCACCATCACAGATATTTGTGACATGCTTTGGGCTGGCAGTCTCTCATACGAAGATACCAGAAGTAACCCCAGCGACACCCCATTAGGAATTGCGATTCATCTCAATTGTCAACCCTTAATCAAGCACATTATTTCCAAAATTCCGAAATACGCGTTTGCCAAGCACATGAGATTCTATGTCGGCAGCATGGACGCCGCAAAGGGGCTTGCTACTTTACTACCCAATTTGAGTGATGCGCTTTTTAGTCAAGCGCCGTACTGGTATGCCGATGCAAATATATGGATTCATTTGATGCGTTCGCTACGTGTAAATACTTCTATTACACGACTTAGCTTATTTTTCAGCCTATACCCGAAGCTGATAACGCCCGATAAGAGGATCAAATGTCCAGATTATATCAATTGTGTTTCTGCCTTTCAAGATTTGATCAAGGAAAATGTCAATATCAAAGAATTATCTATACTGTCGAACTGTGACGAAAGCTGCCTGCATATGGATGCACTTTTAAACGGCTTGCAAAACCGAGAGCGAACTCTAGATTCTTTGGAGATCGGGTGTGCCTTGAGAATGACCCAACTACCAGACTTGTTTCGCTTGGCGCCGAAGACGCTCATTCTAAAAAATGCAAGGTTTTTTACCGAACACGACCCGGAGAGTGGTGGTCTCTGGAGAGATGGTGCATTCTTGGGTTGCAGATTGAAGAGTCTTGAAATTTCGGGCGGCTATCTCGGGACGGCAGCTGAATCACAAAATTCTTCTTTTGGCAATTTGCGCGGCGATTTGCGCGGCCGCGGTATTCTCATCCTGGGGGAAGCGGTGCTCTCGACTCTGAAGGAAAGCCGACTTGTTCGATTATCGGTGGAGTTTTCGTTGGACATTTCTGCGCTTTGCCGTCACTTGGCGACCAATACGAGTATGACCACGTTGTCTCTCAAGCTCAGTGAAGATGATTACAAGGGCGAGTGCCAGCAACTCATCGACTTGCTTCAGTATCACAACACCACCCTCACCAAGGTAGAGTTTTTGAGCGCTCCGGACTTCGGAAGTGATGGCAATGCCGACTATGATGACAGTGACGACGATGGTGACAACCCTGTCTACATTGACCAATATCACTATGGCCATTATAATGACGAGGAAAGCGACGACGACGAAGACGCCGAGGACGAGGACGAGGACGAGGACGAGGACCATAATAGCGCCCAAAACTTGCTACTGCGACTAAAGACAGAGTCGTGGTGGGCAATGGAGTCAAAGATTCGCTACTACACTCTTTTGAACAAATATTCTCGCAAACGGATTCGCAATCTGGAGTTGGATGCAGCGGCTTTTGTTGGCCTACTCTCTACCGCAATGGGTGATTCGCTGGACAGTGACATTGCGAATGGGGAACTTAGTGTTTTGTACGGTCTCTTGCGGGAGTTGCCGTCCGTGTGGACGGAGAAACTCTCCGTAGCAGCGGGGGCCCCGAAGCGCCAACGCAAGCTCAAGCGCAAGCTCCGACAATTGCGCAAGCTCAAGCGCAAACGAAGCATTTAGCGTTGCGAGGAGGTCTCAGGAGTCTCAGCAGAGACGCAAGCCGTCGGAACGGCCACGAGTAGCAGGCGTGATTGGAGAATCTATGGACAGTGCATCTAGCTGGAATCGAGTACAAACGACAGGCTGCATTTTCTAGTGGCAACAATATTACATTTATTTTAGGGTAGAAAACAGTTGATTTTTATAGCGTTAGTGCAGAACAAAGTATGCAGTATTTACGTTTTCAACTTCAGCTAACGTCTAGTCGGAATCGTCGCCACTATCATCGTCGTCATCATCCGAATCATCATCGCTGTCGTCTTTGTGTGAAAGCTTTTGCTTCTTTTTCCATTGTGCTGCCATTTCCAAGAGTTTGGCCTGTGATTTCGCTGTGGCCGCATCGGCATCCAGATCATCGGGGAATTGATAGTCAAAGTATTCTTCCCATCCAATTTCTTGTCCATGATCGTCGTGTCGCATACGCTTGCGCTTGATCCGGCGGGGCAATCGCTCTTCGACCTTGGCCACACTGGCGGGAGTTCCGTGCGTCTTTTCCAACACTCGCCAGGCATCCAAGAGCAAGACTCGTTCTTCGGTCAACTCTTCTTGCTTTAATTGATCGTAAGCCTTTTCCATAATGCCTCGTCCCCGTTCCAATCCCGTCTTGGCCAATCCATTTTCCTTGTCTTCGTCTTCCATATCCGGGGTTGTCGCTTCAAATTGCGCATACGAGATCCATACTTTGACGTGGCCCGTTTGTTCCAACAAGCGCTCGTACAGATTTCGAGCCTTGTCGTGCTCTTGTTCGGCAATTTCAAAATCAATATAATGCTTCCATACCGACTCGGGCATATCCAAGGCTTCTTGTTGAATGGCCAATTCCAAGAGCGCCCGACATCGATCGGTTTCTCCGACATTTTGTTCGAGCGTGGCATACTCTGTCCATGCCTTGCTGTTGTGGGGCAGTACTTTTAAATATTGCGTGTACAAGGACCGACATCGTTCCACTTCTCCCAAGGTCAATTCCAAAGCAACATATTCTTGAAATATTTTGGCCGTCTTGTTTGGCATATATTTGCTAATCACACCAATGGCTCGTCCCAACAATTTGCGTGCCTTGTCGAGTTGTTTCATTCGGACATATACTTTGGCTGCCAAGACCCACATTTTGCAAAAGGTAAACTCCTGATGCGGAATGACATTGTTGAGACAAGTCTGATAGACTTGTGCGGCACGATCAGCATCGCCACACGACAGTTCCTCGTAAACGGCATAATAAATCCAAACATAGATATACCGTCTCCATGGATCCTTGTCTTTCGGATAAGGTGGAACATGAGAAACCGCCTGTTCAAAGGTGTCCCGTACGCGTTCTCGTTGTTGCGTTTTGGCTGTCTCGTCCACCAACTGCGTTTCATATTCTTGTTCCAAGGCGGCCCATTCCAACCATCCATCATAATCAAACTCGTTCTTCTGGAGTCGTTCTTTGTACTGCGCTCGTTGTTTTTGAACAATCACCCTTTCGATTCCATCCTTGTTTCCATGTTTCTTTTCGAATAAGATGTACGATTGGTACAAATCCTTGCGTTTGTTTCGTTCGTATTTGTTTAACTCTTCGTGTTGATTGTCATCATGCTTGTCATCGTCTTTGCTGATTCCCTCGTTGGGACCCAAATGCAACAAGGAAATGGCATGTTGATAAATTACGCGAGCCCGTTCGTATTCTCCTTGTCGTTCTTCAAAGGCCGAAAACTGTTTGAAGAGTCGAGCTCCCTCGGTTTTAATGTCTTCGGGATCCAATTCCGTCAATGCCGATTCAAAGATGGTGCGCGCAAGCTCAATCCGGTGAGCTTCAAATTCGGCCCATTTGGCAAATCGACAAAAGGAGGTAATTCCGGGATAGGCATTGACATAATTCCGCATGACTTGTTCGGCCCGTTCCGGGGAGCCATGTTTGGTTTCCAATCGGGCGAAAGCCAACCAAGCATTGTCACTGGGTTTCCATTTCATCCACCGCTCGAAAACAGCGCGGGCTTTGGGAATGTCGCCCACCATTTCTTCGGCAAAGACGTACTTGTACCACAAGAAATCTTGGCGCGGCAATATTTGAACGGCTCTGTCTAAAACATTCCGAGCGTGTTGGATGAATTCATTCCGCATTTCAAATTCCGAATACCGCAACCACAATTCTCCACTTCGATGATCGACTTCCAAGGCGCGTTCAAAGATACTGCGGGCGCGTTCCAATTCTTTGTTGTCTTCTTCAAAGCGGGCATACTTGACCCAATTTCCAATATGTTCTCGACGATAGCGAATGTTGTCTTCAAACATTTTGCGACGATCCGCCAAGTGACTTTGGTATTCTTCGGCATCGTGAACTTTGACGATGGGTTCCAAAATGTGCTCTTCTTGACGATCGGCGGCCTCTCGTAAAATTTGTTCGGCACTGATTTGAATCGGAGCCGGAGCTCGATTTTTGACTTGATTTTGATTCTTGCCGCGAGACGACATGATTGTACTAGTGTATTATTTTTGAAGGGTGCATGTACTGGTAGAAAGAAATCTTCAACTCACTGACTGGATTGACTCTCGACGACTTGGTACCTAGAACAATCTTGCTTTCGTCCTATTACCTAGCTAGCTAGTAGCTACTAGAGTACGGACTGATGCCAGCTGTCTGGAAGGCTTTGAGATGGGATTGCTGTATGGTACACCCGATCAAGAAGAAGACGAGGGGGGCGGGGGATCATGGAGCCGGCGGTTGTGCTGCTGCCATGGTGGTTTCGTGTTTGACAACAACTTCGAAAGTGGGTTTGTTGTTGGTGCACCTTAATGGGTTATGAGTCTCAGAATCATAGCACGCGCACTACCTCTGCTTTTCCTTGCGGCTGGTCCTTCATCACAATCAATGCAGCACTACTAGCTAGTAGCTAGCTAGCTAGTAGTAGAGTAGAATGCTCCTGTTGTAGCTACTATGCTAGTAACAGTCTCCCTGCTGTGCTACCCTAGCTAGCTTGTCCAACTGCTAATTAGAGTAGTAGTGACACATTGGGGATGCATGCTTTCTGTGGAATTGTGGAAGATCAGGTGGACTTTGTTGTCAAGGTTCCTTGAAAAAAAACAAAAAAGTGCAACAAACTTTTAGTTGTTGCCAAAGCATTGATGAAATGTCCCAACATGCCGATAGCACCAGCACATTGCATTTCCAGTCAAGGATGCACCATGAAGATGTTCTGGGTGCTCTGTGTTGAGCAAAACACATGTGTTCATCAAAAGGTTGACCAATTGCTTGTCAACACCTCAGTGACAAAGGTGCAATTTCATCCGTGATTCAGCCCAAGAATCCCAGTCGTGTCCCAAGGTCTAGACCTGGAACTAATGTGCATCCCAAGGAACAAGATGCATGATTTAATCCGGAACACAAGAAGGGAACGAAACAATGAGTTCCCACGCTGTGTTCTATCACGATGTTGTGTGTTCCCACGGACTTGCGGCAACAAGAGCATGTCACAATGATGAAACATGCTCACCGTGCAATCAATCTTGCCAATGAAGATGCCGATTATGTTGGAATGTTCAACATACATCGAGGTGTTTCTGGTGCACTGTGACACTCATGAGTTTCTCATTTGTGCAAAATCACATCTGCTTTGTTTGTGAAACATCATGGCACAGAGGTGTTGGAAGAGTCGAAACATCACGGGGCCAGTGAGCGTCCGGGTAAGACCCTGCGTACAAAGAGCACCAGGACCAATGCAAGCAGTGGCACTGAGTGAAGCTTTTGACTTCACTGCAGTGAGACTAGCTAGACAAAGCAAGAGCTACTGCTCAACAATTCAACATGATGTACCGACACAGTCATCAAGCATGTTGAAGCTGTGGCTGAAGCCCAAGGAATCAAGAGTCTGAAGCTAACAAACCGGCTTAAGACAAGGTTCTGTCCTGCCAACTGGAATGCAGGAGTGGACTACGATCCAGAAAATCCAGAAACATGCGAAGATGAAGAGGACGAAGACTGCGAACATGAGGATTCTGATGAAGACTCATGGGTCAATCCTGATGAAGACAGGATGTCCCCGGAAAGAGAAGAACAATGGCGGGCAGATCTTGAAGCCTGGCCAAACAATGCAAACACAGACACTGAGTCTGAATGGGACAGCGACTTTGATCCCATTGACCAGGACGAAATCAATGATCTGCTCAACGAGGAAGATCCCTGTTGGAAGACATGGCTATTTGCATGAGCAAATGTGCATCCAATGTGGTAAATGGGACTGGTGTCAGGTCTGGTGTCAGTTGGATGCCAGATGGTGTCAGTTTGATCCATCTTATCCATCAAGAGTAGAGTCTAATGGTCACTTTATTTAGTAAACTACTTTTCTACAGCACAGTCACCTACTGGAGCAGTTCTTTGTGTTTTAATCCAACATTTACTAAATAAAGTACACGGCAACAAGAGTGTCACCGTGTCAAATGCTAGCGGTTGAATCGTTTGAATTTTCATTGGCGTTGTTAAACAAAAGGCCGTTGAACAAAGCATCTGTACAAGCCACCGACTGCAACATTCGTCAAACGGACGAGCTACAGTCGTTAGGCACGAGTGTTGCTGTCGACATAGTCGACAAGTGCGCTTGCACTGCAAGGAGACGATTAGGAGGAAGACCGGCATTTAATCGAGAGGTCACTGGAACATCGTGTTGAGGCATCGAC
>Ga0163146_10005645_pt1 | contig 14556 bp, 11 predicted proteins | sample OliLakLV19MP7G1_FD_148648 | JGI IMG/M metagenome (GOLD analysis project Ga0163146, IMG submission 148648) | Freshwater microbial mat bacterial communities from Lake Vanda, McMurdo Dry Valleys, Antarctica - Oligotrophic Lake LV.19.MP7.G1 | ecosystem: Environmental > Aquatic > Freshwater > Lake >...
ACTCGAAGCTGCCTACGGCGGCCCTCGCGCCATCGACGATCTCGAGGGTGCCACCCGCGTAGCCGATCGACAGGATGTCCGTCCCGTCGTCACCGAAGAACTGCTCCACCGTGAGGGTGGCCGCATCGATGCCTGCACCGAGGCTCAGCACGTTGATGCCTTCGCCATCGGTGATGCGATCGAGGCCGTCGCCGCTGGCGATGAAGTACGTGTCGTTGCCCGCGCCGCCGGAGAGGGTGTCGTCGCCGGCGCCACCCACGAGGGTGTCGTCGCCTTCGTCGCCGTACAGGGTGTCGTTGTCTGCGCCGCCGTCCAGGATGTCGTCGCCGGTGCCGCCTGCGAGCGTGTCTATACCGTCGCCTCCAGCCAGGGTGTCGTTGCCCGCATCGGCCAGCAGAGAATCGTCACCGGCATCGCCGCTTAAGTTGTCGTTGTCGGCCCCGGCATAGAGCGTGTCGTTGCCTTCGCCTCCGGTGAGAATGTCTGCCCCCGATTCGCCGAACAGAATGTCGGTACCCGCACCGCCATCGAGCGTGTCGTCGCCTTCGCCGGCTTGCATCACGTCGTTGCCGTCGCCGCCGCTCAGGGTGTCGACGCCCGCGTCGCCTGCGAGGTAGTCGTTGTCGGCGCCGCCGTCGAGAGTGTCGTCGCCCTCGCCGCCGTAGAGCTCGTCCGCGCCGTCGCCACCGGTCAGTGCGTCGTCGCCTGCCCCGCCGACGAGGAGGTCGTTGCCGCCCTGGCCCAGTAGCGCGTCGTTGCCTTCGCCGCCCCAAAGCATGTCGGCGTAATTCGAGCCGGCGATAGCGTTGTCGCCCGCGGTGCCGGTGAGGTTTACGGGACCGGAGAGCTGCGCCATCAACTGCGCGTGCGTGAGGGTGGTGCCGTTGTCGAACTGATAGGACGACACCGCGCCGAGAAAGCCGTCCTTGATCCGCACCAGATCGGGGATCGGCGGCGGTGCACCTTCCTCTTCGCTGGGGGGAGCGAGGTGGTAGGTAAGTTTCAGATACTGCGCGGCCAAACCGTCCGGGCCGGCGGTGAACTCGGTTCCGAGAATGAAGTCCGGGATCGCGATGCCCGGGCCGAACTTGAGGGTGTTCGCTCCACCGGCATCGATCACCCAGTCCTGGCCGTCGCCGGTGTTGTAGGTGTAGGTGTCGTCGCCCGTTAAGCCGAATACGACGTCGTTGCCGGCCTTGGCGTCGATGCGGTCGTTAACCGCGGTGCCGAGGATCAGATCGTCGCCGGCCGTGCCGTCGATGTCGAATCCCTGATCAAGCACGTCCTGGTACGACATGCTGGTGCCGTCGGCGAACTGGATGCTGTCCAGAACCTTCGTCGCGTTCGGGTCGAACTGGTTGAAGCCTTCGATGTGGAGCACATCACCGCCGCCCATGTTGATCGCGAGCGAGCCAAGTTGGAACTTGAGAGTCTGCCGGTTGACGCCTTCGCCGAGCACGACGGTGCTTCGGTACAGAGCATCGTTGGTCCCGATATCCGGATCATCGATTCGATCAACGCCATCACCTAGGTTATAGACATAGGTATCCTTGCCCGTCCCGCCTTTAAGGACGTCGTCGCCCGCGCCACCGATGAGGATGTCGTCGCCTGCCTCGCCGTACAGCCGATCGACACCGCCCCCCCAATCAGTACATCGGAGCCGCCCCCAGCGGCAAGCCAATCGCTGCCGTCACCGCCGTCTAGATAATCGTCGCCTTGCAGCGCGAGCGAAACAGTCCCTGATGTAAAAACATCCGTGTCTCCGCCGAGCACGTCGTCTCCGACGCCACCGATCAGAATGTCGGACCCCGCCCCGCCCGCCAGATCGTCGTTTCCGATGCCACCTTCGACGTAATCGTCACCGGCACCGGAGGAAACGAAGTCATCGCCCGCACCCGCGTAAACTGTGTCCGCCGCGCCTGCCTCGGGAGTGCCTGTGTAACTCATATTGGTGACGGTCGGTGTTGTCACCGCTTGATCCGTAAAAAACTGCCTCTGAACCGAAGTGGTCCAGGCAAGGCTTGTTACGGTAGAAAGGACTGCGTCTGCCAGGATCATGTCGTTGCCCGCCCCGCCTACGATCAAGTCCTCGTCCGACCCACCGCCGATCAGGTCCGCGCCCGCGGCACCGATCAGAACATCCCTTCCCGCGTCGCCTGAAATGAGGTCGTTCCCGGCGCCTTGCGCGCCGCTTTCGCCCGCGGTAATCGCCTGCGCGAGCGTGACACTGCGTCCGTTCGAACTATTGGCCCAAATGACGTCGTCACCTTCCCCGCCGTAAAGAAAGTCTCCATCGGTGCCCCCTTCGACCCAGTCGCTTCCGGCACCCGCGAAGGCGGAATCACGCCCCGCGCCCAAATCGATCAGATCCCTACCACCAACCAGGGACGTCGCGCTGGACTGGCCGTCGCCGAAAACGACATCGGCTCCCCCGGCGGTGGTGAAGTACTCCCCCTCGTTCGCCTGCGAACCATTGGCCGCGCCGTAGAAAACGTCTATCCGGTCGGCAAGGGTGTTGTCTGGCCGGGCCGGCGTGCCTTGGCCGTCCGCTCGAATGAAGTTGCCCAAGCCATCGTCCACGGGATCGATTTCATCGACGGTCCCCGGATTCGAGTCCCAATTCAGCCTGTCGCCGTAGAAGGAGCGCGCCGGATTGATCGGCGCGGACAGCACTTCCGTCAAGCGAATGCCGAGATACCCGGTTTGAGCGGCCTTCATGAAATCGAAGTCCTTCAGCTTGATCGTGCCGCCAGCATCGCCGACGATCGTTACATTGAGGTCCCCGCCATCCTTCGCGTAATTGAACTTACCGTCAGCGCTTTGCCATTGGGTCGCCGATTGCTTGATGGCGGCGCCGCCGATGACGCGCGTTTGGATCGCGCTCGAAACACCTTCCTGAAAGACGTAGCGCAGTACGCCTTTGCCGTCAGTGTCGAAAATTGTGTCATTGCCGTCATTGGTCGAAACGAAGAGCTTTGTGTCGGCGTCATAAACGTACACATCCATCCCCGCCCCGCCTTCCATATAGTCGTCAAGTTTGCCGCCTAAGAGCAGATCGCTGCCGGCACCGCCGTGCAAGCGATCACCTTGCGCACCTCCAAGAAGCGCATCGGACTGGTCCGAACCGAACACGTACCGTTTGAGTTGGTTTTCGGCTGTCCCGCTCACAACAAGCCGCACCCCACTGCCGACGTCGGAGAAAATGGCGTTTTCGGAAAACGGAAATCCGATGATTGGACCATCGATCGCGTTCTCCGCCTTATAGATGAGTCGCTCCATCATCAACGCGCGGTCTTGAATCCACTGCTGGGTCAGGCCTCCGACATTCGACGCGTCGTAGAGTTCCAAACCGCGCCCGGCATAGCTGCCCGGCGTAATCACATATGGTGAGAGCGCACGTAACGCATTTCGGACGGCCACGTTACTTTGCGCATCTTGCGAAATCTCTGAGGCCGTGCGCCTCAGAAACGTTGCTCCGATGGCAGACTCGCCCGCACCCGGGAACTGCGAGAAGAACGCGTTAACATCATTCGCGAACGACTGCTCGGTTGTCCGGTGATACGCGAAGTCTCCGCCAAAGGCGCGATGAAGCGCATTGAAAGTTCCTTCCGACCCGATTCCCGCCACCAAGCGTAGCAGACGAGATCCCTCTGCATTCTTGCCGTTGGTAAGACTGCGGATCATTTCTCTGGCTACATTGTTGCGAAGTACACCCAGAATCAAGGCGCCGGTTGCGTTCCCGAAGATCGCCTGTGAAGTGGCGATTTCCGCGTTCCGAGCAGAGTCTTGAAAAAGCTGACCGTAAGCGTCACTTAAACTTGGAAGCGCGTTCTTCGTGGAATCGAAGGCGAGGAGCGCTTGCTTTAAGTCCAAAAGGCTTCCGAACACAGACTGCGTCGTTGCCGCGTTCTCCCGCACGACAAGCCCGATAAAATCCTGTCCCATATCTGAAAGCAGAAGCATTCCAGGCCAAGCCTGATTGTTTTCTACCTCGGGATCGTTAGCAAAGAGAACTTCCCTCACACCGTGAAGATCGTCCAACCCGATTCGCTGAACCGTTGGTATCGATCCGCCGGGCGCTAGAAAGGCGTCTGCTACCAACCCCGCAACAACGTTGGACGCCCGATTGAGTTCGCCCGAAGGCAAGAATTGTGTACCGTATCGAAGTGTTCTCTGTCTGAGCGCATAGTTGCGGATGAAGGATCCGAACAAGCCCACTCCTTCGTTGACTTGAGACGCTCCAATCAACCAATCGTAAGTTCGTTTTACTTCGACGAAATTTGTTGCTGCAGCATTCTGGCTCGAGAGCTTTGGATATAGCAAAGCTCTAACGTTGAGGTAAAAGACAGAAAAGGCCCCCTTTGCCGATGGGCCGCGGTTGACAGCAAGCTGTCGCCAGGACGCAATCATCGCCTGTTCGACTGTACTTAGTTTTATTTCCATTTCGCTACTCTCCAAGTATTCGGATTCGATCAGTTCAACGGCATTGGACGCACAGTATCTTTCCGTGCTGGTCGTTCATTGGAAGTGGATTTTCGCTCTACATTCAAATTCAAATCGACAACTCGGCGAACGCCTTCCTCAACTTGAGCCCAGCACGGAAGGAGTTTTTGGTTGTAGGAGAAGACGATATAAACGTCAGGCTTCAGCGTTTCTTGAGAAACACATGTGCCATGTTCATTTGACGTTGACGGGGCGTTGCAATAGATCGTGGGCATTTGATTCACCATCGTCTGCCGGTCAACAGATTGATAGAACGCCCCGCTCACGACTGTCCGCGGAATAACCATCTCTTCAAGCTTCCAAGGAAGACGTATACGTTTTGTCGTATCCGTGATTGCCAGATACTCTTTTATTTTTGGTAAATCAGATGTCATCGGCAGCTTCCCCGATTCGGGAATGGGAGATATGGAGATCTCTATCCATTGAGTGCCGCGCTCATTCTTGGGGACACTTTTATCAGCGCTGCCCTTGAAGCTCGGGTAGTAAGTTCTGAGCCAAATTGGCGAGTCTGCCTTCCTGTCCAGAGGGCCGATTGCTCTATAGTCTTCGATTGGCGTCACTATTCGCGAACCCCATCGTTCGAATCGATGTGCCGAGCGATCGGTGTAGTAAGCCTCGATATTTGGCAATCTAAGCTCGCATTTCACGTACGGCTCTTTTTTGGGCGCAATCGAAACCTGCGCACTAACGCTTGAGACTACTAGCATGGAAACCAATCCCATCGCGGACCGAGCGCCGGTTCCCCAGCTTTTTCTGCAAGTACTTCTCGATATATGTTTTCTCATCTCGTCTCTCCGTTTCCAGTACCAGTTTCTGAACACCAGTAGACATTTCATTGCTGCCAATTTCAGACCGAACCATCCATGTGGAGCCGTATTTGCCATGTGGAGCCGTATTTGAGGTGAATTGCGCGTGGCGGACCCGCAGCCATCCCTCAACCTCGATTGACGCGATCTTGTCGGTCTGATTGAACTACTCCTGACGTTCTTAGCAATTGTGCGATCAGGATAATGTCAATTCCTGAAGCAAGGCGGCTGACAGAAGCGATCGGACTGTAACCAGAATGCTCGGCACGAAATGTCGTCGCCGCGCTCTTGCAAATATCTGTAACTAACAATTCGTCAAGTACTCGTCTCAATGCGTCCGCCGAAGCATCAGGCGCCGTTCTCGATCCCGCCCTCATCCGCACCACCTTGCGCGAATTCTCGTCCTGCTCAACATACCTCGGCGCAAGCATCAACGGCACCCCAGCTACCAGACTCGCCGCCACCGTCCCATGCCCCGCATGGCAGATCATCAAATCGTAGTCGCCACCGGCTGGCGAAATCCGCAACGGCATGCGTTGCACCCTGACACCGGCAACCCGCAGCCGTTCCAGTAACCCATCATCCGCATCCGGCACGAAGAACACCGCATCGCAACCCTTCGCCTTAAGCACCTCCGCCAGCGTCACCAGCGGCGCCCAACCCGCGCGCAAATAGGCGCCCACGCGAGGCCGCTCGCCCGACCACACCGGCACCTCCCCCTCATCCTCCAAATACAGCGCGCCGAAATACGTCACCCCCTCGCGCGGCCCGTGATGATCCAGTTCCGCAAAAGTCGCAAGAAACGCCGTATCCCCCCACAACGCATCGCGATACTTCGACACCGGCGGCAACCAATACCCATCGCCCACCACGAAGCGGTGCAGTCCGCGAGCCTTCGCCGCCATGCTCAGAAACGGCGCCGCATTCAGTAAGACCGCATCAGGCCGCGCCAAATCGAGGATGCGACCCCAAGCGGCGACGGCATGCGCTCTGTCTACCGCATCGATCGCCTCGTCTAGCGGCACCCTCCTATCAACATCCACGTGGCGCATGCGCAGGCGCGGCGAGCGCGCATACAGCATCTTGTGACCGTGATTCACCTCGAGCGCCCGCGCGACCGGCTTCAACTGCCACAGATGCCCCAGATTGCCCCCCAGCTCCCAGGCGCACAGGATGCGTTTCGCGCTCAAGGCTGCCCGTCCTCCACCACCCGCATCTGCGTCGCCTTCTCCCCGGCAAGCGTAAACACCTCGTCCACCGCCAGCCCCTTGGGTAACTGGTGCGCGATGAACAGGATCGTCGCCGCGCCTTTCAGTTTGTTTACCGTCTGCGCAAAACGCTCGGCGGTCTGAGCATCGAGCGCACTGGTGGCTTCATCGAAAACGAGGATCTTGGGGCGCTTGAGGATCGCGCGCGCAATCGCCAGCCGCTGCTTCTGCCCGCCGGAAAGCCCCACCCCGTGCTCGCCGATGACGGTTTGGTAGCCGTTCGGCAGCTTTTCGATGACATCGTGGATCTCGGCGATCTTTGCAGCCTGCACTGCATCGTTGAAACCCGCATTCGGATTGGCCGCGAGCAGGTTCTCGTAGATGGTGCCCGCGAACAGCACCGTTTCCTGCGGCACCACGCCAAAGCAGGCCCGCAACTCGTTGGCCGCGAGTTGCCGAATGTCGCGCCCGTCGACCAGGATCTGGCCTTCCTCCGGCAGGTAGAAGCCCAGCAGGATCTTCGCCAGCGTGCTCTTGCCCGAACCCGAGGGACCGGTCAGCACGGTGAGCTTCCCCGGCCTCAAGGTCAGGCTCAGGCCCCGGTACAGGTACGGATGCGCCTCCGAATACCGGAAGCCCAGCTCCCGGATCTGCACTTCGCCCTTGCCCTCGGCCGTGCGCGAGGGTGTGAGCGCGATCGGCTCGACCGGCGCGTCCATGATGTCGCCCAGGCGCTTGACCGAGATGTTCGCCTGCTGGAATTCCTGCCACAGGCCCGCGAGCCGCAGCATCGGCTGCGACATGCGGCTGGCGAACATCTGGAAGGCCACCAGCATGCCGATGGTGAAGCCATCGTTGCGCATCACCAGCAGCGCGCCCACGCACAGGATCGCGAGGGTCATCGCCTGCTCGAGCGCATTGGCAATCACATTGTAGGTATTGGACACCTGGCGCGTGTCGAACCCCGCGGCCAGGTACTGCGCGAGCATCGCGTCGTAGCGGCTCTCCAGGCGCGGCTCCATCTGCAGCGACTTCACGGTTTCGATCCCGGCCACATACTCGGTCAGGAAAGCCTGGTTGCGCGCGCCGAGCAGGAATTGCTTGTTGAGGCGCGCTCGCAACAGCGGGCTCACCGCAAACGACATCACCGCGACCAGCCCGAGCATCCCCAGCGCGATCAGCGTGAGCTGCCAGCTGTAGGCGAACATGACCGCGACGAAAATAATCAGGAACGGGAAGTCGAGCACCAGGGCGATCGCGGCGCCCGCCATGAACTCGCGGATCGTTTCCACCGCATGCACGCGCGCGATCAGCACCCCCGTCGGCCGGTGCTCGAAATAGGGCAGGTGCAGCCGCAGGATGTGGCGCAGCACCTGGCTGCCGAGCACCGCGTCTACCCGGTTGCCGGTATGCAGCACGAAGTACTGGCGCAGCCAGTTCATGGCGGCGTTGAAGACGAGAAACATCACGAGGCCCACGGCGATCGCGGTCAGCGTGCTGGTGGTCTGGTGCACGACCACTTTGTCGATGATGACCTGTGTAAAGAGCGGCGTCGTCAGCCCGATCAACTGGATGAAGAACGAGGCCAGCAGCACGTCGCGCCACACTTTTTTATGGCGCAGCAGCTCCTGGGCGAACCAGCGAAAGCCGAATCGCGACGCGACGGGCGCGCCGTCTTCCGCGGGGCCCGCATTGGCCGTTTCGTGGCGCACCAGGATCACGCCCGGTTCGAAGAGTGCCGCCAGGTTGCCAACCGGCGCGGTCTCGGGGGTCTGCGTGCCGGAAACGAAGTACAGACGCCGCTCGCCGTCGCCCTTCAGTAGGAGTGCGGGCTTGGCCGGTGTTTCGGCGGCATCGCCCTTCAGAAACGCGATGCAGGGGAACTTCGGCTTGGCGAGCGCACCCTCGCCCGTTTTGAATCCGAGCGACCGGGCGGCTTCGATCAGATCACGGACGGTGTGCGGAGCGGGAAATCTTTGCAGCGCCAGAGCGGCGTCGAACGGCAAGCGGTTGAGTTGACACAGGCTGCTGAGCAGCCAGACAAAATCCCCCGTCGATACCGCCGATGCCTGCAAGAACCCGCCTCCGAGTAGAGCCGATTCTTGGAGATATCTATCTCGGGCGAAATGGCCGGAAGGTTCTAGAACCGGGCCCTAAGGAGTATTGCGGCAATCGGGTTCTTGCTTTGAATTAGAAAAAGGTAATGCTGCCATTTTTCGGATGGTCACCGCACCGGGAGCGGCTTCCAAGGCGAAATGCTGCCATCGACCCTTCCGGCCGCAACGCCGGAACCGACGCCGGCCACGCTCCGCTCAGTACTTCGCGTTCCCCGGCGTTCGCGGGAAGGGAATTACGTCCCGCACGTTAGACAGCCCGGTCACGTAGGCGACCGTCCGTTCGAACCCCAACCCGAACCCCGCATGCGGCACCGTGCCGTAGCGCCGCAGGTCCCGGTACCAGGCGTAGTGCTCGCGGTCGAGGCCCGCCTCGCCCATGCGCGCATCGAGCACGTCGAGGCGCTCCTCACGCTGGCTGCCGCCGATAATTTCCCCGATCCCCGGCGCGAGCACGTCCATCGCCGCAACCGTCTTGTCATCCTCGTTGAGACGCATGTAGAACGCCTTGATGCCCTTGGGGTAGTTCATCACGATGACGGGCTTTTTTGCGTGCTTCTCGGTGAGGTAGCGCTCGTGCTCGGACTGCAGGTCGATGCCCCACTGGACGGGGAACTCGAACTTCTGCTTCGACCGCTCGAGGATGGCGATGGCTTCGCCGTAGTCCATGCGGGCGAATTCCGAATCGACAATGCCCTGCAGCTTCGCAACCAAGCCCTTTTCAATGCGCTCGTCGAAGAACGCCATGTCCTCCGCGCGCTCGGCGAGCAGCGTGCGGAAAATATGCTTGAGCAGCGCCTCGGCAAGGTTCGCGTCATCCGAGAGGTTCGCAAAGGCGATCTCCGGCTCGACCATCCAGAACTCGGCCAGGTGCCGGCTGGTGTTCGAGTTCTCCGCGCGGAAGGTCGGGCCGAACGTGTAGACCTTCGACATCGCAAGGCAGTACGTCTCGACGTTCAGCTGGCCGGAGACGGTCAGGAAGGCCTCGCGCCCGAAGAAATCCTGCGCGAAATCGACCTTCCCTTCCGGCGTGCGTGGCAGGTTAGCGAAATCCAGCGTGGACACTCGGAACAGCGAACCGGCACCCTCCGCGTCCGAGGCCGTGATGATCGGCGTGTTGACCCAGAAGAATCCCTGCTCGTCGAAGAAGCGGTGGATGGCCTTGGCGATCGTGTGGCGCACGCGCGTCGCGGCCCCGATCACGTTGGTGCGCGGCCGCAGGTGCGCAACGTCGCGCAGGAATTCGAGCGAATGCGCCTTGGGCTGGATCGGGTACGAATCCGGGTCGTCGACCCAGCCGATCACCTTGATCTCCGTGGCCTGCATCTCGAAAGGCTGGCCCTTGGCCGGCGAAGGAACGATGAGTCCGGTGGCCTCCACCGCGCAGCCGGCTGTGAGGTGCTGCACCTCGGTCGCGTAGTTCGGCAGCGTGTTCGGCGCCACCACCTGCACCGGATGGAACGACGACCCGTCCGAGACGTTTACGAACGAGATGCCGGCCTTGGAGTCGCGGCGGGTGCGCACCCAGCCCTTGACGGTGACCGGTGCGTCCTGCGGCGCGTGGCCGGCGAGGATTGCGGAACAGGGAAGCGAGGACATGGATCGATTCTAGCGTCGCTTGAGATAGACCGCCGGAAGCAGAACCTTCACTCCGCCGATCTTACGGCCATAGAGTGCGTGAAAGTGCGTGCGATCACCGGTTAGAAGGTGCGTAGCCCGCGCTTCGATCGCCGCGAGAAGGATCGGGGCATCTTTCGCGACGAGTTCTACATCGTGTGGAAGCGTGGCGCTCTCCGGAGCATCCACCAGCATCATCTTCTGGGCCAGTGTATGCAGGCGAGCGCGCTGTGCATCGGTGTCGAGATTGCGCTCAGCCTCCCCCACAGCGTAGCGCGAAGTGATGGGCGTCACGCCAGCCAATCGCCATAGCCGGGAAAGTCCCGAGTCCTCCAGCCAGGCGGCGGAGAACAGGACGTTCGCGTCAAGAAAGACGCGATCCGTCACGGCTGCCGGTGCGGAATATCCTCGGGGTCAATCCCCAGCTTGCGCACCTCGCGTACAGCACGCTTGTAATCCGCCGCATCCACCGCATTGTTGAGCAGGAACTCGGCCCGGCGCCGCGGGGAGTAGACCTCGACCGCCATTGCGACGGCGGGCCGGATATGAATTCCGTCGTCGGATTCCTCAAAAACCACCATGCCGCCTTCCTTGAGACCGAACCGGCGGCGCAATTTGGCGGGGATGACGAGGGTGCCGTTACGGCCCAACTTGCTGGATTCCATTTAACAGAATCTAAGAAAATGAGATTTTCACACATTAACACGCCTGGCCGGTTCCAGGAATGTGATTCAGTCAGTCCAGCCGGTCGAGCTGCGGCGCGCAAGTCGAGGGGTCGGATTCCGTACAATGCGGCCATGAACCCCCTCCCCACCAGCGTTCGCATCGTAGAAATGGGGCCGCGCGACGGCCTTCAGAACGAGCCGGGCAACGTCCCGACCGCCGTCAAGCTCGAGCTGATCGACCGTCTGGGTGCCGCCGGCCTCAAGGCGATCGAGGCCACGGCGTTCGTTTCGCCCAAGTGGACGCCGCAAATGGCCGATCACACCGAAGTGCTCGAAGGCATCCGCCGGCGTCCCGGCGTGTCCTATCCGGTGCTTACGCCCAATCTCAAAGGGTTCGAAGCCGCGCTCGCTGCGGGAGCCAATGAGGTGGCGATCTTCGGCGCGGCGTCGGAGGCTTTCTCGAAGAAGAACATCAATTGCTCGATCGCCGAGTCGATGGAGCGCTTCCGGCCGGTCGCCGAGGCCGCAGCGAAGGCGAAAGTGAAAGTCCGGGGCTATGTGTCCTGCGTGGTCGCCTGCCCCTACGAAGGGGAGGTCGCACCCGCGAAAGTCGCCGAAGTGGCCAATGCCCTGTTCGAAATGGGGTGCTACGAGGTTTCGCTTGGCGACACCATCGGCGCGGGCACCCCGCTGAAGATCCAGCGCATGATCGAAGCCGTGGCGCGCGCTGTGCCTGTCGGGAAACTCGCCGGCCACTATCACGACACCTACGGCCAGGCGCTGGCCAACATCTACGCTTCGCTGGAGATAGGCGTGGCCACGTTCGACTCGTCGGTTGCGGGCCTCGGCGGCTGCCCGTATGCCGCGGGCGCCTCGGGAAACGTAGCCACCGAAGACGTGCTGTACATGCTGCAGGGCCTGGGCATCGAGACCGGCGTCGACCTCGACATGATCGTCGAAACCGGCGAATGGATCTGCGGCGTGCTCAACCGCGAGCCCGGCTCGAAGGCCGGACGCGCGATCGCTGCAAAGCGCAGGAAGGCGGCATAGGGTTTTGGCGCAATCGCCCTGCGTCGACATCTGCCGCATGGAACCGTCGCGCGACGTCTGCGCCGGCTGCTGGCGGACGCTGGACGAAATTGCCAGCTGGAGCGAGATGACCGAAGCCGAACAGGTCGCGGTGCTAGCGGCCGTTGCCCGCCGCCGCGAGGTCGAGAAATTTCCAAAATAGGCATGCGCATTGGCCTGAACGCCGCTACCCAAGCGGATCTTCATAAAACAATGTTTTTAATTATTGCCTAAAGGTCAGAGAAGTTCCCGTGCCGGCCCTTGCCTGAAGCGAAGCGCGCCGCACCTGCGGCGCCCTCGGCTGCAAAAGCAGGTACCCCGTTTTTCCACTCCAGTTCCATCGCCTCGCGCACGCCGAGCCCCTGCTGGGTACGGACCGAGCGGCGGTCGGCGCGCATGCACACCTGCGGGAAGCGCGCGATCTCGTGCGCCATCGCTTCCGCCGCTTGACGAGAGGTCCCGTCCGGCACGACCTGCTCGCAGCATCCGATGCGCAGCGCCTCGTCGGCCGGCACCTTGCGGCCGGTAAGGATGATCTCCATTGCGCGGCCGGTGCCGACGAGGCGCGGCAAGCGCACCGTGCCGCCATCGATGAGCGGCACGCCCCAGCGCCGGCAATACACGCCGAAATAGGCGGACTCTTCCATGACGCGCACGTCGCACCACAACGCGATCTCGAATCCGCCGGCCACGGCGGGGCCGGCAATGGCGGCGATCACGGGCTTGTCGAGCTCCATGCGGGTCGGCCCCATGGGTCCGCGCGGCGCCGGCCCGCCATCCCCCGGATAGGCGAGCGAGGAAAGCGGCCGCGGGTTGTCGACGAGCGATGCGCTGTACTTCAGGTCGAAGCCGGCGCAGAACGCGCCGCCCTCGCCCCACAGCACCGCGACCGAAGCGTCCGCGTCTGCGTTGAAGGCGTTGAACGCCGCCTCCAAAGCATCTGCGCTCGCCGGGTCCATTGCATTGCGCGCTTCCGGACGGCTGTGGATGACCGTCCAGACCTTGCCTTGCTTTTCGATGCGTACGCTCATTTTTTCCCCGCCCTCGGGCGCCTGCCGGCGCGTGACTGAATGGTACAGTCCGCCCGAAGGAGGCCACCCGATGCGCAAAGCCATTTGGTATTTCGACGTCATCTCGCCTTACTCGTACCTGCACCTGAAGCGATTCGGCGAGCTGCCGCGGGACCTCGAGATCGACTATCGCCCGATCCTGTTCGCAGGCCTGCTGCGTCACTGGGGACAGAAGGGACCGGCCGAGATCACGCCAAAGCGGCAGTGGACCTATCGCTCCTGCCAGTTCTGGGCGGATTCTCACGGCATCCCGTTCCGATTCCCGGCTGCGCATCCTTTCAACCCGCTGCACTACCAGCGGTTGATCCTCGCCTGCGGCACGACCCCGGACGTGGTGCGCCGCGTGTTCGACCATGTGTGGACCACAGGGAGTGATCCGGCCGACGAAAAGCGGTTTGGCGAGCTTGCGCGTTCGCTCGGCATCGAAGACCTCGCCCGCCTGGGCGCGCCGGAAATGAAGGACACGCTGCGCAGGAACACCCAAGAAGCCGCGGCCGCGGGCGTCTTCGGCGTACCGACATTTGCCGCCGGCAAGGAACTGTTCTGGGGCAACGACTCGATCGAGTTCTTCAACGCATGGCTCGCCGACCCGTCGATCCTCGCCAGTGCCGAGATGCGCCGCATCGATTCGCTGCCGGTTGCCGCGACGCGCAAGACCTAGCGAATTGCAGCCGTGGCAGTTGCCACTTAGACTCGTCGCATGAAGACACCTTTCCTCCGGCGCGTTTCGCGCACCCTCGGCCTGTTCCTCGTCACCGTCGCGCTGCTCACGTCCTGCGTCACCACGCAGACAATCGAGGCCGGCAAACCGCGCCTGGTCGTGTTTTTTGTGGTCGACGGGTTGCCGCAACACCAAGTCCTTGCCTACCGGGACCAGCTTGCGCCCGACGGCTTTGCGCGCTTCCTCGATCGGGGTACGTGGTTTTCCGAAGCGAATTACGGCCACGCGTTTACGGTCACCGCCGCCGGGCATGCAGCGATGCTGACCGGCGCCCACCCGAACCGCAGTGGCATCGTCGGCAACGAATGGCGTGATCGCGTGACGGCCGCGCCCGTGTACAACACCGGCGACGAAGCCCACAAGTACCTGGACAACGCCACTGAGAAGCTGGCCGGCACGAGCCCGAAGAACCTGCTGGTGGAATCGGTGGGCGACGTGCTGAAGCGTACACACCCGACGGCAAAGGTGATCGCCATCTCGGGCAAGGATCGCGGCGCGATCCTGCCCGCGGGCAAGTCAGGCACGGCCTACATGTACATGGGCGACAGCGGCCGCTTCGCATCCAGCACGTACTACATGCCCGCGCATCCGTCGTGGGTGACCGCGTTCAACACGGCGCGTCCGGCGGACCGCTATTTCAAGCAGGCGTGGTCACCTGTGCTGCCTGACGCGGCCTATGCGCGTTCGCAGCCGGACGAGCGCCCGTGGTACGCCAAGGGGGGCAAGTTGCCCAAGGTGATCGGTGAGGGACAGGAAAAGCCCGGTCCTGCGTTCTACGGCTCGA
>Ga0163146_10005651_pt1 | contig 14549 bp, 20 predicted proteins | sample OliLakLV19MP7G1_FD_148648 | JGI IMG/M metagenome (GOLD analysis project Ga0163146, IMG submission 148648) | Freshwater microbial mat bacterial communities from Lake Vanda, McMurdo Dry Valleys, Antarctica - Oligotrophic Lake LV.19.MP7.G1 | ecosystem: Environmental > Aquatic > Freshwater > Lake >...
TCCCCGCCCTCAGCCCCCGTTGAGCGACGCCCGGTAATCCGCAAAAGTAGCGGCGATGCCTTCGCGCAGGCCGATGCGCGCCGACCAGCCCAGCGCCTTCAGGCGCGATACATCGAGCAGCTTTCTCGGGGTGCCGTCGGGCTTGCTGGAATCGAACCCGATGCGGCCCGGAAAGCCGCCCACCTGCATCACCGTTTCGGCCAGTTCACGAATGGTGACATCGGTGCCGGTGCCGACGTTGAACATGCCATCGACGATCTCTGCATGCTCCATCAGGAACACGCAGGCGTCGGCCATGTCGTCCACATGCAGGAATTCGCGCATCGGCTTGCCCGAACCCCACACCACAAGCTCGGCATCGCCACGCTGCGTGGCCTCGTGCACCTTGCGGATCAATGCCGGCAGCACGTGGCTGCCCGCCAGATCGTAATTGTCGTTGGGCCCGTAAAGGTTGGTGGGCATCACGCTCACGTAGCGCCGGCCGTACTGGCGGTTGAACGATTCGGCCAGCTTGATGCCGGCGATCTTGGCGATCGCATAAGGTTCATTGGTCGGCTCCAGCGGGCCGGTGAGGAGATACGCCTCCTTCATCGGCTGCGGGCAGTCGCGCGGGTAAATGCAGGAGGAGCCGAGAAACAGGAGGCGCTCCACCCCGGCCATGTGGGCGCCCTGCATCACGTTGGCCTCGATCAGCATATTTTCGTAAATGAAATCGGCGCGGCGCGTGTTGTTGGCCTGGATTCCCCCCACCAGGGCGGCGGCCATGAACAGATAGTCGGGCCGCTCGGCCTGCATGAAGGCGCGCACCGCGGCCTGGTCGAGCAGATCGAGCTCGCTGCGGGTGCGGGTAAGCAGATTGCTGTAACCGCGCCCGGCCAGGTTGCGCAGGATGGCCGAACCGACCATGCCGCGGTGCCCGGCCACATAGATCCTGGCGTGCTTGTCCATGTGCCTACTCGTGGTAATCGTAGGCGGCAAAGCCGTGCTTCTTCACCAGTTCGTCGCGTTCCGCACTTTTCAGGTCTTCGCGCACCATCTCGGCCACCAGGTCGGCAAACGGGGTCTCGGCCACCCAGCCCAGCTTGGCCTTGGCCTTGGTGGGGTCACCCAGCAGGGTTTCCACCTCGGTCGGCCGGAAGTAACGCGGATCCACCTTGACGATGACCTTGCCATGCGCATCGGTGCCGGTTTCATCCACCCCCCGGCCGGCCCAGGTGACCTGCATGCCGAGTTCTTTCGCGGCGGCATCGACGAACTGGCGCACGCTGTATTGCACGCCGGTGGCGATGACGAAGTCTTCGGGCTTGTCCTGCTGCAGCATCAGCCACTGCGCCAGGACGTAATCCTTGGCATGGCCCCAGTCGCGCAGCGAATCGAGGTTGCCCAGGTACAGGCAATCCTGCAGGTTGAGCTTGATGCGGGCCAGGGCGCGGGTGATCTTGCGGGTGACGAAGGTTTCGCCGCGCAGCGGGCTTTCGTGATTGAACAGGATGCCGTTGCAGGCGTAGATGCCGTAGGCCTCGCGGTAATTCACCGTGATCCAGTAGCCATACATCTTGGCCACCGCATAGGGGCTGCGCGGATAAAAGGGCGTGGTTTCCTTTTGCGGCACTTCCTGCACCATGCCGTAAAGCTCGGAGGTCGAGGCCTGGTAGAAACGGGTTTTCTTCTCCAGCCCGAGGATGCGGATCGCCTCGAGGATGCGCAGGGTGCCGATGCCGTCGGCGTTGGCGGTGTACTCGGGCGTCTCGAAACTTACCGCCACATGGCTCATCGCCGCCAGGTTGTAGATCTCGTCTGGCTGCACCTGCTGGATGATGCGGATCAGGTTGGTGGAATCGGTCAGGTCGCCATAGTGCAGCACGAAATTGCGGTGCGACACGTGCGGATCCTGGTACAGATGGTCGACCCGATCGGTATTGAAGAGCGAGGCGCGGCGCTTGATGCCGTGCACCACATAGCCCTTGCCCAGAAGCAATTCGGCCAGATAGGCGCCGTCTTGCCCGGTGATGCCGGTGATGAGGGCGACTCGGCCCGCTGTGGATTGCGTCATTCAGGTGCTTTCGTGCTTGGGCGGAGACGCGATTCTAGCCTGCGCGATATGACAGCCGATAGGGCGCGAAGGTGCCTATTGGCGCGTCCAAATCGCCTGATGCCTGGGCAGACGCGCGATCGCCAGGCACTTCCGGGCGCATTTCTTGCAGTAGACCTTGCAAAAGATCCCAAATGGATTGCCGCCCTGGCACTTACCCTGCCGCTGGCAGGCAATGCCGACGTTCCGTTAAAAATCCGCGTCAAGGTTCTCGCCGAGGTGCGCAGAAGGCGCCCACCAAGGTGCCAACCACCATCCGCTTCGACGCCGCTGTGCCCGCTGCGCTCAAGGCCAGCGGGCGCGGCTGGCAAACGCGGGTCAACGAGGCTGTTAAAGACTGGCTGAAGGCCCACCAGCAGGCGTGAAAGGAAAGGCCGGCACGGCGGGCGGCGGGCATACTCAATACCCGGGGCGGTTCAGTTCGCCAGCAGCCTGTCGGACTGGGCAATCGTCGGTGAGCAAATCAACCGCAGCGGTCCATTTTTCACCGCCTTCTTGCCCCTTAGCCGGGCTATGGGCGGCGAATGCGGCAAAAACTGTCCTCGCTGGGGCCGATTTTCGCTTTCGACGCCCCAAGTCCGACAGGCCGCCAGCCAGCGCCCCGCGACTTGGCCGGCAGTCAAACCGCAGAAAGCGTCAAATGCCCGGTATCGGCTTTCGCTGACGTGTGCGAATAAACGGAACCACTTCCATGACAGCCGATATGGCGCGAAAAGGTCATTTCCAGCCTACGTTGCCACAACAAAGCGTTGACATCACCGGACCTCGGCATAGAATCGGGTGTTACCTGTTGATTATCAGTACCACAATGAAAACTGCTTCGGCCGGAAAACTGCGATCCGGGTCAGTCACGATCAAACTTGACGATGCTGATCGAGACCGCATCGCCTCGTTGGCGGCAACCAAGAATCGTACGCCGCATTACCTCATGAAAGAGGCCATCCTTGCCTATGTGAAGCGCGAAGAGGCGCGGCAGAATTTCATCGCCGCCGCCGAGTCGTCTTATGTGCACTACAAGGAAACCGGCCTTCACCTCACCTTCGAAGAGGTGAGCGCCTGGGCCGACGAGGTCCAGCAAAACCCCGATGCCGCCCTGCCTGAATGCCACACGTAAGGTTTTCCGCGCGGGCTCGGTCCGATCTTTCGCGCCTGCACGAATTTCTCGTCAGCAAGGATGTCAACGCGGCCAAACGGGCGATTCTGGCGATCCGTGCGGCGTTAGTTCCGCTGACTCACGCCCCATTGATCGGCAGACCCTTTGAGGGCAGCGAAGACCTGCGCGAACTGGTCATCGACTTCGGCGTCACCGGCTATCTGGCAATCTACCGTTTCGAACCCGCACTCGATGCAGTGACGATTTTGGCCCTCAAGCACCAACGCGAAGACGACTACACATAGCGTGCGCTGACAACGCGCCGCGCCAGAGTTTGAAGGACGATACCGACCACGATGTCGATTTCGCCCGCAGGCAGGAACAGTTTGATGAATTCCGCATTCTCTTCATCGTCGGCAGTGATCCGCTCGGCGACGTCGCTCAGGCGCGGATTGAGGTAACCCAGGTATTGAGGGTCGGGAACGAAAAGATCGATGTCCTTGCTTCGGCGATGTCCAATGCGCTGCATCAGGACGGTGCCAACACTCGGTGTCCGGGTCGATTTGTCGCCCCCCGCCGACCTTCCGTTCAAAATCCGCGTCAAGGTGCAGGCCGAGGCACAGCCGGTATGAGCCCAAGCCGCCTGCCCGACTATCGCGGTCACATTCGGCAGGCCTCGACGGCAGCATGCGGATTCGACAAAGGCATGCGCAAGGAAGATTTCTTGGCCGCTGTGCTCACGCAGAAAGCGCTGGTGATGAGCCTGATTGTCTTCGGCGAAGCCGCCACCAGGATCATGGATCAGCATCCTGCGTTTGCGGAACTTCATCCCGGCGTGCCATGGCGCAGCATGCGGGGAATGCGCAACCGCATCGCACATGGGTATTTCGACATCAACCTCGAAGTCGTTTGGGACACGGTGCAATCCGCGCTGCCGGACTTGTTGAATCGGCTACCTGCGATTTCTCGCGATTAATTCGCGGCGCGCCTGAATGCTTGCCTGCGATCGAAATGGTCGCATTCCACTGGCGCAAATTACGCAAAAAGGTGGTGCTGACGCTAATTCGCAAGCGTCCGGCGAAGTCATCTTGCGATTGGCGTGTGAGAAGTGAAGGATGGTGTCAACCAAACGGGTAGGTGGACACCATGAATGAAGCCAGGAAGATTCGGCGGCGGCACAGCGCAGAGTTCAAGGAGCGAGTGCTGATCGATTGCGATCGAGCGGATGCCGCGGTCGCAGCCGTAGCGCTGGCTCACGGCATCAACGCCAATCTTGTGAACAAGTGGCGACGGCTGTCGCGGCCGGCGCTAGCTGCCGGTGCGAGCTTCGTTCCCGTCAAGCCTGGCGAGCCCGAGTCGCCGGTTACTGGTGCCCAAAGCAGTTGCATCGAGACCAGATGCGCCGTGGCATCACGGCGGTGCAGGTGCGTTAGCCCCTGTCGGCCGCCTCCGGGTGTGCCGAGTGGCTGCGCGCCTGCCGCGCATGATCCGGGTCGATGCCGTCTGGCTCGCCGTCCTGCCGGTCGACTTTCGCCTCGGCGCAGATAGCGCGCTGGCCCGCGGCGTCCGCCGTCTTCGGCGCGGCACAGCCGCACCGCGCCTATTTTTTCACCAATCGTCGCGCCGAGCACCTCAAGATTCTCGTACACGATGGACGACATAGGCAACATGGGCAAAGTGTACAACATGTACAACATGGACAACATGGACAACATGGACAACATTGTTATATATGCCTATAATAGGCGGAACTCTTGAGTCCGGACAGCGTATATGTACACTCCCAATCGAACGATCTCCTCATCGGATGCAAAGGCGAACCTGGGGGACGTGTTGTCGTCACTCAATACGCAAGGACCCGTGGAAATCACCAGGAACGGCAAGTCGGTCGGGCTTTTGACCTTGCCGGTTACGCACGCCATCGACCAGGGGCGAATCTCCGCCCTGGCGATCGCGTATGCAAAAGGATTGATTTCCTGGCCGCAAATTGCCGAGGAAACAGGTGCCAGCTATGGCGATTTGCTGCTCGCCTTGGGGCGCAACAACCTTCAGATTCCGAAAGTGACACCCAAAAATCGGCCGGAACAACTCGCCGTGCTCAACCAGATTCTGGACGCGGCCGCTGCAAGATCGAAGAAACTCGCGTGAATTTTTCGTTGATCGTCACCGATTCCGGGCCGCTGATCACGCTGGCCGTCGCCGGCTCATTGGATGTGCTGCTTTTGCCCGCGCTGCCAGTGATCGTGCCCGACATGGTGAGGTACGAGGTTATCCTGGACCTGTCAAAACCTGGTGCCGCAATCGTCGCCGAGTGGATCCGTGCCAATGATTCTCACGCCTTGAGCGTCGCGTCGACGGAGATTTTTGAGGAATTCACGGTGTTGAAGTCTGTGAACCCTGCGACCAAGACTAAAAACAGGGGCGAGCAAGCGGCGGCAGAAGTGCTTGGAAAAGCGTTGGGAGACAAAGATTTTGGCGCGATTCTTCTTTTTGAAGATAGCGCGGTCCGAAAGACGAATTTTCTTACGCGCTTGCCGGATTGCGTGGTTGTCACCTCGACTTCCGAGTTTCTGTTCGGCCTCGAAAGCAGAGGGTTGCTACAAGGTGCGGAGTTGATTCTTCGACGTGCCGTCGACATCCGCGGGAACCTTATCCTGGCGCGGCATGTTGAAGGCACCGAAGGCAGTGGCCCTGCGGAAGAATGGGCCGCTCGAATGCGTCCTTGATCACATGCGCAACAAGTGCGGCTGCGATCACTCCGATTGCGCATGGTGGCCAGGAGGGCTTCATGATAGATACGGTACGAGGGCAAGAACACTCAAGACGATGTCCCGCTACGGACTGGTCGACCTGAAAACGTGGTTCCAACGTGGTTTTTTGTAAATCGCCTTCTGCATAGCCCACTCCCATGCCAGCTACACAGACTCCCCGCGAGGCATCCGGCTTTGGCCGTTTCGACACCGTGCCCGATGATGTTCTGAACTTTGGCCGTGGCGAAAATTTCGATCCCAAGCGGGTTTCGAATTTCCTCAATCTCAAGAAGGCGGACGTTTCGCACCTGGCCTCGGTTTCCGTGGCATCGGTGCGATACGACCACTTCATACCGGTTGTCGTGCGCGAACGTCTGGAAGAAATCGCCAGCACGGTCAATCTGGTGGCAAAACAATTTGACGGGAATCTGGACAAGACCGCGGCGTGGTTCAAGGCCAAAAATCCGCTGCTGGGCGACGTGTCGCCGCGCGACATGATCCGCCTGGGGCGCCATGACAGGCTGCGCCGCTTCATCATCAACGCGATGATGAGCAAGGCGAGCGCAAACTAAGGCCCGGGACGGCTTTGGCAAGGCCTCGCAAGCCAAGCACTGGACGAGGAATATGCGACCCTGTCCGCCCTGCTCAATGCGCGCCGCCAGGCGGGTTTGACACAAGAGGACGTGGCAGGCTCGGGCGTATTTGCGCAGGGTGGCGAACGAGGGTGAGCCCTTGTCGCTGCGCAAAGAGGCTTCCAGGCGGCTGATGATCGAATGCCTGACAAAGTTGGGCCGGAATGTCGAGATTGTCGTGAAGTCCGCTCCGGGATCGAAGGCGGCGGGCCATGTTTCGGTGGTGTTTGCCTGAGCCTCGCAACATCCCGCTCGCGTTTCGCATGCGTCCGAAGCCTCCAGGATAGCGCGGAGGATGAAGTCATCGAATCTCGACCACGGGCTCCCCAGCGTCCGGAACGTCGCGCAAAGCCGGCAGCAACTTGCCAAACGCCTCCAACAGCGCCGCCTTTCGACAATTGCCCTTTGCGGACCCATACCACCTGCGGCGGGATGCTGCCCTGGCGGATGGCGAGCGCCTGAAAATCCTCGTCCTTTGTGATGATGGTGAGGCCGTTCGCCCGAGCGTAGCGCCAGATGATCCGATCATCTGCCTGGGCCAACCCAAGATCGTGAACATGCGCGCATTCCCAAGCATTGGCGGATAAATACCGTGCCAGCGCCACGGCAACTGCTTATCCACCAGCAGGCTCATGCGGCGATCAAAATGGCGTGGTCGGCCTGGATGGCTGCATAGGCAAGCGCAGCCGAAATGTCAGCGGGTTCGAGCATCGGATAGTCCTCCAGGATTTCTCCATGGGAGGCGCCGGAACCAAGCAGGCTCAGGATATCGGTGACACGAATCCGCAGGCCGCGAATACAGGGGCGACCGCCGCATTTTCCGGGCTCGATCGTGATGCGCGCTAGAAGCGGGGATGTCATGTGTTTTCCTGGTTGCCAAACGCGTTCGGGAAGTATGGCGTCCTGGCGCCCAACTGGCAACCTTGGAAGCCTCTTTGCGCAGCGACAAGGGCTCACCCTCGTTCGCCACCCTGCGCAAATACGCCCGAGCCTGCGGCAAGCGCCTGATCGTGCGGCTGGTTTGAGGCTGCGGTTGACGCCGCGCCGAGGTCGCCCCCCCGGGGATCGGCGTAACGGCAGCCGCTTTCCTCCGCCCAAACCACAACTGGCGCGCCGCCCCCGGCACGAAGAGGGTGTTGGTGACCAGGGTGCGCTCCCACACCCTGCCTGGCTCGCTTGCCAACCGGTGCAGCCACGCATGCCCCGCCGATTGCATCCATTGCGGTGCGCGTGGTTTGGACCCGGCGATGGTGTCGAACGCCGCGCCCACGCCTTGCATCACCGCCATGACCCGCCCACAACGGGCATGCGTCCGGAGCCTCCTCGATTGCCAGGGCGATTCACAAGTGCCAACGAACCCATTGTGGTGTCGTTTTGGGTTCATCATGGGTATAATTTCAATGAAAGAGGACTCCACCATGGCTGACACTGCTGAATTGCAATTAAAGAAGGTACCTGCAAGGATCAGATCCTTGATCGGAAGCGAAGCGACGCTCAATCGCCGGTCCATCAACCAGGAGGCCATCGCGCTTTTGGAAGAGGCGCTGCTGGCTCGCGCCCAGAAAGAACGGCCGACGCGCGTGGAGATCGACGAGATCCTGGCACGCTTCGACAGGCTGCCCACGAGGGATGCACGGCCACTGTCGGAAATGATCGAATACGACGAGCAGGGCTTGCCTAAATGACACCGGGGACGTCGCTCACCGACGGCGCTGTAGTCGACTCTTCCGCCATCATGAGCATTTTGGACAAGCGACTCTCGGCCCAGGCGTTCCGCGAAGCCCTGGAAAAGACCAGGCCGCTCTTCATGGGCGCCCCGACCTATGTGGAGCTGTCGGTGGTGGTGCTGGGCAAGAAGAGTGCTGCCGGGCTCAAGCCGCTGGATGAACTGCTGGCTAAATTTGGCGTACAAATCGTCGCTTTCGATCCTGCCATGGCCAAACATGCCCAGGCGGGATGCTCGGCTTTCGGCAAAGGGCACAACCCCGCCAGTTTGAACATGGGCGACTTGTATTCCTATGGCCTGGCCATGGCCAAAGGGCTGCCGCTGTTCTTCGAGGGACTTGATTTTTCCCAAACAAATGTGGGGGACGCGATGCTCATGAAGGGATACCGATTCGACGCTCAGCATCTACCGCAGCCGCTGTCGCCACAGATTGGCTCTTGATCCGAACGTGCAGGCGCGCAGAAGCGGCCAGCGCCTTTCCTTCGCCCAAACCACAACTGCCGCGCCGCCGCCGGCACGAAGAGGGTGTTGGTGACCAGATAGCGCTTCCCCAGCCGGCCCGGCTTGCTGGCGACGCGGTGCAGCTATTCCAGCCCCGCCGCCTGCATGTCGGCTGCGTCGACCTCACCGGTGGGGTCAATGCCGGCACGGTAGCCGGCGCTCTTGGCACCGTATATGTCAAAGCCGATGACGCGACGCTGCTTGCCGAAGGCGATGGCCAGCGGCAAACCCACGTAGCCCAGGCCGATGACCCCGATGGTTTTGAAATCGCCGACGCTCACACCGCGGCATTCAACTTGAGCGCCAGCACCTCGACGATGCGCACCGCAGCCTTGCCATCCCACAAATGCGGGCGGCGCCCTTTCTTGCCCTCGCCGCGCATCACCCGCAGCGCCTCGGCCACGATGCGCGCCGGGTCAGTGCCGGCGAGCACATTGGTGCCCTCGTCTACCGTGACCGGACGCTCGGTATTTTCGCGAATGGTGATGCACGGCACGCCCAGTGCGGTGGTTTCCTCCTGCAGGCCGCCGCTATCGGTGAGCACCAGCGTCGCGTCTTTCCAGAGATTGAGAAAAGCCATATAGGCCTGCGGCCCCACCAGCGTGATGTCGGGCCCCAGGTCGACGCCGAACTTTTGCAGATTGCCGCGCGTGCGCGGGTGCAGCGGAAAGATGAGCGGCATCTCGGCGGCGATCTGTCGCAAGGCACCGCCGATGCGCTGCATCATCTCGGCGCTGTCGACGTTGCTGGGCCGATGCAGGGTAATCACCCCGTAGCGCCCCTTGCCCGCCAACGCGGCCGCCTTGAAGGCGGCCGTCTCGAAGCCGGATGTATCGGTCGAGGCCAGCTTCTCGGCCTGGAAGAGCACGTTGTCGACCATTACGTGGCCGGCATAAAACACTGCCGCGTCCGGCTTGCCTTCACGTCGCAAATGCTCAATACCCGCCGGCTCGGTGACGAAAAACCAGTCGGAAATGCTGTCTGTGACCAGGCGATTGATTTCTTCCGGCATGCTCATGTCGCCACTGCGCAACCCGGCCTCCACATGCGCCACCGGGATACAGAGCTTCTTGGCCACGATCGAGCAGGCCAGGGTTGAATTGACATCGCCCACCACCAGCACCGCGTCCGGGCGATCGGCCTGGCACAGCTCTTCGAAAGCGATCATGATCTTCGCGGTTTGCTCCGCGTGGCTGCCGCCGCCGGCCCCCATGAAGACATCCGGTTGCGGAATGCCAAGCTCCTCGAAAAACACCTCGTTCATTTCACGATCGTAATGCTGGCCGGTATGGATGATCTTGAAATCGAGACCGCCATGCGCCTGGAGGGCGCGCACGATGGGGGCGATTTTCATGAAATTGGGTCGTGCACCGGCAACCAGAAAGCATGTTTTTCTTTGCATATCAGCGACCGATACAGTGAGAGCGAAGTGGATACTGGGTATTTTCAGGATAGCATTTCTCTTTACGCCTCACGGGGCAAGTCTCAGCGTTGACTGAACACTTTTTTGACACTGGTGTGACAAAGTCTCAGCGTTAACCGAACAGTCATAGAGAGCCTTTGAAGAGTTTATGCGGGCGAAGACAAGGGAGTTTGCAAAGGAGCGGTTGGTCGTCAGGCTCACGTCGGCGCTGGGCATGGAAACGGATTTGTTCATGGGTAAAGTCGACTTCATAACGCACCAAGCGATGCAGCCAATGCTCAGCAACGGGGAAGATGCGTCCGCGCAAATTGACCTCGCCACGCTCATTGCTCCGACGCAGAAAGATCATGGTACCGGCCAAGGGAGCACGCAGATCGAAGGCAAAGCGAGCCCAAAATCCGCTGCTGGGCGACGTGTCGCCGCGCGACATGATCCGCCTGGGGCGCCATGACAGGCTGCGCCGCTTCATCATCAACGCGATGATGAGCAAGGCGAGCGCAAACTAAGGCCCGGGAGGTCTTTGGCAAGGCCTCGCAAGCCTGTTCCCCCGGCGCCGCGTGAAGTGGCGGCCTTGCCTTCGCCACCTAAAGGCATTCTCGAGCTTGACCGGTTTTCGGCAGCCGATCTCGAAAGCTGGAACGCACTCTCGCACGATCTGAACGAACTCAATGACGTTCTGCATTTCGGGCTGGAACCGGCGCGTCGGCGCCGCAGGTCGGCGCTTCTGCCGTGCTGGCGGACGAGGCACCGGCAGCGGTCGATCTCGCGAATCGGGTGCGCCTGGTTTCCTACAAGCACAGCCTATCCCCGCTTTCGTGCGCCGGCAGCCTGACCTATATCGGCGGGCGCTTCAACCCCGGAATCGAGCTCGAACCCAATACGATCGAGCCTTGGCCCGCCCTGTATGTGGCGCAGGATTTCGAAACGGCGTTTCGCGAGAAGTTTCAGCGCCGACATGATGAGACCGTTGAGGGGCTTACGCCGCAGGAACTGGCCCTGAACGAAGGCGGAAGCCATTCCACCGTCTTGCTCACGGGGCGCCTGACCAATCTATTTGACCTCACGCGCTTTGCAACGCTCAACGCAGTGGCGGCCGAACTTGGCAAGATCCGGATGCCGGAGCATGCGAGTCGGCTCAAGCGCAAATTGAAAATCCGCGACCGTGAACTGATCATGACGCGTACCGGTCGGCAACTGTTCGAAATCGTGGTCAACCAGAACTGGCGCGTGCTGCCTGTGCAATTCGGTTTGCCCGCGCCGAACCAGATCCTGGCGGAAATGATTGTCGCCGCAGGATTCGAGGGCATCTTGTATGGTTCGACCAAGGGCCCGGGAAAATGTGTCGCTATTTTCCCGGAGCAACTCAAGGCGGATTCGTACGTTGAGCTTTTGGACGCCGCACCCGCCGAAGTGAAGTACCCGCGCCTGGATCCTGAGTCGGCAACGCATTTGAATGGTTGGAGAGAGGTCGGCCGGACGCCAGGACGCCGGTACGCCGGATAGCCTCGCATTTTTGCCACTGCCAGGAAGCCCCGCTGCAGCCACGCAAGCCCCAGGGCCTGGATCCTGCCGCGGTGGCTACGCGTCCGGCGCTTATTGAATGCGGCGCTGACTCTTTGCCCGGGGCGGTTCAGTGCGCCAGCCAGCGCCCCGCGACTGTGCCGGCAGTCAAGCCGCAGCAAGCGTCAAATTCCCGGTATCGGCTTTCGCGCGTTCGACCTTGATCTCGATGTCGTAGCCCAAGCCGGTGAGGCAATCCATCGGCTTGCGCGCGGACAGGTAGCTTGAGTCGCCGCGCAGCATGTCGGAGACCCCGGGCTGCGTGATGCCGATGCGCTTGCCGGCTTCCAGTTGCTTGAGCCCGAGGCTGCGCATGGCCTTTCTGATCTCGATCACCAGAGCGGTTTTTATTTTGAGCTTGTGAGCATCCGCAAGGCCAAAATGGATCGAACATTCATCAGGCCGGCGTTGATTGCAGGAGCGGCTTGATCCGGCCCAGTTCATCGTGAATTCTTGCCTCAGCCTGCCTAAGGTCAAAACTTCGTCTGCATGTCCAGCCGGAGTTGCGCACCATTGCCCGGCAACGTTCCGAGACGAAGTGCCATCTCCGCCGAGACCCCGCCGCGCTCTGCCAGGACCGCGTGCAGTGTTTGGCGGGAAATCCCCAGGCTGCGCGCCAAGGCGCTCACAGACATACCCGGCAGACCGGGCAGCACATCTTCGCGCAGGATCGCCCCGGGGTGGGTGGGCATACGTTTACGCATCATTGACTCCTGCTGCCTTCCAGAATCCAGCTTCATAGCGTTTTCGCCCTGCCATTCGAACCTGATGCACCAAGGCCTGTTGCCATGCACGCTGTAGCGCTTTGGCAGGCCGAGCTAGCGCTTTATTCGGGCATTTGCACGACAGCTACAAGTACATGAACATGCACTGGCTGGAAGTGGCCGCCGGCGCCACCCGCTCGCGCACCATCGAGCGCCAGGCCGCGGCGGCGGCATTGGCACGGCAGGCCACCGGCGGCGCCTGACGTTCAAAGTCAAGCCGGCCGCGTGAACAACGCCTCTTCGATCAAGCCGCAGATGATGTGCCCGGCCACGATATGGCCTTCCTGGATGTTCGGCGTGGAAGGCGAGGGAATCTCGATGCAGTGATCGACCAGTTGGGTGATGCGCTCGCCGCGATTGCCCGTCATGCCCACGGTGATGAGCCCGAGCGCGCGCGCCTTTTCCAGCGCCAAGAGGATGTTGGGCGATTTGCCCGAGGTGGAAAAGCCGAACAGCACATCGCCCGACTTGCCCACCGCTTCGACCTGGCGCGCGAAGAGTTGCTCGTAGCCGTAGTCGTTGCCGATGGCCGTGAGCACCGAAGAATCGGTGGTGAGCGCGAATGCCGGCAAGCCCGGCCGGTCGAAGGCGAAGCGGCTCACCAGCTCGCCGGCCAGATGCTGCGAATCGGCGGCGCTGCCGCCATTGCCCATGAAAAGCGCCTTGTTGCCGGCCTTGAGCGCCTTGATGCAGGCCGCCGCCGTCGCCTCCATGGCGGCGATGAGGCGGGTATCGGCGAGCATCGCGGCGATAACGCCCTGGGTTGCGCCGAGCTGGCTAAGTATGGTCGCGCGCATCGAGGTTTGCATGCTGGGAGTCCGATTCAGTGGGGGTTCAAGTGGAGGTAATTGCGCAGATGGCGAAGGTCGAGTTCGCCGGCCCGCCAGGCTTGGCGCGGGATGGCGCCGAAGCGCCATGCAGCAACGGCCAATGGAGACCACGGTGACCACGCCGACCACGGCGACCACGCCGACCAAACGGCCAATTCGCGCGCACAGGGCGCAGCCGACAGCATGCGATTTTAGCGCGCGCTGCCAAATGCCCTGCCGAAGCCCGCATTCCGCCCTGGATCGCCTACCCGCGTAATGCGCGAGCGCAGGGCTGGCCGATCATGGCGCCGGCAACACCCTCAAGAAACATGCCTCGACATTGGGCGAAGCGACCCAACCGGATGCTCACGACACCACAAAGGCGTGCGCGGTCAATATTCATGCCAAACCGTTGCTGCCCAGGATAGCCGGTGTCCGGTGGGCGCCCCTTTGAATTGACTTGGGTTGCGGACGGGTTATGGCGGAAATTCAAGAAGTTGCCCGTTGAATTGTGCGTTCCAACATCAATCGAGGCCCAAGGGGGTCTGCGGGCGGCCTTGCAGCTCGGGTGGGTGGCAAAGGGTTTATCGAGCTGCCACGACATGGCGTTACGTGTGCTGTCGAACAGACGAACTTTGCAGCGTCACCTAACTTCGGCTAGCGGCTGGGTTTTCGTCCGTGGTTTTGTTCTGCGCAAGAGTGATGACAAACAATACATTTTCATGACAGTAACGTTAGTGCGAACGGGCTATATGCAACGCAGCAAAAAGCGCGCAGACTCCACTTCGTAAATTTTTGTTTCACCGTTTCCGCCAGATTTCGCGCCGGCCCCAAAAAACCCTCACCCAACCCTCACCCAACCTTTTACTCAACCTTTCATTCAACCTTCTACCCGGAGAAACCCCATGATCAAACGAATTTCCAAATGGCTTGCCGCCGCCGCGCTGGTCTTGCCGATGGCATCGCACGCCAGCATCCTGCAATTCAATGCTTCGCTTTCGGCAGCCAACGAAGTTACGGCACCCAACAGCTTCATCGCCGGTGCCTCAGGTGTAGCCACGCTGTTCTACGATACGGTAGCCAACACCTACAACTTCTCGCTCTTCGCATTCGGGCTTTCCAGCGCGCTAACAGGCGCCCACATCCACGCCCAAGCCAACACAACCCAAAACGCGCCGGTGCGGGTTGCGCTGGATGCA
>Ga0163146_10005654_pt1 | contig 14544 bp, 15 predicted proteins | sample OliLakLV19MP7G1_FD_148648 | JGI IMG/M metagenome (GOLD analysis project Ga0163146, IMG submission 148648) | Freshwater microbial mat bacterial communities from Lake Vanda, McMurdo Dry Valleys, Antarctica - Oligotrophic Lake LV.19.MP7.G1 | ecosystem: Environmental > Aquatic > Freshwater > Lake >...
CGCCCCCGCCCCGAGGGCTCCGACTCCTCAACCTCAACCTCAGCCTCAGCAAGGCGCGTCGGGGTCGGTTGCGCTCGGCTCCTACGAATGCTGGGCCTGGGGCAGGGCACGCATGCTCCTGAACTTCACGGTCACGGGTCCGTCTCGCTATACGGCCTCTGACGGCACTGCGGGGACTTTCACCTTCGATCCGGCCAGCAAGGCCATCCGTTTCACCGGCTTCCTCGCGAACTCCATGCCCGAAGGTTTCACCACCATCTACTACGAACCCCACGGAACTCCCACGGTGAGCTTCCGCGGGCCCGGTGGTTCGGAAGCGTCCTTCTGCGAACGAACACGCTAAGGAGGGCGTGTCGGAGAATCCGGACCTGCTCGCGGGAACGCCCGCTCGGTGACGCTTCGGTTTTCTACAAAGCGTCGAACCGACAAGGCCGCCGCCTGTCCCCGCGCGGCCGACCGCTCTTTGATGCCCTGAACCGTTACGCCGAAGGTTTGGCCGCCCCCGCATTGGTCAGCATGACCTTGAGGGCGCGATGCTTTACCGCGTCGGCAAAGGCGTCGTAGGCTTCCATGACGTCGGCGAGCTTGAAGCGGTGGGTGATGAGTTCCTTCGGCTTCAACCGTCCCGAAAGGACGGACTTCATGAGCATGGTCGTGGTCGTTGTGTCCACCAGGCGCGTGGTCACGGAGATATTGTGCGAGCACAGCCTGCACGCTTTACGTGCATGCCACGTGCCACCGAGTACCCGTGGGTTCACCTTTCTGGCGGTGGCACGGCCGATGCATGCCTGTGTCCCGGGAGCCTTTCTCCTTACGAATTGAAAGCGAGAGTGATATGAAAGCAAGCGAGTTGGCGTCGGCGGCGAGAAAGCAGGACGCGGACAATTCCAGCAAGCCGCCCGCGGCGCGGACCGGCACCGGGTTTGACGACAGCGAGACCGTGAAAGACGACCTGGACAGGGAGATCGAGCACGAAGTTAGCGGCATCGACACGAAGCGGTCGATGACCGAGGATCGGCAAGATGGAGACATCGGTGACGATGGGGACGCGGCCGATGCGGAGGCCGCACCCGACGGCCGCCATGGCCCCGCCTATAGCGGGCCGGAGTCAAAGGAAGCGCGAAGAGAAAGGCGAAGTCATCAACAAGCCCCTCACAACGGGAACCGCCTCTAAGCCCGTCCCGGGTGCGGCAACGCACCGACTGGGGGCCTTCTCCCGGATACCCTCGATCCCTACTCGTGTCCACGTAAATTGTCCTGGAGACCCATCATGTCCATGAACTGTCGAACCCTGGCCCTCGGGGCCGGGCTGGCGCTCACCCTGACCGTCGTTCGGCCTTCTTTCGCTGCCCAGACCACCTCATCTCAAGAGATTCAGGATGCGCGACAGGAGACTCAGATCTGGACGGCCTTTTCGCTCAACCCCTACCTCAGGGCCAACGACCTCAAGGTGTTGGTGCACAGCGGCAAGGCCGTCCTCACCGGCCGGGTGGAAGAAGGCATCAGCAAGGAACTGGCGGAGCAGATAGCCCTGGGAGTGATCGGAATCGTGTCGGTCGACAACCAGATCCTGGTTCAGGCGGACCATGAAGCGCTTCCATCCTCCGCCAATCGAACCTTCGGCGAGGCGGTCGAGGATGCCACCATCACCGCGACGATCAAGTCAAAGCTGTTGTGGAGCAAGCACGCCAGTGGCCTGACCACGAATGTGGATACCAACCGCGGCCGCGTCACCCTGAGTGGCGCCGCGGACAGCCCGGCGGCCCGGGATCTCGCCGGGCACCTCGCCCTGAACACACTCGGGGTGTTGTCGGTGGACAATCGGCTCGAGGTCAAGCCGGGCGCCACCTCGGGCCTGGAGGATGCGGCTCGGGCGGCTGAACTTGGCGTCGCCGACAGTTGGATCACCGCGAAGGTGAAGTCCACCCTCTTGTTGTCGAGCAATGTCTCTGGAACCGCGATCAAGGTCAGCACGACCGGCGGGGTGGTGACCCTGAGCGGCAATGTGAAGAGCGGGGCCGAGCGATCCCTGGCCATCGAACTCGCCCGGAACGTCCGCGGCGTCCGAAGCGTGACCTCGACCGAACTGAAGCCGTAGCGTTCCCGGCCGGGCCGATCCTTTTGCTGGCCTAACCTTCTTTTGGCCCGCCGAAACGGCGGGCCAGCGTTTGCCTTTAGCCTTCCGGGCTCTGAGGCTTCCCGCAGAGAGCGGTCACGGCAGGATGATTGAGACGCACCCGACGCTCCAGTTGGGCGTCAGCTTCCGTTTACCACGACATCGCCGAGAGCCACGCGCAACTGAGTCATGGCGTCGTGTGCCAGGCTCAGCGCGGCGGGGTCGTTCTGGGTGAGTGCCACCGTCAAGGCGTCCCGCCCCGTCCCGATGCGAGCCAGGGCCGCGCGCACCTGGCTCTGATCGGGGCGTTCGGCCTCCGCCCGCACGGCGTCGAAGAAGGCCGAGGCCTGCTCCTGGGCGGCGCCGAAGTTTCTCGCCTCGACCGTGGCGAGCAGGTCGATCAATCGCGACTGAAGGCCATACAGCCGATTGCGCGCTTCGGCCTGTTCCAGGCTCACGCGCGTCAGGTCCAACACTTTCTCAGAGGCCACGCCCGCCTGTCTTTGGGGCCAGTACCCCGCAAAATAGACCAGGCCGATGACCACCGCGATGAGTGCACCGAGGCGCAGCTTTGTGTGCCGTTCAGGGGTGCTCATGATCCGGCCGCCTCGATGCGCCCTGATCCGACGGGCTCGGTCATGCCGAGGATGTAGAACCCTACGGCGGTGTTCATTTCTGACATTTCGCCTCTCCTGCGTTGTTCGCTGCTACTGTCAAGGGCCTTTCCGCGACCCGGTTTGAACGGTCGTCACAGCCACGGACATCCGCGACCGTAAGTGACGCCAAGAATCAAGCAAAAGTCAGACCACCCTTGCGGCGATTTATGGCATTGAAGAATCCGGTGGGCCGGGCATGCCCGGCCCCTGCGGTTCGGACGAAGGCGTAGGGGCGAGGCATGCCTCGCCCGCTGCGGCCTCGCCCGGGCGGGGCCCCCGCATCTCTCCGGCCCGCGAAACAGAAATCAAACTACGTTCGGTTGCGCACAGAACCCGCACGGCCGGGAGACGGATCATTGTGACTGGTCCCACCAAAGCCGAGGAAGAACAGCCCGCCATGAAGCCCGAAAGCCATACTTTCACCGACACCAAGACTCTGCGCCAGCGCGCGCGCCAGCACATCGAGGAAGGGGCCGTGACCGAAGGGTATGGAGCCGATCGGGGCAAGGTACTGGAACTGCTGAATGACGCGCTCGCCACGGAAATAGTCTGCGTTCTCCGTTACCGACGCCACCATTTCATGGCCAGGGGGATTCACGCGAAGAGCATCGCCGACGAGTTCCTGGTCCATTCTAACGAGGAGCAAGGCCATGCGGATCTGCTCGCCGAGCGCATCGTTCAACTGGGCGGAGAACCCGATTTCGCTCCGGACGGTCTCGCGCGCCGAAGTCACGCCGAGTACGTGGCCGGCGGCACTCTGGTCGAGATGATCAAAGAGGACTTGGTGGCCGAACGGATCGCGATCGATAGCTATCGCGAGCTGATTGAGTACCTCGGACCCCTCGATCCCACCACCAGTCACATGCTGAAGGGGATCCTGAGCGTCGAAGAGGAGCACGCGGACGAGCTCGCCGATCTGCTCACCGGGGCCAAGGACAAGGCGTAAATGCGAGGCAGTGGCATGGAGAGCGCAGTACGAAAAATGGATACTGACAGAGGAGAAATGGAATGAGCAAAGTACTTCGTGGCGTGGTTGCCGGGTGGGGAGCCAAAAAGTCCGGCTGCGGCTGCATCGGCACCATCATCGTTTTCTTCGTGCTCTGGTCGCTGCTCGGCAACTTCTCGATCTTCCAATAGGCGAATCGACCCTTGCTGACGGACAAGAAGCAACGCGATAGTACGAGAGGCCGATACGTGCTCCACGAGTTCCTCACCGCGAACACTGCAGAAATCATCACCCGCGCCCGGGCGAAGGTGAGCACGCGCACGAACCCGCTGCCCACTGAGGCCGAGATGAGGAACGGCGTTCCGCTCTTCCTGGCGCAACTCGTCAATCGCCTGCGAAGGGCCACGACCGACAGCAGCGCCCTGAAGGAGGCCGCGGGTGTCCATGGGGGCGAGCTACTTAACATGGGATTCAGCATCAGCCAGGTCGTCCACGGCTATGGCGATGTCTGTCAGTCCATAACCCAGCTGGCCGAGGAAACCAATGCGCCCATTACGGTCGATGAGTTTCAGGTGTTCAATATGTGCCAGGACGACGCCACCGCCGAGGCGGTCACGGAGTACGAGCGGCAGCGGGACCAAGCGGTGGCGCAGCAGGGGCTCGAACGCCACGGAGTCCTGGTGCACGAGATGGGCAACCGTGTGTCCGCCGCCCTGATCTCGTTCAACCTCCTCCAGAGGGGGGTGGTGGGCATCTCCGGCAGCACGGGCGCGGTGCTGGGCCGGAGCCTGCGAGCGCTTCGGTTCCTTGTGAACAATTCGCTCGCCGGCGTGCGGCTCGAAGCGGGCCTGGGACTAAAGGAGCGCGTTTCCGTAGCCGAGCTGGTCGCCGAGGTTCGTAGCGAGGCGGCAATTGTGGCGGACGCGACCGGACACGAGTGCGTGGTGCTGGACGTAGCGCCGGGCGTCCACGTCCAGGCCGATCCGCAGATCCTTGCCGCGGCCATCTCCAATCTCCTCCAGAACGCCTTCAAGTTCAGTCGGGCCGGGGCGCGGATACACCTCAGAACCACGGTCACCACGGATCGTGTGCTCTTCGAAGTCGAGGATGAGTGCGGCGGCCTGCCCGCAGGAAAAATCCAGGAACTGTTCAAACCGTTCGAGCAGCGCGGAGGGAACCGCACGGGCCTCGGTCTCGGACTCACCATCAGCAGCAAAGGCGTGGCCGCGATGGGCGGGAAGATCGGTGTGCGCGACCTGCCCGGCAAAGGCTGCGTATTCTGGATCGACCTGCCCAGGATTCCGGCCGACTGAGGCTAGAACTCAGCGCCGTTCTGGAATCATGATGACGAGGTTCGACCTGGTCAGACGGAAGTCGCGACTCCAGAAATTGTCCGGATAGTCCATCGGGACGCACTCGACCCCGCGGCTTCGGAGAAGGACGCTCACGGCTTCAAGGTCGAACTCCAGGTATCGAAGCGGCGAGTCCTTGGCCCCCCTCAGAAGCCTGTGGACGAATCCCCGGGCCCGGGCCGGGAGTGCGATGGCCCCGAGGATGAGCGCTCTCTCGCGAATTCCGCCGAGCCGCCAGGCTTCTCGACGGCCCGCTCCGCGTTTGCGCAGGTCGGGCAACCCGGCCACCAGGACCCGGCCTCCCGGCGCCACCACCCGAATCAACTCGACGATCATGGCCAGCGCGTCATCGAAACCTGGCAGGGTGTGAACGACGCCGGTGCAATAGGCCTTTGTGAAGGTGCTGGCGGGGAAGGGCAGGACTCGCCCATCGGCGGCGGCGAACCGGGGAATTCTGGAATGCGCGGTTTCACCGACCCGTGAACGCTGCGCGTCGATGAGCATCCCGGGGATGAAGTCGACGCCGACGAGACGGTGGCAATGGGGGCCCACGTGTCGGGTCACGAGCGCGCTGTCGCACCCGACATCCAGCACGCGATCGCGGGAAGGGTCGAGCGACAGCGTCGCGCGGATGTGCTCGGCCATGGCCTTGAATGCGTCATCCGGAAGCTGATGGAAACCTATCGACCTTCGGGCCAGCGGCTCTTTGAGCCACCCTTCGAACCACGCGTGCCAGGCCGAGGCCCGCTTCTCCGCGTCATCCAAATCCGCGGTGGCCGCGAGCCCCACGAGGGCCGCCCCCTGCATCGCACGCGGGCCGGAGACGCGCGGTGTCCCTCCGAAGAGGCGCAGGTAGCGCACTCGGGCTGCCACCTCCTGGGCGCGATGCGCAGCGCGCAGGCCCTGTGGATTGTCGTTCCTCACGTAGGAATAGATGTGGATCCTTCCCTGTGCGCGCAGGGCATGGAAGATCACGTCGCGAACCACGAGGTCGATTCCGCGTCGCCTCGCGTCCGGCCTCGTGTACCCATCGTAAAAGTAGGCCGCGTTTTCGGCCGGTACGATCCGCATTCCGAGTTCGGGGATGGTGGTTCCGCAAAGCGTCACCCATCGGGTGTGAACGGCAAGGCCTTGCCCATCCAGGGCGCCGAAGCACCGATCGCCGGAGCGGAATCTCGCCAGAAGCTTCTCCCATCCGGATTCCGAGCCATGAAGGATGGCGTTCCGATTGGACGTGAATAGCTCTCGAATCTCGAACCCAGGTGCCTGCCGAGGCAAACCGGCGGTGTCCTCGTGGTGCACGAAAAACGTCAGACCCCCGGTATCCAGCCATGACCGTGTGACCTGGCGTAGAACGTGTCCCAGAAAATCCGAAGGGCCAAGGGTCCGAAACCGGCGACGCGCCTCGCCCATCCGCTCCTCGATCGTTCGTCCGCTACCACTCCCCATCACTCCCGGGTCCATCAAATCGTATGCCATCCAGAGGGCCCGCCCGTGTCAGGGCTGAGCGGCCCGATCGGGGTCGGTTTCTACAAAACGGGTCTGCCGGGTTCAATCGAAAGACGATCGGCGGAGCTTCGGTTCAAGTCACACGCTGTTTCGTTTTATGGCATCCAACTTGCCTACCTTATAGACCGACCGGGGTGCGCCCGGCCGATCCCAAGGGAAGAGTCAATGGCCATCAGTGGAGCCCGTGCTGAACGAAAGTGAGCGAGATTCCGGAAGTTCGCGCGGAGTCCACCTTTCGTCCCGCTCTGCTGCTGATGGCCGGCCGGGCCCTCGCCTCCCTCGCCACCCTCCTGATTCCGGTAACTCTGGTTCGGTTTTTCGATCAGACCGAGTACGGGACCTACAAGCAGCTCTTTCTGGTGTTCGCCACCCTTTACTCGGTGGCCCTCGTGGGTTTGTCCGACAGCCTCTACTACTTCGTGCCGAAGGCACCGGAGAACAGCGGGGGATACGTCGCCAACGCGGTCCTGGGCCTCGTCCTTTCGGGGGGCGCTTGTTTGGCCTGGCTCCACGCGGCCCGGCACGACGTGGCCGGGTGGATGAAAAACCCCGCACTCGCCGAGCATCTCTCCTCGATCGGCGTGTTCTTGTTCTTCACCCTTGTGGCCACGGTTCTGGAGATCGCGCTGATCGCCCGGAAGCGATACGCCACCGCCTCCTTCACCTACGTGATATCGGATATCGCCCGGGCCGCGTGTTTCGCCCTGCCCGTGGCCTTTCTGGCGCCCGACCTTCACACCCTGATGCTCTGGGCCATGGGCTTTTCGGCGGTTCGACTGGTCTTCGCGCTGTGGATCTTGAAGCGGGAGTTCGGCTCCGAGTTCCGAGTCACTCCCGGACTTATGAGGGGTCAGCTCGCCTATGCCCTGCCCTTTTCCCTCTATGTGCTGGTGGAGATTCTCCAGTCGACGTTTCACCAGTACACGGTGAGTTGGACTTTTGATGCTGCCACCTTCGCGATCTACTCCGTGGGCTGCTTCCAGGTGCCTCTGGTGGACTTCCTCGCCACTCCGGCCTCGAGCGTGATGATGGTGCGGATGGGCGAGGAACTGCGCGAGGGGCGGCCGGCCGGAGCCCTGTCGATCTGGATCGACATCACACGAAAACTCGCCCTCGTGTTCTTCCCCATGGTGGCGCTTCTCATGGTGACTTCGCGAGAGGTGATCACTCTTCTCTTTACCGACGCCTATGCGGCGAGCGCGCCCATCTTCTCCTTGTGGGTCATCACCATCGCCCTTTCGGTCCTGCAGACGGACGGGGTCATGCGAGTGCAGGCGCAGCTTCGGTACCTGTTCGTTGTGAACCTCGCCCGTCTGGCTTTGATCGTGGCCGCGATGCAGCCTCTGATGGCCGCGTTCGGCCTGCTCGGGCCGGTCATTGCGACCCTGCTCGCCATGGCCTTGGCGAAGGGGTTGCACCTGGTCCGGATGCGGAGCGTCATGGGACTGAGGATCCGCGACCTTCTGCCCTGGCGAAGCCTCGGCGCGATTCTCGCGGCAAGCGCTCTCGCCGCATTTCCCGTGATCCTGATGAGGGGCCGCCTGAGCGGACCGAGGCTTTCCGTTCTGGTCGCGGAAAGCGTGACCTTTGGCCTTGTCTATCTGGTCCTGATCCTAGCGACAGGAATCATAAGTAACGAGGAGCGCACCTCGCTGTTCCGCGAGTTGCGCCGAAGGACCCATGCGCTCCTGAAGGAACGCGCGGCGTAAGGCCATGTGCGGCATCGCCGGAATCTTCGACCTCCATGGGGGACCCGTGGAACAGGCGGACCTCGTCCGCATGAGTGACGCGATGATCCACCGGGGTCCGGACGAAGCGGGCTTCCATCTGACCGGCAGTCTCGGTCTCGCCATGCGGAGGCTCAGCGTGATCGACGTCGAGGGCGGCTCCCAGCCGGTCCGAAACGAGGACGGCACGGTGTGGGTGGTGTTCAACGGGGAGATCTACAACTTCCGCGAGTTGCGGCGCGAGCTCGAGACCGCCGGGCACGTGTTCGAGACCCATACCGACACCGAGGTTATCGCTCACCTGTACGAGGAACACGGCGTTTCCTGTGTCGAACACCTGCGCGGGATGTTTGCTTTCGCATTATGGGACGCACGAAGACGTCAGCTGCTGGTCGCGCGCGACCGGCTGGGCGTCAAGCCGCTCTATTGGAGTGAGGGGACCGGACGTCTTCTCTTCGCCTCCGAACTGAAGGCGATTCTTGAGCTACCCGAGGTTGAGCGGCGACTGAACTGGGGATCGGTGGATCATCTGTTCACCTTCCTGACCACGCCGTCCCGCGAGAGCATCGTCGAAGGCGTCCACAAGCTCGAACCCGGGCATCTGCTGGTGGCGAGCGCCTCGGCCGGCATTCGCCTCCATCGTTACTGGACGCCGCGTTTCGAGCCCGACCGCGGAAGACCGGAGAGCCACTTCATCGAGGGAGTCCGCGGCCTTCTCGAGGAGTCGGTGAGGCTGCGCCTGGTGAGTGACGTTCCCCTGGGCGCGTTCCTCTCCGGAGGCCTCGACAGCAGCGCGGTGGTCGCGACCATGGCCAGATTGATGGACCAGCCGGTCAAGACTTTCTCGATCGGCTTCGCGGAGAGCGACTTCAACGAACTTGCGCATGCGCAGAGGGTGGCCAGGCAGTTCGGCTCTGATCATCACGAACTGGTGGTGCAGCCGGATGTCGTGGACGTTCTGGAGGACATCGCGTGGTACCTCGATGAACCGTTTGGCGACTCCTCCGCGATCCCGACCTATCTGGTGTCGAAGATGGCGGCCGAACACGTCACGGTTGTGTTGTCGGGCGATGGGGGCGACGAACTCTTCGGCGGCTACGAGAAATACCGGATCGAAGGCCAGGAACGCGAGGCCCTGCCCGCGGCCGCTCGGACGGTGCTCCGCGCGCTCGGGAGCCTGATGCCGGACGGGATGAAGGGCGGCAACTTTGTGAGACACCACGGACTCAACGATGGTGAGCGATACCTCGATGCCCAGACCCTCTTCCGCGAAGGCCAGAAGCGCAGCCTCTTCGAGCCCGAGGCCTACGCGGCGCTCGCCGCGGGCGACACGGCGCGCAACGAAGCCATGGCCATCCTTTCCGGCCGCTTGCACTGGCTCTCGGAACGTCAGCTTCTCGACCTCGAGCGGTCCTTGCCCCTGGACATCCTGACCAAAGTGGACCGCATGAGCATGGCTCACTCGCTCGAGTCGCGAGAGCCGCTCCTCGACCACAAACTCGTCGAGTTCGCGGGCACTATCCCTCCCGAGATGCAAATCAAGAACGGGACGGGGAAATACATCTTGAAGCAGGCGATGCGAGGGGTGCTGCCCGACGAGGTCATCGATCGGCGCAAACAGGGCTTCGGTATCCCCCTCGGTCACTGGTTTCGGGGACGGCTGTCCGGCTTCCTGAGGGATCTGCTCTTGAGCGGTCGCGCGCTCAACCGGGGGATCTTCCAGAAGACCTACCTGGTGAAACTCATCGAGCGCCACGAGGCCGGTCGGGATCTCGGCCTCGAGTTGTGGACGCTTATTTCCTTCGAGCTGTGGTGTCGCGCGTTTCTGGACGGGACGGCATCGAGGCCGAAGTCGCGGGCACCGCGCCGCCCGAGCTCCGGATCGCATCCGGTCCGGCCAGGCCTTTGAAGAATCCTATGGAGAACCTCATGAAGACGAAGTCGCGTTTGTTCCTGGCCTCAGCCGCCATCCTCGGTTTCCTCGGCCCCGCGGAGGCTCAGCGCTCCCGGCCGGTCGCGGCAGATACCTCTGTCGCTTACCGCATAGGCCCGGAGGACATCCTTCAGATCTCGGTCTTCAGCAACGAGGCGCTGAGCCGCACCGTTCCGGTGCGTCCGGACGGGATGATCAGCCTGCCCCTTCTGAACGACGTCAAGGCCGCCGGCCTCACGCCCATGGAACTTCGGGATTCCATCATGAAGAGACTCGTGGAGTTTGTTCCCTCGCCCGAGGTTGCGGTCATTGTGACCGAGGTCAAGAGTTTCATGATTTCAGTGATCGGGCAGGTGATGAAGCCCGGCCGCTACGACCTGCGAAGCTCGGCCACCATCGTCGATGCCCTGGCCATGGCGGGCGGCTTCAAGGAATTCGCGGGCCGTTCCAAAGTCGTTGTCACGCGCGCCCAGGGAGGGATTTCAAGGCGCATTCCCTTCAACTACGACAAGCTGAACGAGGCAAAAAATCCCCAGGAGAACTTCGATCTCCGCCCGGGCGACATCGTGATCGTGCCCTGAAACCAGCGACTCATTGCGCGGGCGAAGCCTCCCGCGACCTCGAAAGAAGCGCACGGCGCGTTTGAGCAATCTACAAACCGGTATTCCCCCCCTGTCTTTATAAGGCCGGGCGACGTGGCGCAATAGGGAAGTTGCGTAGATCCGCAGTGGCCGGAATCTTGCTTAGTGCGGGGAGGGTGAGGCCTCGTTCGAGGCTCCCGATCCTTGAAGGAATGTCACTTGGTCAAGCGAAACGAACTGGAAGGGCCGGCGTGCCGGTGGGTGCTGGGACTCGCCCTCGTGATCCTTCCCCTCCCGCGGACGGGCGCCCAAGAGCTTGCCCCCCAGCCGCCGAAGCAAAAGGGGGGCTTCTTTGTCCCCATGCTCACTCTCACCGAGACCCTGGATGACAACCTGTTCTTCACTCAGTTTCCGGAGTACGATTTCGTGACCCGGGTGAATCTCGGTCTCCAGACCGGCTATCGCTCGACACGTTTCACCATCGACGCGCAAGGTTCGCGCGCCGCCGACTTTTTTCAACGTCACCCGGACTTCGACACCATGAAGGCGCGGACGGTCGGTCAGGTGGCCATAAACGCGCAGGCCACGAAGTCGTTGACGCTCTCCGTCTTCGCGATCTACCTTGACACCAAGACGCCAAGCGAGTTGAACGTCATCTCCGGCCTCGCTCTGGGCCGCTCGCTCGCCTCGAGGACTTCAGCGACCCCGGTGGCCGAGTACCGGCTCTCCAGCCTTTCCACATTCACCGCCGCCTTCTCGTTTGCCCACGACACTCTCGATGGCCGGGTCGCCGACACCCGGACCTGGACCACGGGCCTCGACCGGCGCACCTCCCAGCGCGACACCCTGAGCCTGCGCTATGAGCGTCGATGGTTCGACTTCACCGGCGGCGACAAGACTGAGAAGTCCACGGCCGATGTCGTCACGTTTGGCTGGCTGGGAGAGGTTTCGCCCCGCGCCCTGGTTCTCCTCCGCGCGGGACCCCGTTTTGCCAAGGGTTCGGTGACCGCCGAGATCCTTGCCACCATGAAACGACGGTTGAAACAGGGCCTGTTTACCTTGACCTACTCGAAGAGCCAGGCGACAACCCTCGGCAAGACGGGCGCGCTCGACACCCAGTCGTTAGTAGCGACGGTGGCCCTTCGGGTGGCCCGGAACCTGGAGGTCGCTTCGGGTCCGGGCGTGTATCACAACTCGCTGCGCGGGAAGAGCCTCACGGCCTTGCGGTTGAACGTGGAGTCGTTGTGGCATTTTTCGCCCTGGTTTCACCTCGGCGCCGCGTATTCGTTCGATCTTCAGCAGCCGGACTTCGGCGCGCCCGGGCAGATCCGGCGCGGCGCCCTTCTGGTGAAGCTTGTGACCTCCAGGGAACAACGCCGGCCTGAGGACACGTCGACGGAGAACCAATAATGACTGCGAACTTGAACTTTGAAGGCGCCGTGGCCTCATTCCGAAGGCGGCGATGGGTGGCGCTGTTTGCCTTTGCCATCGTCTTCTCCATCATCTTCACCTGTGCGAAATCCCTTCCCGATCTCTATCAGTCGACGGCGACGGTTCTGGTGGAGAGGCCATCTCTTTCGGGCGGACCTGACGATCTCGAGTCGCGCCTGCAGACCATTCGCCAGGAGATTCTGAGCCGAACCCGTCTCGCGGAGGTCATCGGTCGTTTCGACCTCTACCCCGAGGTGCGAAGGCTCGCCTCGTCCCAGGCCGCGGTCGAACATATGCGCCGCGACATGCGCATCGATATCTCGGGATCCGACCTTGCCGCCGGCCGCGGGACCATCGCGTTCGCCCTCGCCTATCGGGGGCGCGACCCGGCCAAGGTGACAGTGGTGGCGAACGCTCTCACGGCCTCCTACATCGAAGAGGACGCCCACCTGCGCGACCGACAAACCAGCGGAGCGGCCGAGATTCTGCGGGTTCAACTAGACGAAGTGAAGAAACGCCTCGCTCCCCAGGAAGCGCGGATGGCCGACTTCAAGCGGACGTTTGCCGGCGAACTACCGCAGCAGGCGGCCAGTAGTTTCATGGCTTCCGAGCGCCTGAACGCGCAACTTCAGAAAGCAAGCGAGGCCAAGGCAGCAGCGGTGGAGCGCCGCGCGGCCCTGCTCGCGGGCGGCGAGTCGGACCCCGAGGAGGAGGCGGACCCGGATCGGGTTCGTCTGGCCAAACTTACCCAGGAACTCGCGGCTCTGCGCACCCGGTTCAGCGAGAAGTACCCGGATGTGGTGAGCACCAAGGCGGAGGTCGACAGCCTGACCGCCATCGTGGCGCGGAAGCCGCGGGTCGATCGCACCCTTCCTGGAATCGAGCGGGCGAATCGGGAGATTCGCGGTTTGGCCGAAGAGGAGGCGCGCCTCCGCGCCGAAATTGCCGTGTACCAGCGCCGGGTGGCCGGAACCCCGCTGCGCGAGCAGGAGTACCAGGCGCTCTCCCGCGACTATGCGACCACCCGCGACTTCTATGAATCGCTACTGAAGCGATACGAGGAAGCGCAACTGGCCGACGCGCGTGAGATGGGGCCTCAGGGACAACGCCTGCGCCTGCTCGACCCCGCCATCGTCCCCACCGACGCCATAGCGCCCGACCGCACGCGCCTCGCCATGTTCGGGTTCATCGCCGCCATCGCCATAGCCTTCATCGCGGTGGCCGTGGCCGAGAAGCTCGACACGTCCTTTCATTCCGCCGATGCACTGAGCCTCCACACCCGGGTCCCGATTCTTGTGCGGATCCCTCGAATGTCCACAAGTTCGGCGCAGGACCGGGCTCGTGACCGGCGGCGGGCCGCCCTGCTCAGTCTGACTCTTATCGTCGGCATCGTCCTTACCGTCCACGCCACCCGGTTCCTGGCTCATGGGAACGAGGGGGCGACCGCGCTGCTCGCTCCACGAGGCCGCCTGTGAGCACAATCCCCAGCCTTCGCTCGGTGGTCACTGCCGGGGAGCGCGCCTCGTCGAGAGACGCGAGAATGGTCGAAAGCGCTCCGCGCGTTCCCCATACCTATGCGGCGGAGCAGTATCGCGTGTTGAGCCACATCGTGCAGCAGCTTGGGAAACTGGACAAGCGCGTCATTGCGATCTCGAGCCCGGTAGCAGGCGACGGGAAGACCACGACGAGCATCAATCTTGCGTCGACCCTCTCCCAGTCACCGGGATGCCGCGTTCTTCTCGTGGATGCGGACCTGAGGCGCGGCTCTTTGGGCGAACAGCTGGGCTTCGGCCGGCCCGCCGGTCCGGGTCTGGCCGGCGCCATTGCCGACCCTTCATGTTCCCTTGAAGCGGTGGTGCGACGACGACCGGGCCTTGCCTATGCCGTCCTGCCTGCGGGCACCTGCCCCGCGATGCCCTATGAAGCGCTGCGATCGACCCGCACCGACGAGATCCTGAAATCGGCGCGGGAGGCTTTCGACTATGTGCTTGTCGACACGCCGCCGGTGGTGCCGGTGGCAGACCTTCTTGCCTTGAGCGATTGGGTGGATGGGATCTTCCTGGTGGTGAGCGCCCATGTGACGCCGCGGAGTCTGCTCGATGAGGCGCTCTCGTCGCTGGATCCTAAAAAAGTGGTTGGCATCGTCTACAACGGCGACGACCTGCCGCTCTCGCGGCGTCATCGCTCCTACTACAGCTACGGGGAGCCGGGGCTGACACCGAGCCGGTCACCCTCGATCCTTGGAGCCTCGAAGCGGCCATGACCCTCGCCCTGATCGAAGGGATGATCCTCC
>Ga0163146_10005655_pt1 | contig 14540 bp, 10 predicted proteins | sample OliLakLV19MP7G1_FD_148648 | JGI IMG/M metagenome (GOLD analysis project Ga0163146, IMG submission 148648) | Freshwater microbial mat bacterial communities from Lake Vanda, McMurdo Dry Valleys, Antarctica - Oligotrophic Lake LV.19.MP7.G1 | ecosystem: Environmental > Aquatic > Freshwater > Lake >...
CCAGCCTTGGCGAGAATGGGGAGGACGCCAAAGTAGAAGGCGTCGTTGGAAATGAAGAAGGTGAATGGGATGCTGAGCAGCGCCGTGACCACCGACAGATACGGACCGAGTGCCGCGGGCACGATGGCGATGACACTGTCAGCCATGGCGTCCACCATCTTCGTGCCTGCCAGAATGCCGGTGAAGATGCCGGCGGCGAAGATCATGCCAGCCACCGCGAGCACGTTGCCGGCGTGCGTGGCCAACAGCGTCTTCTGCTCTTCGACACTCGGATAGTTGAGCAGCATCGCGATGGCGAAGCCGATCATGAACAGCACCGGCAGCGGCATGACGCCGGCCACGAGTGCGATCATCAATCCCGATGTGAGCAGCGCGTTGATGATCAGTCGGTTCGGTCGGCGCGTGGCGCTCTCCAGTGGCGAGTCTTCGGTGATGCGGTCGTCGGTGAGGGCGATGCCGACAATGGCGAGACGCGTCCGTTCACGAACGCCCAGCCGGTAGCTCACGTACAGCACCCACGCGGCGCCGGCGATCATGGCGGGAATGAGTGGAACGAAAATGTCCGACGAATCGACGTTGAGTGCGCTGGCGACGCGTGCCGTCGGTCCGCCCCACGGGAGGATGTTCATCACGCCGCCGCTCATCATCACGACGCACGCGAGTACGAGCGGTCGAATGCCGAGTCGTTTGTATAGTGGCAGCATCGCCGCGGTGGTGATCATGTATGTCGTCGAGCCATCACCATCGAGCGAGACGAGCAGCGCCAGCACCGCCGTGCCGACGACGATACGCACCGGATCGCCGTGCACGATGCGCACGAGGCGAATGACGAACGGTTCGAAGAGTCCGGCATCGATCATGATCGCGAAATAGAGAATCGCGAACATGAGCATCACGCCGGTTGGTGCGAGCTTCGTGACTCCGTCGAGCATCATGGGGCCGAGGGAGCCGGCAAAGCCGCCGATGATGCCGAACGCGACCGGGACGAGGATGAGCGCCGTGATCGGTGACAGGCGCTTGGTCATGATCAGCGCCATGAACACGATCACCATCGAAAAGGCGAGCGCGGTCAGCATCGATCACTCAAACGATAGCCTACGTGCGGAACGTCGCGACAAGTTGCATATCGAACCGTATCTCGTATGACCCGACGCAACGATTGAACGATCACGGCCGCGCCGGCGCGAGTGGCAGGACGATGTGCGACGGAAGGGCCGAACTGTGCGCGATGGTGATGTTGGAGGGCACCATGCGGCGATTCTTGCCCAGTGGTTCGCCGGTGTTGGGGTTCACATCGAAGCGCGGGAAGTTGCTGCTGGAGATGTCCACGCGGATGCGATGTCCCTTCTTGAAAACGTTGGCCGTGGGAAACGGCTCGATGGTGAACGGGTAGAAGCGGCCCGGTGTGAGCAACTCGGCGTGATCGCGTGTGGCACGATACCGACCGCGCACAATGGCGTCGGTGAGATTGAGATCGAAGCCGCCAGGCCACATCTCGCTGTGCGGATACACGTCGATCAGCTTCGCGGTGAAGTCGGTGTCGACGGTGCTGGCGGATGCGTGCAGCACGACCTTGATGGGGCCGATGACTGTCATGTCTTCAGCGAGCGGTTCAGTCTGAAAGACGACGACATCGGCGCGCGCACGCAGCGGCAGGTACGGTGGCTGCGACGGCGGAAAACGCGGGTCTTCGCGTTGATTGTACGCGCCGTCCTTCAAGCGTGCCGACGCACCGCCGCCGATGGTCGGTACCGGATCGCGCGGATCGAAGGTGTACGTGGTGGTCGAGGTCGCGCGGGTAGGCTTGCTCGTGGTGAGCGATCCGTCGGCGTGGAAGTAGTACGGCACGAAACGCGTGCCCGGCAGCGGCCAGCTGTCCGCATTACGCCAGTAGCCACCGTGAAACAATCTGTTGTCGGCGTCCTTGTGTCCATCGCCGGTGCCCATTACGAACACACGCACCGCGGCATCCGTCTCGGCGCCGGTATTCACACCCTTGAGGTAGTGATCAAACCAGCGCAGATGAAAGTCCGTGGCGAAGTTACTGATCGCCGCATCATCACCGAACGATACGTCGCCAGCGAAGGTGCGACTGTTGCCACTGTGCGTCCACGGTCCGACGAGCACACGCTGCGGCGTGCGCTTCAACTTGCCCAACTCAACAAAGTTCTTGAACGTGCCGGCGAGGAAGATGTCGTACCAGCCACCGATGTGGAGCATCGGAATGTCCGACGTCGCCGCGTAGTGCTCATCCCACGCCAGCATCGGATCCTTCCAGAAGCTGTTGTAGTTGGCGCGCTCGAAGAAATCCATATACCACCCTTCGTACTCGGGCACGGCCGACAATGGATTGAGTCCGCGTCGCAACGGCTGCACGGAATACCAATCCTCCACTGTCTCCTGCGCGAGTAGCGTCTTCACCGACTGCGTGCGCGCGTCGGCCAGCATCTGCGACCAGGCCCAGGTGAGTTGTCGACCCATTTCGTAGGCGCCGCGATAACGTACGCCGTGATCCCACGCGTTCGACATGCCGCCCATGTTGATGACGAGCGTCTTGAGTGACGGCGGATGCAGAATCGCCGCGCCGGCCTGCATGTGCGCATCGAACGATGTGCCCCACATGCCAACAGCGCCATTCGCGTACGGTTGCTTCGCCAACCATTCGATGGTGTCGTAGCCGTCGGTCGCGTCCTTCGGCTGCACCTTCATGAACACGCCCTCCGACTTGTAGCGGCCGCGAATATCCTGCAGTGCGACCACGTACCCGCGCTCGACGAAGAACGGCGCCTGCGGGGCGCGCAGCGTTTTGTCGTAGGGCGTGCGCACCAGCAGCACGGGAAACTTCTCGTTCAGCGGCACCCCATTGCGCGCCGGACGCCAGATGTCGGTCGCGAGTCTGGTGCCGTCGCGTGTGGTGATCATGACGTTGCGCTCGGCCAGCACCGCTTCATAGGAGCGCGACTGTGCAAGACATTCGCGGCCGATCGAGAGCAGAAGCAACAGTGATGGCACGGTAGAGCGCATAGGCATTCCTGAGTCGAAGACACGGCAGTGATGCGCGCAAATATGCGGGTCATCCCCGACGGCGGCGAGAACGGTCCCGGCCGCTCGGTCGGTGCCACATCCCGGAATAGCCATGCGGGAAATCCGTTCACGGGTGCGGGGCGTAGTCTCAGCACGACGACCTGTGACGTCGAACCGATGCTCCGCCACTTCACCGCGCGCCAGCCATGAGTCAGTCCAGCTTCGGAATCCCTCACACCAGTGCCGTGCGTCGTTTCGCTGGCGGCCTTCGATTGACCGCGAAACTCGGTGCCGCGTTCAGTACAGCCTTTATTGCCGCGCTCACCGCCGTCACGGTGGGCACGTCGGCTGCTGCACAGCAACTGCCGCCGGCCACGGCGCAGGACAGCAGCGCTGCGAGTGGCGCAGCGAAAGGAGCAGTGAGAGGGGCAGCGAAAGGAGCAGACAGCACGAAAGGCAATCGGCGCGTGCAGGGGCTCGATTCGCTGCGCATCATCGGCCGGTTCGAGAACCTCACAGGCATCGCCTCGACCGCATCGCAAGGACGCATCGGCGTGAGCGACCTGCGCGCGCGACCGCTCTCGCGTGAAGGAGAGCTGCTGGAAGCCGTGCCGGGCATGATCCTCACGCAGCACAGCGGCGACGGCAAAGCCAATCAGATGTTCGTGCGCGGCTTCAACCTCGATCATGGCACCGACTTCGCCACGCGCGTGGACGGGATGCCCGTGAACCTGCCGTCACACGCGCATGGGCAGGGCTACTCCGATCTCAACTTCCTCATCCCCGAGCTGGTGCAGTCGATCGACTACAGGCTCGGCGTCTATCACGCGGAGCTCGGTGACTTCGGCAGCGCTGGTGGCGCCAATTTCCAACTGCTGCGCAGGCTCGATCAGCCTTTTGCCGTCGCCAGCGGTGGCGCGTACGGCTTTGCGCGTCTCGTTGCCGCCGGATCGCAGCGCGTGGGCAACGGCGACCTGTTGGCCGGCGGTGAAGTGAAGGCGTACGACGGGCCGTGGAACATCGGCGAGCAGCTGCGCAAATACAGTGGCCTTACACGCTACTCGTGGCAGAAAGGATCATCGCGCTTCTCGCTGCTCGGCATGGCGTACAACAACCGCTGGCGTTCATCCGATCAGATTCCCCAGCGCGCGGTCGAAGCTGGACGCATCAATCGCTTTGGACAGATCGACAGCACCCTCGGCGGCGAGGCGGCGCGCTACAGTCTGTCGGGCGAATGGACGCGGGCGCGCGGCAGCACGCTCGACGAAGTGCAGCTGTACGGCATCACGTCGCGCTTCGATCTCCTGTCCAACTTCACCTACCTGCTCGATGACGACACCAACGGCGACCAGTTCAACCAGCACGAGCAGCGTCTCGTCACCGGCATCAACGCGAAGCGTCGCGTCGCCATGTCAGCGGGCGGTGTGCCGCAGCTCTTCACGATCGGTCTGCAGGGCCGCCTTGACCAGGTGAGCGATATCGGACTCTATCGAACACGCAGTCGCGCGCGTGTGAGTACGGTTCGCGAAGACGATGTGCGTCAACTCGGCGCTGGATTGTTTGTCGAGGCGGAGTCGCGCTGGAACACACGCTTTCGCTCGGTGCTTGGTGCGCGCCTGGATGGCTACCGCTTTCGCGTGATCGGTGACAACACGGCGAACTCCGGTTCGCGGTCGGCGGCCATCGCGAGTCCGAAGGCATCGTTTGTCTACACGCCGTCCGAACGAATCGAGATGTATGTCAGCGGTGGTCTGGGTTTTCACAGCAATGATGCGCGAGGGACGACGATCACGGTCGATCCGGTGAGCGGCGATCCGGTGCCGCGCGTCGATCCGCTGGTGCGCTCGCGCGGCGGCGAACTGGGGTTCCGTCTCACACCGGTGGAGGGATTCCGCTCGACGCTGGCGCTGTGGGCGTTAGGTCTCGACAGCGAGTTGCTGTTCATCGGCGATGGTGGGGCAACGGAAGCATCGGCCGGCAGTCGTCGCCGTGGGGTGACATGGGCCAACTTCTATCGCCCGCGTCCGGAGTTGTCGTTTGATACCGACGTGTCGTTTGCGCATGCACGCTTCACCGGCGTGGATGCGGGCCAGCGGAACATTCCGGGCGCACTCGAGAACGTCGTCGCGGCCGGCGTGACGTGGCAGGTGCCGGTGCGCGGCGTGTTCGCGGCGGCCCGTGTCCGACACTTTGGCGCCTATCCGTTGATCGAAGACAACAGCACACGCGCCACGCCAACGACGTTGCTCAACGCAGACGTTGGATACCAGTTCTCTTCACGCGTGCGTGTTCAGGTGACGCTGCTCAATGCGCTGAACGGACGCGCAAGCGACATCCAGTACTTCTACAACTCGCGGCTGCCGGGCGAGAACCCGGCCGGTGTCGGGGATGTGCACTTTCATCCTGTGGAGCCGAGGCAGTTGCGTCTCAGCTTCGGCTGGGGGATGTGAGTTGATGGGGGCGATCTCCGTGTCGCGAACGTGCGATCTCCACGGTCAGTTCGCTTCGCCCCCGACGGATATATCGTGATCGTGCAGTTGCGTGTGGTCGGGTTGCACCCGTTGCGAATCCTGTAGCCAACGCAACGTCAGCGTCAGAGCCTCCGACCATTGCGCAGCGTTGGTGAGATGACCAGCGCCGCGAAGTTCGTGGTGGCCGTGACGCGACAGTGCAGCAAAGCGTACCGACAACTCGCGATGAAGCGCGACGGTTGGCATCGGCGGCACGCTGACGTCGTGTTCGGCCGTGATGCTGAGCAGTGCGACAGCGCGGAACGTGCGTGTACCGGACCTGTCAGACGGGATCAGCATCGGCGGGTGGGACGGCGTAGTCACCCGACCGACGACGTCGCTCGAACCGGATGGTGCCTTCGTGCTCGCCCCGGCCAGCGAGTGAGAATCCGGCGCGCTCGAGCACGGCAACGGATGCGAGGTTCTCCGGTGTCGTGTGTGCGATGACGAGCGTCACTTGAGGCGTCTGCATCGCGTGCGCAGCAAGAGCGCGCACCGTCTCCGTCGCGTAGCCATGTCCTTGCCACTCGGGACACACCGAGTACCCGATCTCCACCACTCCGTCATCGGTGGGTCGGCCGAAGTAGCCGGCGCCCGCCACCACGGTGGCCGAGTGCTCGTGGTCCGACGCGCGCACCGCGTACCAGCCGTACCATCCCACGGCCGCCTCGCCTTCCGACTCCAGACGCTCCCGAAAGAACTGCTGCGCACCGCGATCGTACTCGCCCGGTGGCCAACTGTTTGGCACTTCCGCGCGAATGAGCTCGGCGAAGGTGGCGTTGCCCTCGAGCTCCGCCTGCAGGTGCGCGAGCGTTGCCGGCACGAGCACCAATCGTGCGGTGCGGAGGTTACCGGAGCTCGATGTCACCGTTCGGTCCTCGCAGGATAGCCACCAGCGCCGGTACATCGGCGTGGTCCACTCGCAAGTCAATGCCCAGCGCAACTAATGTGCGCGTTACGTATCCCGGATCGGGATGCTCGGCGCGCAACTCCACGATGGTGAGACCACTCGCCGCCGATGCCGCCGGATGCGGCGAGCTTTCCCAATCGATGAAGAATGGCGCGAGGCCATCGGCCAGCATGGCGCGCGGGCTCGTGTTGGTCCAGCGCAGTGTCACACCGTCAGGGCGTTCACGACTGCCTGCGGTGAGCTCACCAACGGCCACGCCATCGCTCGCGGCGCTCGCCTGAAATGTTTCGAGCGACGCGCCATGTGCGGCCCACGTCACCAGTCTCGGTGCATCGAGGGAATCGATGCCGAACCAGCGCGGCGCGGCGGGTGTCGGCTGCGACGAATCGGCGCCTGCAATCTCGAGATAGGAGCGAGGGCCCAGCGCGAGCAGCGCATTGCGCGTGCCCATCCCCACGTGCTGTCCACCGGTCGACGCGCGGACGCCGAATCGTTGTGCAAACTCCTCGATCGTGCGCTCGAGATCGGGGGTGGCATAGACGAGATGGTCGAGCACCTCCGTCGCAGATCGGGAGGGCGGCTTGGCAGTCATGTCACCAATTGTAACCACCTGTCGGCACCGTCCTCGACGCACCACCGCGCTCCACCTGCCGGCGCGCCTTGCCTATGCAGTGGCGCGGCCCCAGAATCGCCCTACCCCATTCTCAGCCCCGGAGTCCTCATGCGTCGTTCCCTGTTCGCAATCGCCGTTGTCGGCGCCCTCTCGCTCTCTCTCGCACCGTCGTCGCTTTCCGCGCAACGCGCGCTCAAGGTCTACATCTCGGTGGACATGGAAGGGATCAGTGGCCTCAATGGCGACAACCAGACGTCGGGCGCGGGCGCCGAGTATGGTCGTGCACGGAAATTGATGGTGGAAGATGCGAACGCCGCCATTCGTGGCGCCTTCGAGGGCGGCGCGACGGACGTGCTCGTCAACGATTCGCACGGCTCGCAGCGGAACCTGTTGCCGGAAGATCTCGATCCGCGGGCGCGCATGATCAGCCACAGCTTCAAGCGCCACGGCATGATGGAAGGGCTCGATGCGAGCTTCGATGCAGTCATCTTCGTGGGCTATCACGCCAAGGCCGACACGCCTCGCGGGCTCTTCGCACACACGGGTTCGGGCGTGGTGCGTGACCTGCAGGTGAACGGCAAGTCGGTAGGCGAAGGCGGCATGAACGCGATCCTGGCGCAGTGGTATGGCGTACCGGTGGTAATGGTCACGGGAGACGATGTCGCCGTCGAGCAGCAGAAGGAAACCGTGCCCGGCGTGCGCGGTGTCATCGTCAAGCGCGCCATCAACTCCCGTGCGGTCGAGCTCCGCCCCCTCGCCGACACACGACGCGAGATCCAGCTGGCCGCGAAGGAGAGCGTGGCCAGTGCAAAAAAGGGAACGCCGACGCGCGCCGCGCAGTACATCGTGCGTATGGAGTTCAAGGACCCCACCATTCCTGAAGTAGCGACGGCGTTTCGCGAGGTGCGTCTCGTCACACCATACGCCGTCGAGTTCACGCGTGACTCGATGCCCGATGCGTATCGTCTCATTCGCGTGCTCTATCGCTTCATCAATACCGATTGACGCAACGCTGTCGCACGGACGCATTCTGCACACGTTCATACAACACACCTTCACCACACCTCGACCATGAAGCTTCTCGTGGCGCTCCTCGCGTTGCAGCAGCCAACGCCAACACCGGAGATCGCGCGCATCGTCGTGTTGCCGGCCAGTCGCACCATGACCGCTGGCGATACGTTGCGACTGCGCGCGGAAGCGCGTGATGCGCAGGGAAATCTCATCCCCGGCGTGGTGTTCCGATATCGATTGGGGGGCGGCGCGCGATTCGAAGGCCGGGTCGATTCGCTTGGCCTCGTGACCGCGAGTTCGACGTCCATCCTGCCGGTCACGGTGACCGCAACGCTCGCCGGTGCGCGCCCGAAATTCGAAGTGATCGAAGTGCGTGCCGTACCCGGCCCCGCCGCGCAAATCGAGCTGTCGCCGACCATCGCCCGGCTGGTGACGGGACAGAGTCTCCGCGCGACGGGACGCGCCTTCTCCGCCACGGGAGACAAGCGCGCGGATCGCCTGCAGTGGAGCAGCAAGAATCCGAAAGTCGCCACGGTGAATGACGCCGGGCTGGTGACGGCGGTTGGCGCAGGGAGCGCGACCATTCGCGCCACATCGGGCGCCGCCACGACGACGCTGCCTGTCACGGTGGTCGGAGGCGCCCTCGCCTCGCTCGCTCTGACGCCTGGTCATGTGGAAGCCCGTGCAGGTGATGTTCTGCGCTTCGCCGTCACCGCGAAAGACGCGACGGGCAAGACGGTCGCCGGACTCACGCCGACGTGGAGCTTCTCGCCCGGGCACGGACAGATCGACGAAGACGGCGCATTTGTTGGCTACGAAGCGGGCGAGTACACCGTCAACGCGACCTTCGGCGCGCGCAACGTGCAGTCCACCATCACCCTCGCCGAACGCGATGTGCGTCGCCCGCTGTCGTTGGTGGGACGCCTGCCGCGCACGCGCTTCACCACCGAAGAAGTGTGGATTCATCCGGACGGCAACCATGCGTATCTCGGGTCGGGCGGTGGCGGCGATGTGATGTATGCGATCGACATCAGCGATCCGGCGAATCCTGTCGTCACCGACTCCGTCGTTTCCAACACGCGACGCGTCAACGACGTGATGACCTTCCCCGATGGCAAGTTCCTCGTCTTCACGCGAGAAGGGGCGAGCGATCGCAGGAACGGCATCGTCATCTGCTCGCTCGAAGACCCGAAGCATCCGAAGCCGATCGCCGAGTTCACCGATGGAGTGACGGGCGGCGTGCATTCGGCGTTCGTGTACAAGCAGGACAAGTACGGCACGTTCATCTTCCTCACCAATGATGGTACCGGCGCACTGCACATCCTCGATGTGAACGATCCGTATCACCCGAAGGAAGTCGCGCGCTGGAAGACGGAGGGACGGCCGGATGCGGGGCGTTCGCTGCACGACATCGACCTGCGTGATGGATTGCTCTACGCGAGCTACTGGAACGACGGTCTGGTGGTGCTGGATGTCGGCAACGGCGTGAAAGGCGGTTCGCCGTCGAACCCGGTGATGGTCTCGCAGTACAAGTACGACCTGAACGCGCTGTACAAGCAGGTGGAAGTGGACGGTGGTCCTGGCTTCATTCGCGGCACGCACACGGCATGGCGTCATAAGAATTACGTCTTCATCGCCGACGAGGTGTTTCCCGCAGCGTCGCCCAAGGGCACGAAGGATGCGGCGGCTGGTCGTGCGTACGGACGATTGCAGGTGCTCGACGTGAGTGACATTGCGCATCCGAAGTCGGTCGCGTGGTACGAGCCCGAGTACGGCGGCGTGCACAACGTCTGGGTGGCCGGCGATACGCTGTACATGGGCGCATACAACGCCGGTTTCCGCGTGTTTGACATTACAGGCGAGTTGCGCGGTGATCTGCGCGCGCAGGGACGCGAGATCGGTCATCTCAACACCGCCGATATGGACGGCCATGTGAAGAACACGGCCATGACCTGGGGCGTGGTGGTGAATCCGAAGGATGGCCTCGCGTATGTGAACGACGACAACAACGGACTGTGGATCATCCGCATCGAGCCGAAACCAGTGGTAAAGGTCGTTCCGTGAGGCGTGTACGATGACCCATGGTGTTCGCGCCCTCGCGGCGATGGCACTGTTCACCATCGGGGCGGGTGCGCGCGTGCAGGCGCAATCGGCAGCGGCAAAACCAGTGGCGGCGAGACCGCTGGCGGCGAGACCGCTGGCGGTGGCGCCTGAACGCGACTATCTGGTGCTGGTGGCCAGCGAGTCGGTGGACAGGGTCGCACTGGTGCGCTTCGGTCCGACTGGTGCGCGTGTGGAACGCGAGCGTTATGTCGGTTGGTCGCCCATGGAAGTCGCGGGGCCGCACGGCGTGGCGGTCTCGCCGGATCGCGCATTCTACTACGTCACCACGGCGCATGGTACGCCCTTCGGCCGCCTCACCAAATTCAGTATGGTCACTGACAACGCCGAGGGCAGCGTCATGCTTGGCCACTTTCCTGCCACGGCGCAGGTCTCGCCCGATGGATCGCTCATCTTCGTGGTGAACTTCAATCTGCACGGCGAGATGGAGCCGAGTGATGTGTCCGTGGTATCGGCCGCCGAGATGATCGAGATCGCGCGCATCCGCACGTGTACGATGCCGCATGGCTCGCGAATGAACGGAGACGGCACGCGACACTACTCGGCGTGCATGATGGATGAAGAGTTGGTGGAGATCGACGCGAGCACGCTCACGGTGAGTCGCCATTTCTTCCTCACGAAAGGAAAGGAAATGGGAATGAGCGGCTCACCGCCGACGCGCGGCGCGAACGCCCTTGCCGGGCACGACATGGGCGGACATGGCATGGAGCCGCCCAAGCCGGGCGATGCGAGCTGTTCGCCCACGTGGGCGCAGCCGTCGCGCGACGGCGCGCGCGTCTGGGTGGCGTGCAATAAGTCCAGCGAGATCGTGGAGATCGACGCGAAGAGCTGGACGCTCGCGCGACGCATTCCCGCGGGCCCCGGCGTGTACAATCTCGCGCTCACCAACGACGGTGCTCGCCTGATCGCGACCAACAAGCGGGACGCGTCCATCTCGGTGTTCGACATTCGCTCGGGCAAGGAACTGGCGCGCATTCCCACCACGCGCAAAGTGGTGCATGGCATCGCCGTGTCGGACGACGATCGCTACGCCTTCATTTCCGTGGAAGGGATGGGCTCAGAGCCCGGCACGGTGGACGTGATCGACCTGCGTTCGCTCACGAAAGTGGCCAGTGTCGAGGTGGGCCAGCAGGCGGGCGGCATCGATTTTGTACGATCGGAACCAACGAAACCGTAGCGATGCGATAGGAACGCGTGTGTCGCGCTACGTCGTCATTCCCGAAGAACGCCTGTAGCGCCGTGCGTTACCGGGCAGGCATGGCGGCAAACAACGGAAGCGCCTTGGCGGCCTTCGGTTCGTGCGCCGGCCAATCGTAGCCGAGTGCCGCCGCAATCGTCGCGGCGACCTGTGACTGGGTGGTGGGCGTGTCGCGACGCACACCGAGCGGCGCAATGTCCGGTCCCATCGCCGCGATCCAGATGCGCTCGGCCCCAACGACTTTCTCACCATGATCACGCCATTCCGCGTGTACGCCGCGGCCGTGATCGGTCGTCACAATCAATGTCGTGCGATCGCGTGTGAGCGGATCGGCCTGCGCGCGCTGCCACAGCTGAGCGAGGAACTTGTCCACCTGCTGCGCCGACCGCAGATACAGATCGTAGCGGCCGTCGTGGGCCCACTCGTCCGTTTCACCGTAGCCGATAAACACCACGCGCGGCTTCTTCACGTCCATGTAGTCGAGCGCGGCGTGATGGCTCAGCGCATCCATCGCGTTGTCGGGCCACACACGAGTCTGTGTCGCATACAAGTCGCGCAGACTCGCCGATCGTGGGGTGCCCGTCGGCGCGACGCCATTGTCCCACCCGTCGAACACCGGCACTTTGCTGCGCTCGGTGTTGATGATGCGACGAAAGGCCGACCACGTCGCGAACGCGGCTACCTTGCCCGTGAGCGCGGATTGCGCGTTCAACCATTCGAAGACGGTCTGGTTGGCATTCGGTGGATGATTGTTGCTGTCGATCCGACGATCCACGTGACCAGTGAACGTTTCGCTGTAGCCGGGATACGAAAACTTGAGACCGTTGGTGACCTTCGACATGCTGCCGGCCGTGCTGTCGCCGAAGATCTGTCCACGTCTCGCCATCGTTCCCCACACGAACGGCAACAGCGTTGAACGCCGCGCATCAGGCGTATCGCGCCAGAAGTCTCGACGGAGCGACGTCGTGTCGGCCACGCGACCAGCGGCTCCCATCAGCGTCGCATCGGCGCCGCCAAAGAGCTCCTGCCATCGAAAGCCGTCGGTGATGACGAGGATCACATGCGTGGAGAGCATGCGCCGCGCCGCGGCCTGCGCCTGCGCCGACGTCGGCAGCAGTAGCGCGAACAGGAGCACGGCGAGCGGCAACCGCAGAAGTCGAAGAAGCATCGGCACTCGAGGGTGATGTGAGGAACGCTTGGCAGGAGCTGTCAGGACTCTGGGACGAAGGCCACGTTACAAAGGTACGAATCGTCGAACGCCACGCACGGATGGCGGTGGTCACACTCGCGTCACAACGAAATCTGCGTAGACTTTGCGTAGAATCTGCATCACCCTCCCATACTCTGCTCATGCGCACATCCACCGTCGTTGCACTCGTCGGCGTCAGCTGCGCCGCTGTCGCCCGGCCGGTTCACGCACAGACCGCCTCCTTCGTCTACCGGTTGGGGAAGGACACCGTCGCGATCGAACAGTTCACGCGCACGCCAACGCGACTGAACGGCGAGATGGTGCAGCGCTCCGGCGCGGCCGTTGTTCGGTTCCACTATGACGTGACGATCGGTACGACAGGGCGAGCGACCTCGGCGACCGTCCGCCGATTGCAAGCCGACGGCTCCGTCGTACCGACCGGAGCCAGTGAATATCGCTTTCGCATCACTGCCGATTCGGTGGTGCGCGAAACGGTGTTCGCCGACAGTGTGCAGCGGCGCGCGTTTGCGGTCTCCAACGCGTTCGTGAACTTCCCCGTCTTCGTTTATGCACCCACTGAGCTGTTGGCCGGTGTGCGACGTGCCAATGGCAACGCCGATTCCATTCCCGCCGTCGGACTGGGCGGCAATGTCGGGTACACCGGCATCACGGCACTCGGCGGCGACTCCACGCGTCTGCGTGGCGGTGGCTATGCGATGGTGCTGCGATTCGATGCGAACGCACGTCTGACGAGTGTGGACGGATCGGGCACCACCAACAAGGCGATGGCGACGCGCGGCGCTGGTGGTATCGACATCGCCGCGATCGCGCGCACCATGAAGCCGACCGGCGTCTTGTCGCTGCGCGAAGTGGCGCGCGGTGCGTTTGGAGCCGGCGGTATGGTGCTCGTCGACTACGGCCGCCCATTGGTACGCGAGCGTTCAGTGTGGGGCGGAACATTGGTGCCGTACGATTCGGTTTGGCGCACCGGCGCCAATGACGCCACGCATCTCTTCACCACACGCACGCTCACGTTCGGCGCGCTCACCGTGCCACCCGGCATGTACTCGCTTTGGATCGTGCACGCGCGCAGCGGCACCACGTTGATTGTGAACAAGCAGACGGGCCAGTGGGGCACCATGTACGACTCGGCGCAGGATCTCGGTCGCGTGCCGATGCAGCTCACGGCCGCGCCGAACCACGTCGAGGAGTTCACTATCGCGGTGCGAGCACTTGGCGGGAATCGTGGCGCGATCGAGTTGTCGTGGGGGCCCTCGATGGCATCCGTGCCGTTCACGGCGTCCGTCGCGCGACCGTAGCGACCGCGCGTCGCGCATGCGGATCTTTCTCAGCTACGCGTCGCAGGATCGCGCCGTCGCCGACACGATCAACCACGCACTGCTGGAGCAGGGGCACGACGTGTTCTTCGATCGTGATGACCTGCCGGCGGGCGAGGAGTATCACAGCAGCATTCGTCGCGCGATTCAAAGTGCTGAACTGTTCGTCTTCCTGATCAGCGAACACGCGATCGACGATGGCAGCTACACGCTGACTGAGCTGTCGATGGCGGCAACGCAGTGGAAACAGCCGTCGGGGCGCCTGCTGCCGGTGATGTTGCGTCCGACCGCACTCGAACGCTTGCCGGCGTTCGTCACCGCAGTGACCGTGCTGCAGTCGCCTGGCAACATCGCGGCCGCCACCGCCGACGCCGTGCAACGCATTACGAGGCGACGACAGCGCGCGCTGCTATCGAAGATCGGCGGCGCTGCGCTGGCTGCTGCAGTGCTCGCGGCGAGTGTGCTCTGGCTGAACCGCGAACAGATCGACGTCGGTCCGGTGACGCTGGGCAACGAAGTCACTGGCTCCGATGGCGCCATCTCCCTGCTCGTGCCCGGTGGCTCGTTCGTGATGGGAGACGACGACGCATCACCTCGTCGCGAAATCCATCTCGACACGTTCTACAT
>Ga0163146_10005669_pt1 | contig 14513 bp, 13 predicted proteins | sample OliLakLV19MP7G1_FD_148648 | JGI IMG/M metagenome (GOLD analysis project Ga0163146, IMG submission 148648) | Freshwater microbial mat bacterial communities from Lake Vanda, McMurdo Dry Valleys, Antarctica - Oligotrophic Lake LV.19.MP7.G1 | ecosystem: Environmental > Aquatic > Freshwater > Lake >...
GGGGGGAAGATAACCCGGACGGGATTGGCTGGTATTCGCCCGGCGGCAGGTCATCTTTCGTCCTTCCTATTCCCGCCGGCGGTGCCGGCACAGCCGGGAGCCCCCGATGCGCGATCTGCTCGACGACTATGCCGCCCTCGCCGCCACCGGCCAGCCGATCGGGCGCGCGGTGGTGACCAGCGTGTGGGGTTCTGCCCCACGACCCGAAGGTGCATGCATGCTGGCCACCCCCGGCGGTCGGCTGGCCGGCTCCGTCTCCGGTGGCTGCGTCGAGGGCGTCTTGGCGACGGAGATCGCCGAAGCCATCGGGCGGGGCACGCCGAGGCTGGTGACCTTCGGAGTGAGTGACGAACGGGCGTGGGAGGTCGGGCTCTCCTGCGGCGGCACGATCAAGGTGTTCGTGGAGCCGTCGGTCCGGCCAGAAATCCTGGCGGTGGCGCAGGGCGAGGGGGGCATGGTCGTCGCCACGGTCATCCAGAGCGGTTCTTCGGAGGTGAGCGTGGGTGACTCGGCCGTCATCCATGAGGCCGGGGCGAGCGATCGCGGGAGCCGATGGCTCGACGATGCCGTGCATACGGCCGCGCTGACCGCACTGGCCCGCGAGAGCTGTACGAGCGTCGAAGCCGCCGCCAATGGCGCGCCGTTCACCGTATTCCTCGAGGTCTTCCCCCGGCGCCCAACGGTCGTGATCTTCGGCGCGGTGCAGATCGCCGCCGCGCTGGTGACGTTCGCCAAGGCGCTGGGGTACCGCACCGTCGTCGCCGATGGTCGAGCGGCATTCCTTACCCGCGAACGCTTTCCCGACGCCGACGAGCTGATCCTGGCCTGGCCTGCGGAGGCATTCGACCGTATCGGCCTCGGGCCCGCAACCTACGTCTGCCTCCTGTCGCACGACCCGAAGTTCGATGACCCGGCGATGGAACTGGCGCTTCGCTCTCCCGCACGCTACATCGGGGCGATCGGCTCAAAGAAGACCCAGGCCGCACGACGCGAGCGGCTGCGCGCCCTGGGATTCTCCGACACCGACCTCGCGCGCCTGCACGGTCCCATCGGCCTGCCGCTGGGCGGTCGCGCGCCTGCGGAGACCGCGCTGGCGATCATCGCCGAGATGACCCAGGTCCGCTACCGGGCGGGGGCCGCATCGCCGGCGGGGCCGCATGCGTAGGGGCCGCATGCGTAGGGGCCGCATGCGTAGGGGCCGCGTGCGTAGGGGCCGCGTGCGTAGGGGCCGCGTGCGTAGGGGCCGCGTGCGTAGGGGCCGCGTGCGTAGGGGCCGCATACATGCGGCCCCTACGAACGGCCCCGACGCGCCCCGCCACGTCGCGTCTTCGTCACCGGCGGTACCGGCTACCTCGGCACCCGGGTCGCGCCGGCGGATACCTTCGTCCACCTCGTCGGCGTGAGCCATCCGAGCCCGGCAAAGGCGGAGGACTTTCTCCGCGTCGATCTTGCCTCGGTCGCCGCCGCCGTCCCGGTCGCACTCACTGCTGGCATCCGCCACTTCGTGTACGTCAGCGTGGCGCAACCCGCCCCGGTCATGCAGGCGTATGTCGCCGCCCGGGCCCGCGCCGAGTCGATCATCCGCGACAGCGGGATGCCATGCACCATCCTGCGGCCGTGGCACGTCATCGGTCCGGGGCACTGGTGGCCAGTCGCGTTGCTCCCCGGCTACTGGCTGGGCGAACTGCTGCCCGGCACCCGTGCCTCCGCACGCCGACTGGGCCTGGTCACGGTCCGGCAGATGGTGCGCGCGCTGGTGCATGCTGTTGAGCAGCCTGCTGAAGGGGCCCGGGTGCTCGAAGTACCCCAGATCAGGAATGTCACCGCATGAGCCTTCCACCGCGTCGCCAGACGATCCCTCGGGTTCTCCAGCTTTCGCTTCTCATCGGCGCGGCACCTTTCGTGGCACAGGCACAGACCGATGCGCCTCGCGACACGATGGGGCTCCGGCCCGCCTTCGACCGCATCGACCGGTTCGATGGTCGATCACTCTTCACCTGAGGATCTCATGCGCCTCCCCCCGATCTTCGCGCTCACGCTCCTCGCCTCACTCGGCTGCGGCGGTCCCACCTACGATGTGGTCATCCGCGGCGGCACCGTGTACAACGGCAGCGACAGCGCCGGCATCGTCGCCGACGTCGCCATCCAGGGCGACAGCATCGTCGCGGTTGGCAACCTCGGCGCCGCCCGGGGCCGGCAGGTCATCGACGCGCAGGGGCTCGCGGTGGCGCCCGGCTTCATCAACATGCTGAGCTGGGCCAACGAGGCGCTGCTGGTCGACGGCAAGTCGCAGAGCGACATCCGCCAGGGCGTGACACTCGAGATCTTTGGCGAGGGTGAATCGATGGGCCCGCTCACTCCGGCGATGAAGGCCGAGTGGGAAGCGGCACAGGGCGACATTCGCTTTCCCATCACCTGGACCACGCTGGCGGGTTACCTCGATACGCTGGTGCATCGGGGTGTCTCGCCCAATGTCGCGTCGTTCGTCGGTGCCGCCACCGTGCGGCAGTACGTCCTGGGCCACGATCCGCGGCAGGCTACCAAGTCGGAACTCGCCCAGATGCAGCAGCTGGTCGGCGAGGCGATGGCCGACGGCGCGCTCGGTGTCGGCAGCTCCCTGATCTACGAACCGGGGATGTTCGCCACGTCGACTGAACTGGAGTGGCTGGCGCAGATCGCCGCGGCGAGAGGCGGCATCTATATCTCGCATATTCGGAACGAGGGGGACAGCCTCTTTGAGGCGCTGGATGAATTCCTCGGCATCGCCGCACGGGCGGGCGCCCGGGCCGAGATCTATCACCTCAAGACCTCCGGCCCGCGCAATTGGGACAAGGAGGACGAGCTGCTCACGCGGATCGAGGAGGCACGCAGCAAGGGCCTCAAGGTCACCGCGGATATGTACACCTATCCCGCCAGTGCTACCGGACTCGATGCGGTCATGCCCGGCTGGGTTCGGGCAGGAGGCTTCGCCGCCTGGGCCGGACGGTTGCAGGATCCCGCCACCCGCCGGCGGCTCAAGCCGGAGGTGACCGCCGCCTTGGTCAAGGTGGCGGAGCGGACCATGTCCTGCTGGTCGGCTTCAAGAACGACTCGCTCAAGCACTACACCGGCCAGACGCTGGCGCAGGTGGCCACGACGCGAGGAACAGGACCGGAAGAAACGGCGATGGATCTGGTCTACCAGGACAACAGCCGGATCGGTTGTGTCTACTTCTCCATGTCCGAGGAGAATGTGCGGAAGCAGATTCAGGTACCGTGGATCAGCTTCGGGAGTGACGAGGCAAGCCTGGCGCCCGAGGGGGTCTTCCTCAAGTCCAATCCGCATCCGCGCGCCTATGGCACCTTTGCGCGACTGCTCGGCAAGTATGTTCGGGACGAGAAGCTCATTCGGCTGGAACAGGCGATCCACCGCCTGACGCTGCTCCCTGCCACGACGCTGCGGCTCAAACGCCGCGGCGCACTGCGACCGGGCTACTTCGCCGATGTGGTGATCTTCGACCCCGCCACGATTCAGGACCACGCGACCTTCGAAAAGCCGCACCAGTATTCCACCGGCGTGCGCGATGTCTTCGTGAACGGCACGCAGGTCCTGAAAGACGGCGAACACACCGGGGCCACACCAGGGCGGGTGGTGCGCGGGGCGGGAGTGCCGTGATGCCCCGCCGTTCCTGGGGGAACTCGTCCAGGCGACCCGACTCCACCTGCGGGATGTTCTCACAGGGGCGGAGAAGATTCTGGACCTGAACAACTGACCGTCAGCATGGTTTGAACACCAACGGGCCCCGGCGGGTTGCCCCGGGGCCCGTCGCCTCTGCCTGCCACCACCAGGACCGGCTCCCCAACAACACCTGGATCGTGCCGCGAGGAACGATTACTTCGGATCGAGATACGGATCTGGCCCCGGTGCTGGGCCGATCACCGCCCTGATGCTCGCAGCCCATCCGGCCGCGTCTTCCGGTGGACGGAACGACCACAACACCTTGGACTGCCCGCTCCCCGCACCGATGATCACCCGGTCGCCGTCGCGACGCACTTCGGTCGCCTTCCGGCTGGTCGCACTGAGGTCAAGCCCGACCTTGCCGTTCTTGTGAACGAAGACACTCTGCTGCGTGACGATGATTGAGGCGTCCCGTTCCTCCCACCGCGGACCCTGCGTCGCGCGGGAGTAATAGGTGTAGCGGAAGGTCTGGTCATCGGCCTGGCGGACGATGTGTTCGGCGGCGAAGCGTTGCGCAAGATCGGGCGGGAGTGCGCCAGTGGTTGGGCGGCACGCGACAATCAGCAATACGACGGCAATTGGAGCGAGCCGTTGGGGCATAGCAGTCTCTCCGCAGGAAGTCACACCCATCACGATCTCATCCGCCGAGGCGGGAGGAGACCGGGCCGGCCACCGCAGCCGGTGCCAGCAGGATCTCCCCTGCTGCATGTATCGCTTCGGAGCTGCCGGTCAGTGCCAGCAGGTCGCCTGCCGCGATCCGTTCATGCGCCTCCGGAAAGGCGATGCGCCGGTCGCCGCGGGCCAGCGCAATTACGGTTGCCCCGGTACGACCTCGCAGGTTCAACTCCCCGAGTGTCCGCCCGTTGCCTTCGCTCTCTTCGGCGACCCGCATGGGGGCGAAGTCGCCCAGCCCCGGCAGCATGTGGCGAACCGAATCGACCTCGACATGCTCCGCCTGGAGCTGCTTGGCCAGGGTGGCGACGACCAGTTCCGCCCCAGCCTGGAAGTGACCGAAGAGGTCGGTGGCCCGGCGCCAGAAGATGATGCCGATCAGCAGCAGGACCAGGGCCAGCACGACGAGGCCGCTCAGCGGCGGCAGGAAGGGCTGGGTGACGATGATGATCGGGCCCCCAGTCACGAGGATCCCCGCCAGCTGCACCGCGACGCTGAGCATGCGCCGAGGTGCCCGGCCGTTGTCGACTCGCCCCGGCCGCGGCGCCGGAATGGCAATCTCTCCGAGCTCGTTGCCCAGCGCCCGCGTCACCCGGAAGATGCCAAGCATGAATGGGCTCACGAGGAGCAGCGTGAGCAGGGCAAGGGTCCAGGAGGCCAGGGTGACTCCGGCCCCTGAGCGCGCCAGCTCCTCGACCAGATTGGCACGCAGGGTGGAGCCGGCAACGACCAGACCGGCGATCGCCAGGGCATCGAGCGCGAGCCATCGTGCGGCGCGGCCGACCCGGGCCCCCGGCCGCGCCTTGTCCCTCTCCTTGCCGAGGGCCTCGACCCAGGCGCCGTAGAGCGACGCGACCATCTGCACCCGGTGCGGCAGCCTCCGGTCCACCCAGCGCGCGACCGGATCCGCCATCCGCGCCAGCCATGATGCGAGGAACGCCGTCACCACCGACACCGCGACCGCGGCGGTGACCAGCGCGGAGGGGACCACGCCCAAGGCGACTCCCACGCCAGCCAGGATGAATGAGAACTCTCCGATATGCGACAGGCTCAGGCCGGCTCGTATCGCGGTGGGCAACCCGCGACCAGCGAGAAAGACACCGGCGGTCACCGCCACCGGCTTGCCGAGCAGCACGACGGTCGCGAGCCCAAGCGCGAGCGGCCACTCGGTCGTGAGCACCCGTATGTCGAGTTGCATCCCCGTCGCGACAAAAAAGACGGCGGCGAAGACATCACGGAGCGGGCGGATCGCTTTTTCCACCACCCGTCCGCCGCCTGACTCGGCGACCAGAAGCCCGGCGACGAATGCACCGAGGGCGACGGAGAATCCAGCGGCGCGGGCGAGATAGGACACCCCGAAGGCGAACCCGACCATGCTCACGAGCATCGTCTCGGGAGTCCGGAGCTGGATGACCCAGCGCGCGGCGCGCGGTATCAGCGCCAGCCCGACCACGAGCGCCAGGGCCAGCAGTCCGAGCAGCCGTCCGATCACGGTCGCCAGCGCGGCGCCGGTGAGCCCCTCGCCCGAGGCAGTCGCGGTGAGCACCGCAATGAAGACCATTGCGGCGAGGTCCTCGAACAGCGTCAGGCTGAACAGGCTCTCCCTGAGTTCCCGCTCGACCGGGCGCTCCTCCAGCACCTTGGCGAGGATCATCGTACTGGATACCGCCACGGCACAGGCGAAGAACAGGCTCGCCAGCGTCGTCCACCCATAGGCACGCCCCACGCCGAAGCCGAGCGCGAGCATCACTCCGATTTCCACCAGCGCCGCGAGTCCGGCGGCGGGGCCGGCCCGCGCCAGTCGGCCGAGTCGGAAGTCGAGGCCGATGCTGTACATCAGCAGAATGACGCCGAGCTCGGACAGCAGACGAATGCTCTGCTCATCGCTCAGCCACGTCGGGGTGAAGCTCGGTCCCACCAGCACGCCCGCGACGAGATAACCCGCCACCACCGGCCACCGCAGGCGGTGGAACAGCAGCGTCGTCGCCCCGGCGGTCACCAGGACGACGGCGAGATCGCGGAGAAAGTGTTCGGGTGCGCCCACAGCGATGCGAGGTGAGGGGAGAAAGGAGAAGGGAGAGAGGAGAAAGAAGACGGGGGAAGCGAGAAGGGGGAAGGGGAACGCAGGTTCGCTAGCGTCTCGCGACCAGCGCCTTGACCTTCCGCACGACCCGCTGCTGCGCCCGCCCGTGCTTCACCGCAACAAAGATGGTGTCATCGCCGGCGATGGTGCCGGCCACATCGGACCAGGCGAGCCGGTCGATGGCGACCGCGACCCGATTGGCCTCGCCCGCCGGGGTGTGCAGCACGATGAGCGCCTCGCCCGCGAGTTCCACCGTCAGCACGCCGTCGGCGATGCGTCGTTCATCGGGATGTTCGGGAGCGGTGCTGACGCGACTGACGCGCTGATAGGCGCCTTCGACCTTGACGAGCTTGAGCGTGGTGATGTCCCGGCTGACCGAGCTTTGTGTCACCGCCCACCCCTCGGCGCCGAGTGCCTCGGCCAGCTCTTCCTGGGTCCGGATGGGGCGGGTGCTGATCAATTCGAGAATTTTGAGCTGCCGCTTTCTCCTGTCGCCACTCATGCGCGGGAGTGCCCTCCGCCCCGGCCAGCCAGCCGTTCGATGGCAGCATCGAACCGACGCTGCTCCCGGCTGGCCCAGTTTCGGCAGGCCCGCAACCGTGCCCGCACTGCCGGGAGTCCGAGATTCCCAAGGCCACCGGAACTCTTCCGTCGGCTGATGATCTCCTCGGTCGAAGGTTCGCGGGACCAGTCGCCTTCCTGAATCGCCGCGGCGACCTCCCGGTAGGCGGAGCGGAAAGCGCTCCCCTTCTCCACCCGGCGCATCACCTCGTCGGTCGCGAGCGGGCCCCCGGACAGCATGGTCCGGCCGATGGCCGGCTCCACACCGAGCCGCGGCACGGCGACGGCCAGCATGGAGAGCATCCCCTCCAGGCGGTCCACGCCCCGCATCAGCGGCTCCTTGAGCAGCTGGAAATCGCGGTGATAGCCGCTGGCGAGTTTGCTCTTGATCTGGAGCACCGTCAGGAGGTCGCCCTCGAGTGCGGCGGCCCGGCTCCGGGTCAGCTCGAAGAGATCCGGGTTCCGCTTGTGCGGCATGATGCTCGATCCGGTCGCGAGATCGGCCGGCAGGATGAGAACACCGCACTCATCCGAGCTGAAGTGAATCACGTCGGTCGACAGTTTGCTCAGTTCGTGACCGACCTGGCTGCACCAGAACAGGACCATGGCCTCGAGCTTGCCGCGGCCATTCTGCACCAGTGCCACGTTATGCTCGATCTCCCGGAAGCCGAGGGCGCGTGCCGCCACCTCGCGCTTGATGGGGAGCGGTACGCCGTACCCCGCCGCGCTCCCCAGCGGCGAGCGGTCCACCTTGGCCCAGAGTGACGGCAGGGATTCGGCGGTATCCAGCAGGCCTTCGGCGAAGGCCGCGGCCCACAAACCGGCGGATGAGGGCATGGCCCGGCGGGTATGGGTGTACCCGGGCCAGAGCACGCGCTGGTGCTTGTGCGCGAAGTTCACCAGCCCCTCGACCAGATCCAGCGCCTCATCCTGGAGCAGGAGCAGCCGGTTCTTGAGATAGAGTCGCAGGTCAACCGCGACCTGGTCATTGCGGGAGCGACCGGTGTGCAGCCGCTCCCCCACGGGCCCGACCTGTCGCACCAGCCAGTCCTCGACGGCGGTGTGAACGTCCTCGTGCTCGGGACCCAGCCCGAGGCGACCCGCGTCGACCTCGCGCAGCGCTTGCCGCAGGCCGGCGCGCAATTTCTGATACTCGCTGTCCTTCAGCAGCTTCGAGGCACGCAGTCCCTCGATGTGGCCAAGGCTGCCCAGGATATCCCAGGCGAGCAGCCGCGCATCCCACAGCCGGTCTTCAGCGGCGGTGTAGTCCAGCATCTGCCGGTCGAGCGCGTGGCTGGAAACCCAGAGCGTGGTCGGCGCGACGGATGTGCTGGGGCTCTTCTTGGGCGGCTTGGGCGTCATGTCAGGTAGGCCTGCGCCAGTTGGCGGTAGAAGGTCCGCGCCTCCGAGACTTCCGGAAGATCGACGTACTCATCGGGGGTGTGCGACCTGCGGCTGGTACCGGGCCCGCACTTGATGGCATCGCGGTCCCGCAAGAATACCCAGTCGGAGCAGGTGGGAGAACCAAACTGCTTCCCGGCCGGCCGCACCTGGCTCGCCAGTGCGAGCAGCCGGGAACCGGCCGGTGTCTCGCACGGGACGAGCCGGTCGGACGTCACCACGACTTCGACATCCAATGCCGCGCCCAGCGCCTCGGCGAGTTCCGCATGGGTCCAGTCCGGCGTGCTGCGGACATCGAGGACGGCCCGCGCCACTGGCGGAGTCACGTTGCGGCTCACGCCGCCTTCGAGCATCGTCGGCGTGGCGGTCGCGACGCCGAGGATGGGATGCACCCGCTCATGAAAGAGCGCGGGCAGCTTCGCGACGTTGCGGCTCAGTTCGACGATCGCGTTGGTGAAATCGGGGTTATCGGCTGCGTAGCCGGCATGGCGCTGCAGGCCGCGGGCGACGAGGTCGACCATCATGAGGCCGCGCTGCGCGATCGCGATGTCGAGGTTGGTTGGCTCCCCCACGACGGCGGCATCGATGGCACCGAGCCGCTCGAGCGCCGTCCCCATCGTGGTGTGCTTGGTCTCCTCCTCATAGCCGAGGATGACGAGAAGCCGACCGTGCGCCGGCCCGCCTGACTCGGCAAGATCCCGGGCCGCCATGAGCATGCTGGCAACGGAGGCCTTGGCGTCGCCCGAGCCCCGGCCGTACAGCCGGTCGCCCTCGATGGTGGGTTCAAAGACTGGCCGGGTCCATCCCTCGCCCGCCGGAACAGTATCGAGGTGAGAGACAAAGGCGAGCGTCGGCCCCGGGGCGGCGCTGGCCACCGCAATGGTGACCGCCGCGTCATCCCGCACCACCCGGAGTCCGGCACCAACCGCCCACAGCTCCACCCACCGTGCGATCGTCTCCTCGGTGCCACTCACCGAGTGCAGCGCGACCAGGTCCCGGAGGAGGGCAATCTCAGGTCGCGAGGTCCACGCCAAGGTAGGTCGCCTTTTCTTTCCGTCCAACGATCATGGTGCCAAACCCCGCACCGGTGAACACTTCCAGCAAGAGCGAATCCGGTGCGCGACCATCGATGATGTGAGTCCGTTCGACCCCGCTGGTCGCGGCCCGGATGCAGGCCTCGACCTTGGGCCGCATGCCTCCGGACAGACTGCCACTCGCCATCAGACTGGCGAGATCGTCGGGGTCGGCGAAGGTGACGAGGCTCGAGGGATCGTTCCGGTCCCGCAACACGCCAGGCGCCCCGGTCAGGAAGATAAGTTTCTGCGCCTTGAGGGCGACCGCGAGCGACTCCGCGACCGTGTCGGCGTTGACGTTATAGACGTTGCCGTCGCTGTCACCGGCGAGGCTCGCCACCACGGGCACGAAGCGCGCATCCAGCAGCGTGGTCAACACGCGGGGATCGGCCCGGTCGATATCGCCCACATGGCCATAGTCCACCGTGCGCTTCAGGCCGGCGTCATCCGTGACCGTAACCGGCGGGCGACGGTGGGCAGTGAGCAGGTCGGCATCGACACCCGACAGCCCCACCGCCTGGATCTCGTGAGCGCGGAGGGCGGCGAGCAGGTTCACGTTGAGCGAACCGGCATAGACCATCTTCGCGACCTCCAGCGCCGCGTCATCCGTGACCCGGCGGCCGGCGATCATCTGCGGCTCGCCGCCGAGGCGGCGGGAGAGGGCGCTCGCCTGCGGCCCACCACCATGCACCACGACGACGCGGATGCTGAGCGAGGAGAGCAGCCCGAGCTGGCCGGCGACCCGATCGAGCGCCTCGGGATCGGCGAGCACATCGCCGCCGAGCTTGACGACAAAGGTATGGTCCCGATAGGCCCGCACATAGCGGAGCGCGCCCTTGAGGCCGGCGATGCCCTTGGTGGTGTCGATGGTCATTGGTCCGGATCGTGAGGGTGTGAGGGAGCCGTCAGCCGTCAGCCGTCAGCCATCAGCATTCAGCGTTCAGCGTGCAGCGTTCAGCTGCTTCCCCGAGAGCAATTCCAGCAACAGCGCCCGCTGCACATGCAGCCGGTTTTCCGCCTGGTCCACCACGACCGAGGCCGGCCCATCAAGCACGGCGTCATCGATCTCGACGTTGCGCCGCACCGGCAGGCAGTGCATCACCGCCGCCTTGCCGGCGCGGGTCGAGCGCAGGCGCTGCGATGTGAGGCGCCAGTCGCGCAGGTCGGCCCGGCCGGCGGCTTCCGCCTCCGGCTGCCCGAAGTGCCGCAGCGAGCCCCACGACTTCACGTAGACCACATCCGCCCCGACCACAGCCTCGTCGGGGTCGGGAATGATGTGCACGAACTCGCCACCCTGTGCCTGGGCGATCTTCCGAATCAGCGCGGTATCCTCGGGGTCGAGCTCGTAGCCCTCCGGGCGCGCGATCACGACCTCCATGCCCAGGTGGGCCGCCGCCAGCGCCGCGCTGGCCGGCACCGCCGTCGGCAGCGCCTTGGGGTGCCAGGCCCACATGAGCACGAATCGCTTCCCCTGCGGCTGGCCGATCTTTTCCCGGATCGTCAATGCGTCGGCCAGCTGCTGGCAGGGGTGCCGGCGCACCGATTCCAGGTTGATGACCGGCTTTTCACAGTACCGTGCGAAATCCCGCACCACCCGATCCTCGCGCGCCTCGGCCCAACTCCCCCCCCGCGGAAAGGCGCGGATACCGACGACATCGGCGTACCGGCCGAGCACCTGCGCGGCATCGCGGATGTGCTCGACCGTCGTCCCGTCCATCACGGCGCCCGGTTCGGTCTCCAGGCTCCAGCTGCTGCGGCCCGGCTCGAGCACCACGCCGTGGCCGCCATGCAGGAACATCGCCGTCTCGAAACTGGTGCGGGTGCGCATGCTCGGATCCATGAACACCATGGCCATGACCTTGCGCTCCAGCCCGCCCAGGACTTCGCCGCGCTTGACCTTCACCGCCAGCCGCAGCAGCGCATCGATTTCGGCCGGCGCCCAATCCTCGACGGTGATGAAGTCCCGCTTGGTCATGCCAGCACCTCCGCCAGGGCGGTGAAGAGGAGATCCACATCCTGCCGCGAGAAGGTGAGCGGCGGCAGGAGGCGAAGCACGGCGGGGTCTGCCGCCGTGCCGGTGAGGATCCGCCGGCCGAAGAGCGCCTGCTGCACCTCGGAGGCGGGTCGCGTCAGCCGCAGGCCAAGCAGGAGCCCGCGTCCCTGCACCGCCACAATCCGCGCGCGGCCCAACCGGTGTGCGGCGGCAGTGATGTAGCCGCTGACGTCACGCACGTTCTCAAGCAATCCCTCATCCGCGATGACATCAAGCGTCGCGAGGGCCGCCGCACACGGCACCGGACCACCACCGAAGGTACTGCCGAGATCGCCGGTGGTGATCGTCGCGGTCACGGCGTCGGAGGCGACCACCGCGCCGATTGGCATGCCGGAAGCCAGCCCCTTGGCGAATGTGATGATGTCCGGCGCCACGCCGAACGACTCCGCTGCGGTAAAATACCCGGTCCGGCCGACACCGCACTGCACTTCATCGTAGATCAGCACGACGCCATGCTCGGTGCACAGTTCCCGGATCCGGCGCAGGAAGAGGGGATCGCAGTCGCGGGCACCGGCCATCCCCTGCACCGGCTCGAGGATCACGGCGGCGACGGCGGGATTGATCGCGCGGTCGAGCCCGTCAAGCTGGTTGAACGGAATCTTCCGCCCAATCGGCATGCCCGCGCGCAGGGCTCCCGCTTCGTACTTCGCGCCGTCCGTCACGCCGAGGCAGGCGACGGTCCGGCCGTGCCATCCACCCTCCAGCGCCACCACCGGCTTGCGGCCGGTGTGCTTGCGGGCAAGGTGCATCGCGTTCTCGTTCGCTTCCGCGCCCGAGTTGCAGAAGAAGGCGCGCGACAGCGGCGCGGGGCACTGTGCCACGAGTCGCTCCGCCAGCCGTTCACGATTCGGGTGCGGCACCGCTGTCGAGTAGAACAGGAGTGCCGCCGCCTGTTCGGCGACAGCCCGCACCACAGCGGGATGACTGTGCCCGGTGGATGAGACCGCATGCCCGCCGTAGGCATCGAGCCACCGCTCACCCGCCTCGTCGATGAGCCACGAGCCCCGCCCCGACACCGGCCGGACGGGAAACTGGGCGTAGACCGGGAGCAGCGCCGAAGAGCGGGCCGCCGTGTGGTGCATTCGTGGGACTCCGGGTGGTGCGTTCAGCTGTCAGCCGTCAGCCGTCAGCCGTTAGCCGTTAGCCGTTGGTTGTTGGCTGGAGCAGATCTATTTGCTACCGACTACTTCCCACCACCTGCCGCCTGCCGCCTGCCACCTGCCGCCTGCCACCTGCCACCTGCCACCTGCCACCTGCCAGCTCAACACGGAAATATCCCCCCAAACCCCAGCCCCGCGGTCTCCGGCAACCCGAGCGCGAGGTTCATCGCCTGCACCGCCTGACCGCCGGCACCTTTCACAAGGTTGTCGATCACGACCATGACCTGGGCCTCACGACCGTCCGACGACCGGGCGACATGGATCAGGGCGTGGTTGGTCCCCACCACGTGCGTCAGTTCGGGGGGCTGGTCGACGATCCGCACGAAGGGGCGGCCATCGTAGGCCTTTTGGAAGACTCCGGCGAGATCGAGGTGGCTCGCGGCCGGTGCCCCCAGGTCCACGTGCATCGTCAGGTGAATGCCCCGCACGAACGGGCCGGAGTGGGTCATCAGCCGGGCCCGCGCATCGCGCCGGCCGGTCCAGCCGCGCCAGCGCTGCAGGATCTCCGCTTCGTGCCGGTGGCTCAGCACCGAATAGGCGAAGAGATTGTGAGCCCGTGCCGGGTGATGTGTGGTTGGCTTGGGGCTCACTCCGCTCCCGCTTGAACCGGTCACGGCGAAGAGCGCCGGGAATACCTCACGCCCCGCCTGCGACAGCGGCCAGAGCACGAGCTGCGCCGCGGTCGCGAAACAGCCGGGCGCGGCGAGTGCCTTCGCACCGAACAGCGCGGCCCCCAGGACATCGGCCAGGGCATAGGTGAACTGTGGCACCAGTTCCGGCGACGGATGCGGGCCATAGAACCGGCTGTAGAGCTCGAGGTCGCTCACGCGAAAGTCCGCCGCGAGATCGATGACGAGTTGGGGGCCGGCCGCGAGGATGTCGCCGGCGATCTTGCCCGATTCGCCATGCTCCAGCGCCAGGAACACCACGTCCGCCTCACGCGCCGCCTCTGCCGGGGTCGCCCCGGAGAATCTGACCTCCGTCAGCAGCGCAAGCGCCGGATGCACCTCTCCGATGGGCGCGCCCGCCTTGCTCCGGCTGGTCGCCACCAGTCCCGACACCTCCGGATGCTGCAGCAGGAGGCGGAGCAGCTCACCACCGGCATAGCCGGCCGCACCGATGACCGCGACGCGAAGCGACATTGGCGATTCAGAGGCGGGGATCAGCGCGCGGCGGCGACAAGTCGGCGACTGTCCGCCGCCGCCACATGCTGGTCGAGCGCCGCCCGCACCACTTCGACCAGCCCGGCGGCATGACGCAGCGCGTTGTGCGAGGGAAGACCGAGCTCCTTCTGGATGTAGTCGCGGCCGACCTCGTTGTCGGTGGCGGGGCCGGTGAGCACCGTCACCGGCAGGTTGAAGAGATCCCGCATCAGGGTGACCGCACCCCAGCAGCCCACCGGATCCGGCGCCGCCATGACGTAGGCCGCCCCGACGCCGGTGAGTTCGGCGTCCTTGAGGATATCCTGCACCCCATACTCGCCGAGGATGCCGTCGCCCAGCTCCGCCACGATGACATCCGGCTTGGCGGCCGCCAGCCGGTTGAAGATGCCCTTGGCCGCCGGGACGGTGAGGCCGGCGCGGGTCGTGGCGATGCCGATGTCATTGAAAGTCAGCGCGGCGACTGCGCCGGCGTCGAGCATCGACAGCGCGTCGCGCATGAGCGAAACGCCGGTGAGCTTGGACGCCGCGACACGCAACCCGGAACGGCTCAATCCCCGCACCAGCTCCGTCGCCGCCACGGTCTTGCCGGCGTTCATGCAGGTTCCGACGACATACACCACCGGAATCTGT
>Ga0163146_10005672_pt1 | contig 14508 bp, 15 predicted proteins | sample OliLakLV19MP7G1_FD_148648 | JGI IMG/M metagenome (GOLD analysis project Ga0163146, IMG submission 148648) | Freshwater microbial mat bacterial communities from Lake Vanda, McMurdo Dry Valleys, Antarctica - Oligotrophic Lake LV.19.MP7.G1 | ecosystem: Environmental > Aquatic > Freshwater > Lake >...
CGAGCGACCCCGTCGCTCTTTGACCCTGAGGTACCCCATGCGTTCGACCCAAAGCATCCCCACGTCGGTCACCCTGACCAACAACACCACCCAGCGCCTGAACCTCGGTGGCCTGATCCTGGAACCCAGCCAGTCCGGCAAGGTCGTGGACACGACCAAGTACAGCGGCGCCACCGACGCGCTGCACGGCGATTCGCCCCGCGCCCGCGTGTGGAACGCGATCGTCCTCGCCGCGCGGACCACGGCCACTCGCGCCAGCGCGCCGGTCACGATCGTTGCGACCACCCCGTCGCTCACCCCGGCGAACGTCCCCGACTACGTCGGCTTCCCTGGTACCCAGCAGACCCGCCCGGTCGACAGCGCATTGCGCAACGCGCTGACCCCGGTCCCGGCTCCCGTGCTCCGCAACGGGTCGCCCGCCGACAGCTACCAGCGCACGGTCTGAGCTGACCGGTGGTCGAGATCAACGACGAGGAACGCATGAAGCGGGCGATCGGCTCGCTTCGTGTCATGCTCCGCGACAAGAAGGAGCTCAACCGGCTCCTCCTTGGCGTGGAGGAGTCGTCGGATACCGATCTCGCCCAGTGCATCGTGCAGGCGCTGATCGACTGGGACACCTCGCCGCCTCACCTGGCACCGGTGTCGTTGCGTGACCACCCGAACAAGTTCCTGCTCCTGCAGTGCGCGGCGATCAGCGCGCTGTCCAGTGCCGGGCTCTGGCATAGCCGTGAACACATGCCGTCCGCTGAAGGTGGCACCAGCGCCGACGACCATGCCAAGGCGGGGGAATACTCGGCGTGGATCGAGCGGTACGTCGCTGAGTATGAGCGGAAGAAGTCGGACCTGAAAACGGCCATGAACATCGCTGCAGCGCTGGGGAATCAGGGCGTGCGGTCGGAGTACGGGTTCGGCCGATATGGCATGAGTGGGGCGTGGTAGACTACACGCGGGCACTCCAGCACCTGCGGGCACGCCGCGGTGAAGACCTCGAGACCGGTGCGCCGGTCGACGAGACAACGCTCCAGACGAACATGGAGTGGGCCGAGTGCGACCGGGCGGCGAATGGGGCACCGCTGAAACGGGCCGGCGCGGCGACCGGGCTCGAAGCGATGAAAGCCGCTGCGCTCACGCCCATGGGGGCAGCGCCCCGTGGTGACGAGCTGCACATCCCACTGCAACGGAACCCGTATGGCGACCCGATGCAGGGCGCCGAGTACGAGAACGGCTACGCGCACGCCCAGTCCCTGGGGCATGCGGTACTGAACCAGACCACCGAAGGCGATGTCTCCCGTTGGGCCCACAATGCCCCGCCATGGCGCGAAGGCTTTGCCGAGGGCGCGCGCCGCCTTGGCGTAGGTCGCGTTGGGGATACACTCGTCGCACTCAAAGCCGCCACGCTAGGAAACCCCATGTTCGCACCCTACCAAGACACCAAACAAGCTGGCCCCGTTGGTGTCGCGTTGCCCAATGAGGACGATCGCTCCGCCACCCGGGCCCTCGCACTCAAGAGCGCAGACTTTGGCCGCGTGGCCAAACCCCTCGGGCTCCTGGCCGGTGGTGCTCTCGCCGGAGCGGGTGGTGCCCTCGCCGGAGCTCATGCTCTCTTTCTCGGGGGCGGGGACGGATACGTTAACCACGAAACCCCAAGCTGGTGGCCGGAACAGACCCCTAGTCAGTCCTTCGAGGCCGATCGCGCGGCTGGTTTGGCAGCCCACGCCGCGGCACAGGCGGCAGCAGCTGCACCGGCTGCCATCCCCGCAACCTTCATCGACCCCCGTACGGTTGACTGGACCGGCACCAACTTTGCGCCACCTGGTTACCAGCACGTTCCGCCGGCAGCTGCACCGGCACCGGCACCGGCACCGTCGATCCCACTCAAAACCGGACACGCCATGCCCGTGTCCCGCGCTGATCTCCTCGACGAGGACGGTCGCTCCGCCACCCGGGCCCTCGCACTCAAGAGCGCGGGCCTCGGTCACGCGGTCATGCCCCTCGCCGGCGCGCTCGGCGGTGCCATCGTCGGCCAGGGCATCGGCGAGCGGGTGTTCCCGGGTACCGGCGCGGATACGGGCGCGAACCTGACCGCGTTGGCCCGACAGGGCCTGCTCGACCCGGCCGCGGCTCTGCAGGCCCAGACGGCCCTGGCTCCGATCGACGCAGCCAACCGCGCCAGTGCCGCCGACACCGGCGAGCTCTGGGGTGGTGCGGCGGGCGCGGTCGGCGGCTTCGCGGCCGGCCAGATGGCCAACCGCACCTTGCTCCCGAATCGCCCCCGCCCGGACGCGCAGTTCGGGCCGATGCACTGAGGCCAGATGCGGCTGCTCGCAACGGAAGCCCTCAAGCTGGCCGACTGGCGTCGACAGGCAGCCGGGACAGGCGCGGCGTTGCTCGCCGGTGGGCTGGGCGTTGCGGCACTGACCAACGGTGCCACCCCAGAGATGGCAGCCACTCCAGAGATGGCGGCCGCTCCGGTGGCACATGGCGGGGTCGATGCGACCCCTGCGGTCTCCGAGGTCTCCGAGGCCCGGGCCCCTGACACCACTGCCGCGGACGCTTGGCTCAAGGACAACTACGATCCGCTCGGGGATGGCAACAAAGCCCGGGCGTTCGAGAAGATCCGGGCGTTCGACGCGAACGGCGACGGGAACCTGGACCATCAGATTGCCAAGGTTCCCCTGAGCTGGGGCGAACGGGCGTTGATCCCGACCGCGGGTGAAGCCGCCGTCGCCGACTTCGAGACCATGCCACAGGCTCACCAGGAACACATCTATGACCACGTGCGGCAGCACCTGAGGCGCTGATGCCCTCCTTCGGACCTGTCACCAAGATGCTTCTCGGCACCGGAGCCGCCGCCGCGACTCTCGGTGCGGCCGCACCGCGGGCACACGCGGCAACCCAGGCGACAGACTGGGGAAAGCCGCTGTATTCAGACGAGGCACGCACGAGCGTCCACGGTTTCATGCACGCCGCGGACCACTGGGGGGCCGGCCGGGACCCGCGCGAGATGATCAAGGAATATGCCAACCACGGTTCCGCGGTCTCCGCTGCGGAGATCGGAGGCTTCGGGATCAAGGACCTGCGGCAGGTGTCTCATTCGCTGCCAGGGAGCAAGCCGTGGGACCCGTCGTACGCATCGCACTATGATGAATTCGCCCGTGGCCCACTGAATGGCTACCTGACCCGTTCGCACGAGTACGAGAACGAGTACAACTTCGCCAACAAAGACACCGGCATCCCCGGGCTGCTCGCGCCGGTTCGGCAGCATGGTTTTGCGCCGACCGAAGCCCAGCTCCTCCAGCACTTCCCGGCTGGTCAAGGGACGGCGTATCCGGCCCCCTGGGCAGGCGACCCTTCCCGTGAGGCACTCTTCCGTTCGAGCTACCGTGACCTCCTTGAAGACACGGGGGGCTTGGTCGCGGCCGGCCACGCGACGCTCCCGTCAGACGCTCCGCGCGGTATCACCGAGCACGTCCGGGGCCACGCAGGCCAAGTCTCCACGGGGCTCGGCTATGGGCCGGACATCAACGCTCTCTCACCCAGCCAGCAGGCCGATGTCCTGCGCCACCTCGACCGGCACCTCCACACGGCTGACCCGCAGACCTATGTGACCAAGCAGTTCATGGACTTCGAGATGGGCCGTGATGTCCCGCGCGCGGGGGCGGCGTACAGCGTCGTCGGCGACGTCGGGTCCCCTATCGTCGAGACCGCGAATGCGGTGCACCACGCCGGGACGTCCGTCACGGAAGGCGTGGCCCACCTCGCACCGCACCACGATGAGCTGCTCGCCGGCGGCCTCGGTGGCTTGGCCGTCGGTGCTGGCCTGCATGCGCTCAACCGCTTCCGTCAACCCAAGACCGCTGACTGGCGCCACGTGGGGCTCTGGGGCGCCGGTATGGCGACTGGCAGCCTTGCGGGTGCACTGCTCGGCGACGTGGCCGCAGACAAAGCGGTCAGCCTCGCCCCTGGGACCCTGAACCCCGAATACGCCGAGGTCGCGGGGCGCAGCCTGGGTGCGGCCGTGGGTGGCAACCTGAGTGGCTATGCGGCGACCGCATTGCTGAACCCTCACCGCCAACGGAACCTCACGGTCTCGAACCTGCCGGCGATCGCTGCGGGACTCCCCGTTGGTGCCGGTCTCCGCCCGCTCTGAGGCCTTCCCGTCACCGCCCCTCATGGTTCAATGGGCACCGATGCTCCGCCCGGTCACCTCGATCACCAAGCTCGCACTGAACATGACCCCGCTCCCCCACCAGGAGCAGGTCGCCGACAAGCTCGACGACCAGTACGGGCAGGTGGTGCAGCACGGTCTCGGGTCGGGCAAGACGATGACCGCGATCAACGCGGCCGACCGCCACAAGCTCCCGCTGCTCGCGATCGTCCCCGCCGGTCTGCGCAACAACATGCGCAAGGAGATCGCGAACTCCGGCTTCAAGGGTGAAGCCCGGGTCATGTCCTACCAGGAAGCCCTGAAGTCGATGCACGACCCGGAGTTCCTCGAGTTCGCCTCGAAGAGCCTGGTCGCCTACGACGAAGCGCACCGCATGGGCCAGACCGAGTCGGAGCGCAGCGCCCTGGCCAAGGGTGTGCCCGCCACCCGCAAACTGTTCCTCACCGCGACCCCGGTGCGTAACCACCCCAGTGAGCTCGCACCGCTCATCAACGCGATCTCGCCGGGTGCGCTGCCGGACGACCCCAAAGAGTTCCGCAAGACCTACATCCACTCAGAGGAAACACCGGTCGGGTTCTTCGGCAAGATGGTCGGTGCCAAGCCCGGTCGCGTCGAGACACCGAAGAATCTGGATCAGTTCCGTCGTGCTGTCGCGGGCAAGGTCGATTTCTACGAGGCCGCTGACCGCTCGGCCTACCCCAGCTTCCACGAGTCGACCGTCGACGTGCCGATGTCGGACAAGCAGCAGGCAGCCTACAACTTCGTGATGGGGAAGTACCCGGTCCTGGCGTACAAGATCCGCCATGGGCTGCCGCAGTCGAAGAACGAAGAAGCGGATTTCACTGCGTTCATGTCGGGCCCGCGCCAGGTCGTCAATCACCCGGGTGCCTACCACGCAAGCGCGACGGACGAGGACGCGCCCAAGATCCAGCTGGCCGCCGACGAAATCGAAAAGCGCAGCAAGACGGACAAGAACTATCGCGGCGTCGCCTACTCGGCGTTCGTCGACTCGGGTATTGATCCCTTGTCGCGCGAGCTCGAGCGGCGCGGTATCTCGCACGCCCGTTTCACTGGTGAACAGAACGACAAGGTGCGCAAGCAGACCATCGAGAATTACAATTCAGGGAAGGTGCCAGTTCTGCTCATCTCCGGTGCCGGGGCCGAAGGGCTCGATCTCAAGGGCACCAAGCACATGGCGATCCTCGAGCCGCACTGGAACGAGAAGCTCATCGACCAGGTCCGCGGCCGCGGCATCCGCTACAAGTCCCACGCCCATCTCCCGGAAGCGGAGCGTCACGTCGAAGTTCAGCGCTTCCATTCGGTCGGCCAGCCGAGTTGGTTCGACCGCCTCCGTGGCAAAACCCGCAGCTCGCACAAAAGCGCGGATGAATACGTGAACGACCGTGCGCAGGAGAAGCACCGGCTGAACGATCCGTTCCTCGCTGCGCTGAAGAACGAGGAGCCAGTGGGGGCCAAGGTCGCCGGGGTCGAGAGCGAGTTCGTCTCCTGGCTGCCGCCCCGTTATGGTGCGACGGCCGGCATCTTGTTCGATCTCGACGAGACCCTGATCGGGACCCCAGGAAAACCCGGGCCGACCCAGACCGGCGAGCAGTTCGTTCTCCCGCGGCGACTGGAGATCCTGCGCCTCCTGTCTGCGCGCGGGTACACCCTGGTTGGTGTGACCAACCGCACCGCCCGCACCCATACCCCGTTGGCCACTGTGCTCGCCTGCTTGCAGGAGGCCAACTGCCTGCTCGAGGGTCTGCTCGTCGATATCTACTTCTCGTCCTACCCCGACCCGGCGGTCCAGAAGCCTGCACCGACCATGCTCGCGATGGCGATGCGTCGCCACACCATGACCCCGGACCTGACCATCATGGTCGGCGACAGCGATGCTGACCGTGGCGCGGCGGCAGCAGCCGGTGTCTCGTTCGTGTACGTGACCGACTTCTTCGCCGCTTCCTTCGAGGACGTGCCGTCTGTGTCCCCTGGGTTGCTGCCGTCACCGACGCCGCGCTGGACGGTCGACCCGCTCGGTCGCCTGGTGGGTGTGCTGGAATGCAACGGCCAGGACGCGGTCAACGCGCTGCGCGCAGCCATCGAGGCCGAAGCCGAGCGCCGTGATGTCCCGGTCCCTGCCACCCAGTCCAGCGAGACCGTGCTGCGGGTGACCGTGCCGGCGAACGCAGAATTCGCGGCGTGGATCGACGAGGAGTACGACCGTGGCTGAGCTCCCCTCTTTCCGCTTCATCACCGTGCGGCGGGCTGGCCCACACGCGGTGGTCGTCCGGTGGGCGATCAACCCACACGACTGGCCCGCCCAGGACCTTTCGTTCGTCGTGTTCCGGTCGAACTCGCCGTCCGGTCCCTGGGATGACATCGGTGCCGCCGAGACGGGTGCCTTCACCTTCCATGACTTTGGTGTCTTCTCGACCACGGTGCGCTCGTACTACTACCTCGTCCGGGCCGTCTCCATGGCCGGCCGTGGCTTCCGCGACTCCCGGGCCTTCGTGGTCGGTATGGAGATGGACGCGATCGCGGTAGGGCTCATCCGCAAGAAGCTCCTGTCGATGACCGTCCGCAACGGCGTGCAGGTGGCGGTGCTGGTCGCCAAGACCTGGGGGCCGAATTGCAACCGGTGCTACAACCACCAGCGCATGGCGCCGACCGAGGCCAACTGCCCGGAATGTTTCGGTACCGGGTATGTCGGCGGCTACCTGGCGCCGTTCTATACCCCGGCGATCCTCAACCCGATAAAGCGGGCGATCGTTGCCGCCGGCGTCGAATTCGATGTCGCGAGCACCTACCTCGAGCTCGCGCACCTGCCGACTGTCGACGTGGGTGACGTCATCGTCGACACCCAGAACAACGTGCGGTACCGCGTGCAGAACGTGACGCCGTTCACTCACCGCACGACCATCATCTCCCAGGTCGTAGCCGTGTTGCGAGTCGATGAAAATGACGTAGTCTACACCCTCCCGGTGACGGAGTCGAACAACTCCCTCATGGGCCGTGGCTGGGACCTGGTCGAACGCGATAAGCCCTCCGCCCTGCTCCGGGACGTGACGCCATGAACATCACCGACGCTGCCCTCGCGGCCATGGGTATCAGCCTGGCGGCCGACCAGTTCCCTGCCCTGCAGGTTTTGAAAGAACGGAACCCGTTGCTCTACGCCGCGCTTATCGGCGCGGGGACCGCCTCGACCGTTCAGTTAATGCACCACCCGGAGGAACCTGGCACCGTTGACCGGAGCCTGCAGCCACCTGGGTTCCTGGTATGACAGACGTTATACCCGACCGGCTCAACCAGCTGCTGCCGGCGCTGCGCGCGACGGACATCATCCTCGCCGTCCTGCAGGCTGCCTTCACCAGCCCGACCCTGTTGGGTTCCACCAACCCGCTACGTTTCGTTCGCGACGACCCGAAGAACAGCCCGGTCTGGATCTGTGGTCCTGAGGGGCGGACCAATTCCGAGCGCGACGGGCGGGCCCAGACCATCACGGTTCAACGCGGTGACTACGTCCCGAACGAGCTCCACCTGCACAACCACCAGGGTGGAAACCTCTCGGATCAGATGAGCTTCACTGATCTCGCCGCGATCCCGGTGTTCATCCTGTGTGAGGCTGGCAACCGGGTGGCGAGCGAGGTCCTGGCCTCGGTCGCCTACAACGTCCTCAAGATGTTCAGGCGGAACATCATGAAGGACTTCGATGTCCACAACATCCGGCTGATGAGCATCAGTACCGCGAACCCGATGACCGACGCGGCGGGTAGCCCGTTCGTCACCACCGTCTCGGTCCGGGTCGAGATCCAGGAGTACGCCCTCCTGACCGAATTGGCCACCCACGTCAACGTGGTCGGGCTCAAGGGGCTCGTGGTTGCCGAGATGACGGCGAACATCGCCGAACTGCACAACGAGGAAGCCTTCCCGCCGGTGGCACCGCTCCCGGGTCACCCCGGGTCGCCCGAGAACCCGCTGCCGGGTTAGGCTGCGTCCGCCTGAGTTGTATAGGCTCCCCAGGGCGGTATCTTGACGCCACCGCCGGAGAGCTTTCACCATGCCCAGCCAGTACAGCCCGCCCGATGTCATCGTGACGCAGGTTCAGCGTACGCGGTCCGGACCGCGGATCACCCCTGCCCTCTCCGCGGTCGTGATCGGGCTCTGCCGGCAGGTCGCCGTCCGCGCGGTCGGCGGCGTGTTCGACGTCGGTGATGATCTCGTCTTCGAGATCCCCGACCTGAAGCCGGGTGCGGTGATCGACCCCGCGTCGATCGAGCTGCTCATCAACGCCGTCACCTCCGCCGGCCGGTCGCTCGGGCTGTTCCGCCTCGACACCGGTGTCCCCGCTGACGCGCAGGTCATCAACGACGCGAACGGCAACCCCAGCCAGATCCGCGTCTACGGCACCCTGGGCCTCGAATACTCGCTGCTGTCGAGCCGGAACAACGACCTGGACACCCTGAACGACGACCGCGCGGTCGGCGTGCCCAGTGGGCTCAACCTCATCGACGCCAGCATCGACTTCGCCAGCATCGGCGTGAGCGGCGACGGTACGTGCTATGTCACCATCAGCTCGCCTTCCACCCTCGCCGGTCGCTACATCGTCCGCGCGACGGTCGCCACCGGCAGCCTGGTCAACACCCTGACCCTCGAGAAGGTCAACGCCGCGAACGCGGTCGAACTCCAGAAGGGCTTCACCGTCATCTCGGGCTTCGCCTCGAACAAGACGATCTACGGCTTCCCGGCTACCCATGCCCGCCTGGCGTTCGGCAACAGCAACAGCGTCAACGACGCTGCCATCATCACCGGCAACACCGCGGGCATCGGCATCGAAGCGGTCCAGATCTCGGTCGTCACCGCGGACATCGCGGACATCCACAACCCGGTGGTCTCGACCACCGTGGTCCCGGGTCCGACCTCCAGTGCGGCCACCTGGTTCAAGCCCGGTACCCCGGTCACCGCCGGCACCGACTTCGGCACCGACAACGCGGCCTGGAAGTCGATCATGGCCACCGCCAAGGTCGGCAGCTGGCTGCGCTTCGTTGGTCGCTGGAACGCCGGCGTCGACCTCATCGACGCGGTCCAGATCCGCGACTACCAGGTCGTCGCGGTGGACACCGCCCAGTCCCGTCTGCAGCTGCAGAACCCGGACGGCGACCCCAACAACACCACCCCGGACACCACGGTGGTCGGCGACTTCACCGACCTGTACCTGCTCAAGGTCGTGCGTGGCTCGGGGGATGCGACCAACGCCGCCGGGGACTACGTCGTCTCGGCCGGCCTCACCTACGAGGTCAAGCGCGCCGCGCCCTACCTGATCGAGCTGGCCACTGCCTTCCCGACCACCGTGTCGACCGTCCCCGCGGTCTACCAGCGCGGCCTCGCGTTCCGGAACACCACCGCGAACTACGACGTGCTCAAGAACCTGACCACCGGCTTCGGTGGCCAGGTCCTCATGTCCTACCGCGCCGACCGCACCGATCTCACCGGGCAGGTGATCAGCCTCGCCACGGAGCTCGAAGTCGAAGAGACCCTCGGCCTCATCCTCCCGACCAACCCGCTGGCCCTCGGCGTGTCGCTCGCGCTGCGCGCCAGTGGCAACGCCGGCGTCATCGTCTTCGCGGTGCCGACCAACGCGAACACGGTGTCGGACTACTCCAGCGCGCTGGAGCTGCTCAAGACCCGCGAGGACGTCTACTGGGTCACCCCCCTCTCGGAAGACAAGGCGGTCATCAGCCTCGTCACCGCGCACGTCAACACCATGTCGCAGCCGCTCAACAAGGGCGAGCGCCGTGCGCTGGTGTCCACCATCCTCGACACCATCGACCCGGTGCTGCCGAACACCACGACCGCCGTGGCCCTCGCCGGCGCGATCCCGTCAGGCATCGCGAATCGGCTCAACGCCACCATCGACTGGAGCCTGGTCTCGGTCGGTGAGCTGATCTGGCTCGTCGACGTCGACGGCAACAAGCTCGAGTCGCAGCGCATCAGCTCGATCGTCGTCGGCTCGAACTACGCGCTGACCTTCGTTGGGTTCAGCGCCATCTACGTCGGCACGTCGGTCAGCTTCCGCATCGAGACCTACCCGCGCAGCAAGCAGCAGCAGGCCGAGGCCTGGCGCGACTACGGCCTCTCGCTGAACAACAAGCGCATCTCGATCCTGCGCCCTGACCGCGTGGAGATCAGCTACACCGACAAGACCGGCCCCCGGCCGGTCGACCGGACCGAGCTCCTGCCGGGCTACTTCGCGTGCTGCGCCTTCGCTGGCTTCCGCTCAGTGCTCGAGCCCCAGAAGCCGGTCACCAACATGCCGGTGCCGGGTATCGGCAAGCTGGTGCACTCGAACTTCTACTTCAGCCCCGACCAGCTGAACACGATCGCGGAGGGTGGCAACATGCTGCTCGTCCAGCGCGATGCGAATGCCGCGCCGACGGTCCGCCACCAGCTGACCTCGAACATGGACTCGATCGAGGAGCGCGAGCTGTCGATCGGCACCCTGGTCGACTACTGCGCGAAGGTGGTGCGCAACGGCATGCGGCCGTTCATCGGCAAGCACAACATCACCGATGAGTACCTGACCCAGCTCCGCGGCGTCGCCGAGGCGCTGATCCGCGCGCTGGTCCAGTCCGGTGTGCTGCGTCCGGGTTCCTCGCTGACCCGGCTGGAGCAGAACAAGGACCGCCCCGACGAGATCGACCTCGACATCTCGTTCGTGGTGCCCTACCCCTGCAACCGCATCAACGTCAAAATCCACTTCTGATCGGATAGCCCATGCGACCCATGCAACCCATGCTGCCCCCCGCTGCCCCCGCCGCTGTCGATCCCGTCACGGGCTTCCCGCTCGACCCGGTCACCGGCCTGCCGATCGACCCCACCACCGGCTTGCCGATCGACCCGGCGATGCTGGGCCAGGCCCCGATGGCGCCTGGTGCCCCGATGGGACCGGGTGCCCCGATGGCGCCTGGTGCCCCGATGGCGCCCGATGCCTCGATGGCCCCCGCTCCCGCTCCCGCTCCCGCTCCCATGGCCGGTCCGGATGCCGGTGCGCCGCCCGCCGATGCCCCGCCCTTCGCCAAGAAGGACGAGGGCAAGGGCAAGGACGAGGGCAAGGACGAGGGCAAGGACAAGGGCAAGGACAAGGACGACGGCAAAGAGGACAAGAAGGACGACAAGAAGAAGGACGAGGCCAAGGAAGCCCTCTTCGGTCGCACCGCCGGCGCCTACCTCGAGAAGCAGGCCGGCGAGGTCACGCTGCCCCCTCCGCCCGCTCGCTCGGCCGGTCCCTACCTGCAGCGCCGCTGATCCTTAGAAAGGCCCTACCGCTATGCCCTCGCCCATCCCCTCGACGACCTCGGTCGCGAACTGGAATCGCGCCACCCAGCACGTGGAAGCGCAGATCCGCAGCGGCCGCTACGTCAACGCGGAGACCGCGCTGATCGTTGCCGGCCCGCCGCGCATCAGCGACCTGGCTGGTGCCTCGCTGAGCCCCAACCTGTCGACCGACATCGACGCCGCTGCAGGTGCAGCCGGCTCGGCTGGTGCCGACGGCCTCTACCCCATCGGCTTGGTGGAGCAGTTCGGTGTCCAGCAGGTGCAGGCGGTCCAGAAGATGTTCGAGATCGGCTCGCGCCGCAGCTACCAGGCTGGCGGTCGCGTGCAGGTCGGTGGCTCGATCGGCCGGGTGATGTTCAACGGCCCGTCGCTCATGCGTGCCCTCTACGCCTACTACCCGAGCACCGTGCGGATGGCCAACGGCGGCGTCCTGCGCAAGGACGACTCGGTCGGCAGCCGCATGGTCAACCTCGGCGGCGACTCGAACCTGGCCTTCCCGCAGATCTACTTCGAGCCCGGCTCGTTCGCTGCCCCTGACCCCGAGACCCAGGGCAAGAACTCGAGCAAGAACAACGCCTTCTTCATCAACCTGATGTCGGAGCTGTTCTCGCACCCCTTCGGGCTCGGCGTCATCCTGCGCGACAACAACAACCGCAACTACGGCGCGCTCTACCTGGAAGACTGCTTCCTGACCGCGCACAGCTGGCAGATCAGCTCGAGCTCCACCCTGATCACCGAAGCCTGCAACTTCCAGGCCGACGCGGCGATCCCGCTCGAGTTCTCGACCGGGCTGGCCAACCTCACCCTCGTGTAAGGCGCACTGGTCACCGGATCGCACCAGGCCCGGGGCATTCGCCCCGGGCCTTGGTGTTGGTCAGTGCCTCGCCCGGCGCTTGGCCTGGGACGCACCCACAAGGGCAGCCTTCGCCGTTGCCTTGGCCTTGTAGCGCGAGCCCGTGCTGGTGCTCCCCCCGCGTCGCGGGGCAGCGAACTCGCGCTCCTCGCCGTCTTCCAGGGCCTTGCGCTCCATGGCCTGGGCCTTCTTCGACGGCTCGAAGAGCGCGAAGGACAGCGGCTCGGCCACCACCACATGGAGCGTGTCGGGCACCAACGGGTCGACCGGCACCTTGTGGGTGTACTGCATCTCGAGGTGGTGGTGACGGGTCGGGTTGACGGTGAGGGACAGCAAGCGCAGCATCTTGCCCCCGCGACCCAACTCGCGGTTGACCGCGGTGACCACCCGGTTTTTGAGGATGTGGTCGACCTTCGCCTCACTGCCGCGCTCATTGTCGCTGAAGCACAGGGTCTTGAGCATGGCGGTGTGGCGACTGATGGCGATCGCGAGCAACCCAAGAGGGGAACCCTGACGCCGGAGCTCGGGCAGCGACAGAGGGCGGGGCATTGGATGTCTTACAGCTGGGTGACGTCGGTGAGCGGAGCGAACACACCGGTGTTGGGTTGCGGGTCCACCGCACCAACGACCAGCGTTACACTGCCCTTGTCCGGCATCGGCCGCGGGATCGTACCGCCGCCACCCACCACCCGCCCACGCTCATCCGGCGCGTCCAGCCAGGCACGCACCGCCTTCTCCGCGTCCGGGGTCACGGCTGCGGCAGCCACCGGCTTCGCGACCTCACGGACGTGTTTGCCCTTGGGCTCGAGCGCGAGGTTCAGCCCCGGGGTGGGGATGCTCACCGCGGTGACCAGGGTGAGGTCGAAGACCGTCCCGGGCCGGAGGTTGGGGAAGAACAGCTCGAACATCGGCTCGAGCCGGTCATGGGTCATGCGCTCACGCACCGTGAAGTAGACAACCAGCTCAGGGTCGACGTCGACGCGCACCACATCGAGACCGGAGCGCCAGGCCTTGGCCGCAGCGCGCACCCTGACCTGGTGTGCCACCACGAGGCCCGGGATCGAGATACCCGTGTACGCGCGGTAGACGTTGCCAGGCACGACCGGCAGGTCGGCGATCGGCGCGAGGGTCGGGACGCGCCCCGGCGAGAGGAACGTCGTCACGACGATCGCGCGCAGGAGCAGCGCACTGTTCGGCGCCTGGTCGACGATGACGTCGTCGCGGTGCACGGAAATGGCGAGCTTCATGTGGGTTTCTTTTTCTTGGTAGAGAGGTTGTTGTAGTAGGCGCGGATGGGTACCCACATGACCGGGTTGGTCTTGTGGTAATGGAGCATCGCGCGACAGGCGCGGATGTCGTGGTTGTCTTCGCCGGCGCAGCCGGCGGTGACATCACGGATGGATTCTTTATGCCCGAGCGTCCATTTGTTGCTCGGGCTGACGAGGACGCGGTCCTCGATGCGGAGCTGTTCCAGTGAGAGGAGCAGGCGGCCGATCATCAGGGCGTTACCGATCGCCCACTTGCGGCGGTTGTAAGCCTCGGCGGCTTCACGGCTGGTGTCGACCGGGCTGGCAATTTCGACGAGCACAAGGTCGTGGTTGTGGATCGCTTCCCATGGCCACTCGGTGGCGTTGTAGCAAACCCGCCCAGCGATCGTGGAGTAGCCGTGCACCCGGTGGAGATCGACATCGAACGCCACACGGGAGGGGGAAACGGCCATGGTCGCGCAGCTTCAGAACGACATGTACAGGGTCAAGGTATTTTGACTAGACGTGGGTTTCACCGCTCGAGGTAAAAGAAAAGAAACCGGGCGGCCGCTAGGCCGCCCGGTTCAGTTTTCAGTCCGGGATAGGGCTACTGGGTCCTGGTCCTGTCCCCAGCAGTCCGGTCGCCCGGTCCCCCACGACTACCGCATCGCGCAGGTTTTCCATCAGGCTGGCCTCCACCACCAGTGGATCGAACAGCACACCAAAGCGCACGATCATCGAGTAGCGTTCCCCGAGGAGGACGACCCGCGATACCCCGGTGGTGCGTGCCGCAGCCAAGGGTATGGCCCCCATGACCTGATCCGTCCCCACGATTGGGAAGGTAGAATCGAGGCAATAGTCGCCGCGCTGTGGACAGGTCGCGTCGTCACAGGAACACACCTGCGTCA
>Ga0163146_10005689_pt1 | contig 14467 bp, 13 predicted proteins | sample OliLakLV19MP7G1_FD_148648 | JGI IMG/M metagenome (GOLD analysis project Ga0163146, IMG submission 148648) | Freshwater microbial mat bacterial communities from Lake Vanda, McMurdo Dry Valleys, Antarctica - Oligotrophic Lake LV.19.MP7.G1 | ecosystem: Environmental > Aquatic > Freshwater > Lake >...
CATTCTCCCCCTCTCCCTCTCTCTCCCCCCTCTCCCTCGTTAGGATCGATCGCCCAAAGCAAGGCAATCAGTAGTTCCCCAGTAAGCATAAATCGGCGTGTTCTGGTCTGGGAAAGAGCCGCCAGTATTTGGCTGGCGCACCGTAATTTTATCGCCCGAGGTCAACTCAACCACGTAATGAACGTGGGTGCCCATGTACATAGTATTTTTGAGCCGCCCTTCAAAACAGTTGACCGAAACTTCCGGCTGGTAGAGATTCAAATATACTTTTTCCGGCCGAACGCTGACCACAACCGAGTCGCCTGTGACACCACTCCACATATCCGACTGCTGAACGACTATTTTCAGATTTGCTGAGGTGCGAACCGTGAGAGTCGATCGGTCGATCGATTCCACCGTACCAGAAAACAAATTCGTATCGCCAATAAAATCGGCCACAAAAGCCGTCTGCGGGCACTCATAAATTTCTTCAGGAGAGCCAATTTGCTCAATCCTCCCCTCGTGCATCACCGCAATCCGGTCAGACAGACTCATCGCCTCTTCTTGGTCGTGAGTCACCATCACAAAAGTCAAACCCAATTCTTGATGCAAATTCGACAGTTCCAACTGCATCTGCTTCCGCAACTTCAAATCTAGAGCCCCCAGCGGTTCATCTAGCAGCAAAACCGCCGGTCGATTTACCAGAGCTCTCGCCAAAGCCACCCGCTGCTGCTGGCCGCCCGACATTTGACCGGGAAACCTGTTGGCGAAAGATTCCATTTTCACCAATTGCAAAACTTCCCGTACCCGTTCTTCAATTTCTGCTTTCCCCAGCTTTTTTATCCGCAATCCAAAAGCGATATTGTCCCAGACATTCATGTGTCCGAACAAAGCATAGCTTTGAAACACAGTATTTACCGGACGGCGGTAAGCTGGAGTGTTGGTCATCGACTGGCCCCGAATCATCAATTCGCCCGCCGAGGGAGTCTCGAACCCAGCGATTAAGCGCAGCGTCGTAGTCTTGCCGCAGCCACTGGGCCCGAGGATGCTAAAAAATTCTCCTTGGCGGATGTTGAGGTCAACTCCGCGGACTGCGGTTTCGCCGTTAAATACCTTAAAGACCTTGCGGAGTTCAACGTCAAGCGCTGTATCCGTTGCTGTCGTACCTTGGTTGAGTGCTGTCTGAAACATATTCGCCCTTTCCTGGGGGTAATGCACGCCACTTAAATACAGTTTAAGTTTAGACTTTTCTGTATTTTAGGTGAGGAATGTTGGATGTAACAGGTTTTGGGATTTGTTCTTTAAATTCTATCCCAGAGCGCACCATTCTCAGCAACAGGCTTTCGGGCCTGTTCCACAAGAAAATTCACTCTTTGTGGAACAGGCCGGAAAGCCTGTTCATAAAAGACTTATTGAGAATCGTGCAACATCTCAGATCGAACTGCCATCTATTTATTCTCAGGACTTGGCGTCGGAGACGGTGTTTGCGGTTTCTCTGTTTTGGGTGCTTCTGCTTTTTTCCACTCTGACAAAGGTCGCTGGACGGCATTTTTAAAGTCAAAAGGCACTAGCAGCACGGGCAAATTTTCGGCGGAATTTTGAGGGGGCGCTTCCGGCGGATTGGCTTGAGCGTACAAGAAGCGGCCGCTAAAGTCTGTTTTGCCTAAAACTAAACGATGAGTTTCCTGGTTGTCCAGCTTGACTGTGACTGTAGCTTGGGGTTTATCTAGACCGAATTCTGGCAGTTGAGCGGCAGTAATATCAATTGTGCGATCGCTCTTTCCTGTTGCCAGCCTGTCTAGCAAGAAATCCACCGATGCCTGACTCGCGTGTGCTTGCACTGGCAATTTCATTTCCCAGCTAGACTTGCCTCCTTTTGTAGCATAAACTCGCTCAAAAGTCAATATTTTTTCGGGAGTTTTGACTGTAAAGAATTGTACGCGATCGGACTTGAAAGCAAAAATTTTCTGTTTTTCTTCCTTAGCGGCTTCCTGTTTCGGAGATACTTGCATCTCGAACAAAGCAACCAACCCAGTCATGCTCAACGCGACGGCTATCAATACTAATGTATTTTTCTGCAATTTCATAGTAACAGCGAATTGGGCATTGGGCATTGGGAATTGGGCATTGGGCATTGGGGAGTCTGTTATTAATAACAACTGACAACTGTCAACTGACAACTGCCAACAGTCAACAGTCAACAGTCAACTGACAACCGTCAACTGACAACCGTCAACAGTCAACAGTCAACAGTCAACTAACTTATCTTCTCTTCCACCAAATAGCGCCGCCAATTCCCAGTCCGAGTAAAGGCCACATTAGCCAAGCTAAAACCAGCAATCCTACTTGGATGGTAGTCATGTTAATGCGACGGTTGGTAGCTTTTTTCGGACTGATAGAAAAGCTTTGTTGGTCTGGTTTACTCAACCAACTGACTGAATTGAGAAACACGTCGCTATTGAGTTGTTGGTCAAACCAACCGTTAGTCACAAATTGAGATGTGCCAATTACTACCATTCGCGATGTTTTTCTAGGAGTTGAAGGCACAGAAGGAGTTGCCGTTGGACTGGGAGATGCTGTGGGTGTTGGTGTTGGCGAACTTTCCGGAGATTCTGTGGGAGATGCTGTCGGTGTTGGCGAACTTTCCGGAGATTCTGTGGGAGATGCTGTCGGTGTTGGCGAAGTCGTCGGTAATGCTGGAGGCGTAGCTTCTTGCGAGACAATCACCGAATAGCTGATTGGGGAAGCTGTTGGCGAAGTTGTCGGTGATGGTGATGTTGTCGGTGATGGTGAATCTATCGGTGATGGTGATGTTGTCGGTGATGGTGAATCTATCGGTGATGGCGAAGTTGTCGGTGATGGCGAAGTTGTCGGTGATGGTGAATCTATCGGTGATGGTGAATCTATCGGTGATGGTGATGTTGTCGGTGATGGCGAAGTTGTCGGTGATGGTGAATCTATCGGTGATGGTGATGTTGTCGGTGATGGTGATGTTGTCGGCGACGGTGAAGTTGTCGGAGATGCTTGGGGTGAAGGCGTGACCGGTGTTGGTGAAGGTGAGGACTTTAAGGGAGTGCTGTCAGTGGACGATCGAACTAAAGCCACACCTAATAATAGCGGGCCTTGTCGATCGGTCTTCGGATCGAACTCCAATTTCTTAGTGGTCAAATCGCTTTCCGCCCAACTTTCCTGACTCGTCCAAATCAGCGGTTTTTCCTCTATCCCTTCTACTGGCGAGGTTTCCAAAGCACGCGCAAATGGATAGAATGAAATACCGTTGCCAAAACTTTGAGTAATCGGATGTTCGCCGTAGCGCCTGACGGTGGGAACCGTGGGGCCCAGGCCAAATCTTTGACCAGTGCCCGAAGCATCGATGGCCAAACGGGTGTCTAGTTTTACGCCCCATTCTTGCAGCATTTTGTCCAATCCCGTATCAATTGCCGGGTCTACCATTAACAATAAACTGCCGCCGCGATCGAGATAAGCTTTTAGTGCTTTAATTTCTGTATCGGAAAACGGTTTGTCCTGCCCCGGAATGATTAAAGCATCTGCATCTTCTGGCACTTCTTTTCGTTCGGTCAAATTCAGCGTTTGGGCGTTGTAGTATTTATCTTTCAGAGCTTTTTCAGCTTGCTGAATTCCGCCTTGACCTTCCTTTAGCGGGCGGGCTCCTTTGCCTTGCAAAAAGTAAACTGTAGCAACGCGAGTGCTCAGGATTTCTTCTAAGCCATTGGTAAGTTTGATCTCTGAAAGCCCTTGATTTGGGTCGCTACCAAAAGTAGTGCCGCCTTTTTGCAGCACCTGTTTTTTGTCGCCGGATTGCAGGTAAACTTCTCCGATGCTAGTAATACTAAATTCCCGCGCTTTTCCCGGTTGGGCCTGCGGGTCAACAAACTCGAATTGAAACTTTTCGCCTCCCTCGCGTTTGTAGCTTTGCAACAATTCTTTAATTTGGGGGTTTTGGATGGGGTCAAATACCCAAACTTTGACTGTTTGTTGCAGGTTTCGCAGTATTTGTTGAGTCTGCGGGGCCAGGGTAAATTGTTGGCTTTCGGTTAAGTCGATGCGGACGGGATAGCGAAAGGCTATGAAGTTAATTACTCCGAGAATCACAAAGACGGCGAGGGTGGCAATCAGGGCGTTGGTGCCCGCTTGAGTGGAACGCTGCCCCCAAAAGCTTTGTTCGTAACTCAAATATAGCAGCCAAAGTGTGATCGTCACTGCTCCGGCAATAACTAAACCCACTGTCAGGGGGTCCCATACTCCAGATACAAGTGCTGCTGTTACCCCCGCTGCGATGAGGAGGGGGCCCAGCAAAAAAACGTATTTCCAATTTGTTTTGCTAATTTTCATAAGGTAAATATTGAGGGAAAAATTTCCGGGTCGAGGATGTTATTCTATATCGCATTAGCCTGCAACCATGCTGTTAAATCTGACTGCTGTTTGAAATCCAGCACGGCATCTCCTAATTCTTCTAATTCCTGTATACCTAATTGACGGATGCAGTTTTCGGTTTCCGGTTGTATTGTGCCTAAACGCCGCACTAGCTGACGCAATATTAACGAGAGTTGAGCGGTTTTTGTCACCTGTTCTCTTGCTACATCTATGGCAATCTGCTGGTCTTGAATCCACAGTTCTTGGTTCTGCAATTCATTTAATTCTTCCTGAGTGAAGTTTTCCTCGCTGGCTATTCTAAAAGCTTTCTGAATTTCGGGAACTGCACTGAGTGTTTCTGGTACTGTCTCCAGAGTGCGGGTATTTTCGAGAAAGTAAATCCATTGGTCGGCGGTTGTTTCTAATTCTGCTAATTCCTTGCTAAATTTTGGCAGTTCGATAAATACTAATTCTATTTCAGTATCTGGGTACTCAAACTGTTGATCTTTTTCTTGGAAAACAAACCGCGACATAAATTCTGGCTGATTTTCAAACATTTCAAAGTCGGCAATTTTCAAAGAAATTACTGTTTTTAGTCTTTCGTAGCGTTCTTCTCCTGTTAATTGCAGGCTGTAGCTTTTGGCAGCGTTGTACAAAACTCTGTTCCCGAAGGAAGGCACGTTGAGCAGTTGAATTTCAACGAGGGCGATTCTACCGTCGTTAATTGTGGCTTTGACATCTAGGTGTGTGTCTTGGACTCCGAAAGTGTGATTTCCTGGTTGGGAGTCGATTATTTCTAAGTCTTTGATGACCGGCTGTGCTTCATAAAGGATGGCGTTTAAAAAATTAATCAGGATGTCTTTGCTGTCGCTGGAACCGAATATTTTTTTGAACGCAAAGTCGATTTTTGGATTAATAAATCTCATTATTTCAAGAAATTAGTGGAATAACTAACATTAATTGGGAATGGGGCATTGGGCATTGGGCATTGGGCATTGAGCATTGGGAATTGGTGGTGTCTCCTTTAATGTGCAACTCTCCAAATCTCCTATTTTCCCACTCTTTCCTCTTTATTCCCCGAAGCCTTCCCTAATGTTTTTAAGAACGCTGATATCGCAAGGCATCGATGGATTGGGCGGTCAGAAATACTCCTAAAATGATGTAACTCGCAAACATAATTAAACTGCTGGTATCGAAAACTCCCTTGACAAGATTGGTGTAATTTGTTAGGAGCGACAAATGTCCTAATGCTGTTCCGAAGGGGCCACCGATACCGACGGCGGCTGCATCGATCACCCAGAGAAATAATACTAGAGTGAAGGTGAGGATGGCGGATAAAATTGTGCTGTCGGTGAGGGAGGAAATAAACATTCCGAGCGACAATACTCCTGCTGCTAGTAAGATTAAGCCGCCGTGTCCTAGCAGAAGAACTCCGGGGGGTACGGGTGGGGTTGAGGAACTGAGGGCGATCGCCTCGCAGAACAGCAGGGGCAACAACATTGTGGTATAAAATGTTAAAACGCCGAGGAGTTTGCCGGTAGCAACTGCCCAGTTTGTTAAGGGCGATGTGGCTAATAGTTCTAAGGTGCCACGTTTGCGTTCTTCTGCATAAAGTCCCATTGAGAGTGCGGGTAATACGAACAAGGAAAGGGAACCCATTATTCGCAGAAATAGTTGCAGAAATTCGTAGGCTACGTCGATGGGAGGTTCGGTAATTCCCATTTGGTCTCGCTGGCCGATTTGGGGAATTAACCCGTCGGGGGCGAGGAGGATGGCTATTAAAAAGTAGCCGGTGATCAGCCAAAAGACTGCGGCGATGGCGTATGCTAATGGCGATGCAAAATAGCTTTGCAGTTCTTTGCGGTAAATGGCGATGATATTACTAATCATTACTAACCTGGGAATTGGGGATTGGGGATTGAGTAGTTGGTAATTGGTTCATTCTGTTTTGTCGGCGGGTGGGTGTGGTTCGCTGTCGTTGGTATTTTGGGGATTTGTTTCTATTTGTCGCTTTCTGGTAAGGGGTGGCGGTTCTGGTCGAGAATCGCTAGTCGGTTGTGGCTTTTTTTTAAGTGGCCGATTTTTTACAACTGGTTGGGATTCTGGTTGAGAACGTTCGATCGACTTTGGTGTCTCTAAAATCAGTTCGGGTTCTGGTTGAGAAGGCTCGATCGACTCTACTGTTTCTGAAACAATGAGCAGATTTTCGACAACCGGTTCTGGTTGAGAATGTTCGATCGACTTTGGTGTATCTAAAATCAGTTCGGGTTCTGGTTGAGAAGGCTCGATCGACTCTACCATTTGAACAATAAGCAGATTTTCGACAATCGGTTCTGGTTGAGAAGGCTCTAGCGACTCTACCGTTTCGACAATGAGCAGATTTTCGACAATCGGTTCTGGTTGAGGATGTTCGATCGACTTTGGTGAATCTAAAATCAGTTCTGGTTCTGGTTGAGAAGGCTCTAGCGACTCTACCGTTTCGACAATGAGCAGATTTTCGACAATCGGTTCTGGTTGAGGATGTTCGATCGACTCTACCGTTTCGACAATGAGCAGATTTTCGACAATCGGTTCTGGTTGAGAAGGCTCGATCGATTCTACCGTTTCGACAATGAGCAGATTTTCGACAATCGGTTCTGGTTGAGAAGGCTCTAGCGACTCTACCGTTTCGACAATGAGCAGATTTTCGACAATCGGTTCTGGTTGAGAAGGCTCTAGCGACTCTACCGTTTCGACAATGAGCAGATTTTCGACAATCGGTTCTGGTTGAGAAGGCTCTAGCGACTCTACCGTTTCGACAATGAGCAGATTTTCGACAATCGGTTCTGGTTGAGGATGTTCGATAGATTCTTGTCTTTCTACATTTTCCAGAAAATCTACCACTGGCTGCATTCCTGGTTCTAAATCGCTTATTTCCTCTGGTGTTTCTGTAATTGGTTCCGATTCTGGTTGATAATAGTCGATCGACTCTACCGTTTCGACAACTGGTTCGGATTCTGGTTGATGATGCTCGATCGACTCTACGGTTTCTGAAACTTCTAGATTTTGGACAATCGGTTCTGGTTGATGATGCTCGATCAACTCTTCTTTTTCTGAAACTTCTAGATTTTGGAGAATCGGTTCTGGTTGATGATGCTCGATCAACTGTTCTATTTCGACAACTGGTTCGGATTCTGGTTGAGAAAGTGCGATCGACTCTTCTGTTTCTACAACTTCTAGATTTTCGACAACTGATGCTGGTGGAGAAGGTTCGATCGGGAGTATCTCACTTTTGTAAAAAATGTTTTTTACAAAAGTGAGCATCCTGCTTGCTTGTTTAGATATCTGTAGCGAGTCAGATGCTCGGGTTTCTGTGACACCCAAACTGAGATCCTTCCCTTTTATCGGCTGTACGGTTTCTGCAACTGGTTCTGATTCTGGTTGAGGATTTTCTCTCAACTCTACGGTTTCTGCAACTGGTTCTAATTCGGGTTGAGGATGTTCTCTCAACTCTACGGTTTCTGCAACTGGTTCTAATTCTGGTTGAGGATGTTCTCTCAACTCTACGGTTTCTGCAACTGGTTCTAATTCGGGTGCAGAATCATAAAGCAACTCTTCAGTTTCTGTAACTGGTTCCGATGCTGAATGAGAATCATAGAGAGACTCTAGTTTATCTGAAACTGGCAGATTGTCCGCGATGATCGTCGGTTGTGATTCCGATTGATGAGAATCCGCAATCGGTTGTGATTCCGATTGATGAGAATCCGCGATCGAATCTTGAATTTCTGTGGCTTCTTGGAGATTTCGATCGACCTCCGGTTCGCTGTGTACCAGAAGATTTTCTTCCGGTTTCTTTTCAGCCGCTGTCAGCCTTAAAAACACATCTTCCAGAGTAGCGCCAGAGCGGCGCATTTCGCAGAGTCCAAATCCCGAAGCGATGATAGCTGTAGCAATTTCTCGTCCCGGTTCTATGTCAGATTCGCACAAAGCCCGCAGGCGGTAGCGACTGGCTAAAAATTGCTGGCTGGGAATCAATTCGATCGATCGAACTCCCGGCACATTTTCCAAAGAAGGCAACAGCAGACTGTTCACTAAATCCGCTTCGCCTTCAACTTCGAGATCGTAACCCTCTCCCACTGCCAACTCTCCCATCAAATTTTCGGGAGTCCCCGCAGCGACGATTTTACCGCGATTGATGATGGTGACGCGGTTGCAAGTCATGCTGACTTCCGGCAGAATGTGGGTCGAAAGGATGATTGTGTGTTGGCCGCCGAGGCTTTTGATTAAATTGCGGACTTCGATAATTTGTCGCGGGTCTAGGCCGACGGTTGGTTCATCTAAGATAATAACTGGTGGATCGTGGACGATCGCCTGTGCGATACCAACTCGCTGTTTAAATCCTTTGGAAAGTTTGCGGATTAAAACTTTGCGTTTTTCAACGAGGCCGCAGCGTTCGATCGCGGAAGTAACTCTTCGCGCGCGATCGCCCGCAGGTACTTGCTTAATCCGCGCCACAAAAAACAGAAACCCTTCCACAGTCATTTCTGGATAAAGCGGCGGGTTTTCCGGCAGATAGCCGATGCGCTGTCTGACTTCCATCGAGTTTTCGTGAACATCGAGGCCGGCGATGCGGGCGGTACCGCTGGATGCGGGCAAATATCCCGCCAAAATCCGCATGGTTGTGGTTTTGCCAGCGCCGTTTGGCCCCAAAAAACCGAGAATTTCTCCTGATTCGACCGAAAAGGACACGTCCGCGATCGCAGCGGTCGAACCGTAATCCTTGCTTAAGTGTTCTACTTCAATCATTTTTCCGAAGCCAGTCGATTTTAGATTTTAGATTTTAGATTGACTCAACCGCTTGCGCGCTGTGCGTCTTAGCAGGCGAGCAGTGCGGGTCGATGGCATTTATAGCGCAAATTTTAATTTGATTTTGTATTCCAGTGTAGTCCGGCAAGAACCAAATCTATCATAAGTGGCGATCGGACTTTGAAGCAAAATGCTAGGTAGTAGGGTGCCCAGCGCGGAAATGATTAGCCGATGTACATCGAATCGCTACCAACTGACGCACCCTACCAGTAGAGTCCGTGCCTAACCGAACCCTCAACTAGCTGCCTTCGCTACAGACGCGGGGCTGTTTCTAGGTTGATATCGGCATTAAAAACAATCACAAATTGAGCATTGGGGATTAACTGCCGGATTATCCGCAGATAGCCGTCAGCATCAGAATGCCTGAAGAAATGGGCTACAGAGATTCGCTGCATATTGGGAAGCAGGCGAACAACCAACCACCTGTTAAGGCGCTGTTTGTAGGGCATAATTAAGTTTGTCTCCATTCAGTGTTGGAGCCAAAGCCAGTTCAATGCTTGTCGAGGGCGCGGACTGGCTTTTGACCGTTGTTAGACTTTGTGTCTATCTCTAGATTAAGACACGAACTACATATAGTCAACTGAATGAATAAAATCAACTGAACTAAGTACGGGACAGATAATGACGCTGGGGCAAAAGCTAAGAGAAAGACGTGAAAGTCTAGGTTTGACTCGAATACAAGTGGCAAGAGCGTGTAATGTGGTGGAATCCACAGTCATCAACTGGGAGACAGACAGACACGTGCCCAAGCTATACCCAGCACAGATGAAAGCCCTGTGCGACTTATTGAAATTCTCGATAGAAGATTTAGTCGTGTAGCTTGGGGAGTTAAGATAAAGTAGGTTGGACAATCGCGCTTTTTTGCAGAGAGGACGATCGCTTTCTCTTTCGATTACTGCTGCTGAAATTGAGCCAACAACCAAGCCCCTACCTGTGCTTGATCTTCAGTGCGACTCCGCTGCAAGGCTTCTTCTAGCAAAGCAATAGTTAATCCAGGCAAAACTTCCGATCGCACAAGCCGCCGACTGCCATTGTCAGCGATGATGGCAAAGGCAAGAATTTCGGTTTTCTGTACGTCTATTACCCAATATTCAGCAACTTTCAACTCTTCATAAAGCAACCGTTTTTCCCCGATGTCGTCTGATAAGGTTGAGTCAGCAACTTCGATGACTAAATCTGGCGGTGGAGTAACGTCAAGATTTGCGATCGAAGTTCCTTGAGGTGCTAATTTAGCTCTGTCTCCAATATAATATGATACATCCGGTTGACATTCTCGAACTCCTATTTTCCGGTAGCTACATTTATTGAATCCATTAACAGAAAGACCTTTAATAGTGCAAAATAAGTTAACTGCTAAAAGTGCGAGATCCGGCCTCACTGACATAGTTTCAATCCTCATTTGTCCGTTGCGATAGTAGCATTTTGCTTTTTCATAAGCCGGGTTGTCTGCAATTTCGACGAATTCTTCCCAGCTAGCTACTACCCAGACATCTGTTGGCAATTGAGTCTTTAGTTCGCTCATGTTTTTTTATGCAAAATATTTTAATCATATAACACTACTCAATCAAATGTAAATCTCTCTCTCTTTCTCCTCCTCTGCGCCCTCTGCGCCCTCTGCGGTTAAAAAATCTTAACTCCTTTTCCAAATCTTAATTTCCCCCAACCAACCCGCACTCACAATAGTCTTACCATCAGCGCTAATTGCCACAGAAGTAACATAACCCGAATGTCCGCTCAAATTACCCCTTAATTCGCCCGATCGCAAATCCCACAATTTCACGCTCTTATCCCAACTCCCACTAACCAGTATACTCCCATCCCGACTGATTGCCACAGACCAAACTCCGTCAGTATGCCCACTCAAACGCCGAATCAACTGCCCATTTCCGACATTCCACAAGCCAACAGTGCCGTTACTGTTTCCCGCAGCCAAAGTTTTCCCATCAGGAGTAAAAGCCAGGGACAAAACAGACAAGTTCTTGCCGCCAATCGTGCGAATTGCTGCACCAGTCGCTAAATTCCACAACCTAATTGAACCATCTTTGCTGCCGCTAGCTAAAGTTTTGCTATCGGGACTGATTGCAACAGCATTCACCAGTCCAGAATGCCCGGTTAAAGTCCGCAGCAATTCCCCAGTTTTCGCATTCCAAATCTTAATCGTTTTATCCCAACTGCCGCTGGCGATAAACTGACCGTCGGGACTGACGGCAACACTCGAAACAGCGCCGGAATGACCGCTCAAAGTGCGTAAAACCGCGCTGGTTTCTAAATTCCAAATTTTTACAGTTTTGTCGTCGCTGCCGCTAGCTAACACCTTTCCGTCCGCACTGGCAGCCAGTGCATTTACGGCTTCTGCGTGTCCTTGCAGGGTAGTTTTTAATTGCCCGTTGGAAAAATTCCAAACTGAGATTGTGCCGTTGCTATTTCCTGTGGTAAAATAAGCGGAAGCAAGGGCAAGGGAACTCACAACTTCCGAAGATCCTTTGAGGGTATTTGTGGCGGCAAAGGCGATCGCACTTCCAGACTTCCGAGGCGCATTATTAACAGGAGTTTTCGGGTTTCCGGCTGTGGGAGATTGGGGAAGCGCAGGTAGTGAAATAGTCGATCGCCATTTCATGAAAGTATTGATTTCTATCCCGGCCGCCACGATTTTATCCGAATTTTCCTCTAACCTAACAATGCCGTTAATTGCCACAACTCGCCCCGCATCGTCGAGTACGGGCCCGCCGCTCATCCCCGCTCTCACTAAGTTATTGTATACCAAAGTATAACCGTTCCAGGGAGTCTGGCGGCCGGTAAGCTGACCTTCGGTGGCGATGAAAATCGGCTGTCTCAGGGAACCGCCAGATGTCGGCCAGCCCGCGACGATCGCCTTTTTTCCGGGAGTTGCTGGGGAATTTGCCAATTCAGCGAGGCGGTAGCTTTGAGGGCTGCTGAAGGGGACGATCGCTAAATCAGCACCGGGCATTCGCCGGATGAGATTGTATGATACAGAGTGAGCTTTGCCGTCGGGAGTTACAACCTCGTAATCGCCTGCTTTATCGACTACGTGCCAGTTGGTAAGAATATAGTATGTGCTACCTTGTTTCTCTAAAATTACTCCTGAACCGCCTTTTGGCCCTTGGATGCGAACGGTAATTTGTTTGGCGACTGTTTTAACTGCGTCGGCGGTTAATGCTAGGGCGATTTGAGGTGATGTGAGTGGAATAAGGGCGATCGAGCTTAGGGCGATCGTAGCACTCAAAATAGCCGGAATTGTTCTGCTGTAGTTCATGATTGTGTCAATTTAACATACCCACATATCCACGGACGGATCGGTTTTCCGGCTTGTGGCGCGTTGACGGTTGAGCATGGAAGAGTGTTTGGGCGATCGAACTTTCGACATTCGCACAAGCCTAAAAATATTTGACACAGCCCTCTGGCTAGCAGAAAAATTTAGAATCGGGAACCGCACCTAGACTCAACAATAGCAATTGGCTGATCTCTATTCTTTTCTCGGCAAATCAGAATTTGAGCCAAACGCTGGTCGGAATAATACCCATTAGCCATCCAGCCGAGGGGTGCGCCTGCGATCGCGCCAACTGCTAAACCAGTTATCAGGCTCCAAACAAGATGCTTTCTGGCGATCGGCTTTTGTTCCATAAAAATTTATCCTAAAGACTTACCCTTAGCAAAAATAGCACAAATAAAAGTTACTTTCTTCCTCCTATTTACTTATTTCCTAAGTAGTAACCCATTATTAAGTATCATGTTCTTCACAGTCCGCTTAACACAATCCCATGTCGCTATAATCAAGTATGCAAAATTAACAAAACCGATGGCAAGAAATATATGGTATTTAGAAACTGGCAAAAAGAATTAACTGAGGAAAATCTTCTAGCTCAAATAGCAAAAGCAAAAGAAGCATGGAAAAACGCTGAGGATACAGAACCCCGCGCCGAATCCGTGCAGTATAACCAGTCGGAAGATTTAATAGTTATCAAACTGAAAAACGGTACTATTTTTTGTTTTCCTCCAAGCCTTGCACAAGGCTTAGAAGGTGCTTCACCAGAACAACTTGCTGATGTTTGGCTGCCGCCTTCTGGCAGCAGCGTACACTGGGAAAGCTTAGATATTGATTTTGGCATTCCCGAACTTCTAGCAGGTATTTTTGGGACAAAATCTTGGATGGGTGATTAATTTCTTAGTCCGCGAAGGCGGACTTCGTTTTTGTAGTAGCGGTTTCAACCGCCGAGTAATTTCAAATCCCCGACTTCTCCAATAAATCGGGGAGTTCTCATTCAATTCTATGCCAAATCAAACAGCAAAATTTCCGCATCTTCCGTAGCTTCAATCGCCAATTCAGACTCGCCGCTAACCGCCGCCGCGTCGCCATTTTCTAAAGGCAAACCGTTGAGCAAAACAGCGCCGCGAGCAACTTGCACCCAAGCATGGCGATTTGGCTGCAAAGCATGAGAAACCCGCGATTTTTTATCCAAAACCGCCGCATACAAATCGACATCTTGATGCACTTTCACAGCACCATCTCTCGCATCTCGCGCCGCCACTAAGCGCAGTTTTCCGTGCCTTTCTGCTAGGGGAAAATCCCGTTGTTCGTAACTCGGCTGCAATCCCTTTGTATCCGGTAACAGCCAGATTTGCAGCAAATGAACCGGGTCAGTTTGCGAGTGATTGAACTCGCTGTGCTGGATGCCCGTACCTGCGCTCATCCGCTGCACTTCACCGGGTTTAATCGTTGCACCGGTGCCCAAAGAATCTTTGTGTTCTAATACTCCTTCCAGTACATAAGTAATGATTTCCATGTCGCTGTGCCCGTGAGTGCCGAAACCTTTGCCGGGGCTAACTACATCCTCATTAATTACCCGCAAGGAGCGAAAATTCATATATTTTGAGTCGTAATAATCAGCAAAAGAAAATGTGTGGTAACTGTCCAACCAACCGCGATTAGCGTGTCCTCTTGCTTCACTTTTTTTGACGGTAATCATTTTCTGCATCCTCAGTGAAATTTATCGGATGTTTCCGAGATATTTCTACTTTAAACCGAGTCAAGCTATTATGGAAAGTACGCACTTAAAAGTACGGTACTTACCAAAAAGATACTATGCAAGTCCAAGAAGTAAAGGTCGATCGAGCAAATTGCCCGGTAGAACGCACTCTAGAGGTGATTGGCGGGCGCTGGAAAGTCTTAATTCTGCGGGAGTTGTTTCAAGGAGTGAAGCGTTTTAACGAGCTGCAACGAGCTGTCAACGGCATTACGCAGAAGATGCTG
>Ga0163146_10005694_pt1 | contig 14463 bp, 22 predicted proteins | sample OliLakLV19MP7G1_FD_148648 | JGI IMG/M metagenome (GOLD analysis project Ga0163146, IMG submission 148648) | Freshwater microbial mat bacterial communities from Lake Vanda, McMurdo Dry Valleys, Antarctica - Oligotrophic Lake LV.19.MP7.G1 | ecosystem: Environmental > Aquatic > Freshwater > Lake >...
CAGCAGCTTCAACGACAGTGGGTTTATTTCTCGAATGAAAAGCATCTAAGACCTCATTCACTACACAACTTTATGGTCTTATTGATTATAATGTCTATTTGTGTAATTAATTCTGATTGAGTACTTAACAGTGCATAAATCATCTCAACCCCAACATCGGTGAGCAGGCTGACCAACCCCAAGATCCAAACATTACGGGGAATGGATCGGAACAATCGCATCGGCAAAACCTCCCTAGATCAATGGACAAACCATCATGGTCTGATTCTCTGGTTCTGAGAATGGAAGGATGACAGGACAATGAGTGGATAACCGTAAAGATCGGTTTCTTTTCACCTTAACCCCTGCTATATTGCTATATAGGCATACAATGAATCAATCATAACAGTTAAAAATCCAGCACTCGCACCATGTTCCTCTTTCCTTCTGCCCTTGCTCAAGTTGCTGATTGCTTCAAAGTGCTATCTGAACTCAGCCGCTTGCAGGTGTTGTGTGCGCTTAAATCAGGCTCGAAGAATGTTACTGAACATATGGAAGCAACAGGCTTGGGGCAAGCAAATGTCTCAAAGCATCTGAAGATTCTAGCTCAGGCGGGGATTGTCTCCCGCACATCTCATGGTGTCAGCGTTTATTACGAGATTGCGGAACCGTTCATTTTTGAGCTTTGTGAACTAGTGGGCGATCGCCTCACCAGTCGATTGGAAGAACAGTCTCAGCAGTTAAAGCAGTTGGAAGGATTGCGGCGAACTGCAGCTTTCGGTCTAGGCAGCAGAAGTTCTACAGGGAAAGGAGGAAAGTAAAAGTCATTATTGTCTCTCGCCTTACTGATAGATGTTCAGATCTGGAAAAGGCCGTGGAGCGGGATAGCGAGAACAATACACGTATCATTTGCACCGAATCCTGCTTTTTGAACGAACTAATCCAAAGGAATCTATGACACCACTCCCCTCGCTCCAAATCGGTCAATACATGGCTCGCTATCCCATTATTCAGGGCGGTATGGGCATTCGGATTTCTGGGGCACAACTTGCCGCTGCCGTTGCCAATGCGGGTGGCATTGGGATCATCTCTGCTGTTGCTCTAGGGCTAAACTCAACCTACTTTGATAGCACTCAGACCAATGGTCGCAAGCGCCGAGAGCAGTTCTTTGAAGCCAACCGGTTGGCGCTGATTGATGAAATTTGAGCCGCCCGCACCTTAAGTCCCAAGGGAATTCTGGGCATCAATGCGATGGTTGTTGCTCAAGATTACGAAACCCTGGTGCGGACAGCGGCAGAAGAAGGCGTGAATCTAATTATTTCAGGTGCAGGATTACCGCTGCAATTGCCGTCCTATACCGCAGCCTTTCCAGAGGTAGCACTGGTACCGATCGTCTCCAGTACTCGTGCGGCTCGCGTTATGTGCCGGAAGTGGGAACGTCAATACGGGCGGCTACCCGATGCGTTTGTCGTAGAAAATCCCAATACAGCAGGCGGACATCTCGGTGCGAAATTAGAGGAGTTAGGCGATCGCGCCCTAAACGCCGAACAGGTCATCCCAGCATTAGTGGCTTATTTGCACGAGGAAGTGGGTCAATCGATTCCAGTGATTGCCGCAGGGGGAGTGTGGGATCGAGCTGATATTGACCGAATGTTGGCATTAGGAGCCAGTGGTGTACAAATTGGGACTCGCTTTATCACCACTGATGAATGTGATGCCAATATTCGTTACAAAGAATTTCACCTTCATGCTCAACCAGACGATGTGGTGATCATTTCTAGTCCAGTGGGCATGCCGGGACGGGCACTGCGAAATGCCTTTGTGGAAAAGGCGATCGCAGGTTCCCCAGACTTGGAAAAACGATGTTTGTTTAATTGTCTCCATGCCTGCAAATGCCGGGATGAACAGCAATCCTTCTGCATTGTTCAGGCTTTAGATAAAGCGGCACGAGGAGATATTGAAAATGGACTGGTGTTTTCGGGGAGCAATGCCGGACGTGCTCAGCGCCTGATGCCTGTTGCCGAACTGATGGCAGAGTTAGTCGCTTAATGATGACAATACCCCACATGATTTCCGAATGATAAAACGAGCTAGCATAGACAGAGGAGGCTAGGACATGAACCGACTTAAAGCATTAGGATTCTCAGCCCAATGGTGGCAGGGTGCGAGAGGTGAATATTGGGTTCTTGCTCAAATAATCCTCTTTGTTGGTTTTATCCTATTGCCCGTATATCCAGTGATCAGGCTGGATCGGTTGTCTCACATTTGGACATACACGACTTGGGGATTAGCGAGTCTTTTCAGCCTAATTGCCGCGTTATTGCTATTTTGGGGAGGACTAGGGTTAGGTGCAAATCTTACTCCCTTACCCCATCCTAAAGACGCCGGAAAATTAGTCACCAGTGGAGCTTACGGCGTAGTCAGGCATCCTATTTATAGTGGCGTGATTTTCCTGGCGATCGCCTATGGTATTTGGCAATGGAGTTTAACGCATCTGATTGGTGCAGTGATTTTGCTGCTATTTTTTGACATCAAAGCCAGAAAAGAAGAGTCATGGCTAAAAGATAAGTTCTCTGACTATAGTTCGTATCAATTGCAGGTCAAAAAGCTAATCCCCTGGTTTTATTGAAAGAGCTTCAGTGATTGAACACAAGTAGACGTACCTACACACACATAATAAGACGGTATAAATAAGAAGCAGGCTTTGAATCTGTTCATTATCAATCATTTTGGCTATCTATTCCGATTATCAGCCCTCATATTGCCGAAGTTGCAGCCCGATAACAGAGGCGCTGGGTCATGATGAGAAATACCCATTTCGGGAGAAATCTATGTTATTCAAGAAGTCAATTCAGACTATAGTGCTGGGATTCGCCCTGTGGCTTTGCCTTTTGTTTGGTGCTGGGCAAAACCCGATCATGGCGGCAAATCTTACTTCGTCAGCTGTAATAACTGACCCCAAGGTTCTGTCAGATCCACAAGGTTTTCCCAAGTTGGAATCAGCCGTGGATCAGTATCTCATGTCGATGCCATCGGGATATTACACGATCGGCAACGTCGAAGCGTTGAAAAGTCTGATGGCAGACCGTCAGCCGTTATTAGTTGATGTGCGATCGCCCTCTGAGTATCGGTCGGGTCATATCCCTGGTGCAACCAATATTCCGCTCCAGCAGATGGCTCGCAATTTAAATAAAATTCCAACCGATCGCCCTGTGGTGCTGTATTGTTCCACTGGCTATCGCTCAGCGATGGGAGTAATGACGCTGCATCTGTTGAATTATGACAATGTACGGGGATTTCCGCCGAGCTTTGCGGGCTGGAAAGCAGCAGGGGAGGCGATCGTCAAGTAACTACTTCCTTAGCTTTCTTGTTAAGCGATCACTAACTGAGTCCCTGTCCGGCAATCGACACAGCGATCGCCCAGTTCATGCCATAGCTGACCCATGGCTTTCAATCAGAAATGATGCGATCGGTACGCTCTAAAACCCGATGGTTACAACCCATAAGCTGTACCCAATCTAGAATGTACCAACATTTGTGTCCCGATCGGTTGGTTAACGAGACTGGCAATCACCAGACATTTGACCTTGAATAGGAAAAAAATATTGCCGGGTTCGCCACAGAGAGTCTCAAAATTCCCCTGCCTCTTAGCAATAATTAGGTCGGCGGTCGCAAATCGATCGCGAAGATCCTGATTACAGTCGGTTAAGATGGTTCCTGGAGCGTCTGAGCCATTGTCGATCACCTTGACAACTTGATCCAGCCCTACCGTTCGCGCATCGACAAGTGTGGCATCATTAAGGACTGGCGCACCGCGCACGACAAAGGTAATCCGCACTGGTAAAAGTTGTTCAACCAGAAGTCGATCAAAGGCGATTTCTCCGGCATTGTCAGCTAAATACAAAATTGATTTTGCTTGGGCGATCGCCTCACGAAACTCGTTCTGTTCTCCGAAAAATGGCTCTGTCAGGGCTTGGTTCAAAGCCTGTCGCACATCTGCCTCTGTCAGATTGCCATTACTACCCATATCAATCACATTTCCGGCGATCGCCAGACGAGCGGCCATCAACAATGGATCTCTGGCAGATTCAACCTCAGCCCGGAGCGCTGGGATCAACTCCATCGCGACGCGATTTTGCCAGTCTTTCGTCTCACGGTAAGGGTCATCCACCCCGGTGATCTCGCGCAACCGTCGGTGAATACGTTGCGCCATGGCAGGAGGTGATTGATTTAAGTCCATCTCGACCGCCCAACTCAGCGCATCCCGGATAATGTGCTCATGAACCGATGGATTTGTTGATACCAACCTGGCCGCTTCTAAAGATTGGCGCAAGAGACAGGGAATACAGTCTAACGAGGTCTTCATCAGGGTTTTAACGAATTTTGCAACTGAGATCCGTCGCATTTCACCTAGTCAAAAATTATTGCCAACCGTTCTTAGCTTGGTCGAGTACGTAGGCGGCAACGTCTTCGATTTGGGCGTCGGTTAGCTTTTCCTTAAAGGCTGGCATGGCATTCATTCCAGCCTTGATCTGAGCCGTAATGGCTACTACCGAATTCTTACCGTACTTATCAAGGGCAGCTTGGTTTAAGGCTTTATCTGGCATTACGACGTTTTTACCCCCAACGTGGCACATGGCGCAGTTGTTCTTAAACACTTTTGCTCCACTTAGAGAATCGGTGGCCATTGCAGGCGAACTAGGAAATGGCAACGTAAACACAAGTGCTTGAAAGAGAGCAATACTGAGCAACAATGCAAAAACGGTTCGTAATTTTTTCATTTCAAGTGCCTCCAAAATCGCAGTTTAAAAAATTTGCGCCAGCAAAGGAAGGCTAGAAAGAACATTGGAGAAATGACATTAGCCAGCTCTATCAATCTTCCAATGGACTATGACCGATTAGCTAATCGGCTCTACTCCGCCAGTAAGCTCCTCAATTGAAGAGAGCTTGGCAAATTCTTTATAGGTGCCTAGAGCCGGAAACCCCAGCGCTCGGATGCGTTCAGCTATTAGATCCACCGCCAAAGCCAGTTCGGTATATTGCTCTTCAAACATAAGATGCAATGTCCGAAACATTGGTCTTGTGACGTTCCAGTGGAAGTTATGGGTCTTCAAGTACAGGGTGTAAGTATCCGCCAGTAGGTTGGAAAGCCCTTGAGCAATCTCGCGACGATCCTTTTCCTCAATTCCGATGTTGATTGGCATGGTCTGCATAACGTTGGTCTCCAAATTAATCAGGTAATTGAAATTAAGTAGGTTAGGAATGAGAATTAAATAACTCCGCGATTCTTCGGTAGGGGCGAACGGCCGTTCGCCCCTACCAGCAATCAAATTCCAGATCTTATTAAATCCATAATTCTTAGCTGTACATTCAGACACTATCAAAGCGTTGATATTAATGCGCGATCCAGCAGAAGCTTTGTGACCATAGTTACGCAGGAGACTGCATCATCTGGCTGACAATCTTTTGCACAATTTGTACCCCGGTTACGGCTTGCCAACCAAACAATCCCAGCAGAATCAGGTTCAGCGAAACGTGGATGCTGCGCACCCAGTCATGCTTTTGCATAAAGGGAACCAGTGCCGCAGACGTGGAAACCAGCCCCACCATCCCTAAACCCGCAAACAGGTGGGGTCCAATCACAATTTTGCCACTGTTCAGGTAGGTCACGGTGATGCCGCCGATCGCCCCCATTACCATTAGCGCTAGAAGGATGGAGCCAATTTGGTGGTGGCGAATGGCGAATCGACCCTTCACCAGTTCTTTCTTAGACTCTCCTTCTGCCAACCGCGTTCGCCTCACCTGCACACCCAAATACATGGCATAGAGCGCCACGGCCAGCAAGATCCACATCGTAATCGGGTGGAAAAAGCTGAGATAGGGCTTGAGAGCGGCTAGACTGTCTAAACTCATGATGGTTATCTCCAAAGTATTTGCATGTCTTAAAATCTTTTCCTCACCTTATAGCTATTTAGTTATAAGGTGATCATTTTTGGTCAGTCAGCGATCGCCACTCTTCAACCACGGTAGGAGAAACATTGAGGCTAATCTTTTCCTGGTCAAGGGTGGGAAGTGTTAGTTGCAACGGCATCGCTGGCTCTAGCTGCATCAAGATCGGTTGTAAATCATACTGCCCCATATCGGTTTTTATCTGGGTTTTATCAGTAAACATATCTGAGGATATATCTGCTGCGGTCAATGTTTTGCCCAGTGAGTTGGTGAGCGTTAGCGGTTGCGAATGATCCAGGTCTGCTGTTCCTGGAAACCCAACTAAACGCAAATAGATATGGGCTGAGCCATCGGGACGAACGCGCTTGAAGGCGATCGCTTGCCAACTACCGCCATGCTCGTCTTTGAGCGTCTGTCGAGACTGCCACACCAGTTGCCCTGGGGCTTCTTCTAATTGTCGGATGGCTGCCTGAACTGGGGCGATCGCCAGATTAGCCGTCAACGTCCAAACTAGCGTTGCGAGGATGAGTGATGCTCCGATGAAACGTAAAATGGAATTTATCTTCATGCTGTTTGCATTTATTAGGGTTATTGTTGATCGACTGAATTTTGCATTGCTTTTTGAATCGCATCTGGAATGAAAACGGCATACATACCGCGCAAATCGCCAACGTGAAAGTTATAGGCTAAATCTTGAGGATAACCATCTTTAACAAACTGGGGACGGCGATCTTTCAAACCATGACAGGCGAGACAACTGGCTTCCACATTGATGCGGCGGTAATAGCGTGTTCCTGTCTGTTGATTCAGAGTTTCTCGATCCCAAAAACCGATTAGCTCCGGTTCCTGTTCAAATTTTGCTAACGCGATCTGAGCATGTAAGTTGTCTGGAGCATGGTCTGGATTGCGATATTTCTTAGCAATCTGTTTGACCTGCCAGCCATTCTCTTGGCTGAGTTGGATGGCGCGCATTCCGACCGGACGGCAGACTTCTTTCATGGTTTGCATGGTGGGTACTTCGGTACTCCCTTCCAGGGAAGAAGCCAGCCCAGAACGCATGGTATCCAAAGCTTCAATCTCTTGGACTGCTTGCGCCAACTCGTTGGGATGGGGAATAGCTGGAGCGGCTGAGGCATTCGCGGTACTCCAACTGAGCAGCAGCAGACTGACACTGATCATCAGTACAAGGTTCAGAACAGGCTGAGATAACTTGTGCATCGGTTCTTGCTCCTGAAATAAGTTGATTGAATGGCATATGTTATGTCAGGTCTAGTTCGGGATCTCTCGTGGCATCCGGTTAGTTAAACCCCTACTCCAGTAAGGGTAATATCTGGCGAATCAGCCCGATCGTCACCGCAGGTTGCTCTAGCTGCGGCGTAAATCCCACATTATCCAGATAGTAAAAGCGACGAATGGCTTGAGGATTCATTTCAGCCAGTTTACGACCGATATCGGGGCTGGTAAACTCACTGCCCTTGCCCCAAATCATGGCGGTAGGTACCGTCAATTTGGTGATGTATTGGGACAAATCAAAGCACAAATCTCCCCGCACAAATGAAAGTGCCGCATACTCCGCATTGGGGCGTTGAGCCGATTGTCGATACGCCTCAACAATTTCAGGATAAATTTGCGCTGCATCAGCAAACTGGCGTTGCTCTAAAAAGCTACGAATGCCAAAACTGTTTGCCACGCCTGCACCGTAAAGTAGTTGATTGAGGAATGGGATATTCACAGACTGAGCAAACTGGGCAAAACCGCTGCGGCGATAGTCTTGCCCAAACTCAGCTAAACCAGCGGCGGTCGTGACAATTAATGACTTGAATAAGTCAGAGCGTTCGATCGCAGCACGAATTGTAAATGCCGCCGTCAAGGCCGAGGCAATGACAGTCGTCGGAACAAGACAGGTCTGCTCCATAAATTCTATGACGATCGCGATGTAATCTTCGGCTTGGTAGCTACGGGCAGGATGATCCGATCGCCCCCAGCCAATCAAATCGGGTGCCAAGATTTGATACTCTGCGGCAAAAGCGGGATAAACTTTTGACCATTCGTAAGCCGAGGAACCACCACCAAAGCCGTGCAGGAAAACTAATGTTTCTTTTGATCTACATTCATCCCACGGTTCTCCTTGAGCCGTATAGTAGACCATCCTGCCCAGTTTAGTTGTGATCGAGCATTCGCCAAAACCACGAGGTATAAACATCAGTTCTCTATCCTGGTTGGATTTCTTGCGTGCGCTAAATCAAGCCTGGTCCTTTATGCCGCCAATCGTGTTCTGTTGTCAGCTTACCGTCCTCATCCTCAGATAACTCCTGCATCTCATGGGCATGTTCTGCTGCTTCCTGGGCTGCTTGCTCTCGCATATCTCCGGGAACATCAACGTACATTTCTGGCTCGATCGCGTAGTTATTGAGCAACCCCTCTTGATCGACCGTGTAACCTTCTGTGGCGTGGCTCGATTCGCCATCCGGTTCCTCATGAGAGGTGTGTCCAAAGTACTTGCCTTCCCGATGCTGCCGTGCGATAGATTCAGCAGGGGTGATGTGCGCGTCATATTGAGGGACAGAAGCTTGGGAATCATTTTCGTTATTCATCATCGTCTTCCTTTATGAATTTTCTTCAATATTCTTATCAGTTGCCTTAACCTCATATTTACGAGTGCCTAATGCACTCCTGATTGAATATGAGGACTGCTTGCCTGAACACAAAATCAACGTAGAATGCGATAGGCGTTACTATATCTAGCTAGAATTCAGCCCATTACGCTGCTGTTTGCCTTTAAAACACTCTACGCTTTTTCGCTGATGCTCTTTATCCATCCTCCTTATTGGAAGGCATCACGAACCTCATCTTCTATGGCTTTTCTTGCATCACGGCTTTGTTCTTCTGCTTGCTTGCTTGTTCCCCCAGGCTGGTAGTTGGGGTTCTCAATGCTTCTATTGGTTCCCTTTCGGGTCTTAGCTTCAAGCTGCTTGGCTTTTCCAGTAGCCTGGGTTTTCAGATCACCTGTCATGCTGCCAATCTCTTCTTGAGCTTTGCCTTCAATATTCTTAGTCATCGCTTTAGCTTGATTCATGGTTGCGATTGGAACAGGCAGTTGTCTAATGCCTGGTGAGGATAAAGTGACAGCCCAACTTTCTCCAGATGCAAAGCCAAAGGTTGAAGCAGTTGAAATAAATACTGCTAATCCTATGATCAGTAAAATCTTGCGAACTTGGCGAAGTAAAATCATGTGAACCTCCAGAAATTTTCTTACGTCTAATCAATAGTTGAGTTCTTACTACCTAGTCAATCTGTCAAAAGGAGGACGGCTTGATTTGAATTAACGGCTCTGCTATCCGCTTCTACCTTGACAGGCTGATGGGTTATTCCCCGATTGATTTGATTGACTTCGATACAAATCGCAAGAAAAACAAGTTATTAATAAAACGCTAGTTAAAGTTTCAAGTCAATCCTCTAGCGACTCGCTAGAGGATCGCCCATCTTGTTCTGATAATGGTTATCTTGCAAGTGTTGGCTTGCCTGTGCGGAGTACGTATCATCCACTAAAAATTACTTTACTATTCTATAACCAATTAGTTATAATATGAAGGTAAAGTTACAAAAAAATTGCAATCACCTTGAGAGTCGCTTCATGCAGCTATGCAGCAAGGTTTTTGTAATCCGCTCAATATTGGAGATTTCAGCCATGAAAACGAATGTTGGTTCACTCGATCGCCTGATCCGCCTATTTTTGGCTTCTGCCTTGTTCTATCTGGGGTTGTTTTCCTACAGCGGCTCTGCGTTAGGTATTGGGCTAGTCGTTGCTGGTGGTGTCCTGCTGGTGACAGCCCTGGTAGGCTTTTGCGGTCTTTATCGCCTCTTGGGAATTCATACCAATCAGCCAACGAGCAATTTTAGAAAAACTTAAGCGCGACTAGCTAGAAACGATGACAGGTGAGCGATCGCCTGCTTGAAACAAAGCTAAGTACTTTGCAAACTGAATACACCTTCTAAATCCAGGAGTTCTATCATGGACGCTAATCTTCCGATTGAAAGTCCATATCTTCCGATTGAAAGTCCATCCATATCGCGGCGGCAGCTTCTCAACTTCATTACCGGAGCAGTTCTTGCTGTTCCCACTGGTGCCGCGCTCTATGTTGTCGGCAAATTCTTCATTCCTCCCGCAGAAAAAACGGGAGCGGGGGGAGCCATTATTGCCAAAGATATTCTGGGAAACCCAATCCCAGCCACCCAGATCCTGGCAGAAGCACCGGGAAGCCGTGCCCTGGTTGCAGGTGTGAGCGGTGAACCCACCTATTTGATTGTCAAAGAAGATAATACCCTGGACAGCATTGGGATTCTGGATAACTGTACCCACCTAGGCTGCTCCTTCCCCTGGAATCCGATGGATCAACAGTTTCAATGTCCCTGTCACGGTTCCCGCTATGCGCCAGATGGGACGGTGGTTCGCGGTCCAGCGCCCCTCCCACTCAAGATCTTCCACGTTGCTGTCGTCGATAACAACATTTTGATTTCACCGTGGACAGAGACTGATCCCCGCACTGGGGAAACCCCCTGGTGGGTCTGACCCACCAGATGCGTATTGCCAAACACCCGAAAAACTCCCTCAATTTCAATCAATTCCCTCAATCTTAATCAATAGGAATCCTATGAAGATCGCCGTGTCTAGCCAAAACCAGACCAATGTGACAGCCCACCTCGGACATTGTCAGAAATTCTGGATCTATGACGTGGATGACACCACCATCCAGACTAAACAACTGCTCCGAATCACCAAAGACCAGAGCTTCCACGAGAGTTCTCCGAAAGATTCTCATCCCCTAGACACCGTTCAGGTGCTGATTAGCGGTGGTATAGGACGGGGATTAGCCCGTCGTCTACAGTCCAAGGGCATTCAGCCACTGATTACCGCTGAAACTGACCTGGATGCAGCCGTTATGGCCTATCTGGACGATACGCTCGTCGTGATGACCCCAGAAGAACATCATCAACGCGAACATGGTGATGCCCCTGGGCACCGCCACGGGAAACCCGAACACAGCCCAGAGTAAACGCTGGCCCTGCCCTTTCATAGCTTGAACGGACAGGGTATGACGCAATTCCACTTCGTTTGTGGTGGTCGCTAGTTGTCCGTTCGACGGTGCGATCGCCCGCTCAAACCATCCCCCAATTTTCTGGTGCCCCATGACTCAGCCCTCCTCATCCAACTCAACTGTGGTGGACCTATCCCCCACAGACCTGTCCCAAACGGCCAATGCTCCCCTGCTCATTGATGTGCGCAGCGGACTGGAATACTTTACCGGACACGCCCCAGGAGCCCGCAATTTAAGCCTGCCTCGTCTCTTACTTGGCCTGGGGATATGGCGAGGATTTTTACCCCAGTGGTTTCGAGCACTGCCGCACGATCAGCCCGTGGCGGTGGTCTGCTTAACTGCCCACCGCAGCCCTATCGCGGCCAAGCAGCTGGTGAAATCTGGTTTCACAGCGGTTTATAACATCACTGGCGGCATGGTGGAATGGCGTCGCTTAGGGTTGAGAACAGAGACGAAAGCTCAAGCAAGTTGACCTAGGCAGACATAGACCCATGAGCCTAACGAGGCACAACGAGGCACAACAAGGCACAACAAGGCACAACAATCAGCTCCCAAACCCCGACGGGGGTTAGTGCCCCAGACACCATGACTTAGTTCTCTGTCAGCTTAATTGGACGAGATTGCCTGATAGGTTTTGAATCCACCACTCAAGTTATAGGCATTCAACCCATTCAGCCGCAATGCACGAGTGGCATAGTAACCTCGTTGCCCGACCTGGCAATAGACCCAAATTTTTTGCTCGGGGTTCAGTTCAGGCAGGCGATCGCTTCAGGGCTGAGGCGACAAAAGCTCTCGCAAATTTCCCACATTTTTATGCAGGTCTGGCAGCAATTTCACCCAAGCGAATCATCTATCCCAAGTAATCACTTGACTTGGAGCAAAGCTGGTTCTGATAAAGCTTGATCTGGCAAAGACAGGATGGTTGAATAGCTCTGGCACAGCGTCGGCACTTTGGAGGACTGAACGTTGTCTAGTAGATAAGTGATGCGATCGCCCACCAGCCAAGGTTCATCGACCAGCATGATTTGTAAATGCTCTTCTCGCTCCATCAAGAGCGGCAGCAAATGCCCCGCCGCGATGCAGGTTTGTAACTCAGTCTGCTGTGCTTCAAAGGTCTCTGCTTGCAACCCTACTTCAACTAGTTGCACATGGGCACATCTGACGCTTGGGGGACTCTAAAGAAGATGAGCGAAAATAGAAGAGGCCAAAAAAAGGTGTGCTCAGTAGGGCACACCCAAACAATAAACTTTTCTGCGTCCATGCTAACGCCCCAACACTCTGCTGTACTTGATATTCCTGGGTTACAACCGCTTTATGACAAACTGCAAACGAGTACCACGCTTGCCAGTCTGGTCTTAGCAGCATGGGAAATCGGCTTATGGTTTGCCAAGACCCTTGTCGAACACCAACTGGATGAACGTGCCAAGCAACCGCAGGTGTGGGGGCATTGTAGCCAGTACGGTCGTCGCTTAGAGAGCAAGGGCTTTGTGCGTCGTCAGATGCTGACTCTAGTCGGATGGGTAGAGTGGCGACGACGGGTCGGACGGTGTCCGCATCGCTGAGCTGGGAGCCATTGCACCCCGTTTGATACGCTGCTTGGTCTTACGGCCTACCCACAGACCGCAATGGCATTGATGCGTTTGGGCTGTCTACTGGCCGTGTTTTTGCCGTTTGAATTGGCGGTGCCGCTGTTGGGGCAACTGTGTGGTGTTCGTCTCAGTGACGACAGTGTCTGGCAATGGGTGCAGCAGTTTGGACGGCAAGCGCAGCAGCAGCTAGACCGTGAACTGGAGCAACTGGCAAAGGGTATTGAACCGATGGCTGAGCCCTTAGACCCGATACTCGCAGCATTACCGTTGGTGATTGCCGCTGATGGCGTGAGTGTCCCCTTTCGCCCTGCTCCGGGTACAGCCAAGGGCAAAGTTCGCTTTCGGGAAGTCAAGATCGCTGTACTTGCCCGCCTTAAACAGGTTTCCACTCGAACCGGGAAGCCTATCACGCGCTTGCAGCAACGACGCCTCGTGGCAGTGCTCGGGGGCATTGATGCCCTGCAAACCCGTCTGCAACTGGAGGCAGTCCGTCAAAGCCTCACGACTGCCCCGCCAGTCGTTTGGGTCAGTGATGGCGCACCAGGCTTGTGGCGCTTATTTGCACAAAGTTTTGCCCCGGTTGCCATTGGTATTTTGGACTTCTACCATGCCACGCAGCACTGGTGGCAAGCCGCTGCAGCTTATGGTCAAACCATGCCCACCCGCACGCCTCAGCAATGGTTTGAACGACTGCGCCATCAATTGCGGCACGGTTATGTGCGGCCAATCATGAGAGAATTGGGGCACCTCTTGAAGTATCGCTCCACTCCCTCAGCCGCCAAACCGACTTTGAAGCGAGTCCACCAGTAGCTCAGCACCCATCTGCCCCACCGCCAGTACCGCCAATTCAAAAAGTTAGGGCTCCCGCTTGGTTCGGGCATGGTGGAGAGTGCCTGCAAGTGGCTCAGCACCCAACGTTTTAAGGGCACTGGCATGCGTTGGAGTGAACCCGGCTTTAATCATCTGCTCCATCTGCGTTTGGCTTGGGTGAATGGGCGCTTTGATCCTTTGTTTGCTGACCACTCACTATCGCTTACCCTTCACTCCCCCAACCTCTAGGTGCGCCCGTTTCCAACTAATCCGATTTGGGTTAATCGGTAAAGGAAATGGCCGGAGAAGATCAGCCTTCTGATGACACTTGTCGTTTCCAACTAATCCGATTTGGGTTAATCGGTAAAGCGGTAAGACGCTGATCTACGTCGATCCACCCTATTACAACGCGTTTCCAACTAATCCGATTTGGGTTAATCGGTAAAGGTACCAGAAACGCATGGCATCATCATCACTCGCGTTATCCCTAGTTTCCAACTAATCCGATTTGGGTTAATCGGTAAAGTCCAATTACTACTGGAGAGTTTGTTATGTGTCCGGGAAAGTTTCCAACTAATCCGATTTGGGTTAATCGGTAAAGTTTCTTGGTACGCCGAGAATTGATTTCCTTAGGCGTTCTGTTTCCAACTAATCCGATTTGGGTTAATCGGTAAAGACTTGACAGAACTAGAAATGGCGATCTCATCTGCTCGTCGGTTTCCAACTAATCCGATTTGGGTTAATCGGTAAAGGCTATGATAGCGATGGACAAAATTATAAATCTCTGAAGGTTTCCAACTAATCCGATTTGGGTTAATCGGTAAAGTGACATTGCAGGCAGTATTCCCGAGGCGATTCCCATTGAGGTGGACTTAGGCTTTCTCGGCGTCGATCAACAGTATGACAATAGCCACATGCCGCACAAAAAGCCCCAAGGCGGGGAGCTAACTGAGGTGCAGAAAACAGACAATCGCCGCTTGAGTCAGTCCCGCGTCGTCTGTGAGCACGCCTTTGCAGGCGTGAAGCACTATGGCGCAGTC
>Ga0163146_10005695_pt1 | contig 14461 bp, 12 predicted proteins | sample OliLakLV19MP7G1_FD_148648 | JGI IMG/M metagenome (GOLD analysis project Ga0163146, IMG submission 148648) | Freshwater microbial mat bacterial communities from Lake Vanda, McMurdo Dry Valleys, Antarctica - Oligotrophic Lake LV.19.MP7.G1 | ecosystem: Environmental > Aquatic > Freshwater > Lake >...
ACGAAGAACACCTCCCCATGCTCGCTGCCGTTCCAGGCGTACTCAGCGCGCGGCGCTTTTTTGATCCTGCCGGCAAGCCGCGCCACATCGCGTTGTACGAGCTTGCCGATCGTGCCGTCGTAAAAAGTCCCGAGTGGATGGCCTCGGTCGATACGCCGTGGTCAAAGCGCATGCTCGAACTGACCAAGGACGAAGACTGGATTCTGCGTTGTTACGATGCTTATTAAATCCCCGCAAGCGGGGCGAGGGCAGGGTGAGGGGGCTCAAGTCCTGGCACCGCAGTCCGAATCAGGAAAGCCCACAAAATGAATATCGATCCGATCACCCTCGTCGTCATCCAGAACGGTCTGCAGCAAGTCTGCAATGAAATGGACCTTGCGTTTTGCCGTGCCGCGCGTTTTGCCGTGCCGCGTTCAGCCCGGTGATTTCCGAGGCCATGGACCGTTCCGACGGCATTTACCATCGCGACAATGGTGAGTTGATCGCACAGGGTGAAATGGGGCTGCCGGTGTTTGTCGGCACCATGCAGTTCTCGACCCAGGCGGTCATAGACGTCGTCAAGGCGCGCGGCACGCCGCTCAACGAAGGCGATATTTTCATCGTCAACGACCCCTATCTTGGCGGCACCCATCTGATGGACGTCAAGTTCGTGAAGCCGTTTTTCTACAAGGGCAGGTTGTTTGCATGGCTGGCCAATACCGGGCACTGGCCCGACACCGGCGGCATGGTGCCGGGCGGTTTTTCGGCCAATGCCACCGAGGTCGAACAGGAGGGCCTGCGCCTGCCGCCTGTAAAGCTGTTCAAGCAGGGCGTGCTCGACGACGAAATTCTTTCCATCATCATGTCCAACATCCGCATCGCCGACCAGCGCATCGGTGACGTCAAGGCACAGGCGGCGGCTCTCGCCATAGGCGAAAAGCGCCTGACCGAAATGCTTGATCGCTACGGCGCCGATGTCGTTGACGGCGCCATTGCCGAACTCAAACGCCGCGCCACGCAGCAAATGCGCGCGCGCATCGCGACCATTCCCGACGGTACCTACCACGGCGAGGCTTTTGTCGATTCGGACGGCGTGGTTGACGAGCCGCTGAAAATCGCCATGACGGTGACCAAGCAGGGCGAGACACTGCGCTTTGACATGAGCGGATCGTCGCCGCCCTGCCGCGGCCCGATGAACAGCGTCATCGCCACCACCAAAAGTTCGATCTACCTTGCCGTCAAGCATGTGTTTCCCGATGTGCCCATCAACGCCGGTACGTTTGAGCCGCTGGATATCGTCGAACCCGAAGGCACCTTCCTGTATGCGCGCTATCCGCGCCCGGTCTCCGGTTGCGCCGCCGAAGTCAGCCAGCGCATCGCCGAGGCGGTGTTCTCGGCGCTCGTAAAAGCCATGCCCGAGCGCATGTTTGCCGCGCCTGCCGGCACCTCCGGCAACCTGTCGGTCGGTGGCTTCGACCCGAAGCGCCGGCGCTCGTATGTGATGTACGTGATTTCCGGCGGCGGTTATGGCGGATCGCCGCTCGGGGACGGCATTTCCAACGGCTGCTCGACCATCGGAATTTCGAAAACCACGCCGATCGAGGTGATGGAGCAATACTACCCGGTGCTGTTCGAGGAATATTCGCTGCACGAGGGTTCCGGCGGGGCGGGCGAGCATCGCGGCGGCCTCGGCGTCAATTACAAAATCAAACTGCGCCGCGGCGAAGCGCGCGCCTCGATGGTCATGGACCACGGTCGCACCGGCCCGCAGGGAGCGCAGGGCGGTGCCGACGGCGGGCTCAATACCGTGGCGGTGGTGCAAAAGGGCAAGACCTACCGTCCGCTGCATTTGTCCAAGGACCAGGACATCAACATCGAGGCGGGCGACACCATTGCCGTCTCAACGCCGGGCGGCGGCGGTTTCGGGCGCGCCTTTGACCGTGTGCCGGCGGCGGTGGCCGCAGATGTTGCGCGCGGCTACTACACCCCCGCGCAGGCCAGCGCAGCCTTCGGTGTCAGTCTCGCCGCCGACGGCTCGGTGGATGTCGCCAGGACCGCCAAGCAGCGCCAGGAAAGCACCTGAGATGCGCCGGCCGCTGCCATGTCGCTAGGTGCCGGCAAAGCGGCCGCACTCGCGCTCACGGCGCTGCTGCTGGGGACGGTTCAGCCTGGTCGTGCGCAAGGCAGCGACCCCGACCGCGCGCTGCTCGTCGCCGTGCGCAACAAGGATTTCACTGACGCGCGCCTGCTGATCGAGGCTGGCGCCAACGTCAATGCCAGGGACGAATCAGGCCTGAGCGCTTTTCTCATGGTCGCCAGTTCGGGTGAGGCTGACCTGATGCGGCTGGTCTTGCGCAAGGGGACCTGATGCGGCTGGTCTTGCGCAAGGGCGCGCTGCCGGACAGCCGCGATACCGACGGCGCCACCGCACTGATCCGCGCTGCGCGCGGCGCCCACACCGCGGTGATGATCGAGTTGCTGCGCGCCGGCGCCGAACTCGACCAGACCGCTCGCAACGGGCGCACCGCATTGTGCGAGGCCGTCGCCGCCGGCGACGGCGGTCCGCGCCATACCGACGCAGTACGCGTGCTGGTGCGCGCCGGCGCCGACCAGGGCATTCGCGACAACACCGGCATGACCGCGCTGCAATACGCGCGTCAACGCAGGTTTCTTGAAGTGGCGGCGGTGCTGGTCAGTTCGGGTGGCAACTGACCCGGTGGCAACGGACCGGGTGGCAACGGACCGGATGGCAACTCACATGCGCGCATCCGGGCCGGCATACCTGCTGGAAACGCCCGCCAGTCGGACGTTCCCAGCAGGTATGCCGGTTAAAAAGCACCACTGCAACGAACAAAATAGCCGGTCTGCGCTGACTGCTCCGCTCCCTGATAAGCTTCGCCCATGAACACATCAACCACCACACCCCGGCGCATCATCGTCGGCATTTCCGGCGCCTCGGGCGCCATTTACGGCATTCGCCTGCTGCAAAACCTGCGCGTGCTCGGCGTTGAAACGCACCTGGTGATGTCCAAATCGGCCGAAGTCACCATCACCGCCGAAACCGACTTCAAGATCGCCGAGATAAGGGCACTGGCCGACCACTGGTATCCACAAAACAACATCGGCGCGGCGATCTCGAGCGGCTCGTTCATCACCGAGGGCATGGTGGTCGCGCCTTGTTCGATCCGCAGCCTGTCGGAAATCGCCACCGGCGTGACCTCGGGGCTGCTGACACGCGCCGCCGACGTCGTACTCAAAGAGCGCCGGAGACTGGTGTTGATGGTGCGCGAAACGCCGCTGCACCTGGGGCATTTGCGCTCGATGACCGCAGTCACTGAAATGGGCGCCATTGTGTTGCCGCCGCTGCCGGCCTTTTACAACCGGCCGCAGACGCTCGATGACATCATCAATCACAGCGTGGCGCGCGTGCTCGATCTGTTCGGGCTGCAGAACCCGGCCGCCAAACGCTGGGCCGGTCTCGGCGCCGAGCGCCGCGACGCGGGCTGAATCTGCCGTATCCGGCGGCGCCGATTTGTAGAATAATGCCCCGCGCGCGCCGAACTGCCTGCGACCGCGACACCACCACGCCAAGGGAGATTCGATTTGGATTCGCAAATGCAGGAAAGACTGGCCATCACCGAAGTCGTCAACAACTGGGCGCTGTGGCGCGATGCCGGCTTCTGGGACCGTTTTCGCACCGTCTGGCACAAAGAAGGCTGGATGAGCGCGACCTGGTTCCAGGGGCCGGCCGAGGAATTCATCGGTCACAGCATCAAGGGATTTGAAGCCGACAACATCATCCTGCATTTTCTCGGTGGCATCACCATAGACCTCGCCGGTGACCGCGCCATCGCGCAAACCAAGATGACCATCACCCAGCGCGGCCCGGTCGGCGGCGTGGTGGTAGAAGTGGTGTGCAGCGGACGTTTTTACGATTTCTTTGAAAAGCGCGAAAGCAAGTGGGGCATCGTGCGCCGCCAGCCAATTTACGAGCGCGACCACATGAAGCCGGTGCACCCGGACAGCCAGATCACCTTGGACAAGACCCTGCTCGAGAGCTTTCCGGTCGGCTATCGCAACCTCGCCTACTTACAGACGCGCCTTGGCTTCAAGGTCAAATCCGACATGCCCGGCCTCAAGGGCGACATCGTGCAGGGGCTGTACCAGCGCGGCGCGGACTGGCTGGAAGGCAAGAATTCAGCCCTGCCGGTCTGAGGAAAGTAGCTGGAAAGGCCTGCCGGGCGGGCATTTTCAGCCGATGTCGTAATAAAAAACGGGGCTCACGGCCGCGTTTTTTATTTACCCCTACCCGAGCTCAACCCCCCCCCTTGTTCCCGCTTTTGCAAAGGGGGAGACCGGTGCGACGGACCGCGCTGACTTTAAAAGGCGTTCATGCCACAAGCGATCCAGCCCGCCTCTTATCGAAGATTCCTCCCTTCGAAAAAGGGGGTGAGACAGGGATTTCGAGCCGCCTGCGGCTCGCCTGTCGAACGGCCGTGCGATACATCGCAAGGCGCGCCCTGCAGGGGGTAGGGGGGGATTTGGTTTTCGTCACATCAATCCAGCTTTTCACAACGCGCCGCCAAATTACCCCGGCTGAAAAGCGACACTGATCTATTCCCAGAGTCGTGCCACAAACACCCATGCTCACCACCGTCTGCAAGATGAATTCAGCAAGCTATTCGCGCATATACCCGCTCAGCTCCGGTGTAGTCAGGCTTCCCTCCAGATACCCGAAACTTCCCTTGTCCTTTACCTCTCGCGCCGCGTCTATCATGCCGCTCATTGCGGCGCGATAAAGCGAGGTGGCGAGGCTGATGCGCTTGACGCCGGCGGCTTCGAGTTCGGCGACGCTGAAGGACTTGCCCTTGATACCGGCCATGAAGTTGAACGGCTTTGGCCATGAAGTTGAACGGCTTTTTCAGCGAAGCGCAGACGATCCGTATGGACTCGAGGTCGGGCAGGCCCGGAGCCATCAACACATCGGCGCCCGCGGCTTCAAAGGACTGCAGGCGACGGATGGTGTCATCGATGTCCGGGTTTCCGCGCACGAAATTTTCGGCGCGGGCGGTCAGCATGAAATCGCAGTGCAGGGCGCGCGCCGCCTGTGCTGCCGCAGCGATGCGCTCGAGCGCATGTCCGAGGTCGTACAGCGGCTTGGCCTTGTCGCCGCTGGCGTCCTCTATGGATCCGCCGGCGAGGCCTGCTTCGCCGGCAAGACGTATGGTCAGCGCGGTGTCAGCCGGGGAATCGCCAAAGCCTTTCTCAAGGTCGGCGGATACCGGCAGGTCGGTGGCGGCGACGATGGCACGGGCGTGGGCGAGGGCTTCGTCGCGCGTCACCCGGCCGTCGCGGCGGCCCAGCGTGCCGGCACACGCGCCGCTCGAGGTGGCGAGTGCTTCGTAGCCCAGACCGGCAAGGATGCGCGCGGAACCCGCGTCCCAGGCGTTGGCGATCACGAAGGCCTTGGGGGCTGTGTGCAAGGCCAGGAAACGGGCGGCTTTTTCGGTTTGAGTGCTACTCATGGCATTCTCCCTGATGACACGGCAATGGCTGGAAAGGCGCGCCAGTCATGGCTTTCCAGCTTGTTTCAGATTATGAGGCCGGAGCGCAAGCTATTTCCGGGGGCTCCAGTAGCCGGGCTTCCGTTTGTGGTGCGCAACAGTAATGAGGCGAAGTTCGTCGCCGGAAAGATTGTAGATGACGCTGTATGGAAATTTTCGCAGCGGAAACCGGCGTCACCCGTTCCTCCAACTTGCGCCCAGTTCCGAATGCCCGCTCAAGCGATAGCACCCGTTCGTACTCGGCGATAAAGGCAAGGCCGACTTCAGTGTCAGCTTCGCCGGCGTAGTACTGGGCGGCTTCGGCAAGTTCCCGGTCGGCGTCAGGGCTGACCGACGGGGTCATTGAATCGCGGCGCGGGCCCGCGCGATGGATTCGGCCGCAGGGATCAGTCGGGCGTTGCCGCTCTCGATGTCGGCAATGCGCCGTTGAACTTCCGCGGCCCAGGCGTTCTCGATATCGTGGTCTTCAAAAATGCTGGCGAGAAGCCGGTCGGCGAGGTGTGCATGTTCTTGCGACGAAAGTGCCAAGGCCTGGGCTTCAAGGATTTCAAGTTGGCTGGACATCCAATTCTCTTCATCCGCAACGAACAAACATCATACTTGCACGGACGCTGAGTGCGGCAAAGACTTTAATGGGGATCAGTCCAATGACTTATCGTGGTACGCCCCTGTTTTCTCGATGCTGAGCAGTGGGCCGCGTTGGTTAGCGCACAGACCCGGAAAAATGCCGCCTATAGGGTGTCGCATCGCTGTAGCGGCAAGCAATGCAAGGGTTTCCGGTGAGTACGGGCGCATGCAGAGGGCAGCATAAATGGAGATTGACATGAAACGAATCAACAGATTGACCATTTGCTTCGCCATCGGCGCCGGATCGACCATCGGCGCTTTCGCCCAAAGCGCAGCCGTGGGCGCTGCGCCGCCTGCAGGCGCTGCAGCCTCGGGTTCAACGGAATGGAAGGCGCCCGACATCAGCAAATTGCCCGACGACAAGTACGGCCAGTCGGTGCGCAAGGGCAAGGGCCTGATGGAGCAAACCTACAAGCAAATCGGCCCCGAGGTGGCAGACGCCAGTAAACGCTACGCCGGCAACAACCTGGCCTGTGTCTCCTGCCACATGGAATCCGGGGGCCGCAAGTTTGGCAACCCGTGGGTCGGTACGTTTGTGAGCTTTCCGCAGTATCGTGGCCGCGAGGATGCGGTCTCGACCACCGAGGAGCGCATCAACGGCTGTATGGAGCGCAGCATGAACGGCCGCAAGCTGCCGCTGGACAGCGCGGAAATGAAATCGATGATGTCCTATCTACACTTTCTGTCGACCGGACTTCCGGTTGGAACAAAACTGGAAGGTGGCGGCACCCTCAAGCTGAAAGCGCTGGCGCGCGCGGCCGATCCGGTAGCTGGAAAACTCGTCTATGCCAGCAGTTGCGTGGCCTGCCATGGCGACAAGGGTCAGGGCGTGCGTCGCGGCAAGGCCGGCGATGCCGATGGCTACCAGTTTCCGCCACTCTGGGGTGCCGACAGCTACAACAACGGCGCCGGCATGGCCCGCATCACCCTGGCCGCCGGCTTCATCAAGGGCAACATGCCCAGCGGCATCACCCACCTCACCGCGGTCCTGACGGATGACCAGGCCTTTGACGTGGCCGCTTACGTCAACAGCCAACCGCGGCCGTTGAAGAAGGGTCTTGAAGCGGATTTCCCGGCGCGCAAGAACAAGCCTGTCGATGCCGCGTTTCCTCCCTACACTCCGGGCTTTTCGGCAGAGCAACACAAGTACGGCCCTTGGCAGCCGATTCAGGCCGCGCGCGAAAAAGGTGTTTATCCGCCCAAATGACGCGCAAATAAGTGGCGCGGAAATAACCAGGTCCATTGTAACTTGGCTCTTCAGGAAATCGAGTGGGCTTCTCTTGTGAAAATCACCCTATTCATTCCCCGCCGAGTCCGGGGCGCTGCCCATCGTAGCGGACGGTTGCATCCTCGAACTCGTTTTTTGCAGCACGCCGGAATACGACGCGCAACGTCATCGCGCCAGGCAAGATCGTATCGAAGCCTTGACTTCATCGCAGGGGAGCAAGTCATCAGGAAATGCATCGTCGTCCGCGACGCGACGATCCAACCCCGCGCGGTTGTGCTTCGGTAAGAGGAAAAACCTTGGCGTCGATGCAGATGCTTGCCCAAATCTCCTCGACCAGCGTAAGCCGCTCATCAACGTTGGGGCAATCTATCGCCAGAGTCCTGACAGTGAATAAATAAGGTCAGAGTAATTTTTCACGACGCGCCGTCAAGTTGCCCCTGCTGAAAAACGACACTGACCCTAACTGCCTCTGGGAAATGCTAATTCGCCCTACCTTCCAAAATTACCTTCTGCCTCTCGGCATAGACTTCTTTGGAAATCAAATTGGCATCGAACAGCCGTTTCAGTTCGGTCAGTTGTCCCTCCATGGATTGCTGATTCGGAGCGGCACCTGTGGCGGGGGTCGAACTCGTGTTGCCAACAACAACAGGCCCTGTCGGAATAGCGCAGTTTTTCTGGTTCATTAGATTGGCGAGGTTCACTTTGCGCGAATCGGCAGCACAGATCGCTTCGTTGGCATTTGAAGCTGTGCCGAGTATGGCGGGCCAGAAGAAAAGCGCTCTTACGACATTCCCACCCGTCACGCTCCTTTCTGCATCGGCCGCCGCTCGAAATCGCTCCGCATCTGCGTATTCGTTTTGCAGTTGTGCGCAATTCAAACCAATGTCGCCCGGCTTCACTGATTGAACAACGGTAGGTGTCGCGCAAGCGGAAAGAAGGGCTGTGCCAATTACCGCAAGTTTGATGCTGTCGCTAGGCTTTATCTGCGCTCCCATAATTGTCGATGCAAAAATGGCGTTGCCGCTTCGCATAGTTAGAATTAGTTGATTTTTTTAGTTGACGCTTTGCACCTGCATTGTGCACGCGACATTGTGCCGCCTCAAGCGGCAAAAGGCTTTACGCCAAATGGCCTAGGCCCCTCCAATGGCGAGGTCGGTCCGGCGAAGTTGACGTGTCTGGGAGCGTTCACCAGGCACTGCGTTTACCTACCGAAAGCCCGCGCAGCAGTCCACCGCGAATCACACGCTAGCTGAAAACCCGCGCCAGGCGGGCATTTCCAGCCGGTTTGCCTACTTCAACGACAAATCCGCCCGGCTTAGTTTGGCCTTGTCCTTGGCCTCGGGCGCGGCGATGCTGGCTGCGATCAGGAACACGCGCTCGGCCGAGATGCCGGCCTTGAGCAGGCCTTGCTGGACGGCCCTGGCGCGTTGTTCGGCGAGTTGGCGCAGGGCTTCGTCGCTGATGGTGGAGTTGGCGAGCAGCAGTTTTTCCATTTCGTCTTTGGGCAGCGACTTGGCGAGGCCGATGAGGTTGCGCGGCTTTTCGAATTTTTCGGCGTCGTAGGCGCTCTCGAGCAGCGGCAGGTATTCGTCCGCGGCAATGGTTACGTCAGACAGCGATGCGGCCGGGGTGCCGGCGCGGGCGAGGGCGCGAAATTTTTGCGTCTTCACCTTGGCCAGCAGGCTGGCCTGCTTGAGGCCTTCGCGGTCCTGCGCCGGGTCAACGCGGCCGGCAATCTCGACATTGAGGCCGGGCCGGTCGTTGAGCGCCTTGACCAGGTTGGTGAGTTTTTCGGTGGCGGTTGCCGAGAGGGCGGCATAGCCGTAGTTGAACTCAATCCACGACAATTCGGCGCCGCCGCCGCCAAACAGCGCACCGAGCAGGGCGAAGGGCGCGGTCACCACCTTGATGATGAGATTGACGATGAGCTTGCCGACGATCGCGCCGACGCTGAACTGCGGGTCATCGAGTGAGCCGGAGACGGGTATTTCGAGGTCAATGTTGCCCTTGCTGTCCTTGAGCAAGGCCAGCGCCAGGGATACCGGCAACTGCGTCGCCTCGGCGTTTTCTATCTTGTCGCCCAGGGTGAGCTGGGTCAGCAGCAGCTTGTTGTTGGCGGTGAGCTTGCGGTTCTCGAGCTTGTAGCTTGCATCCATGTACAGCTTGCCCTTCTGGATGTTGTAGCCGATATAGCGGCCCGAGTAGGGCGAAATCGGCGACAAGTCATAGCCCTTCACCGTAGCCCGGATATCAATAAACAAATCCCTGGCCAGCGGGTTGACCTTGCCCGAGATTTGCAGCGGCGCGGAATTGTCCACAGTGCCGCGCAAGTCCACGTCGGCCGGCGTGGCGGCGGTGAGACGCGTGATGCTGCCACCGACCTCGGTCAGGTTGGCCGAATAATTGGGCTTGATGAAGCGGTCGGAAAAATTGATGTTGCCACCCTGGACGGTGACGCGGCCGATCTTGCTGATCAGCGGCGGGCCGGCATCTTCTTCCGGCGGCAGGGTGGCCGAGGCCGAGGCGGTGGCGTCGGGCGCCGCGGCATCGCGCGTGACCACGGGTGGCGCAGGCTTGGGCGCGGCCAGTTGGCCCGGCAGCAGCGCCGCCGGCGCATCGTCGCCGGGCTTGCGAATGATGTCCTGCACGTTGAGCCGGCCTTCGGGCAGCACCACCAGGCGCGAATAAAAGTCGGCGAGCGCGATTTCGTCTATCGCGGCATCAAAGGGCGCAAGCTTGCCGCGGAAGGGGCCGACGTGCAGCGATTTCCATTTAAGAAAGTCCTCGGCGCCGCGCCGCTCGACAGCGGCGAACTGCGTCACGTCCAGCGCCCCGGAAAAATCGCCGCTGACCGGCGCTGCGTCAGGCCCGCCCAGCTTCCATTTGACCGCGCCCTTGAGCGCGACATCGCCGCTGGTAATGTTGATGTTGAGCTTGCTTGCGAAGTAGGGCTGGAAGGGCAGAATTTCCATGCCCTTGAGTTCGAGCTTCATGTCGCCCGAGAGCGGCTGCAGCACCAGCGCACCGGCGATATTGAGCGCCCCCTTCTGGTTGAGCGTGGCCTTGAGGTCGATCTGACCCTTGGCGTCCTTGCGCGTGGACAGGTCTTGCGCCGATAAGGCGATGGGCTCAATCACAAGATTGCCGGTGCGGCGCGTGGACTCGTCCTTGAGCCTTACGCCGTAACTGTCGAGGGCGAGTGTTTTCAGTGATACCACCCAGGGCGTGTCCTTGGCAGATGTCGTTGCAGGCGCGGTGGACGGGGCAAGCATGGCCTGAAGATCGAGCTTGCCGTCCTTGTCGCGCTGGGCGGCGAGTTTCGCGCCGCTGCTCGTGACGTCGCCGAGCATCAGTTCTCGCTTGGCGAGGTCGAGGCTGGCGTCCTTGATTTGCAGCGCGGGCAGTGTCAGCACCGCCTCTTTGGCGCCGGCCTTGCTAACGCGCACCCCGCTGACCGTCGCTTCAATCTGCGCGGGGGCGGCGGGAATGGTGGAAAAGCCCTTGACACCAACATTGAGCGCGGCGACAACCGCGCGCCAGGGCGTTGCCGGCATTTCATCGTCAAAGCTGATGCTGGCCTTGGCCAGCGCCAGTTCGGTCACGGTGAGATTGAAAGGCCCGGCGTCCTTGTCGTCGGCGGCAGGCTTGGCTGGCGGCAGGGCTTGCAGCCAGTTGATCTGGCCGGCCTTGTCGCGGCGCAGGCTGATTTCTGGTGATTCAATGCTCAGCTTGCTCACTTTGGCGCTGCGTGCCAGCGGCTCGAAGTCGGCGAGGGCAATAGCCAGCTTGGGCAGTTTGAGCAGCGGCTTGCCGGCGGTTTCGGTGATGAGCAGGTCGGCAAGGCCCAGGTCACCGGCGATGCTCAGCTTCGGCGCCTTGTCGGGCGCGCCGAGGAACTTGATGGCGAGCTTGGCATTGAGTGCGGTAACGACCGCGCGCCACGGCGTGGCCGGCATGTCATCGTCAAAGCTGATGCTGGCCTTCATCAGCGCCAGTTCGGTCAGTTCGAAGTTGAAAGGCTTCGCACCCTTGTCGGCGGCAGCGGGTTTGGCTGGCGGCAGCACTTGCAGCCAGTTGATGTGGCCGGCCTTGTCGCGGCGCAGGCTGATTTGCGGCGACTCGAAGGTGAGCTTGCTGACCTTGGCGCTGCGCGCCAGCGGCTCGAAGTCGGCAAGGGCAAGCGTCAGCTTGGGCAGCGTGAGCAGCGGCTTGCCCGCGGTCTCGGTAAGCACCAGGTCGGCGAGGCCGAGGTCGCCGGCGATGGTCAGCTTGGCCAGCTTGTCGGGAGAGCGCAAGAACTTGATCGCGAGCTTGGCATCAAAACGGCCGGACGGAATTTTTATTTTCAGATCGGCGGGCAGGTATTCGTTGAGCCGCGGCAGTGCGAAATCGTCGATGTCGAGTGCGAGTTCGGTTTCCAGCGAGTCGCGAAACGGCTTGCTCTTGCCGCGCAGTTCCAGCGGCGCGCCGTTGACCTTGGCCGAAAGGCTGGGCTCGACAAAAATGTCGGTAAAGCTCGGAATGCTGGAGATGAAGGGAATGCCGAGGTCGATGTCGGTGACGGCGTGCTGGCTGCCGGCCGGCTGGTCGTCAACATCGATGCGGCCCTTGTCGATGCGGATATTGTTAAGCGCAAAGCGCGGCGTCGGCCCGCCGCCGGGTTTGGCGAGAAAGGCTTCGAGGATGTCGGAAAAATTGTAGCGCCCCGGTTCGGTGCGCACGATTTGGATGCGCGGCCCGCTAAGGCGCAATTCCTTGAGCACCGGCGCGAGCCGGAAAACCGACGACCACTCGGCATTGGCGTAGAGCGCGTCGAAGGCGACAAACCCGGCGCCGCCGCGCTCCTTGATTTCGACCTTGCCCAGGTTCAGTGTCAGCGCGTAGGGGTTAACGGCGATGCTGCCTATGCTGACGTCACGTCGCAACTCGGCTGAAAGCACTTTTTGCAGCTCAGCCTTGAGCAGCGGCGGCAACACGAAAAAGCCGAGTACCGTGAACAGTGCGATGACGCCGGCCATCCAGACGAGTGCGCGTAGGGGGCGCGGAGTGAGCAGACTGAGTGACATATAATTGTTCCGGACCCATAATAATAGGACGTTGCCAAGCGACCAAAGGGTAGCATTTCCCACTGCGCCGCGTTCAACGGTGACGGTGAATCCGGACCAAGGAGAAGAACATGCAGCATCGATATCCACGCCATCGCCGCAATAGCGGCGTCTCCGTCTTCAGTTGGGCGTCGCGCCTTTTGCTCGCCTGCGCCGCCTGCCTGCTGGCGCCATGGGCTGTGGCACAGGATCGCTATCCGTCCAAACCGGTGAAGCTGATCATGCCGTTCCCGGCAACCGGACCGGCCGACCTGATGGCGCGCATTTACGGACAAAAACTCGGCGAGCGTTGGGGGCAGGCGGTGGTGATAGAGAACCGCCTCGGCGCAACCGGCACGATCGGCGCCGACGCGGTGGCCAAATCCCCGCCTGACGGCTACACCCTGTTGTTCACCGTTGACCTGCCGATCGTCATGGCACCGGCGCTGATCAAGACCCCTTACGACCCGCGCAAGGGGTTCACGCCCATCGCCATCCTGGCCGAAACCATGAACATGCTGGTGGTACACCCCTCGGTCGGGGCCTCTACGCTGGCTGAACTGGTCGCGACGGCAAAGGCGCGGCCGGGCGCCCTGACTTATTCATCCGCCGGCCCGGCTTCGCCCGGACATCTTTGCGCCGAAATGCTGCGTTCAAGCACAGGCATCGACATCGTCCATGTGCCGTACAAGGGCGCCGCACCGGCCATGACGGCGGTGCTCGCAGGCGAGGTCTCGATGTTTTGCGGCCCGGTCACACAGGGCCTCGCGCACGTCAAAGGCGGCAAGCTGCGCGCGGTGGGCGTGACCGGCGCCGCCGCCTCGCCACTGATACCCGAACTGCCGCCGCTCGCCGCAATCTATCCGGGGCTCGTGTCGTCGAACACCTACATGGTTTATGCGCCGTTGGGAACGCCGGCGTATGTAACGACACAACTGCGCAATGATGTTCGTCGCGTCTGGGAGGACCGGGACGTGCGCGAGCGGCTGGCCGCGCTGGGATTCGACTTTCTCTGGCTGGAAGGGGCAGACTTGTCGCGCCGCATCGATGCCGACCTCAACAAATGGGCCGCGGTAGTCAAGACCGCCAACATCAAGGCCGACTAGGGAGACGGGGACCAGCATGAGCCAGAAACCGAATTTCATTTTGTTCATTACCGACCAGCACCGCGCCGATCATCTCGGTTGCTACGGCAACCCCATCGTGCGCACGCCGCATCTTGACGCGCTGGCGGCGTCGGGCTGGGCCAACGACGAGTTCCATGTCGCCACGCCCATTTGCATGCCCAACCGCGCCTCGCTGATGACCGGGCGCATGCCCTCACGCCACGGCGTGCGCCACAACGGCATCGAATTGTCTCTCGATGAGCGCACCCTGCCACAAGCTTTGCTCGATGCCGGTTACGCCACCGCCCATGTCGGCAAGTCGCACCTGCAAAACATCGAAATCAAACCGGCGCAGTTTCCCAAGGCCGGCGAACCGAAGCTCGCGCACGAGGCAAGGCGCGAGAGCAAAGGCGTGCACGGCCAGGAAATCTGGAAACGCTGGGAGGACAACCCCGACTGCGACGTCGAAACGCCGTTCTACGGTTTCGAGACCGTGGACTTGTGCATACACCACGCCGATGACGAATACGGCCACTGGCGGCGCTGGATACGAAAACAGACGAAGGATGCCGACAAGTTGATCGGCCCGGCCAATGCGAAAGCAGACGAAGGATGCCGACAAGTTGATCGGCCCGGCCAATGCCACGCCGACACCGGAGTTCGAGTTAAGCAAGTTTCAGCAGGCCTGGCGCACGCGCGTACCCGAGGAGTTGTATCCGACCTCGTGGATCGCCGATCGTGCCATCGCCCGTCTGGGTGAAATGAAATCCTCGGGCAAGCCGTTTTTCATGCATTGCTCGTTTCCAGATCCGCATCACCCGTATACGCCGCCGGGGAAATACTGGGACATGTACAAGCCCGACGAAGTGACGC
>Ga0163146_10005708_pt1 | contig 14435 bp, 12 predicted proteins | sample OliLakLV19MP7G1_FD_148648 | JGI IMG/M metagenome (GOLD analysis project Ga0163146, IMG submission 148648) | Freshwater microbial mat bacterial communities from Lake Vanda, McMurdo Dry Valleys, Antarctica - Oligotrophic Lake LV.19.MP7.G1 | ecosystem: Environmental > Aquatic > Freshwater > Lake >...
TCCGCCTCCCCCGTGCGACCCACCGTCCCGATGCTGCGGCTGCTGGCCTCCACTTGAACCTTGCTGCTGAGACGGGCGATCGTGCGGACGGTCCTGCTGCGTCTGCTGGGGCGCGGGTGCCGAAGGCTGCCCGTTGGATCGATCGGGACGCTGCTCGGGCCGAGGTTCGGTGCGGACGGGCTCAGGTCGGGGAACTTCGGCGCGCGGCGGTTCGGCACGCGCAGGCTCCGGGCGTGGCTGCTCGGATCGGGCAGGACCCGGACGGGCGGGCTCGGGTGCCGGATCGGCCGCGGAACGCTGGCGGGGCGAGGCGGGCTTGCTGTCAGACGGTGAACGCCTTGCGCCCCGCGTCTCTTTGGCCTCGCCCTTGCCCTCTTCCGCAACGGTAAACTGCTTCGCCATGATGTTCTTCTTGCTCTCAACCGAACGTAACAGACCGCAGCGCAACGCCGGACTGGCATCGTCGGTGACGATCGAAATGTCGATTCGTTGATGGTAAGTGGAAGGAGAGTTTCCCCCCTCCTTGCACAGGCGGCCCGTCACCACGGACAGGAACACCGCAGAACCCACCCTTTGTAAAAGCCTGGTTGGCGGGCGTGCGCCGCGCCAAAGGTCCACAGATGGCATGACTGATCGTCGCGAGACTGACCCGGCCCGGTCCAACCCCGAGGGGTCCAGCGAGATCAGGCATCAGTATATCACCCTCATCTGCCCGGGGACCGCCGACTGGCGGATGTGGAAAACTCCCCGTTCAGTCCCGGGATCGGGCGTGGGTGTGCCGCGCCAGCACTTGATGGAGGATGTCGCGTACGCGGGACTCCAGTTCGGGCGAGGGGTCATCGTTCTGGACAATGAAGTCGGCCTTTGCCCGCTTGGTCTCGAGCGGGAGTTGCGCCTTCTCGCGCCGATCGAGTTCGGCCGCAGACCAGCCCCTGTTTGACCGGACCCTTTCGAGGCGTATCGCCCGAGGAGCCTCGACAAAGATAACGGCATCGCACTCTGCGTGCAGCCCGGCCTCGTAGAGGAGCGGTGCATCGACGATGACCGCCTTTGCGCCCGCGGCGGCACCCTCGCGGATGGCGGTCTCGCGGTCCTGCCGGACAGCCGGATGGACCAGAGCCTCCAGACGGCTGCGCTGTTCAGGTTCTGCGAAGATGATGCGGGCGACCTCTGCGCGGTCAATGCGGGGGGTCTGGTCAATGCGATCACTCGTGGACCCGCGCTGGAGTACAGAGTCGCCCCACCACGCGACGAGTTGTTCGCGGATGTCCGGCCGGTCGAGCGCGGCCTTGGCCCTGGCATCTGAATCAACGACGAGGCACCCCAACTTGCCGAGTATGCCCGCAACGGTGCTCTTGCCCGCACCGATGCCGCCGGCAAGGCCGATGAGGGGAATTGCGCTTGGAGTGCGCGCGGCAGATTTCGAGGCGGGGTGCATGGTGGATTGTTGGCTTCGGGACGATGGCGGCGCAAGCAGGTTCGCCTCGGGGGCCGCGCAGGAGATCGCGAGGCGGACCTGTGCCACCAGCACATCGGGCCGTCCCATCATCGACCAGACCACGCTGGGCGCTCCGGCATCGGCGGGTGTCGAGAACCCGATGGTGCCGAGGCCGAACAGGCGCTCTCTGAGCGACCGATAGATCACCACCTGCTGGATGGCGGCGAGTGGTGAATCGACGGTCAAGCGCCGGATGACCCCCGAGGAAGAGACCACCCGTCGATCCGTCAGGACGGAATCGCGCATCGACCAGTCGAGGTGGCCCCAGAAGGCCACGATGGCAAAGACTACAAGGCCGATGAGCAGGGCGCCGAGCCCGGTGAACGGGAGCCACCCTTGCATCGAGAGCGTGACCGCGAGCGCTGTTCCGAGAATGACGAGCGCGAACACGCCGGGCCGGCGGAGAATGATGGAGATCGAGCCGGGCTTGGCCGCGAGCAGCACTCGCTCGCCGGGCAAGAACGTCCCCGAGACGTCTCGCGGCAGGGCGTTCGGAGGATCAACATTCAAGCCCTATACCCCCTCCAGCACGCCGATGTCCGGTAGGTTCCTCCACAGGCCGTCATAGTCGAGGCCGTAGCCCACGACAAACTCGTCGGCGATCTCGAAGCCGGAGTAATCGACCTCGACATGCTCATCGCGTCCGGCCGACTTGTGCTTGTTGAGCAGAACGACCAGCCTGAGCGAGGCGGGCCGCTGGGCGTCGATTATCCGGCGCAGAAGCCCCAATGTGCGACCAGAGTCCAGGATGTCGTCCACGATCAGCACATGCCGGTCCTTCAGGTCCGTCGGCAGGCCACCCTGGATCGTCGCCCCCTGCGAGGCTGTCGCGGCCCCGGGATAACTGGTGATCGTCACCGGCCGGATCGACATCTGCACCGGCATGTGGCGGATGAGGTCCGCCACGAACACCAGAGAGCCGGTGAGGATCGGGATCAGCACGACCTGGGGCTCGACCCCCGGCGCGCCAGCGCCCGATGCCAGAAACTCCGCCGTGATCTCCCGGCCCATCTCGGCGACCCGCCGGGCGATCTGGTCGCGTGTAATCAAGACCCGCGCGATGTGCATCCCGTCACGATACCACGGACCGGCGGCTGCCGCTCCCGCCCCGGCAACTTGGGGAATCGCGCGCAACCTGCTACGCTTGCACTGACCAATTGCAAGGGAGCCTTCCATGCCCATCCGGACCGTTTACAAGGCCCAGATCGAGCACCTCCAGATCCTCGATGAGGAAGGGCGGCTCGACGAAAAACTGGCGCGCGACACCCTCTCCGATGAGCAGGTGCTGTTCGCCTACGAGTTCATGGTCCTGTGCCGCCATCTCGACGAGGTGGCCTTCAAACTCCAGCGATCCGGGCGCATGGGCACCTATCCGCAGAACAAGGGACAGGAGGCCGCGGCGATCGGCTCGGCGATGGCCGCCGTGAAGGGGCGCGACTTCCTGGTGCCGTGCTACCGCGAGAACGCGGCGTTGTTCCTGCACGGACTGCCGATGGAGAAGATCCTGCTGCACTGGATGGGCGATGAGCGCGGCAACCAGATCCCCGAGGGCGTCCTGATGACGCCGATCTCGATCCCCATCGGCACGCAGATGCTGCACGCCACCGGCATCGCGTGGGCGTACAAGATGCGGAAAGAGGACCGCTGCGTCATCACCTACTTTGGTGACGGCGCGACGAGCGAGGGGGACTTCCACGAGGCGATGAACTTCGCGACGGTGTTCAACGTGCCGTGCGTGTTCTTCTGCCAGAACAATCATTGGGCGATCTCCGTGCCGCGGGAGAGCCAGATGGCCAGCGAGACGGTGGCGCAGAAGGGCCTGGCGTACGGCGCGCACTGCATCCAGGTGGACGGCAACGATCTGTTCGCGGTGTACAAGGCGACGAAAGACGCGATTGATCGCGCGCGGGGCGGGGGCGGTGTGACGCTGATCGAGGCGATCACCTACCGGCTCGCGGACCACACGACGGCGGACGATGCGAGGCGGTACCGCGATGAGGAGGAGGTCGCGAGTTGGCGCGGCAAGGACCCGATGATCCGCCTGCGGAAGTACCTTGAGCGCAAGGGCATGTGGGACGACGCGAAGCAGGTCGCGCTCGATGACAAGTCGAAGTTGACGGTCGCCGAGATCATCAAGAACGTCGAGACGATCGAGCCGCCGACGACGGACGACATCTTCGATTCGACGTACGGCACGCCGCTGACTGGAGAGTTGGAGCGGCAGAAGCGGACGCTGCGGACCAGCAGCCTTGGGCAGGATCCGAGCCAGGTGGGTCTGGGTGGTCAAAGGCAGAACGCATGATCCCGCCCGTGGAAGGCCGGTTCGAATGGGACGATGCCAAGGAGCTTGCAAACCGCCAGAAGCACGGCGTCTCGTTCGAGGAAGCGAAGCTCGTTTTCTACGACGCCTTCGCTATCCGGGCATACGACGCCAAGCATTCATTTGATGAGGATCGATACGTCATCATCGGACTCTCTCTGCGGCTTCGAGTTCTCTACGTCGTGCACGCCGAGGAGTTGAACGGAATTGTGAGGATCATCAGTGCCCGCCGGGCGACACGCACCGAACACAACCTCTATGAACAAGGCCTCCCGAAAAACACTCTCTAAGCGTTCACTTGGGATCGACTGGTCCAAGGCGACTCGCAATCCATACGCGGGTTGGCTGGCGGATCGCCACTGGCATGTTCGGCTGGACGCCGACCTTGTCGATCTCCTCACAGCAACCGGCGACCCAGGCCATCGTCTGCTCGGTCTGGCGAATAGATCCAAGCGGCGGGAACGTCTCGTCATGGTCATTCCTATGACTGACAAAGAGTACAAAGCGGCGAAGCCACTCTTGGATCGCATTGGAGCCGTGGTCGAATACGTGCCTCCCCATCCCAACGCGAAGCTGGCGGAGCGCGCCGAGCAGCCGCGGCGGCGAAAGGCGGGCTGACCAACGACACGTGTTCAAGGAGACCACAAGTGGCCGTGAGCGAACGACTCCGAGCAGTACACCAGGCGAAGCCATTCCAACCGTTCACTCTGCACCTGAGCGATGGGCGCTCGCCGAAGGTCACACACCCCGAGTTGCTTGCGATTGCGCCGACCGGCAGGTGGGCGATGGTTATTGATTCGGATGAGTCCACGCATTATGTGGACATCCTCTTGGTCACGGACATCGAAGTGAAGAAACCCAAGAGCAAGGACGGCAGTTGGCGGCGAAAGGCTGGATGAGGCATGTGCATGTCGCGTTCTGGATGAACTGATCACCGCAAGAGGCGCAGAGTCCGCAGAGGGCGCCTCGAGTTCAAGGCTCCGCCTCTGCGATCTCGGCGTCTCTGCGGTAGCTTGAAACGGATTGAACAGCCATGGCCAACCTCACACTCGTCCAAGCCATCAACCTCGCCCTCACCCAGGAAATGGAGGCCGACCCGCGCGTCGTCTGCCTGGGTGAAGACATCGGCAAGAACGGCGGCGTCTTCCGCGTCACCGAGGGCCTGCAGGCCCGCTTCGGCCCGGATCGCGTGATCGACACGCCGCTGGCCGAGTCGGGCATCATCGGCGCCTCCATCGGTCTGGCGATGGCCGGCATGCGACCCATCCCCGAGATCCAGTTCGAGGGGTTCATGGGGCCGGCGTACGACCAACTGGTGAACCACGCCGCGAGGTACCGCACGCGGACGCGCGGGGCGATCACGATCCCGATGGTCGTGCGCGTGCCCGTGGGCGGCGGCATCCACGCCCCGGAACTGCACTCCGACTCGCCCGAGGCGATCTACGCGCACACACCCGGGCTGAAGGTCGTGATGCCCAGCACGCCGTACGACGCGAAGGGGCTGCTGATCGCCGCGATCCGCGACCCCGACCCCGTGCTCTTCTTCGAGCCCAAGTTCATCTACCGGGCCTTCCGCGAGGAAGTCCCCGAGGACGAGTACATCGTCCCCATCGGCCAGGCCAAGGTCGTCAGCGAGGGCACGGGCCTCACCGTCATTTCCTGGGGCGCGAGCGTCACGCGCTGCCTCGCGGCCCTCGATAGTTTGCCAGAGGACATCTCCGCCGAACTCATCGACCTCCGCACGATCTACCCGATCGATGAGGACACGATCGCGCAGAGCGTCGAGAAGACCGGGCGCTGCGTCATCGTCCACGAGGCACCCAAGACCGCGGGCATGGGCGCGGAGATCGCGACGATCATCCAGGAGCGGTGCTTCCTGCACCTCGAGGCACCCGTCCAGCGCGTTTGCGGCTTTGACACGGTGATGCCGTACTACAAACTTGAACTCGACTACCTGCCGGATGCGAAGCGCATCGCCGAGGCGATCGGGCAGGTGATGGCGTATTGACACTATTTCCGGCGGAGCCCCGGCGGTTACGCCGGGGCGCGCGGCCCGCAGGATCGTCGCTTGGGCTGCAACGGCCGCAAGGGGATCGATCCCATCAGAGCCCCGAGCGCTACTGAGTGGGTTTGGGTGACCGCTTCCACGTTCCCGCCGGGACGACGCGTTTAAGAGACTGTTTCAGAACGGTAGTCGGAGCGATTTGAGACGTGAGCAGACGAGCATCGCGGCGGCGAGGTCGTGGAAGGCCTGGAAGTGTTCATCCCAGCGTTCGTAGCACAGCCGGATGCGTCGGAAGTGGCTGAAGCACGCGAGGGTTCGTTCGATGACGTACCGCAGCACGCCCAAGCCGCTGCCGTGGGTGGGGTCGCCGCGAGGGGCCAGCAGGCTGTCGATACGCATCCCCTCAACCAACGCGATCATCTCTTTGGTCCCGTAGGCACGATCGCCGATGATCGCCTCCGGGTTGCGGCGTGGACGACCACGCGGGCCTTGCACCGCCGGACGCGCCTCCAGCAGCGCGGGCAGTTGTTCCTGGTCGGGGACGTTGGCGGGCGTGGTCTGCACGACCAGCGGGTTGCCTTCGGCATCGCTCAGCACATGGCGTTTGCAGCCCTGTTTGCCGCGGTCCGTCGGGTTCGGGCCGGTGTGGTCCCCCCTTTTACCGCACGCACCGACTGCGAATCCACGACCATGTGCTGGAGGTCGATCCCGCCTGCCTTCCCGAGGCGGTTGAGCAAGCGGCGATGCACCTCGGGCCAAACACCCGCGGCGGTCCACTCGCTGAAGCGACGCCAGCACGAGCTGCCGCTGACCCCGAAGGCGGCGGTGGGCACCGCCTGCCACGGCACCCCGAAGCGGAGCACGAAGATGATGCCCCGCAGCGCCCTCTTGTTGTCCACCGGCGGCCGCCCCGTCTCGGCCCGCGAGGGCGGGGGCAACAACGGCTCGATCTCTTCCCACAACGCTTCGGGGAGCAGCTCCGCTGCCATATTCGTGCCTCCTTGCACTTGTGCTGATGGCCTTGCTCATCGGTCAATGCTCACGTTCTGAAACAGTCTCTAAGGCGCCGTCCGCCCGCCAAAGTCAACGCCGCGAAGGCCGTTGCGCGTATAGCGATAGAAACCAAACACCCGGTCGCGCCCCGTTACGCTCACCGCGCGTGCCTCCCAGACATCGGGCAGATAGTCATACTGATACCCATTGGGGTTCCCCGGCGCCCACGGGTCCCAGCCCGGATCGGCATCCCTGTTGTTGCGATACCCAGCCGAGCCGTCGAAGCTCACCGTGTTCACGCTCGCGCCCGGGTACGCGTAATACGTCTCGCGCTTCCCGTGCCGCGCGTGCGCCTCGTGCAGAAACACCTTCTGCGACGGGAACAACACCTGCGCAAAGCTCTGCTGGTTCATCTTCCAGACCTGCGAGTTCGAGAACAGAAAGTGATTGGTCGGCACGTTGCGCAGCCGCCGCGAGTAGTCCGCGGGCGCGGCGTTGGTCTGCAGGCCGTCAAACGCGCTGATCGTCGCCTCATACGATGACGAATACGCCCAACGGATCGCCCGGTTGCCATCAGCGATCGGCGGGTTTACCGAGCTCGGATACGGTGCCGCGGCCCCCGCAAGGAACGCATCGATATCGCGCGCCCACGTCAGCCGCACCCGGTCCGCAGGGCACGTATAGATCGGTTCCGGCAGCCGCGCCGCGAGATAGTCAAACAGCACGAAGTGCCCGTACAGAATCTGCGGCAGCAGCGTCGTCTCCCGCGCGTGGTTCCGCCCGGTGAGCCGCCGGAACATATCCACATACTGCGACCGCTGCGCATCCATGTCGCTGCCCACCGACCGCAGATCGCCAAACTCCGATCCCGCGGCATCCCGCACCCGCCACGAATAGTTCCAGATGAAGTCCCGGTGATCCACCGCATATGAAGCGCTCGACACGCCAAGCTGCTGGAGCTGCGTCGCACACTGCGTCACTCGTGCCGCACGCCTCGCGGCCCCAATCGCAGGCAGAAGCAGTCCCACCAGCAGCGCAACGATCGCAATCACAATCAAAAGCTCAATCAGCGTGAAGCCAGCTGGCCGCGCTGGCCGCGCATGCCACCACCTCCTGTTGGCCAGCGAGCGCGGGTGCCTCATCGCTTCGCCCTCCTTCCCCACCCGCCACTCCCGCCCCCAAGACCAATCCCCGGACTTTCCAGTGTACCGAGACAGTGCCCTCCAGATCGAGGTTCTTCAGGCCAACACGCCACATTAATTCTCCCTCTGCCTCCTTGGCACTTGCAACAACCCGCACTTCCGCTATGTTCATTGAGTGCAGTGTGGACCCCTTTGTGGCCGGCCCCGTCTCCGGGTGCCCGTCTTGGTTTCGCTCGTCATACATTGGCCACACGTCGCCTCGCGGCGACAGGTCCATTCGGGGCATTGTGGCGTTCAGTTGTCCAGCCCTGGTCTTGCCAGGGCCAAGCCGAGGAGTCGAAGATGTCAGTCACCCGCAGGCACACAAGTGCCACTCTCACCACCCGTCTCGCCGCCATGGCGGGTCTCGCGCTCGCCGCCTCCGCCGCGATCGCAGGGCCCATCACCGTCACCCCCATCGTCATCGAGGGCGACCTCTACAACGGCTTCCCGATTAGCAGCGGCTTCTCCGCTTCCGAGAATCACGCTGTGAACAATCTCGGTGTCTGGCTCGTCGAAACCGACACAACCAACTCGGACACCACCATCGACGGCCTCGTCGTCCGCGGCGAGGGCGCAGCAGGCCCACGCACCGCGCTCCTGACCGAAGGCCAGCCACTCGTGTTCCCCGCCGGCGCGAGCATTGATGCCTTTGATGCGATCACCATCAACGCCGCCGGAAACGGGGCCTTCAACTTCTTCCTGTCAGGCACCGCAGGCACCGCCTTCGATTCGGGAGTCTTCTTCAACGACATGCTGGTGATCCAGGAGAGCGAACTCTCCGCCTCCCCCGCCTTCAGCGCCGGCACGCGGTACATCGGCTGGTTCGAAACCTACATCAACGATCAGGACCAGATCCTCATGATCGCCTCAGTCGATGACCCCGCGATCGCCAGCACCGTCGACCGCGCCATCGTCATCATCGACAATCCCGGCGGCTCCTTCACCGAAAATGTCATCGCCAAGGAGGCCGACCAGCTCCTTCCCGGACGCGCCGCCACTGACTTCTCGACGGGCGTGCACAGCACCGCCTTCCGCAATAACTCCCGTGCCGCCTTCATCGCGGACCTCGACGGCGACACCCTCACCGACGGCGCGATCTTCCACTACGACGGCTCCACGCTCCAACTCCTCGCGCAGGAAGGCTCTCCTTCCGCCGTTGCCGGCCGCAACTGGGGCACCCTCCTCAGCGTCCCCATCGACATCAACAACTCCGGCGACTGGGTGATGCGCGGCGACCTCGACGGCGCAACAACCGACGACTCACTCATCGTGAAGAACGGCACCCAGGTCATCGCACGCGAAGGCGATCCGGTTCCCGCCGCCATCGGCGCGTTCAACTTCACCAGCTTCGGCACTGGCGCAGTCGCCATCGCCGACAACGGCGATGTCATCTACTTCGCCGCGTGGAACGATCCCGACACTACTCGCAACCAGGGCATCTTCGTCAACGATCAACTCATCGTGCAGAAGGGCGTGACCATCGTGGGTGGCCAGACGCTCTCTGCCATGTCCGCGGTGGAGGCAAACTTCTCCGCCAGCCCCAACGGACGGTACATCGTCTTCGAAGGTGTCCTCACCGATACTCGCGATGGCGCGTTCCTCATTGATCGCGGCGAGGCCTCCTGCCCCGCCGACTTTGACGGTAATGGCACAGTCCAGGTACCCGACATCTTCGCCTTCCTCTCCGCGTGGTTCGCGCAGGATCCTTCCGCCGACTTCGACGGCAACACGCTCATCCAGGTCCCCGACATCTTCGCCTTCCTCTCCGCCTGGTTCGCGGGTTGCCCGTAAGAGCACGCGCCTCACTCCGGATTTCTCCCAAGGCCCCGTGCACACGCACGGGGCCTTTTTGCGTGGATCCTCCCAAACCCGCGATGAACGGGAAAGCCCCCGCTACCCCGTCGGACCCGTCAGCTTTCCCCATCTTGTCACCAACCATCACCATCCCAAGCTGGCATCTGTCCGGGCCGGAGGTAGATTTTGGCTCTGCCTCATTCCCACCCTCGCTGACTCGATGTCCCGCCCCTCGGTTCTCTGCATTAACAGAAGGTCATAACCCGTGAACATCAAAACGGCTGCTGTCGTTCTCTCCGCGCTCGGTCTTCCCGTCTTCGCGCTGGCCGATGTCGCCATCCTCACCTCTGCCCGCGACAACACCCTCTATCAATCCACCGCCGGTGATATCTCCAACGGCGCAGGCAGCGGCATGTTCGCAGGCCGAAACGCCGCGGGGAGCAACTCCATCCGCCGCGCCCTCGTGTGGTTCGATATCACCGCGCAGATCCCCGCCGGCTCGACCATCACCTCTGTCTCGCTCTCCCTCTACAACTCCGCCGCGAACATCAACGAAGACTCGATCGCGCTCCACCGCGCGCTTGAAGACTGGGGGGAAGGCTCCTCCGCGGCCTCCATGGGCGGCGGAAGCGGAGCACCCGCGACCGCGGGCGATTCAACCTGGCTTTTCCGATCTTTTCCTGCCACGCCCTGGAGCGTCCCAGGGGGCTCCTTTAACCCCGTTGCCACCGCTTTAGCCAATGTGGCCGATTCCGGCACCTATCACTGGAACTCCGCCGGGCTCGTCACGGATATTCAGTCATACCTCGACTCGCCAGCAACCAACTTCGGGTGGATCATTCTCGGAAACGAGTCCGCTTCCAGCACTGCCAAACGATTTGCAACCCGCGAGGAAACCATCGCCGACCGACGGCCGATGCTCACTGTTGAGTTCACACCTGTCCCCGCTCCAGCCGGAGCCGCAATCCTGTCGCTCGCGGCCATAGCCGGGATGAGGAGAAATGTGGCCATGTTCATGCCACGAGTCGCTCAGATCATCATCTCTCTGCTCGCCCTCGCGATCGCCTGCCCCCCTGCGCACGCACAGATCAGCGCCACCCTCACGGCGACGCTCGACAACACACTGTTCGAGGATGAACAGGGCGATGTCAGCAACGGTGTCGGGCCGGACATCTTCGCCGGAACAAACCAGGTCCCGACAATCCGCCGCGCCGTACTGAAGTTCAGTCTCGGCACCATTCCGCCCGGCTCGGTCATCAACTCCGCCACGCTCCAGCTCCGCCTGAATCGTTCCCGCGGCGGTGCTCACCAGGTCACCGTGCACAGGATGCTCGCCGACTGGGGCGAAGGGCCCTCCGCATCCTTCACCAACAGTGGCGCTGGCGCACCCGCCGCCTACGGCGATGCGACGTGGCTCCACCGCTTCTACGACGCTTCGTTCTGGACAACTCCCGGTGGCGACTTCGTCCCCGCCGCCAGCGCGTCCACGTCGGTCAACTCCGTCGGCACGGTGTACTCCTGGACCGGCACCGGCATGCGCTCGGATGTTCAGGCGTGGCTCGACGCCCCCGCAGCGAACTTCGGCTGGATCGTTCGCAGCGTCGAGAACACCGTGGCCACCGCCAAACGGTTTGACAGCCGCCAGGCCTCTGTCGCCGCAAACCGGCCCAAGCTGGTCATCACCTACACGCCGCCCAACTCTCCCACCGGCGCGTGCTGCTTCGCAGGTGGAAGCTGCACCATCCTCTCCGAGTTCTTCTGCGGCATCCAGGGCGGCGCCTATCTCGGTAACGCCGTCCCATGCACGCCAAGCCCGTGTGGCCAGACAGTCGTCGACATGTTCCCAACCAAGGACAACTCGCTTTACGAAGATCCCGCGGGCTCGCTCAGCAACGGCTCGGGCGATGGGCTCATCGTCGGCATGGCCGCCACTTCCGTTGATCGCCGCCGCGCACTGCTCGCGTTCGATAGCGCATCGATCCCCTCATCTGCCCGTGTTTTGAGCGCATCCCTCCAACTCACGCAGACGTTCACCGCCGACTCGCAAAGCCGCACACTCTCCGTCCACCGCGTCAACTCCCTCTGGGGCGAAGGGGCATCGATCGCGGCGGGCGATCAAACCCTCGGCGCGCCCGCCGCCCCCGGCGATGCAACCTGGCTCTTCCGATTCTTCAGTTCCGATTCCTGGCTCTCCTCCGGCGGTGATTTCGACCCCGCACCCAGCGCATCCGCCTCCGTCGGTGTCGCACCGTCCAACGTCACATGGGCCGGCCCGCAGCTCATCGCAGATCTCCAGTCGTGGATCAACACCCCCGCGTCCAACCGCGGCTGGCTGATCCTCGGCGACGAATCCGCAGTCCAGTCCCAGCGCCGCTTTGCCTCGCGCGAAGCCGCGACCCAGGCCTCGCGACCCAAGCTCACGATCACCTATACCCTCGTCCCTGCCGCCGCGGCCTGCTGCTTCCCCGATGGTGCGTGCGTCCTCCTGACACAATCGGCATGCTCGCTTCAGGGCGGCATGTTTGAATCCGGTGCATCGGCCTGCGCGCCGAATCCCTGCGTGCAGCCGATCGGTGCGTGTTGCCTGCCGCTGGGCACCTGCATCCAGGCCTCCGCCATCGATTGCGCAGCCCAGAATGGCAACTTCATCGCTGCATCCGCATCCTGCTTCGGCGCGGCCTGCCGCATGATCCTTGAGCCCTTCGTCGACGCCCTTCCCATCCCCGCCATCGCGCAGCCAACCACCGGCATGCCCGGCGAAGCTGCCCACTATGACATCGCCATGACGGAGTTCGTGCACACCGTCCATCGCGATCTCGCGCCGACGCGCACCTGGGGATACGGCGGAACCTACCCAGGTCCAACCATCGAGGCCCGCCGCGACCAGCCCGTCACGGTCAACTGGATCAACGACCTGCGCGTCCTAGAGACCGGTCAACTGCGCACCACGCACAACCTCGCGGTGGATGAGTGTCTCCACGGCCCCGACATGACCGGCAGTTCGCCCGTCACCGTTGTCCATCTCCACGGCGCACTCACAACCCCCGACAGCGACGGCCACCCCGACCTCACCTTCCCTCCCGGAGAGCAGTCGCTGCTCTACACCTATCCCAACCAGCAGCGCGCCGGCACCCTGTGGTACCACGACCATGCGCTCGGTCTGACCCGGCTCAATGTCTACATGGGGCTGGCGGGCTTCTACCTTCTCCGCGATCCTGCCGAGAACACCCTGAATCTTCCCGCCGGTGAGTATGAGATCCCCCTGGTGATCCAGGACCGCTCCTTCAATCCCGATGGCTCGCTGAAGTATCCCACTGACGGTTGGCGCGAGCAGTTCTTCGGCGAGTTCAACGTCGTCAACGGCAAGGTCATGCCGTATCTGAACGTGAAGAAGGGCAAGTACCGCTTCCGCCTGCTCAACGCTTCCAACTCCCGCACCTACGCGCTCTCGCTCTCTACCGGCGCCTCCTTCCTGGTGATCGGCACGGAGGGCGGACTGCTCTCCGCGCCCGCCTCGGTCAACTCCGTCACGCTCGCTTCTGGTGAGCGCCTCGATGTCGTCATCGACTTTGATGGCTATCCCACCGGAGCCTCGGTCATCCTCTCCAACTCCGCGGTTGCGCCATTTCCCAGCGGGCCCGAAGACAGCGAACTCCCCGATGTCATGAAGTTCATCGTGACCGCGCAGTCCGGGTACACCTTGCCCGTCCCGCCCGTGCTCGTTCCAGTTGATCCGATCCCCGAAGCCCAGGCCGTCATCTCCCGCAACCTCAATCTGCTCAAGCTCCCAGCGCACGCCAACTGCCCCGAACACCTCGAAGGTGTCTGGATGATCAATGGTCTGATGTGGGACGATCTCACCGAGTTCCCCCGCATCGGCAACACTGAGATCTGGTCGTGGATCAACCGCTCAGACATCGTTCACCCGATGCACCTGCATCTGGTCTCGTTCCAGATCATCGACCGCCAGTCGTTTGTGCTCTTCGGCGACAACGCCGTCGGCTTCGGCCCCAAGTATCCGCCCAGCCCCGCCGAAGCAGGATGGAAAGACACCGTCCAGTGTCCCCCGGGAATGATCACCCGCATTATCACACGATTCGAGGGCGCGCCCGGGCTCTACCCCTACCACTGCCACCTCCTCGAACATGAAGACCACGAGATGATGCGGCAGTTCAAGCTCGTCTGCCCTGGAGATTTCAATCGCGACGGCGTGACCAGTGTCCCCGACATCTTCGCGTTCCTCTCAGCCTGGTTCGCGGGCGACCCCGAGGCCGACTACACCTACAACGGAGTCGTCTTCCCCAGCGACATTTTCGCGTTCCTCTCCGGGTGGTTTAGGGGTTGTTGAGGCTTCGCGGCCGCGGGCTGCGCTTCTCCCCCATCTTCACACCACACCCGAGAACCAGTTGTTTGGCCGGAATCCCGGGCCTCGGCGCGGCGGTACTCGTCGCAATATCGCCGCAGTTTCGGCCACTCGGACAAACCCCGCCCTCGCAGAGGGCGCACCAACGTGCGCCCTCTGTTTTTTTCATTCTCGGCCCCCATCCCCTTGCCTCGCGCACCCTGCGTGTCACCATCTTCATTCTGCGCACGCTCACCCCCCCTTTCCCCTCTTCGCGGCCTCGAATGCCGGTTTAGGAG
>Ga0163146_10005737_pt1 | contig 14361 bp, 10 predicted proteins | sample OliLakLV19MP7G1_FD_148648 | JGI IMG/M metagenome (GOLD analysis project Ga0163146, IMG submission 148648) | Freshwater microbial mat bacterial communities from Lake Vanda, McMurdo Dry Valleys, Antarctica - Oligotrophic Lake LV.19.MP7.G1 | ecosystem: Environmental > Aquatic > Freshwater > Lake >...
GGGGCTCAGACGCACCGATCGGCCGGCTTTCTGCTTCCAGGGGCATCCGGAAGCCAGCCCCGGTCCGCACGACATCGGCTACCTGTTTGACCGCTTTACGGCATCCATGCAAACCGCAAGCGGGGTGCAGCATGCCTAAGCGCACCGACTTGCGCAGCATCCTGATCATCGGTGCCGGGCCGATCGTGATCGGCCAGGCCTGTGAGTTCGATTATTCCGGCGCGCAGGCCTGCAAGGCTCTGCGCGAAGAGGGTTTCAAGGTCATCCTGGTCAACAGCAATCCGGCCACCATCATGACCGACCCCAACACCGCCGACGTGGTTTATATCGAGCCGGTCACCTGGCAGATGCTCGCGCGCATCATCGAAAAGGAAAGGCCCGACGCCCTTCTGCCGACCATGGGCGGGCAGACCGCGCTCAATTGCGCACTCGATCTCGCCCACAACGGCGTACTGGCGCGTTTCGGGGTCGAATTGATCGGTGCCAGGGAAGTGGCGATCGACATGGCGGAAGACCGCCAGAAGTTCAAGCAGGCGATGTCCCGCATCGGCCTCGAATCCGCGCGTTCCGGCGTCGCACATACGCAAGACCAAGCATGGCGTGTGCAAAAGGACATCGCAGCAGCCCTTGGAGGCATCGGGTTTCCGGTGGTGATTCGACCATCGTTCACCCTGGGCGGCACCGGCGGGGGCATCGCCTACAACCCGGAAGAGTTCGAGACGATCTGCCGGCGCGGCCTGGAAGCCAGCCCGACACGTGAACTGCTGATCGAGGAATCACTCCTGGGTTGGAAGGAATTCGAGATGGAGGTGGTACGCGACAGTGCCGACAACTGCATCATCGTCTGCTCGATCGAAAACCTCGATCCGATGGGCGTGCATACCGGTGACTCGATCACGATCGCGCCGGCCCAGACCCTGACCGATCGCGAATATCAGATCATGCGCAACGCCTCCTTCGCGGTACTGCGCGAAATCGGCGTCGATACCGGCGGCTCCAACGTGCAGTACGCGATCAATCCTGCGAACGGGCGCATGATCGTCATCGAGATGAATCCGCGGGTGTCGCGCTCGTCCGCCCTGGCTTCCAAGGCGACCGGTTTTCCGATCGCCAAGATCGCCGCCAAGCTGGCAGTCGGCTTCCTGCTGTCGGAACTGAAAAACGACATCACCGGCGGCGCCACGCCGGCTTCTTTCGAGCCGGCGCTCGATTACGTGGTGACCAAGGTGCCGCGTTTCGCTTTCGAGAAATTCAAGGAAGCCGATTGCCACTTGACCACCCAGATGAAATCGGTCGGCGAGGTCATGGCCATTGGACGCACCTTCCAGGAAAGCTTCCAGAAGGCTCTGCGCGGACTCGAGGTCGGGGTGGACGGCCTCAACCAGAAGACCACCGATCGCCGCGAGATCGAGGAGGAACTGGGTGAGCCCGGGCCGGATCGCATCTGGTATGTCGGCGACGCCTTCGAGAACGGTTTTTCGCTGGAGGAAGTACAACGGCTGACCAATATCGACCCCTGGTTTCTGGTGCAGATCAAGGATATCGTCGACGAGGAGATGCGGCTTGACGAGTTGACCCTCGAAGACATCGACGCCGACGAGATGCGGCGCCTGAAGCGCAAGGGTTTTGCCGACCGCCGCTTGGCGAAGCTGCTCAAGGCGACCGAGGACCAGGTGCGCACGCGGCGTCATGTGCAGGGCGTGCGACCGACCTACAAGCGGGTCGATACCTGTGCCGGCGAGTTCGCCACGCGCACCGCCTACATGTATTCGACCTATGAGGAGGAATGCGAGTCGCAACCGAGCGGGCGGCGCAAGATCATGGTGCTGGGCGGCGGGCCCAACCGTATCGGCCAGGGTATCGAATTCGACTACTGCTGCGTGCATGCCTCATTGGCGCTGCGCGAAGACGGTTTCGAGACCATCATGGTCAACTGCAATCCGGAGACCGTGTCCACCGACTACGATACCTCGGACCGGCTCTACTTCGAGCCGCTGACACTCGAGGATGTTCTTGAAATCGTCGCTCTTGAGCGACCCGAAGGGGTGATCGTGCAGTTCGGCGGGCAGACGCCCTTGAAGCTGGCGCGTGCGCTGGAAGCCAACGGTGTGCCGATCATCGGCACCACGCCTGAATCGATCGATATCGCCGAGGATCGCGAGCGATTCCAGAAGCTGTTGCAGGATCTCAAGCTCAGGCAACCGCCCAACCGCACCGCGCGTACCGAAGCGGCGGCGCTGGAACAGGCGCGCGAAATCGGTTACCCGCTGGTGGTTCGACCCAGTTATGTGCTCGGCGGGCGGGCGATGGAGATCGTGCATGAGCAGGGCGACCTCGAACGCTACATGCGTGAAGCGGTCAAGGTATCCAACGATTCGCCGGTGCTGCTCGACCGCTTCTTGAATGACGCCATCGAGGTCGACGTCGACTGCATCGCCGATGGCCATCGGGTATTCATCGGCGGCATCATGGAGCACATCGAGGAGGCCGGTGTCCACTCCGGCGACTCCGCCTGTTCACTACCGCCCTACACGCTGTCGGACCAATTGCAGGACGAACTGCGGCTGCAGACCGCAACCATGGCCCAGGCGCTGGGTGTGATCGGCCTGATGAATGTGCAGTTCGCCATCAAGGAGGAAGGTGGACGGGATGTGGTCTATGTGCTGGAAGTAAACCCGCGCGCCTCGCGCACGGTGCCATTCGTGTCCAAGGCGACCGGCCTGCCGCTGGCCAAGATCGCCGCGCGGGTCATGGCCGGTATCAGCCTTGACCAGCAGCACATCGGCAACGAAGTGCGGCCACCTTACTTCTGCGTCAAGGAAGCGGTCTTTCCGTTCACCAAATTCCCCGGCGTCGATCCTTTGCTCGGGCCTGAAATGAAATCCACCGGCGAGGTGATGGGCGTTGGTGCGACCTTTGGCGAGGCCTTTATCAAGAGCCAGTTGGCGGCCGGCGTTGTGCTGCCCCAGGCCGGCAGCGTGTTCATTTCGGTGCGCGATGCCGACAAGCCCAAGGTGACCGAGGTGGCGCGGGCCCTCTCCGAACTCGGCTTTGGCCTTTTGGCCACACGCGGCACGGCAGCGCTTCTCGAAGCACACGGCATACCTGTGCGCATGGTCTACAAGGTCAAGGAGGGGCGGCCGCACATCGTCGACATGATCAAGAACCGCGAAGTCGTGCTGGTGATCAACACCACCGAAGCGCGCAAAGGGGTGATTGCCGATTCGCGCCTGATTCGGGTATCGGCGCTGCAAGCCAGGGTGCCGTACTACACCACGATTTCCGGTGCCCGCGCGGCGGTATCGGGTTTGCGGGCACCGCGGGAATTGATGCCCTACGATCTGCGTGGCCTGCATGCGCAACTGACCGCTGACTGCTTGCGCCCGGAGTAATCCGGGCGCGCCGTGTATCATTCGCCCCTTTGCGGTGCGAACCTCGCGGTTCGTGCCAACCGGAATCGAGCTTCACGCCTATGCAATCAGTACCCATGACAGTGGTCGGCGCAGGCATGTTGCGCGCCGAGTTGCAACATCTGAAGTCGGTCGAAAGGCCGGCAGTGATCAACGCGATTTCCGAAGCGCGCGCCCAGGGCGATTTGTCCGAAAACGCCGACTACGACGCCGCCAAGGAAAAGCAGGGTTTCATTGAAGGGCGCATCGCCGAGATCGAGGGCAAGCTTTCGTTTTCCCAGGTCATCGACCCGAAGTTGCTTTCCTCAGAGGATCGCGTGGTATTCAGCGCGACGGTCGACCTGCTTGACATGGCCTCAGGCGCGAAGGTGACCTACCAAGTGGTGGGTGACGATGAAGCCGATATCAAGCAAAGCAAGATTTCCATCAGCTCGCCGATTGCCCGTGCGCTGATCGGCAAGAGCGAGGGTGACGCCGTCGAGGTTCTGGCCCCGGGCGGTTCGCGCGAATACGAGATTGTCGAGATTCGTTTTGTCTGATTTTCACCGGGCAGGCGGACAATGCGGACACTGAGTTTACTGGTCGGGTTTCCGATAAAAGCAGAATTCTGCCGTCTGGCAACGGCGGCATTTCAGTGCGGAAATGCAGCCCGCCGGGTTTAACGCCGTGCCGTTTGCGTGATCCGCGAGCCAAGCTGTTTTTTGGTGCGTCGCGGGCCCGACGGCCTGCGCGGCTTTACCGTTCGCGCGGTTTCCGCGGGGCGAGGCCTGAAAAAAACCAGAAGTTTGCCGATATGCTGGACGGCCGCAGCGTCGGCTTGTCGGCAAATATCGTCAACCAGGGCTTTCCTTAGCTCACGATCATCGCCGGCCACGCGCACTTTGATCAGTTCGTGGCTCTTCAGCGCCACCTCGATCTCGTGGATGACCGCCGCCGTCAGGCCGGCATCGCCGATCATCACAACCGGATCCAGATGATGAGCGCGTGCCTTGAGGGCCTTGCGTTCGGTGGGGGAAAGCGGATTCATGCAAAAGCCGATGTCAATCGCTGCGGGAGCGCGAGTATAACGGCTGCGGGATGGGAGATCGGGAATCGATGGAACGCAAGGTAAAGGGGCATGTCAAGCCGACGCGCTCGGTGTCGAGCAATCGCTGGATGCATGAGCACGTCACCGACCCGTTTGTGCAACAGGCGAAAAAGCTTGGCTATCGCTCACGTGCCGCCTTCAAGATCCTTGAGATCGACGATAAGTTTCACGTCCTCAAGCGCGGCATGACCGTGGTCGATCTCGGTGCCAGCCCCGGCGGCTGGTCGCAGATAGCCGGCCCGCGGGTCGGGGTCGGAGCGGCGAAGGGGGCTGGACGCGTGATCGCCATCGACATGATCGAGATGCACGGCCTGCCTGGGGTGGAGTTTCTGCAGGTTGATTTCAGCACCGATGAAGGCTTAGGCGCGGTGGTCGCCATATTGGGAATCGAAGGCAAGGCGGACCTTGTTTTGTCGGATATGGCGCCCAATATGTCTGGCATTGGCATCTCGGATCAGGCCAAGACCATGGGATTGTGCGAGTTGGCACTGGATTTTGCGGGCCGATTCCTGCGACCTGATGGTGCGTTTGTCGTAAAAACCTTCCAGGGAATCGGGTTTACCGAATTCTTGCGCGAAATGAAGGCGGTTTTTGCGGATGTCAAATCGCTCAAGCCGAAGTCCTCGCGTGACCGCAGCGCCGAGGTTTATCTGGTCGGGCGCGGCCTGCGGAGTGCATCTGCGACACCGGGGTAATGCGTATACAATACCTGGGTGTTTTGAGCTTTAATGTGCCGGTTTGCGAGAGCAATCGGCGGGCAGTGGTGGCCAAGGAGTTTCGTTGAACAATACGTTTTCCAAGATAGCAGTCTGGCTGGTGATCGCGCTGGTGCTTTTCACCGTTTTCAAGCAGTTTGGTGGCGGCGGCGGCGCCACTTCGGGGGCTGTCAGCTATTCGGATTTCCTTGATCAGGTCAAGGCCGGACAGATCAAGAGCGCGGTGATCGATGACCGCAGCATCACTGCCACCACGGTCGACGACAAGAAAGTACGCACCAATGTGACTTACCTGGATCGTGGATTGATCGGCGATCTGGTCAAGTACGGCGTCAAGTTCGATGTGCGGGTCGAGGAAGAGAAGCCCTTGCTGCTGTCGATCTTCATATCCTGGTTCCCGATGCTGCTGTTGATCGGCGTATGGATATTTTTCATGCGCCAGATGCAGGGCGGTGGCCGGGGTGGCGCGTTTTCATTCGGCAAGAGCAAGGCGCGCCTGCTAGACGAGTCCAACAACCAGATCACCTTCGCTGACGTCGCTGGCTGCGACGAGGCCAAGGAGGAAGTTGCCGAATTCGTCGAGTTCCTCAAGGACCCGTCGAAATTCCAGAAGCTTGGCGGGCGCATTCCGCGCGGTGCTCTGCTGGTGGGTTCGCCGGGCACCGGCAAGACCCTGCTGGCCAAGGCCATCGCGGGTGAGGCCAAGGTGCCGTTCTTTTCCATTTCCGGCTCCGACTTCGTCGAAATGTTTGTCGGCGTCGGCGCGGCACGCGTGCGCGACATGTTCGAGAATGCCAAGAAACATGCGCCGTGCATCATCTTCATAGACGAGATCGACGCGGTTGGTCGACAGCGCGGCGCCGGTCTGGGCGGTGGCAACGACGAGCGCGAGCAGACCTTGAATCAGATGCTAGTGGAGATGGACGGTTTCGAAACCGGGGTGGGCGTGATCGTGATCGCCGCCACCAACCGCCCTGACGTGCTTGATCCGGCCTTGACCCGTCCGGGGCGTTTCGACCGGCAGATCGTGGTGTCGCTTCCGGACATTCGCGGTCGCGAGCAGATTCTTGCCGTGCACATGCGCAAGGTGCCGCTGGCGCCCGACGTGAAGGGCGAAGTCATCGCCCGCGGCACGCCGGGATTTTCCGGTGCCGATCTCGCCAATCTGGTCAACGAAGCCGCCCTGTTTGCCGCTCGACGCAACAAGCGTCTGGTCGACATGGACGATTTCGAGATGGCCAAGGACAAGATCATGATGGGCAGCGAGCGCCGCAGCATGGTCATGGACGACGACGAAAAGCGCAATACCGCGTACCACGAGTCGGGTCACGCGCTGATCGGCAAGTTGTTGCCCAAGTGCGATCCGGTACACAAGGTCACCATCATCCCGCGCGGCCGCGCACTTGGTGTGACCATGAGCCTGCCCGAGCGTGACAAGTATTCCTATGATCGCGAATACATGTCGAGCAAGATCGCCATGCTGTTCGGCGGGCGCATTGCCGAGGAAGTGTTCATGAACCAGATGACCACCGGCGCTTCGAACGATTTCGAGCGCGCGACCCACATGGCGCGCGACATGGTGACCCGCTACGGCATGAGCGATGCGCTGGGGCCGATGGTGTATGCGGAGAACGAAGGCGAAGTTTTTCTCGGCCGCTCGGTCACACGCACCACGCAGATGTCGGAAGCCACGATGCAGAAAGTGGATGTCGAAATCCGCAAGATCATCGACGAGCAGTACAACCTGGCACGCAAGCTGATCGAGGAAAACAGCGACAAGATGCACGCCTTGGCCAAGGCTCTGCTGGAATGGGAAACCATCGATGCGGACCAGATCGACGACATCATGGCCGGGCGCGCCCCGCGCCCGCCGAAGCCGCCGCAATCGCAACCGCAACCGCCCAAGGACAGCGCTTCGGGCGGCGTGGCGCCTGCAGCCACGGCCTCGGCTGCCTGAGTTTGACCCGGCGGCTCGCGCTTTGCGGATTGGCTGCAAGGCCGAAATGAAACGCCAGGCCCGAAAGCCTGGCGTTTTCAATTGTCCGAGCAGTCCGTGACGCAATGCCTGATGCTGCGCGGCAAGCGTGTCTTGCTGGCCCGACCGCTGCTGATGGGGGTTGTCAACGTGACGCCGGATTCGTTTTCCGATGGTGGGCGCTATCTGGGCGCCGACGCAGCGATCAGGCATGCGGCGCTTCTCGTGGAAGAAGGCGCGGACCTGCTGGACATTGGTGCCGAGTCATCGCGTCCGGGGGCGCAAGCGCTGCCGCTGGAAGAAGAGATGCGGCGCCTGCTGCCGGTCTTGCGCTCATGTGGCGGCCTGGGTGTACCGCTTTCGGTCGATACCTACAAACCGGAAATCATGCGCTTGGCGGTGCAGCACGGCGCCGCCATGCTCAACGACATTTGGGGATATCGACGCCCAGGCGCGCAGGCAGCGGCCATCGACGCTGCGCGCGCCGGCACGGTTCTGGCGATCGTGCACATGCAGCGCGACCCTGCCAGCATGCAGGACCAACCCGGGTATGGCGACGTGGTGGCCGAGGTGCGCGACTTTCTTGCCGGGCGCGTGTCCGAACTGCAGGCGCTGGGCGTTGCGCGCGACCAAATGGTGGTCGATCCCGGCTTCGGCTTCGGCAAGACTGTGGCGCACAATCTTTCGCTGCTGCGTGATTTGCGCGTGCTTTGCTCGCTCGGTGTGCCGGTTCTCGCAGGTTTGTCGCGCAAATCGACCATTGGTGCGATCACCGGCCGCGAGGTGCCGGACCAACGGGTGCATGGCAGCGTTGCCGCCGCACTGATCGCCGTGCAAAACGGTGCGACAATCCTGCGCGTACATGACGTTGCGGCCACGCGCGATGCCCTTCGCGTCTGGGCGGCGGTCAGTGGCTCGCAGCCTGCGGACGATTCCTGACAAGATCACGGCACACTCCATGAGCAGAAAATTCTTCGGTACCGATGGCGTACGCGGCCGTGTCGGGCAGGTGCCCATCACCCCGGACTTCGTGCTGCGACTCGGCTACGCGGCCGGTCGCGTGCTGGTGCAGCAGGGCATCGGCGGGGCCGAGCATCCGGTGGTCCTGATCGGCAAGGACACGCGTGTGTCGGGCTATATGCTGGAGGCCGCGCTTGAAGCCGGATTCGCCGCCGCCGGCGTCGACGTCATGCTGGTCGGGCCGATGCCGACCCCGGCGGTGGCATACCTTACGCGCGCGGTGCGGGCCCAGGCTGGCGTGGTGATCAGTGCCTCGCACAATCCGTATCAGGACAACGGCATCAAGTTCTTTTCCGAGGGCGGAGTCAAGTTGCCCGATGCGGTGGAGCTGGCGATCGAGGCGGAACTCGAGCGACCGATGGGTTGCGCCGATTCGGCTTCGCTGGGCAAGGCCAGGCGCCTGGATGACGCCGCCGGCCGCTACATCGAATTCTGCAAGGCCAGCGTGCCTTACGACCTTGACCTGCACGGCATGCGTATCGTGGTCGATTGCGCGCACGGCGCGGCATATCACATCGCCCCGCATGTGTTTCATGAGTTGGGTGCGGAGGTCGTGACCATCGGCAACCAGCCCAACGGACGCAACATCAACGAAGGCGTGGGTGCCACCTACCCGAAGGCGCTGGCCGAGGCGGTACGCGCGCATCGCGCCGACATCGGCATCGCGCTCGACGGCGACGCCGATCGGGTGGTCATGGCAGACGCCAGCGGGCGCACTTACGACGGCGACGAGCTGCTTTATCTGATTGTCAAGGAGCGCCTGATCAGCAGCAAGGTGCCAGGCGTGGTCGGTACCCTGATGACCAACCTGGCGTTTGAGCAGGCGATGCAGCGCCTTGGTGTGCCGTTCGCGCGCGCCAAGGTGGGCGATCGCTACGTGCTGGAAATGCTGCACGAGAAACGCTGGTTTCACGGCGGCGAAAATTCGGGTCACATCCTGTGCCTGGATTGCCACACCACCGGCGACGGCATCGTCTCGGCCCTGCAGGTGCTCAAGGCCTTGCGCGCCTCGGACCAGACACTGGCCGAAGCGGGGCGCGAATTGAATCTGTATCCGCAGACCTTGTGCAATGTGCGTCTGGCGGATCGCGATGGCTGGCAAACCAACGCCGCCCTGGCGGCGGCAACCAGGTCTGCCGAGGCGCGATTGGCGGGGCGCGGTCGGGTGCTGCTGCGTGCCTCGGGTACCGAGGCGCTGTTGCGGGTGATGGTCGAGGGCGAGGATGGCGCATTGGTGAGGAAACTGGCCGAAGAGATCGCGGCGGTCGCAGCATCCTGAAGGCCGGAGTCAGACAAGGATTGCGATACTTGCAGGGTCGGAGTCAGACAAGGATTGCGATACTTGCAGGGTCGGGCGTAGAATCCGACTAAATCATTAAGGTATTACCCATGTTTGCGCATATCCGCGAAGACATCCGCAGCGTGTTTGATCGCGACCCTGCCGCCCGATCAGTGTGGGAGGTGCTCACCTGTTACCCGGGCTTCCATGCGTTGCTGATGCATCGCGTCGCCCACTGGTGGTGGCGCCACGGTTTCAAATGGCTGGGGCGCTTCACCTCGCACCTGGCACGCTGGCTGACAGGAATCGAGATCCACCCGGGTGCCACCATCGGACGGCGCTTTTTCATCGACCACGGCATGGGCGTGGTGATCGGCGAGACCGCCGAGATCGGTGACGATGTCACCCTCTATCACGGGGTGACGCTGGGCGGCACCTCGTGGAACGCCGGCAAGCGCCATCCGACACTGGAAAACGGTGTGGTCATCGGCGCCGGTGCCAAGATTCTCGGGCCCATCACCATGCATGCAGGCGCCAAGGTGGGCTCGAACGCGGTGGTGGTCAAGGATGTACCGGCCGGCGCCACGGCGGTGGGCATACCGGCGCGCATCATCGAAGAGTCGGCCGCGCAAAAGCGCGAAGAGCATGCTGCCAAGATGGGTTTCTCGGCCTACGCCATAGCCGGCAGCGATGAAGATCCCTTGTCCAAGGCGCTCAACGGCCTGCTTGACCATGGTGCCGAGGTCGATCAGCGGGTCGACGGTTTGTTGTCGCGCATCGCGGAGTTGGAGTCGCGCCTGGCTGCCGGCGAAGCGCTCGCCCGTGGTGAAGACAAGGTGGTCGCGCATGCCTTCGGCGCGCGCCCGAAAAACATCGCCAACGGCTGAATGCCGGGCGCTTGTGCCAGGTGTGCCAGGTGTGCCAGGTGTGCCAGGCCCTGGCTGCCCGTACGGCGCCGCTACCGCCGCAGTCCCATCGCGATTGCTGGTGCCGCTGAGCCTGTCACCGCAGCCCTGGCCGGCAACGTCCGTGCTCAGTAACCGAACTGCAGGTTCTTGTTGATCACTGTAATCTCGGTGAAGCTGCTGCCGTTGTGGTTTTCGCTGGAAAAACCCACGCTGTAGCCGCCGGTATCGTAGCTGCGCATGCCTTCGAGTGCGGTGATCAAGGTTTCGCGCGTCGCGCGCGCGCCGCCGGCACGGCGAATGCCTTCGGCGGTGATCTTGGCGGCGATATAGGCTTCCAGCGAGGTGGCGCCGAATTCCTTCTTGCCGGTGAGTTTCTCGAACGCGACCATGTACTCGGCTACGATTGGAATGTTGCGATTGGTAACCGGCGGCACCACCTGGGCGACGGTCACGCCGATACCGTCGCGCCCCAGCGCACGCATCAGCACGTTGGGGCCGGCGAACGAGGTGCTGACAAACTGCATGCCCGGGTTGGCGGCACGGGCACCCTTGATGAAGTCGGCCGAAGGTTTGAAAAGCGTGGTGGTGATCATCACGTCCGGCTTGGTCCTGGTCACCATGGCAACCGCACCCGCGATATCGGGCTCGCTGCGCTTGATGCCGAGCGTCGCAGTGGCCTTGAAGTTGCGTTTCTGCAGCGCGCGCTCCACCGCCGAAAGATTTTCACGCCCCACCACGTCGTCGTGGAACAGGATGCCGAACGACTTCACGCCTACGGTCGCATAGTGATTGACGATTTTTTCGAGTTCGTCGGCGTAGCTGGCGCGATGATTGAAAAGGACGCGGTTGAAAATGCGCATCGGATCGGCACCGGTGAACGGAAACAGGAACGGCGTGCGGCTCTTCTCGGCAAAAGGCATGGCAGGCCGACTCAGGGTGGCACTGGCATAGCCGAACAGCGCCAGCACCCCGCGTTCCTCTATCAGCTTGCGCGCGTTCTCGGCGGCGACCTTGGTATCGTTGCCATCGTCGAGTGTCAGCAACTCGATGCGGCGCCCGCCGAGGCCGCCCGCGTCATTGAGTTTCGTAAAGTACGCCATCGCGCCATCGCGGATCTCCTGCCCGAGTTCGCGATTCGAGCCGCTGAGCGGCACCGATTGGCCGATCAGGATGGAGTCGCCCTGGGCCATGCCTGCAGCCGAGACCAACCAGAGGATCAGTGCTAGCAGGCTTTGCTTGGAAAAGTGCATCGGATACCGGTTCAGTTGACGTGTGCTCGATTCTAATGCCCGCGCCGCCGGTTTTGTTGTGCGACGCGGCGACAAGCGAGCGTTGCAGCGGCATCAGGGCAAGGCCGCAGGTGGTTTGGCCAAATCCAGGCTCATGCGCAATGGCGCGGCTTGCAGGGTTTGCGGCGTCGCCGGAACCGTGACGGTACCTGCCGACACGCGCGCCCCGACACCGTTCCAGTCGATGCCGGTACCGGCGCCTGTCACGGCGGCCGCGCCGATCAGCATGGCGATCAGCGCGGGGCGCCGCATGCTCGCATTGCGTGCACGGCCGGCACCGGCCGGATTGCGCTTGCGCGGCGCACTGGCAACCGCATGCTCAATGGTGCCGCGTGCGCGCGCGGCCTGCGCCTGCGCATCGGCCTCTTCGGCAGCTTGCCGCCGGGCCAGGGCGGCTACGCAATCGCGTTCGCTGGCCAATCGGGCTGCAACGACGTCCGCCAAAGCCGCTTGCCGGCGCGCCTTTTCCTCGGCCAGTGCGGCTGCCTCCTCGGCTGACCTGATGTCGATCGCGAGAGCCGTGCTCAGGCGGGCTGCCGCGTCGGTCGCGCGCCGCGTGGCGGCCTGTTTGGCGCGCAGGGCCAGGATGGCATGCCGCTCTGCCTGGGCGCGCATGCGCACCGCGTGTGCCGTCTGACTTTCAAAGGCGATGCGCTCGCGTTCGAGTTCGCTTGCTTGTGTCAGCGACCGCGCATTCTGTCGAGCGGCACGCAGCAGTTCCGATTGCGTCGCCTGCCTGGCGCGCGCCGCGGCGGCGTCGGCGAGCTGCGCCTGCGCCAGTTCGCGTGCGGTTTGCACAAGGGCCGCTGTTTCGCGCGCAGCGGCGGCCTGTTGGTCGATTGCCGCACGGGTTTGCGCCTCCTTTTCCTGCTCTAGCGCTTGTACTTGTCTGGCGACGGTTGCGGCGCGTGCCTCGAGTTCGAGCGTTCGCTGCGCCGCCTGTTGCGCTGCGGCCGCCGCAGCGACGCGCTGCGCGTGGGCGTCCTGTGCGTCTCGCTCGGCGGCTCGCGTACTTGCGAGTAGCGCCTGTTCCGCCTGCGCTTGCTTCAGCGCGGCCGCCTGCGCCTGTCGCGCAATCTCGATGCGCTCTGCCGCACCGGCGCTCGCCTGTTCTTCGGCTTCGGTGCGCTCGCGTTCAACACCTGCGAGTTTTTCTTCGGCAGCGGCGCGCTCGATCGCCGCCTGTGTGCTGGCGCGCGCCAGATAGCAGCGCTGTTCATGCCGTGCCTTGGCCTCCAGTGCTGCTGCATGCGCCTTCTCTTCGGCTCGCGCCGCCTCTTGCGCAGTCTCGATTGCCTGCTTCTCGGTGGCGATCCTGGCTGTCAGCAACTCATTGGCGCGCCGGGCCGCCGCGCGCCTTGTCCCGGCCTGCGCCTGTGCTTCCTGCAGCGCCGCCTGGCGCGCCTGCAACTCGGCGGCACAGGCGGCATCTGCAGCAGCCTGCTCCGCGGCGGCGCTTGCCAGAGCGCCTTCGCCTGCGATGCGGCGCCGGTGCTCCAGCGATGCTTGCTCGGCCGCGCGGTGACGTTGCGCACAGGCCTGCGCCGCGCTTTGCGCCAGAGTCAGCGCAGCTTGCTCGGCAGTCGCAGCCTCATGCGCAGCGGCATGAGCCGTGCGTTCGATTTCCAGCCGAGCCGCAAGTTGTTGTGCCGCCTGACGCTCCGCGCTTTCCCGTTCCAGGCCGCAGTTCGTCAGTGCTTCTTGGGCAGCAATGGCCGCAAGCGCAGCGTCGGCGGCCGCGCTGTCGGCGCTGGCTCGTTCCTGCAGCGCAACCGCCAGTTGTGTTTCACAATCGATCCGGCGGCTTGCTTCGCCGGCTGCGGCAGCGGCGCGCGCTTGGCGGGTTGCGCAGACATCGCGCGCCTGTCGCGCCAGAGCGATGGCGCGCGCTTGTGCCGCGCCAGCCTCGGCTGCCGCGTTGCGCGCGGCGTCCTCGCTTGCCATCCGGGTTTTGATCAATCGCATGTTTGCGGATTCGGCGGCGGCCTTGGCGCTGGCTGCGGCCTGCAGCGCCTGCTCCGCCTCCACCCGCGCATGGGCAGCTTGTGCCGCCAATTGTTCGGCATGCGCCCGTTCCTGTTCGGCACGCGCCAACGCCGCTTCGGCGGCCGCCTTCTGCAGCGCGGCACTGATCGCAGTGCGCTTCTTCTCTAAGTGTGCGCGCTGCATTGCCGCGATCCGCTGTGCGGCTGACAGTGCTTGCATATCGGCAGCCTGGCGCTCATCGGCCAGCTGCCGCGCTTCTTCTTCCGCGCGGGCACGTTGCAGGCTGGCGGCGCAAGCATCACGTTCCGCGGCAGCGCGTGCGGCGGCGCTGGCGCTGGCGCGTGCTTGCGCCTGCGCACGCTGTTGAGTGGCGCTGGCCGCTGCCGCTTCCGCCGCAGCGCGCTCTTTTTCGGTGCGAGCCTGCAACAAGTCGATGCGGATTCTGCGTCGGGCTTCGCCTGCGGCCGCACGCGCGGCGCTGGCTGCGTGCTGGTGCATGCGTGCCGCACGACGCGCGGCAGTCGCAGCTTCCCGTTCCGCCCGCGCGCGCGCCGTCGCGCTGTCGCGCGCCTGCGCTTCTGCGCCGGCGCGGGCACGGACTTCCAGCGCTGCTTGCTGCTCCGCCTCGCTGCGGGCCTGCATCGTGGCGATCAGCGCCGCAACAGCTGCGGTGCGCGCGCGGGCTTTATTT
>Ga0163146_10005742_pt1 | contig 14355 bp, 10 predicted proteins | sample OliLakLV19MP7G1_FD_148648 | JGI IMG/M metagenome (GOLD analysis project Ga0163146, IMG submission 148648) | Freshwater microbial mat bacterial communities from Lake Vanda, McMurdo Dry Valleys, Antarctica - Oligotrophic Lake LV.19.MP7.G1 | ecosystem: Environmental > Aquatic > Freshwater > Lake >...
CCGTCAACCCCCGCGCCGCGGGGCAACCACACGACACTCTGCCTCGTCTCGGCGGATCGTTCATCACTTTCGACAGCGCCGGCCAGCCAGCCCTGCAGCGCATCTTGAGTCTGGGCGCCGGTGCGTGTTCCCGCGGGGTCAGGGTTCACGGCGAGCACCGATCGGCGCGAGCCACGCTCATCCAGAGACTGCCACAGACCGGCGCGCCGGATGGCCTCGCCCGCGTATCCGTCATCATCGATGCGCACGATGCGCGATGACTCCGCGTTGCCGATCCGTACCAGCTCCGATGCGCGGCGGCCGATCGCCGGGCGGGAGCCCGCGAGCGTCCATGTTGCGCCTTTGGCCCGCCCCACACCCTGCAGCACCAACTCGTTCAACAGCGGCACCACCAGCGGCTTGGTCGGCAGATCGGTCCACTCAAGGTCGAGCGCGGTTGCCATGTAGGCGAGCATTCCCCGCGCCTCCGCCGCGCTGCGGGCGATCTCGCCTTCTTCCTTTACACCAATCCCGCCAACCCACAGGAGCGCGGTCCCGTCTTCCAGCGCGAGCAGCGTCTGTCCCGGTAGCGCGCCCGCCGCCGTGGCCGAGTCGGTTCCGGCCGTCGTGCCGCTTGCGCCTGGTAGGATCGGCAGAATGCGATTCACCGTCACCGGCCGGAGCAGTTCCGAGAGCTCACCCTCGATCAGCGAAAGCAGCCCGCCGCCGGCAACAGTTTGCGGCACGACCACCGGCCGCGTGCCCTCCGCTCCGCTTGCGAGCATCCGCGACTCGCGAGCGAGCTCGAAACCCGGCTCGAGCACGCGGATCATTTCGTCTCCCCACAGATGAACCGAGACGCCCGGGGGCGGCATGACGAGCGCGAGCCCGCCCCCTTCGATGAACAGGCGGATTCGGGCCCACGAACCTTCGCCGATGAGATCTGGCCGCGGCAGAACAACGGCATCGAGCCCTGCCAGCCGCGCCGCATCCATTGATGCAGGCTCGATCGACACCACCTCCACCCCTCCGCCCGCGCTGCCCTCGCCTCGTGGCGAAAGCGCCAGCCGTACCCACGCTGCAGCATCCAACTTGTCAACACTGCCGGTCCGGCCAAAGCGTGTTGGCGCCACAACACCGACCCGAAGCGCATCGCGCACCTCAACCGGTCGTCGCCAGGTGTTATCAGCATCCAGCGCATCGCGATCGATCAGCACGGTGATTACCGCTGCGGTCCCGCGCCCGGAGGCACTGTCGCCTGCCCGATCTGCCGGCAGCGGGGGCAGCGCCACCGCCGCCATCGCCGTTTCCTGACCGGGCGTCCATCTCACCACCACCCGGGATTCGGCCGCATCCGCAGGGTCCATCTCCGGCGAGCCGATGCGCGCCCGCACGACGGTCGTTGCCGCGGCGTCAATGCCCTGGCCGGAGCGTCGCAGCGACACACGCACCTGCTCGCCCGCACCTTCTGACTCGCTCGTACCAACCAGCACCGACCGCAGCGGCTCCACGGCGACGATCGTCACGTTGCCCACACCGACGGGAGCCGGCTCCATCGCCAGCATCGTCACGCCTCGCGGCAGCTTGGTTGAGGCGATGGACGCCGCGTTTGCGGCTCCGCTCGCTGAAACCCCGGAGGCCCCGGAACCAAGCTCCGCCGAGCCCTCGAGAAAATCGGAAAGCAATACGACGTAGGCTGCGCCGGCGATTGCGCTGCGCGTGCCGGTGTCATCGGGAGCGAGCGCCTGGGCAATGAGCTGCATCGCCCCGGCGACATCTGCCTTGGAGTCGGCGGCTTCCAGGCCATCGAGCAGGGAGGCGACTGCTCCTGCATCCGGCGAGGCGGGGAGCACCAGGCCCTCGGCGGGGTGCGCGAGCGTGATCAGAGCGACACGGTCGCCTCCGCCCGCACCGCCGACCAGCGGGCGGAGTGTTCCGAGCACCTCGCGGGTGGCGGCGATGTGGCGAGAGAGCGCGGTGCTCCCTGCATCATCGGTTGCCTGTGAGGCGACCGAGTTGTCGATGACGATAAAAAATGTGCGGCCGCTCCCTGCCGCGCCGCCCAGTGAGCCCAGCAGCGGGCGACCGATCGCCAGCGCCAGGAGTGCGAGGAGCAGGCAGCGTGCCGCGAGCAGCAGCCACTTTTCCAGCAGGAGGCGCTTGCGCGTGCGGCGGAAGGCTTCCTCGAGGAAGCGCATCGCGCCCCACATCACGGGCTTGCGCCGCCGGTTCATCAGCAGGTGGATGATGATCGGGATCGCGATCGATGCGAGGCCGGCGGCGAGAAGTGCCGGATGAAGAAAAGTCATCCGAACTTACTCCTCTTCATCTCCGCATTCCGCCGCGCCATGAACGCCGCCATCGGCGGGCCGAGCCAGTCGTGCGTGCTGACAAGCTGGTAGTCAAAGCCCATGCTGCGGGTGATCTGCTCGATCTTCGCGAGGTGCTCGGCGAAGACCTGCTGATACGCCTTGCGGATCGCGCGGGGATCGACCTGGAGCCTTCCCTCGCCTTCGAGCCCTTCAAATGGCGCGGTCTCTGAGAGGTCGAAGTCGCGTTCGCGCTGATCGATGATCTGGAAGACGATGACATCGTGCCGGCGGTGGCGGATGCGCGCAAGCGCGGTGCGATACTCCTCGGGGTCGACGTACAGGTCGCTCACCAGCGCGATCAGGCAGCGGTTGGTCAGTTTGCCGAGCATCTGGTCGATGACGCGCGGGAAGTTCGTGGCCTTGTCGACCGGCTGCACGCCCAGCGCGCCGACGATCTGTCGCCAGACGCCCTGCGCGCTGGAGCGTTTGAGCATCGCGCGGACCTCATCGGCAAAGACGACCAGCCCGGTCCGGTCGCCCTGGGTAAGGGCCATATAGGACAGGGCAGCGCCGACCGCAGTGGCGTGGTCGAACTTGGTCCATTCCGGGCCGCCGCGGGGGTTGGTGGTGCGGCCCTGACCCGATGCCTCGGCGAACATGCGCGAGCCGAAGGCCATCGAGCCGGATGAATCGACCATCACGACCAGATCGAGATTGGTTTCCTGCTGATACTGCTTGAGGTGCAGCTTGTCGGAGCGGCCGAAAACCTTCCAGTCGAGGTGACGGATGTCATCGCCGGGGACATATGGCCGGTGCTGGGCGAACTCGACGGAAAACCCGTGGTAGGGCGAGCGGTGGGCGCCGCTCATCACGCCCTCGACGATCATCTTGGCGCGGAGTTCGAGCGTTCCGAGGCGCGCCAGCGTCTGGGGGTGCAGATAAAGCTGGGCGTCCGCCTCCGGCAGACGCGCCAGCATGGGGGATGACGTCGCGGCGGGGCTCCTCCGAGCACCGTCCGTGCCTCCCGGTTCCCCTGCGCCGACAGCTGCGGCGGTGCGGGGGTCCGAGGGGGGGCCAGCCTGACTCCCTGTGGCCTGCGACATTGCGGGATCGTACCGGGTCGGGGCGCGGAAGGTGCCGGGAAGACGGCTTTGGCCGCAGATCAACGCAGATGGCCGCAGATTCGGAGAAGCGGGGAGAAAACGGCCACGGATGGGGACGGATCAGAGAGGAGAAGGGAGAAGGCGTTGACACAGATGGCCCAGATGGAAGACCCAGATGGGCACAGACCGAGCATTCCTTCAGTGCCTCCTCGCATCTGTGTCCATCCGTGATATTCGTGGCTTGTTTTGTCTGATCTGCATTCATCTGGGCTCATCTGGGCAAATCTGTGGCTGGCCTTACTGCATCTCAGCCTCCTGCCTTCCAGGTCGCCTTGCGGGCAAAGGTACACTCTTCCGATGTGCATCCCACTCCTGCCCCTAGGCCTTGTGTTGATGGTGCTGGCGGTGCTGCGCTTCCGTTCCATTCCCGTCCTGTACGAGACATCGATCTGCATCCGCTGCCGCTACTCGATGGAAGGGTTGCCGCGGGCAGGCATGTGTCCGGAATGCGGTCGCCGGTATGACCTTGAGGACCAGACATCGCTGCGAAAGTACCAGCGAACGCCACGTGAGAGAATGGCGCTCGATGTTGTGCCTATGGCCGTTGCGGTCGCCGCCGCGGCCATCGGTTGCGCGATGGCGAGTGAGCCGTTCAGTATCGAAATGGTGGTCTTCGCGCTGATCGTGAGCCTTGTGTCCGTCCTCCCGCCGATGATCATGAACCATGCTGCCGACGGGCGCGTGCCGCGACGTGTCGCATGGACCATCGCCATCACGGGATCAGTTCCAGGCGCAATGCCCGCGGCGATCGGCTTTGGCGAGAGTGTGAACTCGCAGTTGTCCAATCCGTTCGGAGAAGCTGCATGGGTCTTCGCGCTCGGTGGCTTGACAGTTTCGACACTGTTGGTCGGCTTGCTCGGCGTTGCCGCAGCTCACGATGCCTACAAACGCGCTCGCGCGGCCTGACCTCCCGCTCTTATCCGTATCCATATGTGCCATCCGTCGCCGCCTTCGTCTTCCTCTGATCTGCGTTCATCTGCGTTGATCTGCGGCCAAACTCCCCGCTCACCTCCCCACCTCCCCCGCCAGCATGTCCACATACTCCATGATCTTCCCCGCGTCACGCGGATTGTCCGTCGCCACCGCCGCGGCCTCATCCACATACCGCGCAATCGCCGCCAGCCGCGCCCGCGCATCCGCCCCCCCAACCATCCACGCCCCGCGTGTCGGCGGCGAGGCCAGGCTCGCATACGGCGGCACTGCCACGATGACGCGGTCGCGCGCTTCGCGATCCAGCCGCGCGACCAGTCGCAGCGTCACGTTCTCTAATTCAAGCTTCCGCACCGCCGCCCGCGCGCGGTCCGTCGCGGCTGGAGACGCATCGAGTGCTTGCGTCACGGCTTGCGATACGGCCCGCGACAGCGCCTCGCCTCCGCCAAGGTACTCCGCCGCGGCCGCGGAGATCGGCAATCCGCGCCACGCCATCAGCCCCTCACGCCGGGCCCGATGCTCCGGCGCGGCCAGAGCCCGCACAGTGCGCATATCTTCAATAAGGCCGCACACCATCCGCAGTACACGAAGGCGCGATGCGATGGGCTCGGCGTTCTGCCCGGCGTTTGCGCCCCGTCCACCACTTTCCCCATCTCTGCCGCCCGACCTTCGCTCATCGCCTTCGCGCGCCCATGTCTCCAGGTAGGCCGTGCGCAGCTCATCGATCTTCGCCATCACCGCCGCGGCCTTGTTCCCCGTGAGTTCTCGGATTGTCTCTGCATCCCAGGCACTGAGCGTGCCCGCAGTTGCGCCCGCGACGCCCGCACCCGCCGCGCGAATCGCCGGCTCGCCCGCGAAGGGTTCCTGCAGTTCCATCGCCGAGGCGAAGGCCCGCAGGTCCAGCAGCGTGGCCTCCATCGTCGCGGGTTTCGAGACTTCCTGCCCCTGCCGCGTCAATCGCGATGACACGAGCCGCCAGGTTGGCGATTGATCGTCGCGGTGCTTGGTGAGCAGCTCATCCACCAGCCGGAGCATGCGCAGGTCATCGAGCGAGCGACGGTGCGCGGCGATCACGCTCACGATCGCCGGCTGGCTTGTCGCCGATTCGGCTCGCGCGATCTGGGCGATCTGCGAAACGAGCTGCGATTCGGATCTCTTCGCCGCGGCGTCGAGCGCGCGAAAGCTCGTCCGCAGTGACTGCGTGACATCCGCTTCCGTCCCGAGCACTGCGCGCTCGTCGATCATGTCGAGCGTCCGCTCCAGCGAGCGCATCGCCTTGCTAGCCCGCTCGCGTGCGGGGCCGACTTGTCCGACCGCTTCGGCCGCGGCATCGGCGATCGCCAGTCGGATGCTCTGGATGTCCCGGGCGTTGTGCCCGCTCCCTGCGGAAAGCTTGTCCGCCCATTGGCACAGCCGAGAGATGCCCGCCGCAGTGGCCAATGTTGCTGCGGATTCTTCATCGCGCGTGCTGGTCGAGTATGCGCGAATTGCGGCGGCTGTCCGCTCCGCCACTTCCTGTCGCTTGGCTTCTGGGAACCACGCGGGCAATCGGTCGATCAGCAGCGGGAGCGCGCCGGCGAGCGTGGCGCGGGCATCGGCCGCCGCGGCCGCGAACGACCATGTGGTGCCGGCGTTCTCGAGAAGCGCGAGCAAGTTGAGCGCGGCGGCATGCGTGGCGAGGTCGAGCGATGCCGCATTGGCTTCGGGGGCGGGCGGGGCACCGAGGCGCGTGCGCAGCTCGTTGATGGTGGGCGGCGTGCGGGTCCGATCGGACAAGACCCATCCAGACTGAATCGGCGGGACTTCGGGTCGCACGAGTTCGGTGAGTGGTGCGAAGATCTGCCGAAGGAACACATCAAGCTCGGCGGCAGAATCGGGCAGTTCTTGCCCGCCGCGTATCGTCGCCAGGGCCGCATCCACGCCTCGCACAAACGCGCGGAGGGCCGCCGCGGCGTCCTCTCCGTCCGGCCCCACCGCACGCGCACCCAGCTCGCTTGTCCACCCCATATCGGCCAGCATCGTCATCGCGCAGACAATGTGCACCGAGCCCGCCTCGCCGAGTGCCTCACCGTGGGTGATGAGCGCCAGCGCGACCGCCTGCGCTCTGCTCCGCGCCGCTGCGCCCAGCCGGGCTTCGGGCAGCGGGTCCCCCGGGCTCCCGACGACTGCGTCGCGCAGCGCGGACCTCATCCCACGAGTTGATTCGTTTGAACCGGGCGCGGGCGCGGTCGGTGCATCGAGGTTCAGCCGCTGGGCGTGGGCGAGGCCGCACGACAGCGTGATCGCGGCGATGGCGGACCACGCGCGATGCACAGATCCTCGGGATGGTTTGCTTCTCGTCACAGTTCAACTGCCTTAGCCGCTTCGTACCTTTACATCCCGCTTCGATAGACCCTGTCCAGTTCGCGAACCATTGTTTCTGCGCTGAAGCGTTCCGTACACTCCGCGCGGCCGCGGATGGCCATTTCCTCCCGCTCGCGCGGATGCTCGAACGACCACCCTACAGCGTCGCGCAGCTTGTCCGGATCGCCTGTTGTCACCAGCAGACCGGTGTCGTGGTTTCGCACGACTTCCGGAGTGCCATCGCAGTCGTACGCGATCGGGCACACGCCGGCGAGGAGCGCCTGCGGCACGGTTCGCGGCAGGCCTTCTCTATAAGAAGGATGGACCAGCACATCCATCGCGCGCATCAGTCCGGGGATGCGGTCGGGCGGGACGAGACCGGTGATCAGAAGCTGAGGGGCGATTTGGGAAGTCGGATGTGGGAGGTCGGATGTGGAGGAGACGGTACTGGAAGGGGAATGGGCGAGGGTATCAAGCTCCCGCACGTGAACTCCGGAAGCGCGGGCTTTGGCGATCAGCCTGTCTCGCCACCAACCATCACCGACCCACAGCAGCTTCCAGCTGGGGTGTGCCTTCAGGTCCGCGGCGAGCGCATCGAGCAGATCATCGTGCCCCTTGTGCTGCGCGAGGCGAGCGACCGTGCCGATGACGAAATCGGTATCGGTGATCCCCAGCCGCGACCGCACACTTACGCGATCCTCGCCCGGTGCCGCCTGAAGATATGGCTGGGTTTCCATCCCCGAGTTCACCGTGACATACTGCCCGGGCCTTCCGATCCGCCGAGATAGGAACAGCCGCGTCATTGCATCCGCGACGCTCACGATCACATGGCACCGCTTCGCGGCGTGCCGCTCCGCCAACGTGTACATCGCATTGCTTAGCCGCACGTTCGTTCGCTGCAACAGTCCGCCCTCCACCGGCATGAACGGGGGACCGTGGATGGTGTGCACGACCTTGAGCCTGTTGTTGCGCCCGCCTTCTCTCCACGCGGCGATGCGTCCCAGCACACCAGCCTTGCTCGAGTGCGTATGCACCACATCCGGCTTGATCGTGCGGATCAGGGATTGCAGTTCGCGGATCGCGCGCCAATCGCGCAGCGGGCTCACCTCGCGCACCAGGTGCCGCACTTCGTGGATCGTTATACCGGACCGGTCGTTCCCCGACCCGTTGTCTCCTCCTCCCGCATTTGCTTGCTGCATTTGAACTGTGAACTTTGTGCCTTGAGCTTTGTTGAACCCCTCGACCCGCGTTAGCAGCGACCCCTCCGGCCCATAGATCGGCCCGAACGCCAGATGCACCTCGTGCCCCATGCGAGCTTGGCCCTCGCACGAGAGAACGGTGTTCTCCTGCGAGCCGCCGAGGATCAACCGTGTGCTGATGTGGAGGATTCGCATGGTGAAGTCGCGGAAGGTGCCGATGCTATCCGGGGGTGTCACTCGGTGGCTGCGTCGCCTCGTTCCACGCCCCGGCTACTCACTTCGCAGGCCTTCGGCCTGTAGGAAGCAGCGCAGCCTCCACGAGATTATCGCGATTCCAAACTCTGCGCCTCCGCGGCTCCGCGCGAGACTACTCCTCATCGACAACACCCGATGCACCTGAAGCCGTGGGGGGGCCATACCTGATCCACTCCAGGCACAACCCGTGCGCCGGGAGCGTCGAGCCCGCCATCCGCCTATTCCCCGTCCGCAGTGCTTCGCGCACCCGCTCCGGCCCGCACTTGCCCTTGCCCGCCTCGATCAGTGTCCCCGCGATGATCCGCACCATGTTCCAAAGAAAGCCGTTCCCCCACACGCGGATCACGAGTTTCTGCACTTCGCCATCCGCCTCTCCGCCCGTGTCGATTTGCGGCCACTCCACAGCTTCCTCTTGTCCCCCCTCTGTCGCTCCGTCGCTCCGTCGCTCCGTCCCTTCTTCTTCCACCACCTCACACCCAAACACTGTGCGCACCGTCGTCAGCCGTCCATGTCCCGCGGCGGCAAAGCCCGCGAAATCGTGCTCGCCCACGATCTCCGCGGCCGCGGCCCGCATCGCAGCGACATCCATTCGCTGCCACAGGTGCAGCGCGGTCTTGCGCTCGCGCAGCGGGCGGTGATCCGAGCACCACACCGTGTATGAGTACCCCTTCGATGTGCAGTTGGCGATCGGGTTGAACGCATCGGGCACGACTTTGATCGACCGCACGAGGACATCATCGGGCAGCCGCGCGTTGATTGCGCGCATCAGCGGCACCGTGCCGCGTTCGATCGGCCAACCGCCGCCTCTCTCGCCGCGAGCTGCGCGAGGAACGACGATCCCCTCCGCCGCTGCGGGGCTTGCCGCGACTTCCGCGGCGATCATCGGCGCACCCGTCTCCGGCGAACACTTGAACGATGCGACCTGCCCGCGCGCATGCACACCCGCATCGGTCCGGCTCGCACCGCTCAGGATGATGCGTTCGCGCACGACCATGCGTACAGCGCGCTCGACAACCGCTTGCACGGTGCGGAGTTCGCGTCGGGGCCGGTTGTCGATGTGGGATGTGGGATGTGGGAAGTCGGATGCGGAAACAACGCGCGCCGCATTTACCTCCGGCGGCACCTCTGCCTCGGGGGAGGTTGCTGAGCCGAGTTGGATCACGCCGGCTTCCGCCTCCCATCCGCGTGGGTCACCCTCCTTGAACGCGTGCACACCCGGCGGCACCGCATCGGCGTGCGGGAACTGCTTCTGCCACCCGCAGAACTCCGTTCCGTCATACGCGATGGTCAGCTTGTAGCGCGGCACAAGGCCCCCCTCTTCCCCTTGCGGACTACTACGGCCCCTTCTTCCCCACCACCACCACATGCTCATCCGCGGGCTTCTGCGCCCGGGCCCGCTGTCTCTCGACCTCATCCTGGTACGGGGCGATCTTCGCGGAGATGCGCCACCACCACAGTGCCACGGTCGTGGCGACGATGACCAGAAGAATAATGATGGTGATGATGAAGGGAGCCATGGATCAAACTCGGATCGATCCCCCGGTTCGGTTCAGATCTCCACCACCTGCATGTCGGGTTGGTGTTCGATCGCCACGATCGGTGTCTGAACCTGTGCAAAGGCTTCGAGTCCGGCGACGCTGGCCATCTCGGCCCGCATCGCGGCGGCATCGAACAGGCCCGCCATCGGCGCTGCGATCTCTACAGATTGTGGCACCTGGCCGGCCATCTCCGGGTCGATCGCGACGGTGGTCGTGCCGACGGGAGAAGCGTGCCCGGCCATGACCGCGGCGAAGTCGAGGGCGATCTGTCCTTCGCTCTTGCTCAGTCCGACGGCCGGGATTGCCTGCATGAACGCCTGGGTTGCGTCGCGCGCGGAGATGAACGAGCCGGACTTTTCCATCCACGTGCTGGAGGGCAGCACGATGTCCGCCGCATCGGCCAGCTTGCCGGTGAGCGTGTCGATGACGATGGTAAAGGGCTTCTTGCCGCCATTGCCGGCGAGCGCGGCGAGGAGCGCATCGGTCGCCCAGTCGCTTGGGTAGTTGCCGGTGATGATGGCCGCGCCGACCGAGCCGCTGCGGATCTGGCTGACCAGTTCATCAAAGCGTGCGAGCCCCGCGCTGTTGCCGCCGGTGCCGAGCACGGATTCGAGCACCCGCTTCACGCCGCGGGCATTCGGGGCCTTCTCGGCAAAGATCTTGAAGCCGTCCGCCTTGTCGGGCGGGAAGAGCTTGTCCTGGCCCATGGTCGGAACGGGGCCGACGGCGAGCACGACGCGCGGATCGATGCTCAGCACCAGCCGCGCCAGTGCGAACGCATCTTCGCAGGAGAGCATCGGGCTGACGATCACACCCAGCCGCCCGCCGGAGCCGCCGCCCGCCCCCCCGGCGGCGAGTGCCTTCTTCAGCCCTGCTGCCGCATCGTTGTATGCGCGGTTCCAGTCGCTTTCGGTCTGGATGCCGTGCTGCTTCCGGCGCGGCGTGAGGATGCGCTGATCCGAATGTACGTGCTTCCAGCCATAGCGGACTTCATCGCTGATCCACCACTTGTTCGCGGCCATGTTCATCCGCGGCTTGACGCGGTAGACCTTGCCGTCGTTGTGGTCGATGCGGATGTTGTCACCGCTTGCGGTGATGCCGTCGATGCTGGGGGTTTCCTTCAGGAACCACACGCGCTGCGTGAACAGGAAGTCTTTGTCGAGCAGCGCGCCCACCGGGCAGAGGTCGATCACGTTGGCCGAGAGCTCGTTGCTGAGTGCCTTGCCGGGGAAGACATCGATCTCGTTCTTGTTGCCGCGGCCCTGAACGAGCAGCTCGCTGGTGCCGGTGACTTCGCGCGTGAAGCGCACGCACCGCGTGCACATGATGCAGCGGTCGGCGTAGAGGTAGACGTGCTCGCCCAGGTCCTTCTTGGGGTTCTTGACCTTGGCCTCTTCGAAGCGCGACACGCCGCGGCCATACTCGTAGGAATAGTCCTGCAGGAAGCACTCACCCGACTGATCGCACACCGGGCAATCCAGCGGGTGGTTGATCAGCAGATACTCCATGACCGCCTTCTGGTTGGCGATGGCCTTGGGCGAGTCGGAGTAGATGACCATGCCGTCGGCGCACGCGGTCTGGCAGGTGGGGACGAGCTTGGGGATGGGCTCCAGCGCGTTGTTGTTGCGTGGGTTGGGCTGCCAGACCTCGGCCAGGCAGATGCGGCATGAGGCCACGATCGACAGGCCGTCGTGGTAGCAGTACTGGGGGATGTCGATCCCGTTGGCATTCGCCACCTGGATGATCATCTGTCCAGGCGTGAACTCGCAATCGCGGCCGTTGATCGTCACCTTGGGCATAGGGGGTCATGATAGAGGGGTCTTTGGGCAAACGCCCTCTTGGCGCGGGGGTGTGCGGGGGACGATGCGGAGGTCGGAAGCGAACAGGGATGGAGTCGCTGCGGCGTGCAGGAGGAACGCCCAAGACGCTGGAAGTCGTGTGCTTTGTCGAGTTCACGACGAATCTGCGCGCAGGCTCCCAAAAACAGGGTGGTTATGGTTCACGAGCGAGCTGTTGCGGTGGCCGGCGCGCTGCCGCGAGGGCGCGCGGGTGGAGCCGGGCTGGGGGCTGCGGGATGGAGTACTCCGACCTTTTTCATCGTGGTGAACATGGAGTATGATAGGTATTTGTCAAGGTCGATACAGATCAAAATACAAACATATTTAGAGGAAGGGGGCGGTGAGGATGGCCGATCAGAGTTTTACGGAAAGAGTAGAAGCCGCCGTTGAGAAAAACACTCGCCTTCGTTGGAGACCCGGGCTGGCGGGTTGAGTCGTCCGGCTGGACATCTACGTGCCAGTAACTGTGCATGGTCCCCTGTATCAATCCTTGGCTCTCCACCAATATCAGCGGCTCAAGCGAGGCGATCGTCCATATAGGTTCAATCGCGCTGTGTTGTGGCGAAACCAACCCCGAAGGGGAGCGAGCAACAACGTCGATGAGCGAAGGGTCTCGGGCGTACATGCGACGGTCGCTCTTCCCTTTCCCCAGTATGAGTAGCCATTGACCGCATAGTACCAATTCGGGCTCTCCCTGGGATCATGGGCGTGTCCCAAGACAGACTGCGAAGAGCGCGAGCACCGCTGGGATTCACTCCGGCATCGCCAGCATGCGGAATGGCTAGGAGCGGAACACAACATCCCTAGAACTCAGCATTCGACGCACATTCACATATCAACGGTCCCGCCTTACAAACATACCTCTGGGCTCCGCATCCTCTACGCCTACCGCAAACCGAGCCGCGCGTTCCGCATATGTATGCTCCAACTTGAATTCATTCCGGTTCTCTCGCCACAACACAAACGCGCTGAGGATTTCCGCATCGGTCTCAGGACACGCGAGCGCCCGTGCAATGCGATGCCGCATCTGCTGCTTAAGAATGCCGCTGTGCTCATGGAAATACCGCTCGCACATGAACTCGAAACCTTCAAACTGATCACCATCTGCTGTCTTAATTGAAGACGCAACTATATATTCAGCGATCGGGCCACACAGATCCACAGGAATATTCAATACCTCTTCAACCAGCCCAGTATTATTACGCGACAGTGCTTCCGATGCCAATACTGGAATTAGCACAATTATGAATTCTCTATAATCATCGGCTAGGTCTGAACCATTTGTAACGATATTGATTGCAAACGGCTCACACATTTTTAATAGAGACCGCAACTCAAGATCAGTGAGGCCTTCCACGTAATTGATAAACTCTGCGCCTGCCAATGCTTGCCTTGATTTTCCACCGATTGAATGCCGCGAGCTCTCGGTCCACATCGAATGCAGTAATTCCACGTGCTGCTGCCCGGGACTTGCACGCTTCGACACGATCATGACAATGCTAGTGAATGTTCCAACAAAGCTCGCAACGACCCCGATAACGATCCAGACGATCACGCGCGAACGCTCTGAACTAACGCGCATTGCCGCTCCTTTTCGCAGCCTTGGCTCTGATCCGGTGATCAAACACTCGCATGCCGACATCCGCGACATCGATAAACTCAATGGTGCGATTTGTTGCCTCGCTATTGCTAGACTCACGTACTGCCGATCTTGGAATATTGGGATCGTTGAGCCAGTGCTTTGTCGCTTGCCAAAGTTCGTCAATCCACCCCTCGCGTGAGTGGATCGTATGATCCGTTCCAAACCCGTAATAGCGGTCATTGCCCAACTTGATCACGTTCTCACCAATCCAGTTCACATTTCTCCTGGCCACATTCGGGTCACCCTCAAACCAAGTTACATCCCCGACTTTCGCCTCCGAAAGCGTCATGGTACGTTTGATAGTTGGAACCGGTTTCGGTGGGAAAATAGCATCATACTCGTCAAACGAGTTAACATAATCAAGAACTGCCCATGAGTGAATCACTCGTGTGGCCATTTTGCAGCCAATTCTTGATTTTCCCCCTGATCCATTGAAATATGATAACAGTGTCCTTCCAGTAATATTCGAATGCGGAGCGCCTTCGCCCATGGTGGGGGATCCAAAAATCCCTTTGAATCGCGGTGCCCATTTGGCAGTATTTTCTCGTAGCGTGATTTCGAGTTTTTCCAGCAAGCATTGGATGGAGTATGTTTGCCCTGCGATGGTTGATCCCGTGCCCACGCAACTTGCGTGGGACCGAACGCCGGTAACCATTTGCGCCAGCTCCTCAAAGGTATCTCCACATTCGGCAGTCACATCTCCTTGGTACGTGCCCCAGCCACCAGACCACGCATTAGGTCGAGTCCACAATCCTTGTGCATCTAAGTAATTGACAGGACTGTTCTGCATTGCAGCAAGAACATTAATGCCCCCAGCCTCTGCGATCAGGTCTCGACTCACCCACCTCCCCATGCTCGGCGAGTAGTAGCGGTAGCCGTAGTAGAGCAGGCCCGTTTCGGCGTCCGTGAACTTGGTGCTGAAACGGAACGGGTTGCGCTGGCCCTGGTGCGTGCCGCCCTCCGCCGGCACGCCCAACTCCCCCGTCGTGCTGCGGTTCTCGCCAAACGGGCCATATTCATAAGAGGCCGACTCGCGGGCCTCCACTCCGAACGGCGCGCCGCTCCCGGCGGTCTCAAACCGCACCATCTTCATCACGTTGCCGTTGCCGTCATAGATCGGGAACATCGGCCCGAGGAAGTCGGGGTCGCTGGGGGC